>Ga0209395_1000405_pt1 | contig 63613 bp, 50 predicted proteins | sample GOMGulsemesocosm_3_FD_184635 | JGI IMG/M metagenome (GOLD analysis project Ga0209395, IMG submission 184635) | Methane-oxidizing microbial communities from mesocosms in the Gulf of Mexico - GOM9D Gulf of Mexico (SPAdes) (version 2) | ecosystem: Environmental > Aquatic > Marine > Cold seeps...
AACCAGGTGATACGGTTATTGCTACATCAACACGCTTATTCCAAGGCCGCGTTGTAGCTGATACGGCACAAAAGAAAGGTGAATCACTGTTAGGTTCGACACCGTTAGTTGTGCTTTCAACGATTCTCGGTCGCTTCCCTACACTTGAAGAATATAAGTCAGCTGTAGAAGGGATTGATCTAACACGATTCACCCCACCTACAGAAGAAATGACCACTAAATACACTGCGCAAGCGGTACCTGTTAAACGCGTTTAATCTATCGCCAGTGAGTAAATATCTGCTTTAGGTTCTTAAAGTAAGATAAAGATAAAGGCCCCACTTATTTCATATAAGCGGGGCCTTTTTTGTACACTTTGCATTCATCCCAACACTATCGCAACGGTATGGTATATCACCCGCTCTAATGTTTTTTATTTCAGTATTGAAAGTTGTGTCACGTTTCACTCAATGTAATAATCCCCCTAGGAAAAAGGGCTTAGAATCTCTCCGGTTTTAATAAACTGGACTACACTGAAGTAGTAACTGATGAACATTAATCGTCCTTCATCATGACTCTTCATATTGATGCTGTTGTAGACTTCAATAAATTTAGGTGTATTTATGACTTTTTCTTCAATCCGAGTTCGTTATTCGGCAATTTTTTGCAGTTTAGCGATATTTGTTGTTGTTTCTTCAATAATGAATTTTCGCTTAATCACTAGCGCAGAAGAGGGGTTGCTTCGTTTTGGTAGCCAATATAATCCTGCCATTTCTGCGGTTATTAACGCCGATAGAGACTTGTATCAAGCCAATGTTGCGCAGCTCAACGCTTTACTAAATTCGAATGATAGCACGTATGACACTGGGACAAAAAATGCTATTTTAGCCGAAGTGTTACGACCTGATTCAAGCGTTAAGGCTAAATGGTTTGATGTAGTAATCAATAATCCAGACCAGTTAAAATTATCGACACTACGTTATATCATGTGGGGTCTATTTCCTCGTGAGCAAAAATCATTTGAGCAGCCTTACGTAGAGCGTATTTTGGCACACGTAGATCAACTTAATGCGCAAGGGGAGCTTAGAATGCTAAAGTCGTTTGTTAGCACGATGATCCCGACTGATTGTACTAAATCAAGTCATCAGCGCCTCACTAATTTGGTTGAGCAATACCAAGGAATGAAACCTCAGGTCGTTAAAGCGATTAAGGCGACTCATCAAAATGTTGGGCGATGTGTTGCTGTGTTGGAAAAGCTAAAATAATCGTGCTAAGTTCGACCCATCGGACCCGCGCTTGTCGCGGGTTTTTTTTGAATAGGAATAACGTCTATGAAATATCAACCGTTGGGGTCGAGTTCGCTCGACGTCTCACGAATTTGCCTCGGGAGCATGACTTGGGGCGTACAAAATAATCAGGCGGAAGCGAATGCGCAAATTGAGTATGCGTTAGCCCAGGGCGTCAATTTTGTCGATACCGCGGAGATGTATGCGATTCCTCCCAATGAATCAACCTATGGCGCAACAGAAACGATTATTGGCAACTGGTTAGGTAACAACCCTAACAAGCGACAAAACATGGTTCTAGCGTCTAAGATTGCGGGGCCTGGATTTTCTTATATTCGTGATAGCTCACCAATTACTGGCGCGACGGTTATTGAAGCGGTCGAGGGCTCACTCAAGCGGCTACAAACCGATTATTTAGATCTTTATCAACTGCATTGGCCAAATCGTAGTTCTCCGCACTTTGCGCAGCATTGGCCGGGAAGTTTGAATTTTGATCAGGTGAACGGTCAGGCCCAAACGGAAAACATGCTCGATATTTTAAATGGTTTAGCTGAGTGCGTAAAAGCGGGTAAAATTCGTTACTGTGGCTTATCCGATGATACGCCGTGGGGCATCAGTCAATACCTTAAACTAAGTGAGCAGCATGATTTGCCTAAAATGGTCTCGATTCAAAATGAATTTAGTCTGTTACACACCAAAGATTGGCCGTATCTTATTGAGCAATGTGTTCATGAGGAGATTGCCTATTTGCCATGGTCACCACTCGCCTGTGGCGCATTAACAGGTAAGTATATTGGCGGAGCGCGGCCACAGGGTAGTCGTTGGACATTGATGCAGCGTAACGGCTTATTTCGTGATACGCCAAATTGCGATATCGCAGTGCGGGCATTTGTCGATTTAGCCACGTCACATGGACTATCGCCAGCTCATTTGGCATTAGGATGGGTTGATCAGGTGAGCGGCGTGACGTCGACGATTATTGGTGCGACAACGATGGCACAGTTGAGCGAGAACATTGACGCGTTTTCCCAACCTTTATCGGCGCAAGTTATTGCTGAAGCAAACGCATTAATTAAGCAATTTCCAGCACCATTCTAAGCCGTAATTGATGGTTGGAGATGTTGTAGCTTTTGCGGCAGCACTTCAATCGTGGTGGTGTAACCGGAAAAAAATAGTGCTTGTTTCTGTTGGTCGCTAAGGTCAAACTGCACCGGTGAGCTTTTACCGGTGTTAATGACAAGCGTTGAGTGCCAGTAGTTATCGTTGATATATTCACGTGATATTGTGGTCAAAAATGTCCGGATTAGTAGGGTGATATAATCAGTCACCGGAAACAATCCACCGGGACGTATGTCATCATACTCATACTCACCACGTAAACGAAAACATAACACCGGAGTCGAATCTCCCGCCCAATCACGATGTAGGGCGTCCTCAGACAAGATACTACCATCGGCCATCAAATGCTTTCCGTACGACTTAAAGCTGAATAATAACGGAATAGACATTGAGAATCGAACCGCGGTTGATACTTTTAGATTTGGCGTGTTAGTGCGATCAAAGATGACTGGTTTGCTACGGCGGACATCTGTAGCCACTACATGAAGGTCTTTATCGAGTTGTGAGAATGTTTTTCCATCAAGTAGTTGGTCTAGCCATTTTTCAAATTTATTGCCATTACATAAGCCACCGTCTCGGATCAATGACAGCAATGAGAAACCACGAAACCGATTAAAATCGACATCCATCGAGGTTTGTTTTATTTCCTCTAAGGTCATGCCACTGGCATATAAGCTTGAGATAATACTGCCGCCCGACACGCCAACAATATGCTTGATTGGTATGTTCATCTCCTCTAGTGCCGTTAATATGCCAATGTGTGCCGGTAAGCGCGTGCCTCCTCCAGCCAAAATAGGGACCAATGGCGTTGCTTTCATCTAATACTCCAAGATAAATTTAATGATTTATTATTACTCCACTTAAGATTAGGCGAACAATTGGATAAAGCCATTATATCAACAATAAAAAAGCCTAACTCACGAATGAGTTAGGCTTTGTATTAAATTTTAGCGTGTTGCTGAAATTACCAGATTTTGACGCGGTCGTCGGCTTGAGATACATTTTGTCACCTTCTTTAACGTCGAATGCTTCGATGTTACGCGGGGTACCATATAGATACAGGTATTGATCAGTGCTCAGCCAATAAAAAAGCCTAAGTCACGAATGAGTTAGGCTTCATCTTTTACTCTAGCGTGTTACCGAAATTACCAGATTTTTACACGGTCTTCTGGCTTGAGGTACATTTTGTCACCTTCTTTAACGTCGAATGCTTTGTAGAACGCTTCGATGTTACGTGGGGTACCAAAAGCACGATATTGGCCAGGCGAATGCGGGTCTGTCATTAAGCGATTACGCAATGCTTCGTCGCGATATTTACGACGCCATACTTGAGACCAACCGATGAATACTCGTTGTTCGCCAGTGAAGCCATCAATAACTTTTGACTCTTGACCGTTTAACGATAATAAGTACGAGCGGAATGCGACAGTTAAGCCACCCAAGTCACCGATGTTTTCGCCTAACGTAAGGTCACCATTAACGCTTGCATCGCTAAATGGTGCAAAGGCAGAATATTGTGCTGAAAGTTGCTTAGAGCGCTTTTCGAATTCTGCTTTATCGTTGTCTGACCACCAGTTACGTAAGTTACCGTCACCGTCATATTTTGCGCCTTGATCATCAAAACCGTGGCTAAGTTCGTGGCCGATAACTGCACCAATACCGCCATAGTTAACCGCGTCATCAGCTTCCATGTTAAAGAATGGTGGCTGTAAGATCGCAGCAGGGAAGACAATTTCGTTACCAACGGGATTAAAATATGCATTAACGGTTTGCGGCGTCATGTGCCATTTTGTTTTATCTACCGGCTGAGACAGAGAAGTGATCATTTCGTCAAATTCGAATGCAACGTAGCTTTGATAGTTTTTAACCAATTTTCCCGCTTCGATATTTAACGCCGAATAGTCACGCCATTTGTCTGGGTAACCTATCTTGTAAGTAAACTTACTGAGTTTTTCAAGCGCGGCAGTTTTGGTGGTGTCACTCATCCACTCAAGTTCATTGATACTAACTTCAAATCCCTTGATTAGCATCTTGATCATGTCTTCCATCCGCGCTTTCGCTTCTGGCTTGAAATGTTCTTTAACGTAAACTTTACCAACGACTTCGCCTAATACGCCTTCCGTAGTATCTACGGCTTCCTTCCAACGTGGACGCTGCTCTTCGATACCATGCAGTGTTTTACTATGAAAACCGAAATGCAGGTCAACGAAGTCTTGGCTAAGTAGTTCAGCGTAACCATCGACCAGATGGAATGTTAGGTAGTCTTTCCAGGCTTGTAACGAGGTCGATTTAAAGTTCTGACCGAATGCTTTTAGGTAGCTTGGTTGGCTGACGATAATCTCTTTAACGTCAAAAAGATTCGATTGCTGCGAGTAAACACCCCAATCGAAACTGCCCATTAATTTGTTAAGCTCAATGCGGCTCATTTTGTTGTAGCGTTTGGTTGCGTTACGCGATTCGACACGTGACCACTGTGCTTTAGCAATAGCGGTTTCAACGGCTAGAATATTTTTAGCAGCGCCATTAGCATTGTTCACGCCAGCTTTGCTTAAAATTGACTCGACATAGTCATTGTATTTCGTGCGAATAGTGACAAATTTTTCATCGTCCTTTAGGTAGTAATCACGATCCGGCAGGGTAAGACCAGATTGATAGAGATATAACGCCATTTCACTAGAGCTTTTCGCATCTGCGCCAGCGTAGAAACCAAAGGGTGCAGAGACGCCTTGACGACCTAGGCTAGCGAATAAGCGAATGATATCACCGTGATCTTGCGCAGCGTTAATTGATGCTAGTTGAGCATTTAACGGCTTGATACCTAATCCGTTAATCTTACCAATATCCATAAAACTACTGTAGAAATCACCAATTTTTTGGTTGTCACTGCCGTGAACAGAGCTCATAGCCGCGGCTTTCTCGATGATCGCTTTTAACGCTGATTGACTATTATCACGTAACTTGGTGAATGCACCGTAGTTTGATTTGTCTGCTGGAATAACGGTATTTTCAAGCCATTTACCATTGACGCCTTGGTACAAATCGTCTTGCAGGCGAGTCGTGGTGTCAAAGTTTGACAAATCGATGCCAGATCCTTTAACGATTTGTTGCTCGGTAACTGGTGTGGTATCGGTGCTGGTGCTACAACTTATAGCGCCCATCGACAAGGCGACGGCAAAGGCAACCGTAGATAATCTTTTCATCTCTTTATTCCCTAATATTATTGTTATATCAATTTATGTAATTTGGTGACTTGGAAAATGACAATAAAGCCCCAAATTATTTATTGATAATAGCAATGGTTAGGGATTAAGACAAAGGTAGAACGAGGGAAAAGCGTGACAAAATGTAAACAGGGTCTGCGCGTGAGTTAGACGCGCAAACCTGACATTGATAGTTGATGGTTATTTACCACCGCCGAGGCAGTTTGGAGAGTCTGGTGTGTGACCATTTTTCTCTTGCCACTGTGACGGAGAGTAAGTGTGCTGAGCCAGTGCATGAACCGGCCCTGCAATCTCTTCACTGAGTATTTTGTACACTAGTTGTTGGCGTTTTACTCGTGACAAGCCTTCGAACAACTCGCTGACCACGACTACTTTGAAGTGGGTTTCTGAATTCGGTGGTACTGAATGCATGTGCGATTCATTTTCAACCGTTAGCATGGTGGGTTTGAGCTGTAGATTGAGTTTTTGTTCGATAGCACGCTGAACCTGATGATAATCGCTCATACTAATGACCTTTATCACGTAGACGGCGTTCGATAGCGTCCATGAGTGCGCCGCTAATATCGACATCAAAAGCCGCTTCTATTTCACGGATACAAGTTGGGCTAGTGACGTTAATCTCGGTGACTTTGTCGCCGATAACATCAAGGCCAACAAAAATAAGTCCTTTCTCTTTTAACTTAGGACCGATAGTGCGAGCAATTTCCCAGTCGGTATCGGACAGTGGGCGTGCTTCACCGCGGCCACCAGCGGCTAAGTTGCCACGAGTTTCCCCTTCGGCTGGAATACGTGCAAGGCAGTATGGCATGGGTTCGCCATCAACGATCAAGATGCGCTTGTCGCCATTGCTGATGTCAGGAACAAAGGCTTGTGCCATCGTGTAAACGCTTTGGTGTTGCGTAAGAGTTTCGATGATAACGCCAACGTTAGGATCGCCCGCTTTCACTCTGAAGATTGACGCGCCGCCCATGCCATCTAACGGTTTTAGTATCATGTCTTTGTGCTCGGCATAAAACTCACGGATCTTGTCTTCACGGCGAGTCACTAAGGTTGCCGGCGTTAGATCGGCGAACCAAGCTGTGTACAATTTTTCATTACAATCACGTAAACTTTGTGGCTTATTAACCACTAATAGTCCTTCATCTTCAGCGCGCTCGAGTAAGTAGGTTGCGTAAATGAATTCGGTATCAAATGGCGGATCTTTTCGCATTAGTAAGACATCTAGATCGCTGAGGCGGATCTCTTGTTCATTGCTTAGCGTATACCAATCATTGGCATCATTTTTAACGCTTAAGCTTCTGACGCGGGCATAGGTATGGCCTTGGTCTAGATAGATGTCGTTCATTTCTAAATAGTAAAGCTCATAATCACGCGATTGCGCAGCCATTAACATAGCGAAACTACTGTCTTTCTTAATATTGATGTCGCAAATTGGATCCATCAATATGCCTAATTTAATTGTCATGCATAGTCCTTAAAGTGTTAGCCGAGATCGCCAAAACGAGTCTGCAGCGCGCTAATTACGGTGAGGCCTGCCGTCTCTGTGCGTAACACGCGCGGGCCAATTAATACTTCGTCAAAGCCGCTTTGGCTGGCGAGTTCTATTTCTATATCGGATAAACCGCCCTCAGGGCCAATCACCAACCGAATTCCGTTACTCGGTTCAGGTAGACTATTGATCGAATAGCTAGCCCGTGGATGGAGGTTCAATTTTAGTTCGTCACTTGGCTGAGCAAGCCACTGCTGTAGCGAGATTGGTTGGTGGATCGTCGGAATCGAATTGCGACCACATTGCTCACACGCCGAAATCACTATCTTTTGCCACTGGGTTAATTTTTTAGTGAGTCGTTCACCGCTCAGTTTCACACCACAGCGTTCAGTAAAGAGTGGCGTTATTTGAGTAACGCCTAATTCTACCGCTTTTTGGATGGTTAATTCCATTTTATCGCCGCGTGAAACACCTTGACCAAGATGAATGCTTAGTGGTGATTCAAGCGTAACATCGTTAAATTCAATAACACTGGCGACGACATTCTTTTTACCTGACTCGGTCAACACGGCGTTAAATTCACCGCCTTGGCCGTTAAATAAGATAATTGGTGCGTCGACGTTCAGGCGTAACACACGACCAACATGATTGGCTGCGTCAGGCTCTAAGGTGACAACTTGTTGCGGGGATAAATCGCCGCTGTGATATATGCGAGGAACTCTCATCGATAATACGCCATTACTTTTTTTCCTAGTATAAGTGATATCTGGTGCTTACCAAGCCAATTCAAGCTTTGTTACAAAATATTTATGCACTTTTAAAGACTTTTCGCTATCTTGTATACAATAAATTACATACAGAGGGAGTTCATCTTGAATTCACACCATGTTATTAAATACTTAGCGCTCACATTGAGCCTAGGCTTTGGCTTAGCAGGATGTCAGAACACCGAGCCTAGTGCGCCAAATCAGGTGCTACAACCATCGAACTCAAGTCGGCTAACCCTAGAGAAAATTTATAAAGATAATGAATTTCAGTCGCAATGGATTGGGCGTATCCGATGGCTAAGTGACGGTTCTGGTTATACTGCCGTTGAAAAGTCGGCTCAGAAAAAGCCTAATAGCAAAGGGGATATGGAGAGTATTGGCCGCGACATTGTGGTGTATGATCCTAAGACAAATGAGCGAACGGTGTTAATTTCTGCGAGCCAACTTATCCCACAAGGCGCAAGCGAGCCATTAAGTATTGATAATTACTCGTGGTCGGAAGACCGCTCACAGGTGCTTATTTATACTAACTCTAAAAAAGTGTGGCGCTCAAATTCCCGTGGCGATTATTATATTCTCAACTTAAAAGATTCGTCATTGCAAAAAATTGGCGACAGCAACTATCAAGATAGTAGATTGATGTTCGCAAAATTTTCGCCTGCTGGCGATAAAGTTGCCTACGTTTATCTCGATAATATTTTTGTCCAACAACTGTCGACTAAAAAGATCACTCAGCTGACCTTCGACGCCAATGCCACGACGATTAACGGCTTATTTGATTGGGTGTATGAAGAAGAGTTTTCTATTCGTGATGGTTTTCGTTGGAGTCCTGACGGCAGTAAAATTGCCTATTGGCAACTTGATACCAGTGGTTCTAAAAACTTCACGATGATCAATAATACGGACAAGTTGTACCCAACTATCACCCAATTCCCTTACCCTAAAGTGGGTGAGAAGAATCCCGCGGCCAAGGTTGGTGTGGTGGTATTGGCGAATCAAAAAACAGTGTGGGCTGACTTTAAGGGGGATGCTCATAACATGTATATTCCTCGCATGAGCTGGGCTGCAAACAGTGACGAAGTGATTGTGCAACGGATGAACCGTAAACAAGATACTAATAAAGTGTATTTAGTGAATGCGAATACGGGATCGCTCAATCATATTTATACCGAGCGAGAACAGACGTTTATTGAATGGGTCTATGATGTTACATGGATTGATGATGGTCGTTCGTTCTTATGGATTAGCGAGCAAGACGACTGGCGCCATGTTTACAAGATCTCGCGCGATGGTCAAACGGTCACGGACTTAACACCGGGCCCATTTGATATCACGCGAATTCAAGCGATTGACGAGGCTAATGGTTGGGTCTATTTCATGGCCTCTCCAGACAACATCACACAACGTTATCTCTATCGTTCACCGCTCGATGGCAGCGGTAAAGTCCACCGTGTCACGCCATCAGAATATGCGGGTACCAACCGTTACTATATGGATGATAAAGGGCAATGGGCTATTCATAGTCATAGTGACTTTACTACACCTACCACGAAACGATTGGTCAGTCTTGACGGGCATAAAACAGTCGAAGTGATGCTTGAAAATACTCAACTTAAGCAGAAACTGGCAACACTTGAACTCACTCAAACTGAGTTCTTTCAGGTACCTGTACAAGATGGTTTTGTAATTGACGGTTACCTGACTAAGCCGGCCAACTTTGATCCAAGTAAACAATACCCGATAATTTTCTATGTTTACGGCGAGCCGGCGGGCCAAACCGTTAAAGATAGCTGGCGTGGCAATGCTTATTTGTGGGATCAATTATTGGCGCAGCAAGGGTTTATTGTCGCATCAATCGATCCTCGTGGTACCAAAGCACCGAAAGGGCGCGCGTGGCGCAAGTCGATTTATGCCAAGGCTGGCGTGATCACCTCAAGAGATAATTCCGATGCACTTAAGGCAATGATCGAACGTTATCCATTTATTGATAGCAAACGTGTGGGTATTTGGGGGCATTCTGGCGGTGGTTCAACCACGTTGAATATGCTGTTTAGATATCCTGAGCAATTTCACGTTGGTATCGCTAACGCGCCCGTCGCCGATATTCGTTTGTATGACACGATTTATCAGGAACGTTACTCAGGACTATTACCTGATAATGTTGCAGCCTACGAACAAAGCGCACCAATAACCCACGCTAAAAACCTGCAAGGCAATCTGTTGCTGATTCACGGTACCGGCGATGACAATGTGCACTATCAAGGCAGCGAGCGCCTGATAAATGAGTTAGTAAAGCATAATAAACAATTTGAGTTTATGGCTTATCCAAACCGTAGTCATTCCCTACGCGAAGGAAAGGGCACGACGCTACACTTGAAAACAATGATGACCAATTACTTTAAACGTCATTTACAATAAGCGGAATATGTTGAGCTTGTTTAATGTGAAAAAACCGCTATTTAGGCGGTTTTTTTTGTTGAAAGCGCCTATGCTAAATAGACATGAAAAACGATCGTGGCTTCAACAGCAAGATTAGCTCATTCAGCAAACGGAATTGGTAATATGTCATCAATGTACACATCATTCGTCAGTAAGGTAGTTTTCCCGCTTCATGAGAAGTTAAAGTCCCATCATTCAGTGGCGATACGGCAATCGTTAGAACGTTCGCAATGGCTTACGACGGATGAAATTATTACCCAGCGCGATAAACGGTTAGCGCTCTTCATGGGGAAGGCCTACCGTGATGTCCCGTATGTTCGCGAGCTATTTAGCCAATTAAATTTACAACCCAATGATATCAATACAGCGGAAGACTTGGTGAAACTACCATTTTTCACCAAAGAGACCATTAAAAATAACTTCGAGCAATTAATATCAATCAACGCTGGCCCGTTGGCAATAGGGAATACGGGGGGCTCATCCGGAACCCCACTTACCTTCATGCTGGGTAAAGACCGTGTTAGTCATGATGTTGCCCAGAAATGGCGTGCTACTCGCTGGTGGGATGTCGATATTGGCGATCATGAAATTGTGGCGTGGGGATCGCCGATTGAAATTGGTTCGCAAGACCGAGTACGTCGCATTCGTGATGGTTTATTTCGTAGTTTTCTAATCCCAGCCTTTGATCTAACTAAGCAAACACTTGATGGATTTATTAAAAAAATTCAGTCTCGTCACCCTAAAATGCTATTTGGCTATCCGTCGGTTTACGCGATGATTGCCAAACAAGCAGAGGCGGAAGGTATCTGTCTGTCGAACTTGGGAATTAAAGTCGTCTTTGTCACTTCTGAACGTCTCTATGATCATCAACGAGAAGTCATTGAACGTGTGTTTGGTTGCCAAGTTGCTAATGGTTATGGTGGCCGTGATGCGGGGTTTATCGCGCACCAATGCCCTAACGGCGGCATGCATCTCAGCGCAGAGGATATCGTGGTAGAAATCATTGACGACGATGGTCATGTGCTACCAAATGGCCAGAGTGGCGAAATAGTGGTTACTCATTTAGCCTCTGGAGAGTTTCCGTTTATTCGTTATCGCACCGGTGATATTGCAACTATCTCGACGTCTTCTTGTGCATGTGGCCGAGGATTACCGATGTTAGAAGCGATTGATGGCCGTAGCACTGATTTTGTCGTTGCTCAAGATGGTACCAAGATGCATGGGTTAGCATTAATTTATATTCTGCGTGAGCTTGAGTCGGTGAGTGAGTTTAAAATTGTGCAACACACCATCGATAAGATTGCAGTGGATATTGTGTCATCATCTTTCGACCAATCGTTGATCAACACTATTGAATCAGGATTTAAAGCGCGTTTGGGGCAGGGAGTCACCGTTGATGTCAATCGTGTCGATGACATCAAAAGTGAAAAATCGGGTAAGTTTCGCTACGTGATCAGTCACGTAGCTTAGTCGGATTAGCTTGACCGTGGCGGTAATAAATCGCCAATCTGATATTTCTCGATTAACGAATAAAGAGTAGGGCGGGTAACACCTAACTGCTCTGATGTTTTAGACATGTTACAGCCACAGATTTCATACGCTTTAATAATCGCTTTGCTTTCAGCTTGTGCTCTGGTATCTCGTAATAACTCAATCTTGGTGCTTTCTTCACCCTCATCAATACCTAAATCGACGGTATCGATATAGTTGCTATCACTCATGATAACCGCAGACTTTATTTTGTTTTGAAGCTCTCTGATGTTGCCAGGCCAAGGGTAGCTAGTTAGCGCTCTCAATGCATTTGCGGTGAAGCCTTTAATCTTGGTCTCTAATTCGCCGTTATACTGAGTCAAGAGGGTTTTAGCGAGTAATATAACATCACTATCACGCTCTCTTAGTGGCGGAATGTTAATGCAAATTTCATTAATGCGATAGAATAGATCTTCGCGAAAGTCCTCTTGCTTAATCATACCGCTTAAGTCTCGGTGGGTAGCACAGATAACCCGAATGTCGACCGCGATCTCAGTGCGACCACCAACGCGCTCTATCTTACGCTCTTGTAAAAACCGTAACATTTTTGCTTGTAGTGCTAATGGCATATCGCCTATTTCATCGAGAAATAAGGTGCCGCCGTCGGCATATTCAATTTTACCAATAGTTTGTTTATTAGCCCCGGTAAAAGCACCTTTTTCATAGCCAAACAATTCACTTTCGAGTAAGTTTTCTGGGATGGAAGCACAGTTTATTGCAACAAAAGCTTGATCCTTTCGGGCACTTTGATGGTGAATTGCCTTTGCCAACACCTCTTTACCGGTACCACTCTCACCGAGTAGCAAGGTCGCAATATTATTTTTAGCAATACGATCAACCATCTTGATCACGCGCTGCATCGCAATACTAGAACCGATGATGTTATTTAACACTGGTGTTAGTAGACTGAGGCGGCGATTCTCATCCTCTAAATGATGTATTTTCAGTGCGCGATGGATAAAATGAGTTAACATTTCTGGCATTACTGGTTTTTGGAAAAAGTCAGTAGCCCCCAAATCAATCGCTTTAAGCGCATTGGTTCGGTCGTCATTTCCAGTTAGCACAATAATTTTAGTGTGAGGGAATAACGCTAAGATACCACAGAGTGTTTCTAATCCTTCGCTAGCATTGGTAGGGTCTGGTGGTAGCCCTAAATCTAGCGTGACAACTGCTGGAGCGTGCAGCCGCATTTGAGTGAGGGCAGATTCTCGATTATTGGCCGTAATGACCTCGAAATCCAATAAGCTCCATTTCAACTGTTTTAAAATCCCTGGATCGTCATCGATCACTAATACTTTGGCTTTTACATCGCTCATTATTAACTACGTCCTTTACATGGCACTAGCATTCTCGGGGAGATGTAAACTAATGCGGGTTCCTTGTTGTTCAATACTTTCTACTGAAATTTCTCCGCCTATACTCTCGATATATTGCTTCGCTTCATAGGCACCAATACCCATCCCAGCATTACCTTTCGTTGTATCAAATGGTTTAAATAATCGCGTTTTAATAAATAACTCACTCATTCCGGTGCCTGTATCTTTGATCACTATAGTATGACGCTGGTCAGCATAATAATGCTGTAATAATATTGAATCTTGCGCCGTACAGGCTTGCTGAGCGTTATGGACTAAATGCATTATAATATTAGTCAACTTTTCTAGATTTAGGAATAAAATTACGTTCTTTTCACATTCCGTCGTTAGGTTTGGTAATTGAGCGTTACAACTTGTTGCAACGTCATTGAATAACTGTGGCAACGAGATTGAACGTTGTTGATCTTGCGCACTACATTTACTGCGTAATTGGGCCAACATTTTATTCATCTTATTAACGGAGTTCTCAACGGTATCAAAGGTATCATCGATAAATTCCGGATTGTATCTATGGTGTTTAGCATTGCTTGAAACCAATGACAGCTGAGCAACAATATTTTTAAGATCATGCACTAAGAAAGCTGACATTCGGTTGAATGCGGTAAATTGACTCGCCTCCAAAATATCTTGGTTAGCTTTATGTAAGGCCAAAAAGTTTGCCAGTTGTTGTGCCGCGGTTGATAACAAATCACGGTCTTCATAATTAACTATTTGATGATGACCAGGCCTTGATAACAGCAAGTATCCCGAGAGTTGTTGTCCTTGCATCGGCACTATCACGCGCATATCGCCATTGAGCATTGGCGTTATATTACCTAAATTTTTCGGATAAATTTCAGGAAAACGCTCTAATTCGTCGAGGTCGATGATCCATTGTTGTTGTTGTTGTTGTTGTTGTTGATTATATTCAGTGAGAAATGGCACCCAATTAGACAGTGGAGATTGGACACCTAATGTCGCGACTAACTCTAATTTGTTCTTGGTATTAAACAGGTATAAGGCACCTTGTTCCATCTTAAACAGGTCCATCAATGCATTGAGCGCAGTCTCTTTATAATCACTGTAGTTTGTTGCGGCGAGGTTGTCGTTTAGTTTTATCCATTGCTGGCGGTAGTCATATCGATTGGCGAAAAAGTGCTTACTAATAAATACTTTGATCTTATTTCTCAAGGTTTCATTGAGAAATAAGAACACTAAAATTGATAAGGCGAATGCGATAAATATCAGCTGGCTGTAAACTCCCCATTGCCCGCCTATCGCTTTTAGATAGTAGCCCGCGGCAGACATCGTAATGAGATATAACGAAATCCCCAGTAGCAGAGTTGAGTGAAAGACAACCTCTCGTGAGATAAACAATCGAACACCGAGTGATTTATGACGTCTGATACCGATGATCAATAACGGAACTAATGCTAAGTATATTGCCCCCCTCAGGCCAAAAAGCTGATGATTGAGTTGGGTGGTAATAATGGATGTTGAATAAATGGTAAGGTCGACAATAGCGTATGCGGCGATTGCAATCGCCAGTGGCTTAAATCCCCATTTGAATTCAGCATTGGCCTGACGGTAAAGGTACTCAATCATAATTAAGTGCGAAATGGACAGTGTTAAGAGGCTCATGAACAACCAATAGATATCGCTGAGCATGCTATTTATCGCCATAAAAAGAACAATAACGCTAACGATCACAATGATGAAAAACCAGCTAAATTGATGTTTTAAATAAAATAGCGACAAGAACTTGTCTTTTTTTAGCAACAAGTTCATGCAGAGTAAGCCCCACGCAAAACTCTTTACTACCTCGGGAATAAACGAGAAAATAATTGGCTGATTATATATATGGCTAAAGCCAACGAAAAAACACCAGATAGCGGTGGTTAGTACTGCAAAAAATAACAATTTTGAGCTAAGGGTCGTGACTTTAGTCGTCAACAGTAATAATAGCAGCCCCAAGAAGCCTAAACTCGCAACGATGTAACTATAAAAACCAATTTCTAGCACATAACCGTCCTATCGATGAAGTTGATTTATTAGCGAGGAAACCTTCGCATCGAGTTTATTTACTTTATCTAGCAATGTATTGAGTAATCCGGTTGAGTCTCCGCTATCACGAAGTGCAGCTTGTGCAAGCGCAGGTTGAACTGTCATTTTAGGTAAGAGCGCTGTGTCATCATCTATTGCTCCCAGTGTCAATTCACTCGTCATTTCTTGTAAAACCGTATCGATAGCCTCAACATTAAAGTATTTGAGCTCTTCGATAAATCCAAAAAGCATTAACCTGTCCATAAATAGGTTGATCATTCGCGGCACACCACCCGTTTGTAAGTGGATGACCGAGTATGCGGTGAACGAAATTAGTGCTTCGCCTTGCCAGCCCGCCATCTCTAATCGGTGGTTAATATACTCGCGGGTTTCTTCTTGGGTCAATGGTTCAAGGTGACAAGATGCGATTATCCGTTGCCTAAATTGTTCCATACCAGGCGCTTTTAAGATTAATTTAAGTTCCGTTTGACCAAGTAGGAAGCTCTGGAATAATGGCATGTTACCCACTTGGAAGTTAGACAGCATCCGTAATTCTTCGACTGATTCTGCTGGTAAATTTTGTGCTTCATCGACTAACAGGACTGCACGTTTCCCTTGTTCTCTCAATGATATTAAAAAGACCTCAATGCCTTTTAATATACTCGTTTTACTGACCGTATCTACTTTAATACCGAAGGATATAGCGATCATCTCAAGTAACTCAATTGGTGATAATAATGTGGTTACTAGCTGTGCAGCAACAACATTACCGCTCTTTGCGCCATTGATCAATGAACGAGCGATCGTTGTTTTTCCAGTGCCAATTGCACCAGTGATAACGATAAAACCTTCTTGCTGTGATAATCCATATTCGAGATAACTTAAGGCCTTTTGATGATGTTTACTTGAGTAAAAAAACTCAGGGTCAGGACTAAGCTGAAAAGGTTTACTGGTCAATCCATAAAATGCTTGATACATCGGGTTAAAACTCTTTATTCACGGATAAGTAGACTCTATTTTCAGTAAAATTATTACTGGTTGTGTCAGACTTACTATTGCGATAGTTGTATGACAGATTGACGTTCAATGTCTGGCTAAAATTATGGCTAACGCTTAATTTATGATTCTGCTGTTGATAATTTAACCCATTAATATTTTTATTTAAAGTACTATACTCTTCGTGTTTACTTAAAAAATTTAATGCGTTATTCCTTCCTAAACTATAGCTAGCAGCTAGAGATAAACTCTCACGCTCGCTTTTAGATGACGATTCAACTTCGGTGCGACGACTATTGATATAATTGAAGGTCAGATTAGCGCGACGAAATTGGTAGCTTACGCTAGCGTTTACTTGTTTAATCAAATAGGTGTTGTTGCTCAACTCTGGTGTTAGCCCAGTGACAGGGATCCGCTGTTGCCCTGAACCAATAGATGGGCTTTCGCCTTGGGCAAAGGTACATTGATCAATAGTGAAGTTAGGGGTGTTAGGACAAATGAAATTTCCTACTGTGGACTCTGACAATACAGCAGACTGAAAGTTAGTTATACTCTCATTATAACTAATATTGGTACTAATTCGCTTGTGTCGATGGCTGAAAGCCGCCTCATAAGCATCACCAAAGAAACGTTTGCTAGAGCTTAAGGTTAGGGATGTGCGGTTACTCGGTTGCCACAACAGCATTGCGCTAACAAAGTTGCTATTTAAGTCATCCAGGCTCCAATTGTAAGCAAGCTTAAAATAGGAACGAGCACTTGGCTGCCAACGTAGGCCTGCCCCATAACTTGATGACTTAAGTTGAGAGAGCTGGGTATTTCCGACATCATACTCCTCATCATAATATTGGCCAAAAAATGAGATGTCATAGGCGATATCATGGCCTATCTCAGCTTGTAGGTTGAGGAATTTTTGGTTAGACGTTGTAAGACCCCCCTCTGATTCGTAATCAATATCAGATTGTGTCGCCTGTAATGACCAATAGCTGGTTTTAAAGTAGTTACCATTGGACAAAGCAATGCTCACATTCTGACTTTGAGAGTCCCGTAATGATGTTTGTTCATTTTCTAATAATGAGTCGGCTTGCGACTGACTCAGCTGCCAATTGATGTTGTAATCTATAAAATTGTCTAGCTGAGCGTTAATTTGGCTGCTAACGTTATATTGGGTGACTTCAGTTTTCCCGGTATCTGTATACGATGTGGAAGGTTGAGTAATTGAAGATTGTTGGCGATTTCTACTGGTACTTAGCTGAGTGAGCCAACGATTGTTAAGTAACTTAACTAATAGTTGACCGTCGTAATCACCAAAACCCCGATTGAGATCAGCATTTCCGTTATATTCTAAGCGCGTATATTGGTAGTTAAGATTACTTTCGAGAATTGTTCCTTGGTTACTGACATGAAGCGCCGCTGTTAATTTGGTTATCTGCTCAGATTGGGTAATATCTTCCGAAATGTAGAGGTTATCGGTGTAGAGTTGGGTGAGTTTAACCGTGGGCGTTATTTTGACGCCGTTGGCCATTACCTGACCAACGGCCAAGCTGCTTAATAACACTGATAGAGTGGCAATCGCTCTATATTCCATAGTAGTTTCCATAACCGTAGCCATATCCATAACTGGCGGTTTGCTTGCTGTTGGTTTTATTAAGAACAAAACCAACAGCTAGATCACTATCTAATAGTTTAACGGCTTTAGCGACACTTGACGCTGGCGTTTTTTGTTCTTCAACGACCACGATGGCTTGGCCACTCAATGCGGACAAAACTTGAGTTTCACTAACGCCGATTAATGGTGGCGAATCAAGAATAATAATTCGGTCGGGGTAACGTGTCGCTAGCTCGGCCATTAGCTCTTCCATACGACCACTTGAGAGTAACTCATGAGTTAAATGGTGGCGACTACCCGCTGGAAGTATGGTTAAGTTTTCGATGTTGGTGTTATAAATGACTTCACCGATGTTTTCGACTTTATTGAGTAAATAATCAAGCAGTCCACTAGTCGCGTCATACTCTAATTCCGTACCAATACTTGGATTTACAACGTCGGCATCCACCAACAATACGCTCTTATCTTGCTCAAGCGCTATACTCAGCGCTAAATTGATGGAGGTAAAGGTTTTCCCTTCATTAGCGTGGGTACTGGACACTAATATGATATTGGGAGATTTTAGTAAGTGGGCCGTTTTTCCGAAGGCATTAGTCAATATTTTTCGCTTGATGAAGCGATATTCTTCATTGATACGACTACGTTCACTACTGTTAGTGACCATTGACTTACTGCTAAGGAGTTCCAAATCGAGCTCGATATAACCGCCGACGCTTTTACCATCGCTTATTTGATTGCGGTTATGCCTTCCTGATCCTTTACTCAGTGCTTTCTCAATTGTACTCATTGTAGTAATCCTTGTGCAAAACCGCGAATTTGAGGTAGCAGTGAATCAGATATCTCTAACGCAATGATAATAAAATAGACCGTGACTAATAAACCAATTAGTGAGAAAAACACCGCGTTCTTAGTCCTTACATTTTGGCCGTGTTGGCTTTCATTAATATTAGAAACTGTCCCCAGTACGGGCAAGCCGGTTAATTGCGTTAATTGATAAGGACTCATAATCACTGTTTTTATTTGGCTCATTAAGAGCGCCACTGCGATGCCGACACCTAGTCCTGCAAATAGAACTAATGAATAGAATAATGCGCGTGGTGGTCCTGATGGTTGTTCTTTAGCTCGTGGTGGGTCGATGACCCTAAACTGAATATCATCGACACTCTGATCGGCTTGTTCACCAAGACGTGCCGTTTCTCGTCGTTTTAGTAGCTCTTCATATTTTTGCTTAGTGACATTATAACCGCGATTTAAGGCTGTCAATTGCGATTCAACTTCGGGAATGAGATGGATTTTGCTGCGCAGAGCATCCACTTTAGCGACGAGGTCACTCACTCTTACTCGAACACCAACGAGTTGATTCTCAAGCTCTAGTACCTTTATTTTCATCTCTTGGAACACTGGATTGGCGTCTAGTGATTGAAGCGACGAACCGTCTCCAGATGCGGCAACCTGCACCATTTCGGCGATTTCTTGCTCTCTAAGCACCTTGAGATTAGCGATACGCTTTGATGCTTGGCGAACGTCAGGATGCTCAGTGGTGTAACGTAACGTTAGCTTATCTAGGCTATCTTGCATCGTACGAATACGTTCATCATACGAGGTGGTATACCGAAGCTTTTGCGCCTGAGTGAGTAGACCAAAACTAGGACGTTCTCCTGATAGCTTCTGTCTGGCGGCCAATAGTTGGGATTCTAGTTGACGTTGTTCCAGTTGAGTCGTGTCGAGTGTGCTCTCGAGATTCGTCAAATTGGCGTAATAGCCATTACCTGAATTAGATATTAAGGCACCATTTTTTTGTCTAAAGAGCGTTAGTCGCTGCTCAGCCTCCGCCAACCTACTTTCGTATTCAGCGATCTGCTCGATGAAAAATTGCTTGGCAATTAGCGTTTCATCTCGCGATTGGCCAACGGTATTATCGACAAAGACTTTTAACACGGCTTGGACAATTTGAGTCGCCTTAACTGGATTATTACCTGAGTAAGTGATGGTATATAAATTGTCTTTAGAGGTTCGTGCAAGTTTAATGTTTGATGACAGTTGCTCTATTAACGCATCAAATTCACCTTGATTGTTTGCGAGAATATCAAGATCGACCATACGCAAGATTTTCTCAAGGTTTGGGCGACTGAGTAGTGTCTTTACCATCAATCTAACTTGTTCATCTGGATTATTGCTAATTGTCATACCGCGTAGCAACGGTTTTAGTAACGATTGTGTATCGACATATACTCTTGCTGACGCACTATACTTATCTGGCATGGTCGTAATCCCCGCCCAGCCGATTAAAGCCACGAGCCAAGAAAATATCACTATATATCGCTTTTTAAGCCAGATACCACGAACTACACTCCGTATTTGTTCGAGTATTTCTTGCATTGATTGCTCTCTTTATTATCAATAATTTTAGAATTTGGTCGTCGTTTTGTCCTGGTTATGATTAAAACCAAGCTTCAGGGATAATGATAATATCGCCAGGTAGCATGTCAGCATTGGCGTCTATGTCGCCATCTTTGATTAAATCTTGCAGTAATATTTGGTAGGTCTTCTTTTGGTTATCTTCCACCCTGATTAATTTCGCCTCGTTACCATCGGCAAATTCTGTCAAGCCACCGACAGCGACCATCACATCGAGTAATGTCATATTTTGACGATAGCTAATTGACATCGGATTGGCTGCTTCACCAACAATTCGAATTTGTTCGCTGTATGGACCAACAAAACCAGAAACGGTGACTGTCACAATTGGATCTCGGATGTATTTACTCAATACCTCTTCGATATCACGCGCTAACATGGTGGGGGTTTTTCCTGATACCGGGATATCCTCAACTAATGATGTGGTTATCTTACCGTCGGGTCGGACCGTAAACCGACCCGATACTTCTGGATTTCTCCAAACAAAAATATTGAGTGAATCGCCCGGTCCTATCAGATATTGATAGTTGCTAACTTGAGTCGTTAGTGAAGGATAAGTTGATGCACTAGGTAACGTTGACAGACTACTGCAGCCAGTAAGACTGGCTAGTAGAATTGTAACGGCACATTGAGGCGCCCTCAAGTGTTTTAGAATCATGATTACTTTTCCATTTTAGTTTGGATCAAAATTAAGTTGTGCTAATGATTTTAACCATTCACAAAACTAAGTTTTAGCCAACGTCCTTTAATTATATTCTCACGCAATGGTGATGCCAAAATACGTATCTTCATTATCTGTGAGTACATAGTACTAGTATAAAGTTAGCCGATGAATTTTATTAAGTCTAGTTGCTGAGACGAAGATTGCTTATTTATTTGATAATATATTGATATTTGTGAATGGTTAATGCCATCTCGATGGTTATTCTATTTGATACTAGTATTACGGCTATTAGTTATCTTGGTAATAATATGCACAAAGATTAAAAATTTACTTTCTTAAAGATTAATTAAATAATTCGTCTATAGTTATAGATACTAAATTATGTTTTTAATGTAGATATGAGTTACATTTGATTCGCTACCATGCTGTTTTAACTCGATAAAAGGAAATTTAATGCCTAAATTGGATCCAGGCTATCTGAATAAAAATGGTAAAGCATTGATGCTATTAGAATTTGTGATTATCGTTATCGCAATGACGATGGCGTTGTCGGTTAGCTCGTTTTTTTCCGGAACCTCACTAGCGACGCAAGACGCGATGTTAAATACCGTTTATACGGCTATTACCGTAGCTGTATTTACACAGACATTCGGGCTGGCGTTAGGGTTGTATAGTCGTCAATTACGTGAGAAATTCTCTGGGATTGTGAAGCGTTTCGTGCTCAGTTTTATTGCTGCCGCCATTGGTCTCAGTGTGTTTGTCTCGTGGTTAGAGATTCAGTTTTTTGATTTAATCTCTTTATTGCTGTCGGTCTCGGTGAGTGGCGCCTTGATATGCTCATTGCGATTTCAGTTACTCAATTTTGTTATTTGTCATTTATCAAAAAAGCGTTTACTGGTACTCGGTTCCGGTACCCGTGCATCAGTAATTGAGACTCGCATGCGCCGAGCCGTGGATCAAATTCACTACGATATTATCGGCTTTATGCAAGTCGCTGGCGATGATGTCAGTGATATTAGTCAGAGTAAAATAATTGATACCGAATTGAGTATTGATGAGTATGCAGCGCTACATAATGTTGAAAAAATTGTGATTGCTTGTGATGAGCGTCGTGACAATTTAGCGTTTGCTGAAATAGCCAACTGTAAACTCAATGGCGTTAAAGTGATTGATGTATTAGAATTTGTTGAAAACGAAACAGACCAATTGGCGATTGAATTGATGTATCCGGGTTGGGTATTGTATTCACAGCCATTCTCGGCACCGACAGCCTTTGAAGCTTTCTCATTGCAACTATTTAATAGCGCACTAGCGGTTCTTCTTGCCGTGATTACATTCCCATTCTTCCTTATCGCTGTGTTAGCGATAAAAATAGAAGATGGTATCAACGCACCGATATTTTACCGCCAAACACGTATCGGCATTAACTCCCAGCCATTTGATATCTTTAAGTTACGTAGCATGAATACCGACGCTGAGAAGAACGGTGCGGTTTGGGCGGCAATGGATGATGACAGAATCACCAGAGTCGGACGCATTATCCGTAAATACCGCATCGATGAGATACCTCAAATGTATAACGTGGTGCGTGGCGAGATGGGGTTTGTTGGACCGCGTCCAGAGCGCCCAGAGTTTGTTGATATTTTAGCTGAATCTATTCCATTTTATAACGAGCGTCATCAAGTTAAACCTGGGTTAACGGGGTGGGCGCAGTTAAGTTATTCCTATGGTGCGAGCGAGTCGGACGCCTTGGATAAATTACAATTTGACCTTTATTATGTCAAAAATAGAAGCTACTTATTTGACTTGCTGATTATGTTACGCACCATCGAAGTGGTCGTTTTTACTAAAGGTAGTCGATAGCCATGGTTAGAGTCAATCGATGTTTGACGGTGAGCACGTAATGAGCAAGCCAATCATTAATGCGATGACGGTGGATGTCGAAGATTACTTTCAAGTGTCCGCGCTAGCTAACCAATTTCCGCCGGCGTCTTGGGATTCCCAGCAATTAAGAGTTGAGATCGGTACTGATAAATTACTCGAATTGTTTGATAAACATCAGATCAAAGCGACTTTTTTCACCTTGGGTTGGGTCGCACTTAAATGTCCTGAATTGGTGAAGCGTATAGTGGATCAGGGTCATGAACTCGCATGCCACGGACATGGGCATCAACGTGTTAGTGATTTAACGCGGACACAGTTTTTTGAAGACTTGTATCGTTCCAAGTCAATTTTAGAGCAGTTATGTGGGCACGCAGTGATAGGTTATCGGGCGCCAAGTTTTTCGATCAATAATTCAAACCGATGGGCTTTTGATGTCATGAAAGAGGTTGGCATTAAATATAGTTCGAGTACCTATCCGATTAAACATGATCATTATGGTGTGCCAGGTTGGCCGCGAAATCCGTATGAAGTTAACAAAGGGATTATTGAAATTCCATTGACGACCTTAAAATATGCGCGCCGAACTGTGCCTATCGCGGGAGGGGGATATTTTCGGCTAGCCCCTTATTTCCTTAGTCGTTGGGCTCTTGCTCGTTATCACCAAGAAGAGCAACGTAGTGGGGTATTTTATATTCATCCTTGGGAGCTCGACGTTGATCAACCTGTCGTGCAAGGGATTGATTTGAAAACTCGATTTAGGCATTACGTCAATTTACATAAAGTAGAGCCTCGTATGGACCGGCTATTAAGAGATTTTAATTGGTCCACCATGCAAGATGTTTACGCTGATTATCTATAAAAATAATAAGGTTATGAATGACAATGGAAGTCAACTATTTGATACCAGAGATGTTTGGTGCTTGGGATAACTATGTTAATCAGCACTCTGATGGTACCTTTTATCATCTGTCTGGTTGGCAGGACGTTATAGACTCAACGTATTCCCACCCCTGTTATTTTTGTTATGTGATTGAGAATCAATCGATTGTTGCGGTGTTACCACTGGTTCATGTTCGCAGTGCCCTATTTGGCAATACGTTAGTCTCGACACCATTTTGTATTCAAGGGGGAATTTTATCCGATAATAAAGAAGCTCATTCCTTATTGTTGAGTGCAGCTAAGACATTAGCAAAAAAACTGGGTGTTCAGTACATCGAATTTAGAGCCGATGTTGGTGAGTCTCCTGATCCAGATTTGGTTAATCAAACTGATGTCAATGTTGTTTTTGGTTGTGAATTGTCTGCAGAACCGGCTGAGATCCTCGCCAATATAAAGAAGAAACAACGAGCGGTTATTCGCCAATCATTAAAGAATGACTTAACGATGCAGATTGAGGATAACGTCGATAATCTATATCAGATCTACTCATACAGCGTTAGAAATCTTGGTACCCCCGTATTTTCTAAGCGCTTGTTTGAATGCTTGCTGCGAGTCTTCCCCAGTCAGTGTGATGTCTTAACAATCTATCATGACCAACAAGCCATCTCTAGCGTAATGAGTTTTTACTATCGCGGTAAGGTATTACCGCATTTTGGTGGGGGACTGCATGCTGCTCGCACGCTTAAGAGTAATGATTATATGTACTATCAGCTGATGTGCCATAGTGCGGCGAAGGGTTGTACCTATTTCGATTTTGGACGAAGTAAAATCGGCAGTGGTGCCTATAATTATAAAAAACATTGGGGGATGACCGCCTTGCCAGCCAATAATCACTATTACCTTAACTTAGCGTCTGACATTCCCAATGTTAATGTCAATAACCCTAAATATGCGCTAGCGATTAAGCTGTGGAAAAAGCTGCCACTATCATTGAGCCAAATGCTCGGCCCAACATTATCAAAGTACTTAGGATAGCTTTATGACGTCTATAACCAACAATTCAGTGACCCCAAATTCAACTAATAAATTCAGTTACAATAATAATTGGTTGCTTGCTGGTACCGTATTGATGCTGTGGCTTGGGCTGTTCTATAGCGAAGTGTCGAGTACCGCAGCGATATGGTTAAGTTCAGATACGTATGCGCATGGGCTATTTATTTTGCCGCTAAGTGCGTGGATGTATTGGCGACGTAAAGACGAGTTTTTAGCCATCACGGCTAAGCCAAGCTTTATCGCTGCCATCGTTAGTATTGCATTGAGCCTGTTATGGTTTGTTGCACAGTTAATGGAGATTAACTCGCTGATCCATCTACTCACCTTTATGATTTTGTCGAGCCTACTGTGGTTAGTACTTGGTGATGAATTCTTAAGGAAGTTCCAGTTTCCGCTGGTCTATATTTTGTTTTGTGCACCATTTGGTAATAGTTTAATACCGTATTTACAGGATATTACTGCGCAGATCACGGTGTTTTTATTACAATTATCGCAAATCCCAGTGTTTTTTGAAGGGCTATACATTACTGTACCAAGTGGAGTTTTCGAGGTGGCGGTTGCCTGCTCGGGGATCCGTTATTTAATCGCCTGCTTTGCCATTGGTTCGTTGTACGCGCATTTGTCCTATACGCATTGGCGGAAAAAACTGATATTTATCTTGTTCTCTCTAGCGTTTCCGATCTTAGCAAATGGCGTCCGAGCTTACCTTGTGGTCTTGATCGCTTATCTCTCCGACATGAAATACGCCACTGGTGTTGACCACTTGATTTATGGCTGGCTGTTCTTTGGTCTCGTCATTTATTTGATGTTTAGCATCGGCAATATTTGGGCGGACGTGCCTGTAGAGACAGATAAAACCGCAGCGAATTCATCTGTTATCACGATCTCTACCACTAGAGCTCTGGTGGTGGTCTTAACATTAATTACGATAGCGACTGCCGTTATTAAGATTGCAACGCTGCCACAGAGCGCTGTTCCTAAGTTACCGTTCCAAGTGCCTGCTCACAATATGGCACAACATCAACCTAATTACGCCAGTGATTGGCAGTTTAAGCTCGAGCACGCATTGAGTATCTATCGCGGATACTCGAGTAGCAAGGTTGAGGTATTAACTGCAAAATTTGGTCATAAGCAGTCACAGGGAAAATTAATTACGTCAACCAATGTGATTTTTGATCCGGAACGTTGGAGTCTTCAGTCGTCGCGCAGCGCTGCGCTAAAAATACAGGAAAAGGTTATTAATTATTCGCAGTTAGTGCTGGTGAGTGTTGATGGGCGGCATCGATTTCTACGCTATTGGTACACGGTCGATGGTGAGCATTATGCCTCGCGCTGGGAAACTAAGTTGGCACAAGGTGTCGCTCAGGTACTTAACACCAGTAATCATGGCAACTTAAATGCGCTATCTTTCGAGTATTCGGTTGAGAATAATGGCCAACAATTGGCTAACGCAACACTAGACCAATGGATGGTAACTCATGCCGTCGCGTTTGCGCAGGTGCTTAATGAGTAAGCCTAAGATCCACGTGATGCACATTTTACATCGGTTTACGACCGGTGGTTTAGAGAATGGTCTCGTCAACATCATTAACCAGCTGCCGGACTCGATGTTTGAGCATACGATTGTTTGCATTACCGATTATGATCCGGAATTTGCCGACCGTTTAATGGCTAGCGACGTCAAGATTATTAGCTTAAACAAGCCTGCTGGACGTGGAATTCGCTATTTACTGACCTTACGTAAAATCATTAAAGACTTGCAACCTAACATCATCCATAGCAGGGGATTGGCTGCGCTATTTGCTCAACTTTCTAGTTTATTTATTCCAATACGTCGAATTCATGGTGAGCACGGTTGGGATAGCGCCGCTGCTAAACACAATAAAAAATATCAGAGACTACGCCGTTTTATGGGGCCGATGATTGACCAGTTCGTGGTTCTTTCAGAAGAAGGAATGCGTTTTATGTGTGATGATGTTGGGATTAACCCGCACAAAATTGAACATATTTGTAACGGGGTCGACACCAATAAGTTTGTCGCTGTTACCAAAGTTGACTCGCCTACCGTGGTCATCACAACCGTCGGTCGCCTCGTGCCGGTGAAAAATCAACAACTCTTAATTCAAGCATTTGAACGGCTGGTTCATGATCATAAAATTGATAATATTCAATTGCGAATTATTGGTGAGGGCGAATGTAGGCAACATCTCACTGCGCAAATTTCTCAGCGTGATTTATCTAAGCATTGTTTCTTATTAGGGCAAATCAATGATGTTCACCAACACTTGATTCAAGCCGATGTGTTTGTGCTACCGAGCTTTGCTGAGGGAATATCAAATACTATTTTGGAATCGATGGCCTGTGGTATTCCTGTGGTCGCATCAGATGTCGGTGGCAATCCACAGTTAGTGGCTGACGGTATCAGTGGCATTGTATTTAGTAGCGACAACGTAACAGCGTTAGTTGAGGCATTAAAAACCTATATTGTGACGCCTCAGTTGCGTATCACTCATGGTCATAATGCGCGTCAACGAACACTTAATAATTTTAGCTTAAATAAAATGGTAGCTCGATATCAGCAGCTATACTTAAAGCCTTAACTTAAGAACTGCAAATTAACAGGACGTGATATGTGCGGAATTGCTGGCATTTTTAATGTCAATAATAAGACGGAAGTCTCCCATAACTTACTAGAAAAAATGAATAATAGTCAGAGCCATCGTGGTCCTGATGATGATGGATTATTCTTTGCTCCGGGCATTGGACTTGCTCATCGTCGCCTGTCAATTATTGACCTGGCGGGGGGGCATCAGCCGATGTTCAATCAGCGAGGCGATATCGGTATTGTGTTTAATGGCGAGATTTATAACCACCGTGAACTCGCCAAGGAATTAGTGGCGTTGGGACATCAATTTTCCACGGTCGGCGATACTGAAACAATTATTCATGCTTGGGCGCAATGGGGTGTTGACTGTGTTAAACATCTGCGCGGTATGTTTGCGTTTGCTATCTGGGATAGCAGTCAAGATTTATTATTTGTCGCCCGTGATCGATTAGGGATAAAACCGCTATATTATTCGTTACTCGATGACGGCCAATTTATTTTTGGTTCAGAGCTAAAAGTTCTTAAAAATCACCCTAAATGTTCTCGTGAATTAGACCCTAAAGCGATTGAGGATTATTTTACGTTCGGTTATATCCCTGAGCCTAAATCGATATTTAAGCAAGTGAAAAAACTTGAACCAGGGCATACGCTCACGGTTAATTTTGGTCAACCATTGGCTGAACCGCAGCAATATTGGGATGTTGATTTTAGTGACACATTAAATTCAGAATCTGAACAGGCGACCAAAGAACAGCTCATTGACCGCCTGAAAGAAGCGGTCGATGTACGACTCGTATCAGAGGTACCGTTAGGTTCATTTTTATCCGGCGGTGTCGACTCTTCAGCGGTTGTAGCGCTGATGTCACAATTGAGCGAACAGCCGGTAAATGCCTGTTCCATTGGTTTTGACGTGGCGGATTTTAACGAAACGGATTATGCCAAATCTGTTGCGGCACGATATGACGCGAAGCATAGCGTTAAGATTGTTGGTAGTGATGATTTTGAGCTAATTGATGAATTAGCGAAGCTTTATGATGAGCCCTATGCTGACAGTTCTGCATTACCTACTTACCGCTTATGTCAGATAGCGCGAAAACACGTTACCGTAGCATTATCGGGAGATGGTGCAGATGAGTTAATGGCGGGATATCGCCGTTATCAATGGCATCTAAAAGAACAGAAGGTTCGTGATTTATTACCCTTGTCGCTGCGTAAGCCGATCTTCGGCACATTAGGTAAGTTGTACCCTAAACTTGATTGGGCTCCGAAGTTTTTAAGAGCTAAGACTACCTTTCAATCAATGTCTTACGATTGGGTTGATGGTTACCATAATAGTATGTCTATTTTACGTAACGACGAGCGAGAAAAGTTATTTAGCCAAGCATTTAAGCAGCAACTCGACGGCTATTCTAGTGTTGAGGTTTTTCGACATCATGCCGAACAAGCACAAGATTTAGACAGCCTGTCTCAGGTTCAGTATCTCGATATGAAAACCTACTTAGTGGGCGACATTCTGACTAAGGTGGATCGCGCAAGCATGGCTCATAGCCTCGAAGTACGTGTCCCTATACTGGATCATCCTTTTGTCGAGTGGGCGGCAAAGCTTCCTGCTAACAAACGGGTAGAGAAGGGAGAGGGAAAGAGTATTTTTAAAAAATCATTAGAATCACATTTGCCACATGATGTGCTTTATCGCAAGAAGATGGGTTTTAGTATACCGCTTGCGCAATGGTTTCGCGGTCCATTAAAGGATAAAGTGAGTCATGGGCTTCTATCTGACCACATGACTAACAGCGGTATATTTAATGCTAAGACTTTGCATTGGCTTATTGATAGCCACATGGACGGCACACGAGATAATAGCGCTTCATTGTGGACACTATTAATGTTTGAACGTTTCTTAGCCAATGAGGTTGGTTAATGAATATTCTATACATCTGTCACCGATTCCCATTTCCTGCTAATGACGGCAGTCGCGTTCGTTCATTCAATATTATCAATCACTTTCGGCAACAAGGGCATCGTGTTTGGGTAAGCTCAATGGTTAGGGATGAGCAAGAGCAAGCGCAAGGGCAGGGCATTAGTGACTATTGTCATGATTTTACCATGGCCAAGACAACAGAGTGGGTGCAAAAATTAAGGATGGTTTCCCGGCTTGTCACAACGCAGCCTTCGAGCATGGGTTATTTTTACAGTGCGACAATGCAGCAACAAATTAACCAACTGTTGAACGATCACGATTTTGATCTAATCTATGTTCACTGTTCTTCGGTAGCTCAATACGTTAATCGTGTTGATGGCATTCCTAAAATCCTCGATTACGTTGATATGGACTCTCAAAAATGGCTGAGTTTTACTCAGTACAAATCATTTCCATTAAGTACTGGTTACTGGCTTGAGGGCAAGAAACTGGCTCGTGCGGAACGGCAACTGAGTACGCAGTTTGACTTGTGTACCACCATTACTCGTTCGGAGTGCGACACCTTGGATGAATTCGCGATCGGGGGCAATAATGACTGGTTCTCTAACGGCGTTGATAGTGAATATTTTGTGCCTGATGATCAAGATTATCAGCCTCATCAAGTGTGTTTCATTGGCAGAATGGATTATTACCCTAACGAGCAAGCGGTAAGTGATTTCTGTCAAGAGGTGCTGCCATTATTACGTGAGAAGATCGCCGATGCACAATTCGTTATTATTGGCGCGGCGCCGAGTAATAATGTTAAAAAACTCGCAAAAATCCCCGGTGTCTCAGTGACCGGTTTTGTGGATGATGTTCGAGATTATGTTCGCCAGAGTGCAGCAATGGTAGCGCCATTAACGATTGCCCGGGGGACTCAAAACAAGATTCTCGAAGCAATGGCTTTAGGAGTGCCTGTGGTCACCAGTAGTGTTGGCGCAAGAGGGATTGATGGGGCGCCCGGCAACGACTTCATTGTGGCGGATACTCCGCAGCAATATTGTGACCAGTTATACCGCTTAATGACCGATAAAAATTTACGCCAGCAATATGCGCAGCAAGGTCGTTTGCGCATCGAGCAGAACTATAGTTGGCCCTTTGTATTACAACGATTAGATCAGCTAGTTCATTCTATTGTTGCGGTCAGTCCTTCTTCTGTTATAACTATAAATTCACAGGGATAGTCAATGTTAGTTCTTCATGTGTTTGATCATACCATTCCACTTCACAGTGGCTATACTTTTCGTAGTTTGGCTATTTTGCGCCAACAACATCAACTCGGCATAGAAACAATGCACGTGAGTTCATCAAAGCAATTGGATCAACATAGCGAGTATGAAGAAGTTGATGGTTTACATTTCTTTCGCACGTTTCCCAGTGTGCTTGCTAACGTGCCTATTCTCAATCAGTGGGATGTGATCTCGACGCTCATCCGTCGTATCGAAAAAATTGTCACCGAGCGCCGCCCTGATGTGTTGCATGCGCATTCTCCTTCACTCAATGGTATTGCGGCCAGTATTGTTGGTAAGCGATACAAGATCCCCGTGGTATACGAAATGCGTGCATCGTGGGAAGATGCAGCAGTGAGCCATGGTACATGCACTGAGGGCTCTATCCGTTACAAAGTCGGGCAGTGGCTGGAGAAATATGCGCTAAATAATGCCACTCATGTCACTACCATTTGTCATGGTTTATCTGATCTCATTGAGAGTTGGGGAATTGCCAAAGACAGGATAACGATTATTCAGAATGCGGTTGATGTCGATAAATTTGTAGCCCAAGGGAATAAAGAGCAATCATTGCTGTCTCAGTTTTCGCTAGAGGGCAAGACTATCTTGGGTTTTTTGGGTTCATTTTATCGCTATGAGGGTTTGCACTTATTGATAGCGGCCATGCCTAAAATGTTAGTAAAGCACCCCAATGTCCACTTGCTATTGGTGGGTGGTGGGCCTGAAGAACAAAATTTAAAGCAACAAGTTGCCCAATTATCATTAGAGGGGCACGTGACATTTACCGGCCGAGTACCACATAATGATATTAGTCAGTATTACTCATTGGTTGATTTATTTGTCTACCCGCGTGAGTCGATTAGATTAACCGAAATTGTGACACCGTTAAAGCCATTGGAAGCAATGGCTCAGCATGGTTTGGTGGTGGCATCGGATATCGGCGGTCATCGAGAAATGATTAACAATGGTGAGACTGGCATATTGTTTAAAGCCAACGATGTTGATGCGATTAGTGACACCATTGTTGAACTAGTTGCACGGCCTGAAACTTGGCCTGCAATTAAACTGGCAGGAAACCAGTATGTTAATAATGAGCGAACGTGGCAGCGAAGTGTTGCGCCAATCCTCTCTGTCTATCAGTCGATTGTTTAGGGAATGAACATGAAAGTAGCAATAGTTGGTCCTATTCCGCCACCTAATGGCGGCATGGCGATGCAGACCAAGCAATTGATTCGTTTGCTTGGTGATGCCGGGCTTGATGTAAACCACATTGCGACAAATAGCCCTTATCAACCAGCATTTATTGCTCATATTCCAATTGTTCGAGCGCTATTTCGTCTTTGTTGTTACATCGTCACACTACTGACGTGTTTAAGAAAGATGAGCGTTATCCACTTAATGGCCAATTCTGGATGGTCATTTTATCTGTTTTCAATGCCGGTAATATATATCGCGAGTTGGTATAAAGTCCCGTTGATAATGAACTATCGTGGTGGACTAGCAGATGACTTTTTTGCCAAAGATTGGCGCTGGATCAAAGGCGCTATGGCGCGCATCGACCAAGTCATTGTGCCAAGTGGTTTTCTCAAGCAAGTCTTTTTACGGTATGGCGTTGAAAGCACTATTGTCCCTAATATGGTCGATTTGTCGGTCTTTGATTTTCAGCAAGTTCGCTTAGACAAGAATAACTTACATATTGTGGTGACCCGCAACCTCGAAGCTATTTATGATAATAAAACGGCGATTGAAGGCTTCGCTCTATTTGCAAAGCAAGCGCCGCATGCAAGACTTTCCATCGCGGGCAGCGGAGAACAAGCCACGGAACTTGTAGCGCTCGTTGAGCGTTTACATCTTAATAATAAGGTGACGTTCGTTGGTCGCCTTGATCGCCCAGAGATCGCTGAACTCTATCAAAATGCTGATATTCTGTTAAATACTAGCTTGGTTGATAACACGCCGAACTCTCTTATTGAGGCGTTGGCTTGCGGCTTAGTAGTTGTGTCGAGTAATGTAGGGGGCATTCCCTATTTAGTGACTGACCAACAGCATGCTTTTTTAGTTCCTCCTCAGTCAAGCACTAGTGTCGCTCAGAGCTTACAACTAGTTATCGAACAGCCAGAACATGCCAGGGACATAGCGTTAAATGGTCACAAAATGGTGACCCAATTTACGCCTCAAGTTGTTATTCCACAATTAATAGACATTTATCGAGGAGTGAGTTGCGATGCGTGACATAGCATTATTACTCTTTATTCTGGCAATGTTACTTGTGACTCTCAAGCGGCCTTTTATTGGCATATTAATGTGGTGCTGGATTAGTTATATGGTACCGCATAAGCTAAGCTGGGGCTTCATGATGAATTTCCCTGTTGCGCTGTTAGTCGCCTTAGCCTGTCTGTTTTCGTTTGCTATTTCAAAAGAAAAGAAAACGAATAAATGGCGGTTTCCCATTGTGTGGTTAATCCTGTTTGATTTATGGTTATTACTGACTTTTATTATTCACCCATTCACCGAGCATGCGGTGATTCAAGTAACGAGTTTTATTAAAATACAACTATTTACCGTCCTAACCTATATTATGATCACCAATAAAGAACGCTTACATCAGGTGTTACTCGTGATCTCATTGAGTATTATTTTCTATGGTGTGAAAGGTGGTATAGCAACAGTCACTTCTGGTGGTAATACACGGATTTGGGGGCCGCCTGGTGGTTTCTTTGAAGGAAACAATGAGCTAGGTTTAACGTTACTTGTTGCGATGCCAATAGTTTACTATTTCTCGACGATCGCGCCTAAAAAATGGATGAAGTATTGCTTGCTAGGAGCGATCGTATTATCAATTGGTTCAGTCTTAGGCACGCAATCTCGCGGTGCATTAGTTGCTATTGTTTGCTGTAGTTTTTTCTTTTGGCTAAAAAGTAATAGCAAGGTGATTAGCTTAGTAGCGGTAATACTTGTTGCACCGATCGGGTATAATTTTATGCCTCAAAGCTGGCATGAACGAATGAATACGATCGTACTTGAAGACGAAGGCGATTATGATGCATCCGTTCAAGGGCGGTTTAACGCATGGCGAATGAGTTACAATCTCGCCAATGATCAGATCATGGGCGGTGGCTTTGATTCTTACACCGTTGCAAACTTTTATCTGTATGCGCCTAATCCCCAAGATCTTCACGATGCTCATAGCATCTATTTTAAGATCTTAGGCCAGCACGGTTATATCGGGCTGTTGTTGTTTCTCGCGTTATGGATAAGTACATGGTTACTCGCTAGTAAAATACATCGAATGTGTAAGAATGACGAAGAACTGAAATGGGCAAGTCTATTGGCCCGAATGTTACAGGTTAGTTTGATTGCGTATGGGGCTGGCGGGGTATTTTTAGGCTTAGCCTATTTTGATTTGCCGTATCATATTTCGATATGTATTGTGGCGCTATACAACATCGTGCTGAACGAACAACAGCGAATAGCGAATGATACGTTAGATTTAGATAATGACGACGAAATTTCCCCCTTGATATTAGCGCCCGGACAGAGGGCTCCAGTCATTAAATAGAGATTAAATTAAGCGAGATTGAGATTAAATAGTATTTGAATCGTTCTAAACATTTACTTTTGCTGTAAAAATCAGTAAGAATAAAGTTACTAATTGAAATTGAAGTAGTTAATATGATTAAAGTGATTATAGAAAGAACCATTGCACAGGGTATGGAATCCACTTACGAAGTTGAAGTAAAACGCGCTCTCAAAGCAGTGACCGGGGCCAATGGCTTTATTTCAGGGGAATCGTTAGTGGATATTAACCACCCTAGTTTACGTACCATTATTACGACATGGGATAATTTGTCTGCTTGGAATCGTTGGTTTCAGTCCGATTTACGTCGCGATTCAAATTACAACTTAACCCAAATATTAGCACGAGAGGAAAGGGTCAAAGTATTAATGACCCAGTCTTGATCATAAGTTAAGTTATTTACTCAAATTGCGGTGCGCGCTTATCAAAGAAGGCACTAATAGCCTCTTTACATTCGGCAGACCTTAGCCGTTGAGTGAATACATCCCCTTCGGTTCTAATCGCTCGCGCTATATCTGCTTGAAATGGTGCTTTGAGTAACTTTTTGGCCTGTTGCACAGCTTCGGGCGGTTGTTTCGCGTAAGTACTTGCTATGGCGAATGCTTGTTCTAGTAATTCGTTTGGCTGGCAGACCTGATTAACTAAACCTAGTTCGAGCGCATAATCGGCGTCAAAACTCTTCCCTAAGATTAATAGTTCACAGGCTCTTCGCTGACCAATCAAGTAGGGCAATAATAAACTAGAACCTCCTTCAGGTGTCAGGCCTAAGCTCACAAATGGCATCTTAAATACGGTGTTATTAGCGCTAATAATGTGATCGCAATGCAGTAGCATTGTAGTTCCTATTCCCACCGCTGGGCCTGCTGTCGCCGCGATCAGTGGTTTATTAAAGTTATTTAGCGCCGTTAAAAATAGGAACGGTGGGGCGCTATGACCCGTTGGTGGGTGTTCTAAAAAGTCGTTTAAATCATTACCGGCACAAAATAGGGTATCGCTGCCTGCAATAATCACCGCACGAACGTGAGACGAATTCTGAGCGGAGTTTAGCGCATCCGTGAGGGCAACGTACATCTCCCCAGTAAGTGCATTTTTTGTTGCGATACGACTGATAATAATTTGTCTAACATGTGTACTTAGGTCGGAGACAATAATATGGGAAGACATAGGTGCCTATCTTTAAACGAATGTTTTAATACAATATCGAATAACTTTTATTGGCGCAAACTTAATGACAATTTTATTGCAGGATGGAATTAGGATATAATTGGCTTGTTTATTGTTATTGAGGCATTCCCTTGCTGTCATTTGAATTGCACCTCCCTGTCGAAACCTCCATTAATGCCGTTGAACTCTTCCAAGGGCATTGTTCATTGTCAAAGGGGCAGATAAAAGACGTCATGCTTAAAGGTGCTGCGTGGGTAACCAACGGCAAAAAAACGACTAGACTACGCCGCGCTAAAAAATTGCTCAGCCCAGGGCATACATTGCACATGTATTATAACGAACAAGCATTATCCAACGACTTCGCTAAACCGACATTAATTGAGGATTGTGGTGAGTATAGCGTATGGAATAAGCCGTGTGGCATGATGAGCCAAGGCTCTAAATGGGGCGATCATAGTACTATCGCAAGATATGCCGAAATGACGTTGTCACCTCAGCGTGTCGGATTCATTGTCCATCGATTAGATCGTGCCACACAGGGCGTTATTCTGGTCGCGCACACTAAAAATGCAGTCCGCCAGCTTACGAATATGTTTGAGCAGCGCCAGATCACCAAAAAATATCAAGCGGTTGTTCGTGGCGACGTACCAGAGCCGCGAGAATTTACCGCTGATATTGATGGCCGTAGCGCTTTCACCAAAGTAAATTGCATCAGCCATGACTCATCGTCGGATTTTAGCTTACTCGATATTGAGATAGGCAGTGGCAGAAAGCATCAGATAAGGCGCCATTTAAGCGACGCCGGATTAGCGATCGTTGGTGATAGGTTATACGGCAATGATGAGCTACAGGATGTTGACCTGCAGCTGTGTGCTTATCACCTTACGTTTACTTGCCCAATTCTTAATATCGACAAGACTCTAGAAATAACACCTCAGCTTATTGTCGGCTAACGTCAATTCGGATTAGCGTTCACTTAACATGGCTTGGTGTTCTTTCGCTAGGACAGGGTTGGCATACATCGTTAATAGCCACCGTTGTTGAATCGCCGTCAGTTCATTCATTCGTTGAGCTAATGGCGATGCACTGGCGCTATCATCAGCTGCTTCCAACTGTTCTTTAGCGGTAACGTTTGAGCTATATAATTTATAATTTGAGATGATTTGTCGGTCAATTTCCGCTGCAATTTCTTTAGAACCTTGATACTCACCAAGCACTGGCTGACCAAATTCAATGTGAACACAGCCCTTATAACCAAGTAATCCCTGAGTGATACTACGCAGATCTTCGCCTTCTGATTTTTCGTAATCACCAGTTTCTTCAATAGTCGCTAACTCGACCGCTTTGTCTTTATCGCAGGGGTCAAATTCATAACTAATAGAAACAGGGACGATGTTCAATTCATTCAAGTATTGCTCAATACTTCTTACTTTCCCTTTGTTTAATAACAACATCGAAATCAGAGCTGCATTGGTCTTATCTAATCCATCCTTAGCACGGCCTTCACGCTGAGCAATCCATACATGATGGTCGTTCTCGGTAAGTGTGTGATGGATATAACTCGATAGCGTTTTAGACGCCGTGAGCATTGCTCGTTTAGTCGCTTCGTTACGTTTGACGATAAAACTCTTATTGAGACGCATAAGGTCAGACACCCAAGGCTTACTCAATAGATTATCGCCAATCGCTATTTCTACCGTACTAAAGCCACTCTTATAGAGCGCCAAATTGACCAACGCTGGGTCGAGTGCAATATCTCGGTGATTACTGATAAAGAGAGTGGGCTTAGTCATATCGAGCTTATCTAGGCCGTTGAAGCTAAAGCCATCGGTGCTTTTCTTGATCAGTTGATGCAAATATTTGGCAATTTCCCGCTGGAACTCTTCAACAGAATGAAGCTTTGCCGCTCTGGATTTAAGGTAAAGCTTAATGAGCCAATGGCTTAATGTTGGTAATACGTTATTTAATCGCGGCAGAAAATAAGCAGCAATCGACTCTTGTAGCGCGGGTTCATTAATTATGCCTTGAATTACAGCGTGTGCCTCTTCGTCTCGAAATGGCCGAATATCATCAAACATGAAGGTTCTCATTTGTTGGTAAATTATGGGAAAACTAGTTGTGGTGAAACAATGAAACACCAAGGTAACATATACTTATATTAACCGTTAATTTTACCTAAATAATCAAACATTAGAGGTCTGCTGAGTAATACATAATCGTAAGAACGGTAGTATAGTGAGGTTGATGTCTTGTTGAGTGTACTTTGCCTCCAGTTGACTGCACCAGCGCAGGCCCATGGCGGTGTATCTCACCTGAATATTGGTGCGATTAAGACTTATATTGACCTTTTGATAACAATTAACATCAGGTGACCCACGGCATGTTTTTTTAAATATTGGTCTAATGTCAGTAGGATCTGGTGTGAGATGGTAATAACACCCCATAAAAAGCCGTATAAATACGAAATACATCAGCACATTCTGCTGCAAGGTAAGTATAATTTTTCGCCACGCTAGACAAGTGAACAAAAAACTTACATTTACAACAGAATGATTACAAGTGGCTATACTTACCAACGTATCGCTTAATATTTTAATTGCAGTCATTACATGGTTTAGCGGTTATGTAATAAATTCACCGGTATGTTGTATTCTCAAGAGCGTAAATAAGCTCGATATAATGTACGAAACAGTCAGAAAGAGAGAATAATAATTATGATTGAAAATAACCTTGCGATAACGTTTACCTTTATTGCCTATCTCGTATTGATGATGGGTATTGGCTATTACGCTTACAAACGAACAGTCGACTCTACCGATTACTTCCTCGGTGGCAGAACGCTAGGACCTTGGCCAACGGCTATTTCCGCTGGTGCATCAGACATGAGTGGTTGGTTGTTACTTGGCTTACCTGGCTTTGCTTTCACCTCGGGTGCTGCATCACTTTGGCTCGCTGGTGGCTTATTACTTGGCACATGGGCTAACTGGCTTGTTTGTGCTAAACGTCTTCGTACGTTCAGTATTGAAGCAGACAACGCGCTAACCTTGCCTGAGTTTTTTGCCCGTCGTTTTAATGATAAAAGCAAGTTGCTACAAACCATATCAGCATTCTTTATCTTAATGTTTTTCCTCTTCTACACCAGCTCTGGCCTTGTCGCTGGCGGTAAATTATTTGAAACAGTATTTGGCCTCGATTATGAAATCGCTGTGGTTATCGGCACCGTTTGTGTTGTGTCATATACCTTATTTGGTGGTTTTCTCGCGGTATCATGGACTGATTTAGTGCAAGGGTTATTAATGGCCGCCGCATTGGCTATCGTTCCTATTGCCTCGATGAATGGTGACTTTGGCGACTTGTCTAGCGCTATTGAAGCAAAAAATCCTGAGTTATTAGATATGTTTACCTCTGTTACCGGTGAACCGATGGGGGCTATTGCGATTATTTCATTAGTCGCATGGGGTCTTGGTTACTTCGGTCAGCCGCATATCTTGGCGCGTTTTAACGCTTCTCGTAGCAATAAAGACTTAACAACCGCCAGACGTATTGCTGTGGTATGGACTACTATTTCGATGATTGGCGCACTATTAGTTGGTGTTGTTGGCATGTTATATGTCGATGCTAATTTAGGTGGACAACTTGCCGACAGCGAGACTATTTTCATGTTACTCGTTAATGCCGTTTTCCACCCTGTTATCGCAGGCATCTTACTCGCTGCAATTTTAGCGGCTGTAATGAGCACGGCAGATTCACAGCTTCTTGTTTCTTCATCTGCATTGGCGGAGGATTTCTACAAACATCTATTCCGTCCTGATGCTACTGCGACAGAAACAGTGATGGTTGGTCGTATTGGCGTGGTAGTGTTATCTATTATTGCACTTGCATTAGCGTTTAGCCCTGATAGCTCAGTATTGGGCTTAGTGTCTTATGCGTGGGCTGGATTCGGTGCAGCCTTTGGTCCTGCCTTAATTCTAGCGCTGTATTGGAAGCGCATGAACAGCCATGGTGCGCTTGCAGGCATCCTAGTTGGTGGTATTACCGTTGTGGTATGGAAGCAATTGACGGGCGGAATCTTTGATATCTTTGAAATCGTGCCTGGCTTCATCCTAGCGAGTATTGCTATTGTTGTGGTTAGCCTAGCAACTAAGCCACCATCACAAGAAGTGCTCGAGTTGTGCGACAAAGTCGACAACACACTCGCTCAAGAATAATGGGTTTGCCAATGTTCGACATTGGCGCTCTACCTATTTAGTTTTTTAAAGACATATTAATTACACTTCCCGTCATGAGAACCCTCATGGCTGGATTTTTGCGACCATAATTTGATGTTCACCGCCTAGAATGGCGTAAAAAAATCAATACTTAATGAAATGAGGAAACAACAATGAAGTATTCTTCGACTATGATAGGTTTACTATTAGCCTGTTCAGCGCCATCTTGGGCTGGAACCAACGACACGACAAACCAACGTATCGCAGAGCTTGAACAACAGCTTAAAGCGCTTAAAACACAAGTTAATACCGCTGACAAAGCAGAGACTGTAAAAGCCGATAATGCGCCAAGTATTAAAATTGGTGGCGCCGTTCGTTTTCAATACAGTTTTGAAGACTATAACGAAAGTAACCGAGACCGTAGTGGTGATTTCGACTTTGACGTCTTCCGTCTTGATGTTAATGGCAGCATCGGCGACGTGACGCTATCAGCACAATATCGTTGGTATCAATACATGAACGTAGTGCATCATGCCTATGTTGGTTATCAGATCAATGATGAGTGGCAGGCTCAGCTGGGGATCACACAAGTACCTTTTGGTGTATTAGATTATAACTCGAACAGCTTCTTCTTTAGCTCTGGCTATTACGCTGGCATGGAAGACGACTTTGATACGGGTATTTCGTTTATTGGTAAATTCGACAAGCATGATTTGCGCCTTGCGTTCTTTAAAAATGATGAGCTGGGTGGCGTCGACGGTTATGTCGATAATCGCACTGACCGTTATTCTTACGATATCGTTGGTGTTCGCGATATTGATAATGAAGGTATCTATGGTACTCCTAGCCAATCGATGGCGGAAAACAATACCTTTAACGTTCGCTACGCCTATCAAGTCGCCGAACATACCGAAGTTGGTATCTCATTACAACACGGTGATTTAGCGGGAGTAGATGGCTCTGTTGGCGATCGTAGTGCCTATGCTATTCACGCAAAGAGTCAGATTGATAACATCGGTATCATGTTCCAATTTACCGACTATCAATATGATCTTGATAACAACAGCGACTTTGTAGCTGTTGGCGCTTATAGCTTTACCGACAGCATTCCAGCAGAGGCTAAGTTATATAACTTAAATCTCTCATATGCGATGCCAGTTGCTATAGGCCCAGTCACTAATTTGAAATTCTATAACGATTTCAACCTTATGACTGACAAATCAGGTGACTTTGAAGAAGATACCGTGATGAACGTACTTGGTGTTGCTGTCAGTGCTGGTGGCATTTACAGTTACATCGACTTAATCACCGCGAAAAACCAACCGTTCATCGGTGGGTCGATGGCTGGTGATACGGATAACTGGAACACTCGCTTCAATATCAATATTGGCTACTACTTCTAGCCAACAATGGGTAACGCGCTCGCGTTACCCATTCGCTTTACAATTCGGTCACCGACAATAATTAACCGGCGTTATCAAATTGTTATTCTAGTTGTTGTTCCATTAGACTCATTAGCTCAGTCAATAACGCCTGCATTTGCTGCTCGATCACTTTTGCTTTGTCTTTAGACTCTTCATTGCCGTCTGCTTTTAACGCAATAATCTCTTTTTGAGCTTCTTTGATCTTCTCTTTTATCTCCTCGATACGTTGTTCTAGTTTTTCCGCTAGAGATAGTGACTCTTTTTCAGTTTTTGATGAGTTTAAAACAGAATTTTCGGCGCGAAGAGATTCGCCTAAATCTTTGTTTTCCGTCGATGGCTTACCTGTGGATTCAGCGTGTTTAACATCGGCATCATACTGTTCTCTTGCCGCTGGAGATATAGAAACACTCACACCTGATGGTGTTTTTCCTTCAGGTATGTCGCTAACGTTATTACTACTAACCGATGGGACTACGGCTGAGGCCGTAAATTGATTGGCTGTTGATACATTCATCTTTAATATCCCTTTAGGCTGATATGAATTTATCGGCAACGTTATTAATTACTTAAATGAAAATTACCCGACAGCACATTATTCCAGGCATAAAAAATCGCCAATCTTTAGCTCTTTCATAGAAGCTAAAGGGCGATTGCTTTACTTGAAACAGTTGTGCTTTGTTGTGATTGGATGCGGGAATAAGATTTGAGCTTAGGGCCTTCGCCAGTGTTATCAGAGCTGAGCCCGACGAGCTACCAGACTGTTGCATCTTACCGTCACTTTAATTCCAGACATAAAAAAATCGCCTATCTTTAGAAGCTAAAGGGCGATTGGTTTACGGTACTTAAAGTGATTGGATGCGGGAATAAGATTTGAGCTTAGGGCCTTCGCCAGTGTTATCAGAGCTGAGCCCGACGAGCTACCAGACTGTTGCATCTTACCGTCACTTTAATTCCAGACATAAAAAAATCGCCTATCTTTAGAAGCTAAAGGGCGATTGGTTTACGGTACTTAAAGTGATTGGATGCGGGAATAAGATTTGAACTTATGACCTTCGGGTTATGAGCCCGACGAGCTACCAGACTGCTCCATCCCGCAATCACTATTGCAAACGTAGTAAGATTTAAACTTACGACCTTCGACTTTTGTTTAGACACAAAAAAATCGTCTTGAGACGATTGCTTCATTCTAAAGTTGGTTTTGTGATTGGATGCGGGAGTAAGATTTGAACTTACGACCTTCGGGTTATGAGCCCGACGAGCTACCAGACTGCTCCATCCCGCAATCACAATTTGCGATGATTGTAAGATTTGAACTTACGTTCTTCGACTTGTTTTATGAAGGTAAGTTGAGCCCGACTGGTATTATCCAGACTGTTCAATCTCACAATCACAAATATCTGAGGCTAATTTAAAGTGTTGGATGCGGGAGCAAGATTTGAACTTACGACCTTCGGGTTATGAGCCCGACGAGCTACCAGACTGCTCCATCCCGCAATCACTTTAACTTAACTGTTCGTTCTGCTTCATCTTGTTAGATGCTGCGTCCTGTTCAGATGGCGCTATAATAGCGATATTATTTGTTAATGCAACTAATACTTTTAAATAACTTATCATCTGTCGCAAAATTAGGCGTAATGGTCTTTTTTGATTTTTAAGTAGTCAATTACGGATATAAATGAAGCAGCTTGGCAATATTAAATTCGCCACCACGGCCGTATTCTAATACCAACATTTGTTGAATCGTGTCGCTTGCTTCCTGCAATGGCCCTGATTGGGTCATTAATCCATGTTTTACGAGTAACGATAGCTTTTCATCGCTGTCTATTACCTGTTTGGATTGATAAAAAAAGCTCAATCTTCGTTCGTCGACTAATTCATCGAGTAATCGGCGCACGACATTGTCTCGTTGTTGACTTAACAGAGGGGCTAATTGTTGTTTGCTGCTCACTATCATCGGGTTTTCTGGTAGTTCAATGGTCGGGTGAGCGGGGTGACTCTGATCTTTTGACTCTACGCTAATATCCGCCGGGCGAACTTGGTTGTACACCGACAGATAAAGAGTCGATGTGAGCGAGTTAATCTGCTGCTCCACCGGATATTGATAATCTGAATAAACAGGAACCTCGATAGTCGGTGATAAATGCGCGAGGTTATGCGCTAAATTGTTGGTCTCTTGACGAAGGTGATTACGACGTTGATTGGCTTCACGCAATGAATGCTGACGGTCGGTAAGTTGATTCGATGTTTGGGCTAGCGATGAATTCATTGACGACAAGGTTTGTTGTAACTGAGTTTTTTGTGTTGATGTCAGTTTATTATTAGACAGCTGACGTTCTAATGAACTAATTTTAGATTCAATCCCACGTTCTTTACTAGTGAGTTGTCGTACATAGCGTGATAGTCGATTCGCTTCACTACCGCTATCACGTTGTCGATGTTGGTTTTGGCTGATCGCGTGTTGTAGCTCAACCAATTCTGGATTAGCGACAATTTGGCTACCGCTAATGTATTGCGTCTGTAGTGTCAGCCTTGATTGCTGGATCTCAAAAATAGGGCTCGATTGCGAGAATTTGATGACGATGGCATCTTTTTCCGTTGATAATGTCAGGCCGTCGATCGCTTGGATTAATGCCGGATCAATGGTGACGCCCCGTGTCGACATCGCGACATTAAGCATACTTTGAGATCTTAGTGTCTTATATAGTGCTTTATACTGATTGTTCGCAGTGGCACTACGCGTTATCTGAAATGCTTTCGCATATAGAAGTAGGGCTTTCTCAAGATGTTGGTCTTGCTGTGCGAGCATCGCTTGTTGTTCTAACGCTGTGCCCCAATTGTTGAGATATTCTTTCGCTTGAGCCAACTGTTGGCGGGTTTCTTGATTATCAGGCTCTTCTTTAGTGGCGGCGTAGAATTTGGCAACGGCCAACTCATATTGCTGCTGAGTCATCAATTCATTTCCAGCGTTAACTAAGTTCTTGTGCGCACAGCCACTAAGTACCAAGAGACACAACAAAATGCCGAATGTTTTTGACCGATTTATTAGTGTTAGGAAAGCCACTTTGTTGCCCTTATCTTGTTAACTCAATGGCTTATCATAAGCCATTTGCCTGAACGGAAGCTGAGTATCCATCATACATAAAACTTTCTAGCATAACGATATAATGTTTTGTTACATTTAGGGGGCGAATGGGTGGGCATAAGTAGGCTGTTATGCTATAAAATGGCACTTTTAATACTGTATACAACTTTAATAGGGTGAAAATAATATGAACTATTTTGTTCGTGGCCTGTTACTGCTTATGTCTGTCGTGGTTTCACTACCATCGATGGCCGGTGGTAAGCCATTTGAAGACAAGTTTCGTCAACTCGACGAGCTACTACCAACACCGAATAGTTACCGTACTGCTTCTGGTGCACCGGGTCATAAATATTGGCAACAACAAGCCGATTATAAGATCAAGGTTAAGCTAGATGATGCCAAGCAAAAGCTTGATGCGTCGGAGACTATAACTTATAAAAATAACTCTCCTGACACGCTAACTTACCTTTGGTTGCAACTCGACCAAAACCGTTTTACTCGTGATTCATTAGACAAAACAACGCGCACCAGTAATGCAAAAACTGGTGATAATCCAAAAACAACGTTTGGCTCAATGCGTAATCGCATCCAATCGACTAAGCATGACGGTGGTTATGAAATCACTAAAGTGGCGGACAGTCGAGGCAACGCAATGAAATACATCATCAACAACACGATGATGCGCATTGACTTAGCTAAGCCACTAAAATCAGGTAAATCAGTTGAATTTAGCATCGATTGGAACTACCAAGTGCGCGAGCAAAAAGTATTGGGTGGCCGTGCTGGTTTTGAGTACTTTAAAGAAGATGATAACTACCTGTATGAAATCGCTCAGTGGTTCCCACGCATGGCGGCTTACTACGATGTTTACGGTTGGCAGAACAAACAGTTCTTAGGCAACGGCGAGTTCACTCTAGAATTTGGTGATTACGATGTGAAAATCACCGTACCTGCGGATCATATTGTGGCATCGACTGGTGAGTTACAAAACGCTAAGCGCGTATTGAGCTCTACTCAGCGTAAGCGTCTTGCTAAAGCGAAGAAATCTGACAAGCCTGTGATCATCGTTACTCAAGAAGAAGCGACTGAAAACGAGAAAGAGAAATCAACGAAAATGAAAACTTGGCACTTTAAAGCCGAGAACGTTCGTGATTTCGCTTGGGCTTCGTCACGTAAATTCATTTGGGATGCTCAAGGGTACAGCGAAGGTGACATCGACACGATGGCGATGTCTTACTACCCGAAAGAAGGTAACCCATTGTGGGAGCGCTATTCTACTGAAGCAATCGTTCACACCATCGAACATTACAATAAGTACAGCCTACAATATCCATACCCAGTAGCCATTTCAGTTAATGGTCCTGTTGGCGGCATGGAATACCCAATGATTTCTTTCAACGGACCACGTCCAACGAAAGATAAGAAAACGGGTGAGCTAACGTATTCTAAGCGCACTAAATACGGTTTAATCGGCGTAATCATTCATGAAGTAGGGCACAACTACTACCCAATGATCATTAACTCTGATGAACGCCAATGGACTTGGATGGATGAAGGCTTAAACACATTCGTACAATTCCTAGCTGAGCAAGCATGGGAAGAGAATTACCCATCACGCCGTGGACCAGCTCGTAAGATTGTTAATTACATGAAAAGTACGCACCAAGTACCAATCATGACCAACAGTGAGTCTATTTTGCAGTTTGGTAACAATGCTTATGGCAAACCAGCAACTGCACTAAATATATTGCGTGAAACTGTTATGGGCCGTGAGTTATTTGACTTCGCCTTTAAAGAGTACGCTGAACGTTGGAAGTTTAAGCGCCCGACGCCTGCAGATTTATTCCGTACGCTAGAAGATGCATCAGCGGTTGATCTTGATTGGTTTATTCGTGGTTGGTTCTACACCACTGATCATGTTGATATCTCACTCGATCAAGTGACTAAGCTTCACATCGGCAATCAAAATCCTGAAACTCAAAAATCTTGGGATCGTGAGCAGTTCAACAAAGAGCCAAGCGATATTAGCGACATGCGTAACAAGTCGTTAGCGCTACGTACTCAAGCTAAACCTGAATTACTTGATTTCTACAACGAAAATGATGATTACACCGTGACCAATCATGATCGTAATAAGTATAACAAGGGACTGAAGAAGCTAGAAGATTGGCAGGTAGAGCTACTTAAAGATGGCAGTAACTTGTATGTTATCGATTTTAGCAACAAAGGTGGTTTGGTGATGCCAATCATTCTTGAGCTGAAATACAAAGACGGCACCAGTGACATTCAACGTATCTCTGCGCAAATCTGGCGTAAAAATACCGAGAAAGTATCTAAGTTAATTATCACCGATAAAGAGCTTAGCAGCATCACGCTTGACCCTTATTGGGAAACGGCTGATGTTGATGTTAACAACAACTACTGGCCGGCACGCGTTGTTGAGTCTCGTTTAGAGCTTTATAAGCGTAAGAAATCGACTGACATGATGAAGCATTACAACGAAAAGCTTAAAACCGACAAAGAGTCAGACGAGAAAGATGACAAAATCACTGATGACAAGAAGGCTGCATAATCAATGATTATGCGACTGATTTTTGCATTAATGCTGAGTCTGACGATGGTGGCAGCTCCGGCTGCTGCCCATACGTTCTTTGTTGGCAACAGTGATGTTATCGCAAACCAACATACTAAGAGCATTGAAGTTATTCATCGCTTCACCAGTCATGATCTGGAAGCTTTACTGTCCGACCGTCATCAAGTGACAATACTTGTCGACAGCCAAGAGTATGTCGCTTTGGTTAAGCAATATGTGATGAATAACTTCGCGCTGTTGGATAAAAGTGGTAATGCGCTTAAGCTTGAATTTGTTGGCGTTGAAGCGGGTAATAACGACACTTATATCTACCAAGAAGTGTTGAATAATGCCAGTTTAGACGGCGTCACGATAAAGCATCGTTTGTTAACTGATTACTTCCCGAACCAAAAGAACAGAGTAAACTTTGAGTCTAAAAACCTCAAAGGAAGCTTGTTGTTTGATAACAATACGGTATCGGCCGTTATTAAATAAAATGAGCGTTGGTTAAATAGAGCAGTTAGTTACTGTTTCGAAAAACGTGCAATGGTATTAATTATTGTTAATGGAAAGTGAAAACGGCAACCCAAAAGGTGGCCGTTTTTTTATGTCGGTTATTTAAACCAGCTCACTGGATCGACTTGATAATAACGATAGAGTAATTCATACAACGCACTATGTTTTTGTCGCAGTGCCAATGGCTTCTCAAAGAAACTCTCAGTCACCACGGCGAAAAACTCCGCCTCATTAGTTGCACCGTAGGGTTCAATTACATCATTTCGATGCTTATTTAATTGGTTTTTAAGCTGATGGTACTCTTTACTAAATACATTATTCCACTGAGCATACATCGTCTTATCACCCAGTTTTGGCGTTCCTGTTGCGCCGCCATTTTGTTGATCGAGTTGATGGGCGAATTCGTGCAATATTACATTGTGGCCATCTTGCTCATCAGCAGAGCCCGCCAAACTGTCAGTCCATGACAACACAATGGTGCCCCAAGGCCATGATTCTCCTAAACGAGTCTGCGATGATTGCGTCACCAGGCCATGTTGATTTTTACTCTGAGGCGCACGGTAGGCGCTCGGGTAAAGGACAATACTTTTCACATTGGTGAAGTAATCACTGTGGCGATTGAGTAACAACAGACAAGCGTTTGCCGCAATAAGCAGGCGCATGTTGTCAGTGATCTTAAAATCGTCAGCACCAATAAATAACTTCTCAGCTAAGAACACTTGGATATGACCATCGAGCTGACGCCTTAGTGGCGTTGGCAGGCGGCGGTACAATGGCATTGCATGATTTAGCAGGAGTTGCTGCTGCTCAGTCAATGGCACATTCTGGAGTTGGCCACGGCGGCGACTTGCCAAAAACGACTTGCCCCACAGAACATAAATCCAGCAGAAAATTGCCAAGGTCGTAATGATAATGAGGGTCAAATGTTTCTCCAAATATAATCGTGCTCAATATATATCTGGGTACAAATCGTTAAATTTCAATATGACTTGGCTAATTTTTCAGGTTAGTGAGCAATAATCGTTGATTGATTTCTAACTAATAACAGGTGAGGAAATGACTTAAGGTGCTGATTTCGTTTTGTTTAAATAAATTCGTTAGTCCTATTTTAATAATTCGTCAGTGATTTTTAGTAATTAGCATGAAATTGTTATAGAAATGGTTATTAATGAATACAGTGATAAAAATAATATAAATGCTGGAGATAAAATCAATGAAAAATATCAAGACACAGCGCACTATTTACAAAAAACTATTCAGTAAGAGCTTAGTCGCCACCGCAGTATTAAGTACATTATCAGTCATTTCTAATTCTGCAGTGGCGGAGAACGCCGAATCATTAATTGAAGTGGTGACTATTACCGCGCAAAAACGGGTGCAAAATATTTTAAAAGTCCCGATCGCCGTTGGTACTATTTCTGAAGATGCAATTGAGGAGAGTGGTTCGGTTGTTTTAAGTGACTTGGATAAATTTATTCCAGGCTTTGATTTCTCTGATTCGAGCATGACACAAGCCGGCGTTACGATGCGTGGTGTCTCTAGTCCCAATATTAGTGTTGGCGGCGATCCTTCTTCAGCCACATTTTTCGATGATATTTATATGCCACGAGCGGCACAAAACGTGTTGTTTTCAGACATGCAGCGGATTGAAATACTCAAAGGCCCACAAGGTACGTTATTTGGGCGTAATGCCGCGATGGGTGTTGTAAATATGGTGCCTAAATCTCCAATGCAGGACACCGAAGGCTTCGCTAAGGTATCTATTGGCACTGACTCGTTAGTCCGCCTCGAGGGCATGGGGAATGTCGCGATAAGTGATAATGTATTCGTCAGGGCGAATATTCTTAGTACGAAACAAGATGGCTTTGTCGAAAATGTTTCTGCACCAGCGTGGAATAACGATAGCAAAATCTGGGACACCGATGCCAGAAATCATCAAGCGGCGCGTTTTGCGATTAAATGGAACGTCAGCGATACCACGAGTATGCAGCTGTCTTATGATTGGGACGATTTAGAGCAGGCGCCGCCACAAGCGATTGGTATTAGCGAATGGGCCTATTTAGGTGGCAGTGATTTGTATGCTAACAGCGTAGAGAATGACGTTCGAGGTGGTGTTGAGGCGCGGGACATGAGCGCCATTACGGTTAAGCTTCATTCAGAACTTAATGAGCAATGGTCACTAAAATATGTCGCAAGTCATCGTCAATGGCAAACAGAAAATCGTGAAGATGAAGATGGCACGGCGCAAATAGACCGCTATTTTGACACCTCAAATAATGAAGACTCCGATATTTTATACACCGAACTACAAGTTAATTACGTGAGTGAAAAATTAAATTTGGTGACTGGTTTCTCGTATTCAAAAGAAGACGTTAAACAAACAACTGAGCTTAATACCACTGCTGACAGTGCGGCTCGCTTAATCACCGGTGGTCTCAATGATTTTTTGAAAGCACAGGTCGCCCAAGAAGTAGCGGGCACCATGGCTGGGCTAGGCATTACCAGTGATGAAGCCAAGGCACAGTTTATTGATTATGCGTTTGAGCAAAGCGGATTGGCGATGGATCACATGTGGAATGCCGATGAATGGGCGAACGTGATCAACACTGTCGGACCTCAGTTTGGTATGGCGTTACCACCAGGCGGGTTAACTGGCGCCATGGTGACGGCGTCTGGCGATGCGACTTACGATCAGGTAGCACAGCTTGGGGCTTTACCGGGACTAGGCGCGATGGCCAATATTTTTGGCCCGAGTCATTCCGGAAAATTTTGGCATGAGCGCATCAACAACACCGGACAATTCACAAATTGGGGGATCTATATCGATGCTGATTATGCCATTACCGACCAATGGAATATTATCGGTGGTTTACGTTATTCAAACGATAAGAAAGACTTTTCATGGTATATCCCACCGATTACCTTTGATCTAGTGCGCACGCCTGGTATTGAAGCGCCGTCACCTGAGAATGTTTTATTTCCACAAGTGGATCTTGCCACGAGCGATTCTTGGAGCAAAGTAACCGGTCGGTTAGTGACTAGCTATCAAACCAGTGATGTTGATATGTTTTATGCTTCCTATTCGACCGGCTATAAATCCGGTGGTTTTGATTCGCTCGTGCCAATGACTCAATCGTTTGCGCCAGAGAACACCTCGAATATCGAATTAGGTTACAAAGGTATTTGGAGTGATTCGGTAATCGCCAATGTTAGTGCTTACTACCTGGAGATTACTGACTTACAAAATACGAAGAGCTCACTAAGTCCAGAGGAACAAGCTAATGGTCAGGCTGCCGCCAAGCCACGTATCATTAATGTCGATAAAGAGATTACAGGAATCGAGTTTGACTTACGTTGGATGGTCAGTGATAGCTTAACGCTTGGTATCATGAGTGAAATACGCTCAACCGATACTGATTATCCTGCTTACTATAATGCAGAAGCAACGCTCGTTAAGGCGCAAAAAACCTCAACCAATGCGGCCCAAAACATGACGTTGTTGTTTGATTATATGCCTGATGTCTCAAGCGGTAGCCTAAATGTTCACATGGATTTTGTCTATCGTGAAAATACCAACGACGAAGATCCTGGCATCGAAAGTTACAAATTAGCCGTCAGTGATTATTTTACAAACTACAAAAATTTAAGCGGACGGATCTCTTGGACTAACGACAGTGAACGCTATGAGATTGGGTTGTGGGGTAAAAATTTAACCGACAAGCGCTATGTCGAGTCGATTGGCGGATTAGCGGCGAGTGCGTTAGGCACACCGATAGCTCGAATAAACCGTGGTCGTGAAATAGGACTGGATTTTAAAATTAACTTTTAGGCAGGGCTCGATAGGCATGATTAGACTTGACCAGAATATTGTGCCTTGGTTGGTTTTATGAAAATAACTAGTTAATATGGATAGCATATTAATGCTTTATTTCGTGATGGTGTATGAATAATTGGCTCGATTTTCTTTCTATCTTCAGTCTTACGCAAATGCTCATGGCCATTTTAGTGATTGCGCCACATTGGAAAAAAGCGCAATCCTTGCGACTGTTTGTCATCTTAATGGTGTGCGCTGCGCTACATGTTTGTGGTTCATTTTCGGTTGGCTCTACGGTGTCATCATCGACGTTCCAACTAATAATTCAGGCCGGAAGCAACGCATTGCCCGGTGTCTTTTGGTTGGTCAGCTTAAGCATATTTGGCGAACACATGACCATAAAGCGTTGGCATGGTGGCGTTGCTTCAATGACGCTATTGATCCCGTTGTCAGCGGTCATTATCGAAACAATCTTTAACATCAATATCAGTGAGTATGACGCGATTGCCAATTTCATTAAATACGGTGCGATGGCGTTAGAGTTAACGCTTGTCGGCCACGCGCTGATCATCGTCGGTAAGTACTGGGATAGCGACTTAATCCAGCGTCGCCGCTACATGCGCGGCGGGGTGATTGGCGCCGCTGCACTTTATATTTTCTTAATTATCGTTATCAAACAGTTATTGCAAGTGTCTTGGTCGGGGCTGGCATTATTGGAAGTGTTGTCGTTAGCGATGTTAATCACCACAATTAATCTGTTTTTATTCCAACTTTCACCCAATAGTATCTTCGTTCCTAGTCCACTAAAGATACGTGAAATAGAGCCCGATAATGTGGCGTCACAAGAATTGAGTGCGATCTTAAATGCGATGGAAAATGACCTGATGTATCAACAAGAAGGCTTAACGATCACGGTCTTTGCCAAAGCGCTGGGGATCCATGAATACAAACTCAGAACGCTGATCAACGGCGAGCTTTCTTTTCGCAACTTTAACGACTTCCTTAATCATTATCGCATCGCTGAGGTGACTAAAAAGCTGGAAGAAAACCATGCTAAACCGTTACCCGTATTAACGCTCGCGTTAGAAAGCGGCTTTCGTAGTTTAAGTTCGTTTAATAAGGCATTTAAAGACAAGCACGGCGTGACACCCACTGAATATAGGAAAAGAGTGAATAGTTAAATGATGAGTTATTTTAAAATAGCTCAGCTATTTTTCATTATTCGTAAGATATATTGATCGCAATTGCATACCTTAATTTTAATCTAGTGATTAAGGTGGTTTATGCGCGCTGTTATTTGTTTTCTCATATTACTGTGGGGCTATCCGTATTCAACGGATGTGCAAGCGACTGCGCATAAGTTTGTGCTAAAGAGTCAGTGCCCCCCTAGTTTCTCCTTTAAGCAAGGACGTTGTTTTCTTGTCTCTCAATATCAATTTTATGACTCAATGCAGAACCGTGGCGTTGGCGGCACTCAAACTTCATTACCTAAAGTTCATGATGGCTACACACCACAGCAGATTGATCTTGGCCGGTTATTATTTTTTGATCCGTTGCTATCCAAAGATGGTTCAATATCGTGTGCCAGTTGTCATCAACCTGACAAAGGACTCAGTGATGGTCTCGATCGTAGCATCGGCATCACCGGAGAAAAGGTTGCTCGTTCGGCGCCCTCACTATGGAATGTTGGCTTTCTTAATAAGTTATTCTGGGATGCGCGCGCATCTTCATTAGAACAACAGGCTAGTGGTCCTCTTTTCGATAAAAATGAAATGGGAAACACGCCGCCACAGCTTTTATCGAGTCTCAACGGTAACCCGCAATATGTGCGGTTGTTTAGTCAAGTATATCCGCAACAAACCGCCATCACGCTTGAGCAAATAACCAGTGCGTTAAGCGCTTTTCAAGCAAGTTTAATTTCCCTTAATAGCCGTTATGATCAATATGCCCATGGTTATCATCAGGCATTAAGTGACAAAGAAATTGCAGGATTGAATGTGTTTCGCTCGTTCGTTGCAAGATGTTCAGAGTGCCATCAGCCCCCCCTATTCACCAATGATGAAATTGCGGTTATAGGTACGCCTGAGCCCACAGATATGATCTTCGATATTGGTGCCCAAAAAACCTATAACGAGCCTAAGCTACGCGGTGGGTTTAAAGTACCCACACTCAGAAATATTGCTAAGACTGCGCCTTATATGCATTCCGGGACATTTAGCACGCTCACTGAATCCATCGAGTTTTATAGCGGCGGCCGCGGCCATGCCGTACCAAAGGATCAAACATTATATCTCCATTGGCATATCTGGGAACCCGATTTAAGTAACGACGAAATAGCGTCAATCGTGGCCTTTTTAGGCGCGCTCAATGATGAGAGCCTAATGCCAATTATTCCAACCATTGTCCCATCTGGGCTGCCGCCTATTGATGCGAACTATCAACAGACACAACAATAAGGAAAATAATATGAGTGTTGCAAAAACATTAACGGTGGTCGCGATTGCCGCGGCATTCTCCGCCGGGATGTACTTTGGCGCGAGTCAAGATTCACCGATCAACATTACCGCCAGTAGCGGTGGTTCTAGTTATGGTGGTGGCTACACCAAAGATGCATCAGAGGGGAATGCATCGGGAAAAAGCGCCGTCATTAAGCGTACAACTGAAGGGCAAACTCACGTCATTAATCAAGGCGACTTGATCATGGACGCAGTTAAGCTCGCAAAGCCAGGTGATACCATCCAGCTGATGCCGGGTGTATATCATGAAACGGTTTATATCGATAAGGACGACATTCGAATCATTGGCGTGATCAAAAAAGGCGAGCGCGCCACACTCGATGGCCAAGGTAAGCTTAACGACGCTATTCTCTATTCAGGGAATAACGTCGTGGTTGAAAACTTGCTGATCACCAATTACAAAGGTAATGGCATTATGGGACAGGCGGGTAATAACTTTGAAATCCGCAACAACATCATCATCGACACCGGGGTCTATGGCATCTTTCCACAATTAGGCACTAATGGTATTGTGTCGCATAACATCGTGTCGGGCATTGAAGATGCCGCGATTTATGTCGGCATGAGCGACAACATTCAAGTCTCTCATAATGAAGTGTTTAACAGTGTCGCCGGAATTGAGATTGAAAACTCGCGCCACGCCATCGTTGAGAACAACTATGTTCATAACAATACCGGCGGTATTCTCGCGTTTATTACGCCCGGACTACCGATTAAAACCACGTTCGATGTCATCATACGCAACAACTTTATAATCGATAACAACCATGTCAACTTTGGCGCTCCTGGCTCTATGGTGGCAGGAATACCATCGGGCGTCGCTATTTTGATCATGGCCGCCGATGAAGTCGTCATCGAAGGCAACATCATCACGGGTAACAAGACGGCGGCAGTACTTATTACCGACCATCATAATGCCCCTAATGCAACGATTGACCCGGAGTCTGACCCTAATCCTGATAGAATAATGATCCTCGATAATCTAATGGATAACAATGGTTTTGACACTCATGAGCTTGTCAGGGCGTATATGCTAAGTAAGTTCACTCAAGGGGATCCAGACATCGCAAGCATTGGTGACGGTAAGGGAAGTTGTATTATCAATCGCCACCGTTATGTCACCGTCGGTATCGACGGCTGGGCTGAGTGTGATTTTACCAACACGCATGCGATAACCAGTTATATTCTGGATGAACCCGTTGCGCCACGCGTGATAACACCCGAGGAACGTGGCGAAGTGGCATATTTAGGTGTCTGCACCGGCTGCCATTCATACACGGGTCGCTTAATCGGCCCGCCGATGAAAACGATACAAGCAATGTATATGAATCGACCACAAGCATTGGCTGACTGGATCGCTAACCCTGTTAAGATCCGCGCTGATTATCCTGAAATGCCACCACAAAACTATCTCGACGATGAGACTCGTTTAGCCGTGGCAAATTATATTTTACAGCTTAAGAAATAGGGCTTGGGGAAGTAATGAATAGGGGCGTTGGTGCGAGCTAACTAACGTCCCTATTTGTTAAGTAACTGAACTCATGATAATTCGACACTAAATAATAGAAATACCAGCGACTTCCATGACCGACGTGGCATTAGCACGTTCAATAATTTTAACGAGGGCCGATTGAATCACTTCACTTTCTCTCGCGTTTGTCTTACTCGAGAAACGCTCTTCTTGAGCCTTAGCGCCTTCTTCTAGCGTAAACTGAACAACCACTTCTGTCGCACAATCAGCCGTTTCACCAAAATATTCCAGTGATATCTGAGGGTAGCCTTTAAAGCCTTTACTAACCTGTTTTGCAATTCGTTTTTTAGCTTTATCTACATTCATACTAAGACCTTACCATCATGGGGATTTAAAATTTACACCGCAATAACTCATGACAGAATAAGCCTATCTTAATCATGAAGTTTGCTATGCGCTGCTTTATGAGCACTATAATAGCCAAACAGTAGTAATAGTCCAGTAACTAACCATCCCATGCCGTACAAAAGCTCGTTAAGGTCGACTCTCTCCGAGTAACGTAGCCACAATTGGAGAGGTAGAACACCACGGACAATGCACAGAACAGCAATAGAATAACTCCCAAATGTTAACAGCGGTAGCTTTCGGATCATCCCTGCACCAGACAGCGCATAAAGACCAAACAGAATAAAGATAGAGGAGACCAAAATGGTCGCTACAGGCGCGAGATAAGTTCCTTTATTTGCAGACTCAATCAGTATTTGGGGAGCCATCTGAACAGCGTAACATTGCGCGCCAATCGGAATGCATGCCATGTGAGCGATTGCAGTGCTAAAAGCAACAACGGCGACTAAAATTAGGCTCATTACGCTGTATCTAATATTCACTGCATACCCCGGTCAAACAAAAATTAAGTAGGCTATCTATTCGTTAGGAAGGTTGCCTTTAGTGAGGCGTAGAGGTCGCCGCTGAACGGTGGGAATAGCGTGATCATTCGATACATCTAACAGGGCTTGAGCGTCCTATTACGGATTGGTAAAACCTATTTATACACATGCCTTATGAATCAAGAATTAGATATTCCGCAGTTTTTAGTGACCCGGCCATTCGAGTCGACGCAACGATATTTTTCTTTTGGTACGCATGAACTGTAAGTATCTGGGGAAATCGTTCGATGAGAGGTTTGGTAAATAACATTGAGAAAACCTGTAATAATGCTGTTAGTCGTAGAGCTATCTTTTTCATCATTATACGTTGCGCCAGAAGCGAAGTTACAGGCAACTTCTTCTCCAATAGTACTTGTACAACCAATAATAAAAGTAACTATCACCATTACAAAAACTGATCTAATAATATTAAATGGCATTAGTGCTCCTTGTGTATAACTAGGCTGTAGAATTTATTAATACCAAAACAATAGTTGAGATAACCGAGTATTTCAATCATTAAGTTAATATTAGGTAATAATATGATTCTAGTGGGGTGATTATCGGATGAGCATATGTTCGCTGCACAAATAGGCGCGCCGAACACTTATATTAACCTAGCGTGTGTCCCATTTTTTCTCCTGAAAACAACCACAAACTTATGCCTGTCTTTATATTGTTGTGTGAGTAAATCGGGAAAGAGCCACCTAACGAAAAATATAATCTAGTAAAATATCACGACAGAAACCAACTGAGAGCAGTTAGTCAAGAATTGACTCAAGACGTTCAGCCGTCTAAATGATATGGGTGTCAAAGATTAGCAGAGGTTTTTGTTATGTGTTATTTTTACCAAAATAACTTCTCGCTATAATATCGTAAGACTTTGAGCTTTTAATACATTGTTTCACCTTAATGTCTTTTGGAAGCATTTCTAATAATAATGTAATTTCTTTAATTTTGGTCCCCCTTGAACCTAAATATATTTCTTTTATTGCACTTAAAGGAAATGAAAATAAATTTAAATCCTTGTGCTCTGAAATTTTGAGGTGCTGCCATTTTCCATTACTATTAGTATAGTAATTGTTGTTGTCTTCATTATCATCATATATATGAAAACCTATATATTTCAATACCCTAACTTCTTCTTCATATGCCCAATCAATTCCTTTAAATAAATAAGCATATTTAAAGAAATCGAAAGAATGTTGTGAATAACTTGCTGTAGAGCGAAGTTCATTAAATCGTTGAGAGTTCGATTTATTTTTTACATGTGTAGGAAACGTTTTTGTATAAATGATGTCGCCAAAATTTGCAGGGATAACATTTGTATTTTCAGTGCAAAAGCCTGCTTCATTAACGTCAAACCCAAGAACAACGCCTCTATGTTCATCTCCGTAATGACTCCACATTAAATTGTTGAGCGGCGCGCGAGTAAGAGATAATACGCCATAAGACATATTTACTCCTATTTCTAATGTTGAAGGGTGTGTGTCTAATTGAGTTACCAAAGGATTACTATCATCAATAATATAAGAGTAATTACTAATCGCTTGCATTTCAAAAGGGTCATTAAATTGATTTGCTTTGGTAAAAGATATACTTGAATTTTGTATTATTTTTAAAGCACCTTCAAAGTCAACATACTTATATAAAATCAATGTATTCCCTTATCGAAAGTTAACTTTGGATATTTTTGCCATCAGACTAACTTAGGTATAAAACTAGTCCGCCAATATAAACGATAAATGCATTTTAAGAAATGAAGCGTACTTGTGCACTTTGTTATCGAAGTTAGCACATTTATTCCATTTATAAAAACATAATAAGTTATTAATCAGTCGGTTGAATGTTTGGTGTTATTAGTTATCGTACAATATAGAAGAGATAATCGTGCGAACAAAACTAGGCTCTTTAGTCGCCATTCATAACCGAAAACCTCAGGCACAAAAAAAGGGCTTTCGCCCTCACTAGTATTGCTAACTCACCTTTCAATACTACCTAAACAAGCAAACAACGTTGGCTTATTTAGGCATTATGGCATTAGGTATCAGATGATTGAGCTAGGCAGTTAATCAATAACTCGCTAATTTCGCTACCTGCTTTTAAGGTCTTTTCTCGGTCGTTGCCGCCATCTTCATTGGTGTTGAGGAATGGGGCTATTTCTACCATGTCGGCACCGGTGATTTTGAAGTGCTTCGCTAGTTCGCTGATGATTAATAGTGCTTGTTCTGGGTTTAGACCATCGGGTTCTGGGGTGCCGGTTGCTGCGGCAAAGTGAGCGTCTAGGGCGTCGATGTCGAAGCTGACATAAAGCTCTTCAATGTTATTCGCTGTTAATTTTTCGATGGTTTCGTTGACGACAGCTTGGGCGCCGCGTTCGTTGATTTCATGAGTCCAGAACTGATTAACACCAAAGTTATCTTCCCAATGGCCGCGATCTTTACCGCTTGAGCGGATGCCAAATTGGAACGCCATATCACGTGATGGTAAATCGTCTAAGATGTGAGTGACCCAAGATCCGAAGCAAATATCGATGCCTAAACGCTCAACGAGTAAATCGGTGTGGGCATCAAAATGAATCAATGCCACTTTCTTGCCTTGGGCTTTCTTGGCGCGTAAGTAACTCCTGACCAGCGGGTAGCTCACCGAATGATCGCCGCCAATCGCAAACAATGTTTTGTTGGGGTAGGCTGCGTAAAATTCATCACAAAAATCTTCTGCGATTGACAGGGGACTCACTGGTAACGGTGAATCGCTATCGCCGTATAATGCCTTGCGGCAGTTGGTGATGGTGGCGTCGTTAAGGTATTTGTCATGCAACAGGTGAGGGATAACGCGGACATCACCAACATCTAAGAAGTCGACATCGTAATCGCCAGTGAGCAGGGTTTGACGCAAAAACAACGGTCCCCAGTTGGCACCACGTAAAATACCGCCGCCGGTATCGCTGCATATACCTAACAGTACAGGGCGGTTATCAGTGTCTAGGGTTGCTGTTTGTGCTTGCCATGCCTCTTCAATATTGTCACTGCTGCCATAAAGGCTGGTGTGAAGTGACTCTTTACGTTCTTTGGCGGTATTGACGGTGAAAACGCCATTGCCCGGAGGACATAAGTATTGATTGATCTTGGTTGCCAATGTTGAATGATTTGCCATGGTGACTCCACTAAAAACGATAATTAGCGCTCAATCTAACCACTTGCGCTGCCGATTACAACCAAGAGCCAGCGCCGGTTAATGTGCTAAATGCATGGCTATGCGAGCTTTCACATAACTATGCACTAAGTGACTGCCAGCTCACTTTAGCGAGGTGAACGGGTGCATAAACACCCGTTGTCATTATTTTAACTTAAATTTCGAATTAGCTCGTTTGGTGGCAATTGGGTCAGATCTTTGCAGGCTCGGGTACCAATGAGTGCGACAAACACACTGCCAATAACCGTTGCCCCAAGCCATAGCATTGGGTGTGGTTGCCACTGCATTTCGATGACGAATGTTTGCAGTAGCCACAACGCCAGTTCGGTAGTTAACGCCGCGATGAAGCCGGCCAATGCACCACTGATCAAAAACTCAATCGCAATCGCGCGCTTTAGGAGCTTCTTGCCAGCTCCTAGGGTGCGTAAGATCACGAGGTCTTGGTGCCGCTGTTGATAGCTGGCCTGAATTTGGACTAACAATACCAAGATGCTGGCACAAATAACCAAGACCATAATATAAGACAGCGCGAGAGAAACTTGTTCAATAATCTCTTTGAGTTTCTTAATTAAGCGGTCAATCTTTATGAGCGAGATTGTCGGAAATTGAGCTAATAGTTCGTTAAGCATGCTCTGTTGCTCGCTCGAAATATAGAACGATGAAATATACGTTGATGGCATATCACCCAAGGTCGCACGATTAAAGATCAAGATGAAGTTAGGCCGCATCGAGCGCCAATGAACGTTGCGTAAGCTAGTTACTTTCGCCGTGACTTGTTCGGCGCCGATCATGATGGTGAGCATGTCGCCGATTTTTATATCAAGGCGTTTAGCGGCATCATGTTCGATTGATACTTGATGTTCGCTTTCATCAACCGCCCACCATTCTCCCTCTTCTAGTGGATTTTGGTCTGGTAGTGTGTCGCGCCATGTTAAACTAAGTTCGCGGCCAAAGCCACGGCGACCGCTGCGTTTGTTATCTTGCTCGGTGTTACCTTCGCTATCGTAACCGCCAATCACTTCGCCATTTATTTGCGACATACGGCCACGAATTATAGGGTAGAGATCGCTGCTTTCAACATCATAATGTGCCATTAATTTCTTGATCGGTTCAACCTGATCAGGCGTGACGTTACCGATGAAATGGTTAGCGGTGCCACTCGGGATTTGAGCCTGCCATTCATCAATCAATTCGTTGCGCAGCAATAAGATAATGAGCATCAACATAATCGCAGTGGCGATGCTGGCAATTTGCATGCTGGCGGCTTGCGCACGTTGATACAACGAGGCAATGGCAAGTTTCCATGGACTAGCAGCGCTGAATTTTTTGCCACGAGATAACTTGATGAGAGCGAGTGCAAGCAAGCTGAGCAAGGCGGCGATAAGCGCCGCGACACATAGCGTGATTAAACTTAGGCGTAGATCTTGGCTGTAAATCAGTAACAAGAGGAAAATGGCGCCGCCGAAGACTAAACCATTGAGCCACAGCTTAAATGATTGCGGGCTCATATCACGCTTGATCACTCGCATCACTGGCACTTTAAACAGGCGTAGCATTGGTGTTAATGAAAACATTGCCGCGCAAATAACACCGGTACTAATCGCAATAGCAAAGGGTTTGAACCCCAAGCTTGGCATTTGCTCCGGCAGGCTTTGCGGTAAGTAGATCTTAACCAGTGCGAATGCACCTTCTTGCAGTACAAAGCCAACACCAAGACCGATCAATACTCCAACTATCGTCAGACTACTTAGCTGAAATATAAACATTTTACGGATGGTGCCATCAGGCGTGCCGAGGGTTTTTAGTAGGGCAACTGTGTCAAATTGCGCTTGGGTATAACGCTGCGCGGTGACGCTAATTGCCGTGGCGGCCAAAATGATGCCGAGCAGGCTCGCGAGTAATAAAAATTGGTTAGCGCGGTTGAGTGAATTAGCGAGTGGCGAGCGCTCACTCTTAATATCCTGCCAATTTTGATTGGTCGATAATTGTGGCTTTATCGCTTGATAGTAGTCGCTGAGGTTGTCGTCGCTGCCGCTATAGAGATAGTTGTAAAAGAGCCTGCTGCCAGGGCGAATGATGTTGGTTGCAGCGACATCGTCACCGTTGATAAAGATGGTTGGCGATGAATTAAATATTGAGAACGACGCGTCTGGTTCTTGGGTGATAATTCCGCCAACAGTGAACAGGGCATCACCGACTTCAAGCTTATCACCAATAGCAATCCTCAAGCGTGTTAGCACTTCATTCACCACCCATACTGTACCTGGTGGCGGCGGGCCATAGACAACTTGACCTTGGCTATCGGTTGGCGCTGTGGTGAGTGCTTGTTGGCTAATTTTCATCTCACCGCGCAATGGGTATGGGCCGGTGATTGCTTTGGTGTAGGACAATAACATTTGATCGTTGCCAAATATCATCGAGTTGAAACTTAAATAACGGGCGCTTTTGAGTTCAAACTCGTTGGCTTGAGCTATCAGCGACTCATCAATCGGGTGTGCTGAGGATAATAACCTGTCGGCCGCTAAGAAGTTGCTACTTTTTAGTACCAAGGCTTGATTGAGTCGTTCGCCAAAACCACTGAGTGAAAAAACAGAGGTTACCGCTAGCGCAATCGCCAACAAAAAAATAGTTAATTCGCCACGCTTCAACTGCTGAACGAGCAATGCTCGCGCTGGTTTAAACCACATCGTTTAGCTCCCGCGGGGTGACGCTTGAATCAGTTGTGGTTTCAGTCACTGTGCCATCACTCATGGTGATCACACGTTGACAGTTTTGAGCTAAGCGCGTGTCATGGGTAACGAGCACTAACGTGGTGTGATGTTGTTGATTGAGTTCAAATAGCAAACGTTCGATACGGCGACCATTCTCGCCGTCGAGGTTTCCGGTTGGTTCATCGGCAAATAAGATGGTTGGTTTGCAAATAAAGGCGCGGGCGATCGCAACACGCTGTTGTTCGCCGCCAGAGAGTTGATTTGGGTAATGGTCGCCTCGATGGTCTAAGCCAACTTCCTTAAGCAATTCGATGGCGTGTTGTTCTGCGTCGTCCATCCCGGCTAATTGAGCGGGTAGCATGATGTTTTCAAGCGCCGTTAATGCGGGTAGTAATAAGAATGATTGGAAAATGAAGCCAACTTTGTCGCGGCGCAATTCAGTGCGTTGTTCTTCATCGAGCTGATGGAGCGGGGCGCCATCGAGCCAGATTTCTCCGGTAGTTGCGCAGTCGAGCCCGGCCAATAATCCGAGTAAGGTTGATTTACCTGAACCCGATGCACCAACGATGGCGATTGATTGTCCACGCTTGACATTTAATGAGATAGACTTGAGTATCTCTAGCATTCCATTATTTACTTCAACTTGTTTGATAAGATTTTTTACAATGATGACATCGTCTGTTGTTAAAGCTGTTTCTGCGTTCATTCGCTCATCCATACTGTTAATTGGGCTACTTTGGTTAAGCATAATGCCTGCAAGTGCCACTAATGTGTTGTTATTAGGTGATAGTCTCAGCGCCAGCTACGGAATGCAAGCGTCGCAAGGTTGGGCACATCTTGCCGAGCAAGAATTACAGTTAACCCATGCTGATTTTAAACTGCTTAATTTTAGTGCGAGCGGCGAAACGACCGGCGGTGGTAAAGCCCGATTACAACGGTTATTAGACAATAATGATGTCGATGTATTGTGGATTGAATTAGGGGGTAATGATGGTCTTCGGGGTTATCCTATTAATACAATTCGTAACAATTTAAGCGAGATGATTGTGCTGGCGAAAGCACGTGATATTGCCGTTATCTTAACGCAAGTAAAAATCCCGCCGAGCATGGGGCGACGTTACACCACGATGTTTAGTGACCTGTATCCTAAACTGGCTGACGAACAGAAGGTTGATTTAATGCCGTTTTTTATCGAGTCACTGGCAGGCGATCCGAAGTGGATGCAGCCAGATCAAATTCATCCTAACAAAGCGGCGCAACCGTTGATTGCTAAGGTAATCGTTCAATACCTCGAACATTATTTAAAAAGTAAATAGAAAAAGGGAGTAAATTTCTTTACTCCCTTTTTTGTTACTTCGAACTACGGTTTGCTTAGAACGTGTATTCTAGGCCTGCGTAGTAGTAAGCGCCGTTAAAGCCAAATGGTGCAGAGCGACGTGAGTAATCGAATACGCCTGAGCTGCTGACTATCGTGTTACCACTGCCATCGACGATGGTACCGGTACGTGAGTTACCAATGGTGTTTTTGTCAGGGTAAACGTCGAAGATGTTATTACCACCAATGTTAACCGATAGGCTGTCATTGATTTGGTATTTAACACGTAAATCAGTAAGGATCTCAGCACCGAATGTTTGGCGGCCACCATCAGTTACTGTGTATTCGCCGTAGCGGTTAAAGGCAAGGTTTACCGATAAGTCTTCAAGGGTATAGAAGCCACTGACACTGATACGATCTTCAGGCTGCCACTCTTCAATGATAGAGATATCTTGCTCTGAGAATACATCACTTGCTTCTATGCTTGATAATGCACCGCTATTAGGGGTGAATATTTTAGTCACTTCTGTTTCACTAAAGTTAGCAGCGAATGTTAGGTTTAGATCGCCCTCACCAAGTGTTGTGTTCCAAGTGGTGATG
>Ga0209395_1000407_pt1 | contig 63543 bp, 51 predicted proteins | sample GOMGulsemesocosm_3_FD_184635 | JGI IMG/M metagenome (GOLD analysis project Ga0209395, IMG submission 184635) | Methane-oxidizing microbial communities from mesocosms in the Gulf of Mexico - GOM9D Gulf of Mexico (SPAdes) (version 2) | ecosystem: Environmental > Aquatic > Marine > Cold seeps...
ATGCTTGATTTCTATGTCTCGTCATTCCTGCATGCTCTTAGCAGGAATCCAGTCATACCACTAGATTCCCGATAAAAGACTTCGGGAATGACGGCTTGGGTAATTCCTGCAACTTCAAGTCGTTTGGGTATAGACCCTAGGTCACGGCATTCTCTGCCGAGATGAGAGAGGCCTTTAACAAATGTTAGAAAGCGCATCGCATAAAAGATGCGCTTCGTACCTCAGCATAGCCTATGTCTGTTTTAGGCCGATCAGCCGGCCAAGGCTTACACCTTAAAACAAATGCTTAATCGCATCCCTTTCTTCTTTTAACTCAGCCTCAGTGACCAGTAATTTTTCTTTAGAAAAATCATTTAGCTCTAAATCTTGCACAATATTGACATAGCCCTTAACCACAGTCACAGGAAAAGAAAACATCAGGCCTTCTTCAATACCATAACTACCATCCGACACCATTCCCATACTCATCCAGTCATTTTCTTCTGTGCCAAAAATCCAGGTATTCATATGAGAAATAGCTGCACTGGCTGCAGAAGCAGCGCTTGACTGCCCTCTAGCTTTAATAATGGCTCCGCCTCGTTGCTGCACAGTGGGAATAAACTCACCTTTAAACCAATCATCTCCCACGATTGATAATGCATCATTCTCTTTAATGTTTGCGTGATGCAAATCAGGGTATTGAGTAGATGAATGATTCCCCCAGACAATAATATTAGATATTTCCCTGGAGGTTACCCCTGCTTTTTCTGCTAATTGAGAAATAGATCGATTATGGTCTAACTGCATCATGGCTGAAAAACAGAAAGGACTTAAATCCGGTGCATTTTTCATGGCAATCAATGCATTGGTATTGGCAGGGTTACCTGTGACCAATACTTTTACATTCCGATTTGCCACTTCATTTAAAGCCTTTCCTTGAACTGAAAATATTTCTGCATTACATAGCAGCAAATCTTTTCGCTCCATTCCCGGGCCTCTGGGTCTTGCCCCAACTAAAAAAGCATAATCAACATCTTTAAAAGCAACCTTAGGATCATCGGTCATAATAACCTTACGCAACAAGGGGTACGCGCAGTCATTCAATTCCATCACCACACCTTTCAAAGCATCCATTGCTGGAGAAATTTCTAGTAAATGCAAAATTATTGGCTGATCAGGCCCTAATAAATCACCAGCCGCTAAACGAAAAAGCAATGAGTAGCTAATTTGTCCAGCTGCGCCAGTAACAGCAATATCTACGGGTGTTTTCATTTGTATTCCTATGTTTTTTTTCGATCACGCCTGACAAAAGGCCAGCCGACCAGTTTCCACAATTAAATTCCGTTAATAATAGCGAATATACTGCCATTCAACCAGACATAATGATAAAAAAAGTCTATCGAGCTGTTGTAACAAAAGAAAAAACAAATATTAAGGTATAATAGTTCGGATTTTATATCCGTTAAACAACTTAATAATTAGGCAAAAAATTAATGAAAAAACTGTTATTCCAATTTGATACTGATAGCCACCCCTCATCATTTGATACAGTTGTTGCTTATGACGGAGGGGCTGACCATGTCATCCCTCATGGCGGACTCACACCCGAGAACCTTTCATCACTGGTTGAAGGCACCATTTTCACTCGCGCGCCTAAAGACAAAAAAAATACCGCTATTTTTGTTGGCGGTAGCGATATCGTTGCGGGGCAAGAATTATTTATCGCTGTTCAAAAACATTTTTTCCCTGGTTTCCAGGTATCCATCATGCTGGATAGCAACGGTAGCAACACCACGGCTGCAGCGGCTGTTGCCAAAATTGCTACGAGCACATCCTTAACAGGGAAAAAAGCCGTTATTCTTGGTGGTACTGGCCCAGTAGGTCAACGTGCAGCAGCCCTGCTTGCCCTAGAAGGTGCAGAGGTTTCTATCTCATCCCGTCATATTTTTAGCGCTGAAAAAGCCTGCTTCTCTATGAAAGAGCGCTTTAATGTTAACTTAACACCAATTGAAGCGGCCGATTGTGAGGCCCGCGGCGAGGCCATTGCCGATGCCAATATCGTACTCGCAACAGGAGCGGCAGGCGTCGAGCTATTAAAAACTGAACACTGGATTGACAACCCTCATTTAGAAGTACTGGTTGATGCAAATGCCACACCACCTCTAGGGCTTGGTGGTACAGACATGCTAGACAAAGGCATCAATCGCCACGGCAAAATCATCTGGGGAGCCATTGGCTTTGGCACACTTAAACTCGCACTGCACCGCGCCTGTATCACAAAACTTTTTGAAGACAACAAACAAGCGCTTGATGCTGAGCTAATTTATAAATTAGCAAAAGAAATGGCTTAAGCGCCCAATATAATGACAGTAGCAATCCACTCTTTGCGTAAAGATGCGCTTAGCATTTTTCAACATGGCATTGATGCAGCAGATCCGTATCAAGCACTCAAAAAGTGCCTGACTGTGACTGACGAGCAGATTGAAATTGCTTTAGATATTAACGATAACAGCAAAAAACGGCGAGGTCACTGGCCAAAAGTTCATGTCATTGCTTTCGGAAAAGCGGCATGCCGCATGAGCCAGGCAGTAGCAGAAATCATTCCCAGCAACCGCATTGCAGAAAAAATAATTGCAATCACCTCGATTGAAAATGTGGTTGATGTAAAAAACACCACCGTATTAGGTACAGGCCACCCTATTCCAGATGCAGCAGGAATAGGGGCGGCCAGACAGGTTGTTAATCAATTAAAAAACACAAAGAAAGGCGAGCTGGTTTTAGTACTTATTTCAGGTGGAGGCTCTGCATTACTCCCCTCCCCCAGCTCTGGAATTTCACTGGCGGACAAGCAAAAAACCACTAATTTACTATTAACTAGTGGTGCAGATATTAATCAAATAAACTGCGTAAGAAAACACCTTTCCCAACTAAAAGGTGGGCAACTAGCCGAGCTTGCCAGCCCCGCTGACTTACATAGCTTTATTTTATCTGATGTTATTGGCAATGATTTAAGTAGTATTGCCAGCGGCCCGACTGTAGCCGACAACACAACATTTGAAGAGACTATTAACATCCTTACAAATTATGAAATTTGGGATAAAATACCACTTACTGTACAAGGGTTATTAAAAAAAGGCAGCCAGGGACAAATTAAAGAAACCCCAAAAGAAAATGCGACTTGCTTTAAAAACACATCCCATACTTTAATTGGCAGCAACAGCATCAGTCTTAATGCAAGTATGAAAGCAGCGAATGAGCTAAATTATACAACCCATCTTTTTAGTGACGCTCTCTGCGGAGAAGCAACAGACATCGCAGAACAATTAGTTTTATCTGCCAAACAAGTAAAAAACAATCAACAGGCAAGCGCAATAATAGCGGGTGGAGAATCCACGGTTACGGTCACAGGTTTGGGGCAAGGTGGGCGCAATCAAGAAATGGCTTTAGCCTTTGCCATCGCCTCAGAAAAACATAATTTACAAAAGCAATGGGTATTTTTAAGTGGCGGTACGGATGGACGCGACGGCCCAACCAACGCAGCGGGCGGACTGGTTGACCAAAGTACACTTAATAAACTAAGAGCGCACAAATTAACCCCTGAAAGCTTATTAAAAAATAACGATTCACACTCAGCCTTAAAAGAATCCAAGGATTTAGTGATCACTGGCGCAACAGGAACCAATGTTGCAGACTTGCAGATATTACTAATCCAACCAGAATAACTAACTTAGGAGATACCCATGTTTAAAAATTCCATGACCATTGCAGGTTTTGATGATGAACTTTTTCAAGCGATGGAAGAAGAGCGCCAACGTCAAGAAGATCATATTGAACTGATTGCATCAGAAAATTACACCAGTCCTCGTGTGATGGAAGCACAAGGCTCTCAATTAACCAACAAATATGCCGAAGGCTACCCTGGCAAACGCTACTACGGCGGCTGCGAATTTGTTGATAAAGCAGAACAACTGGCTATTGATCGCCTTAAAGAACTATATGGCGCAGATTATGCCAATGTACAACCCCATTCTGGCTCACAAGCTAACATGGCGGTATACATGGCTTTGGTTCAACCTGGCGACACTATTTTAGGCTTAAGCCTTGCCGATGGTGGCCACTTGACACATGGCGCAAGACCTAACTTTTCTGGGAAAATTTATAACTCAATCCAATATGGATTACACCCTGAAACAGGCGAAATAGATTACGATCAAGTTGAAGCTTTAGCGCTGGAACACAAACCAAAAATGATTGTTGCAGGCTTTTCTGCCTACTCTCGTATCTGGGACTGGGAACGCTTTAGAAAGATTGCCGATTTAGTTGGCGCTTATCTTTTTGTTGATATGGCTCACGTTGCAGGTTTAATTGCCGCTGGTTTATATCCTAACCCTGTGCCATTTGCTGACGTTGTCACTAGCACAACACACAAATCATTACGCGGCCCAAGAGGCGGCTTTATTATTTGTAAAAGCAACCCAGAATTAGAGAAGAAATTTAATTCCAATATCTTCCCTGGCATTCAAGGCGGCCCTTTAATGCATGTAATTGCTGCTAAAGCCGTTGCCTTCAAAGAAGCGTTACAACCTGAGTTTGCCGTCTATCAGCAACAAGTGCTTGATAACGCTAAAGCCATGGCCAGTGTTTTTATCAGCCGTGGGTTTGACGTAGTTTCTGGCGGAACCGACAACCACCTGATGCTAGTTTCCCTAATCCCCAAGGGAATTACAGGTAAAGCAGCTGATGCAGCACTTGAAAAAGCAAATATCACTGTCAATAAAAATGCAGTTCCTAACGACCCTGAATCACCTTTTGTGACCAGTGGTATCCGTATCGGCACGCCAGCACCAACATCGCGAGGCTTTAAAGAAGCGCAAATGACAGAAATTGCTAATTTGATGTGTGATGTCATGGAGAATATGGATGATAACAACGTGATTAAAGCCGTTCGTGAAAAAGTCAGCCTGCTTTGCTCTCGCTTTCCTGTTTATAGTGATTAAGAGCAGGCTCAAGACGAAAGGCTAAAGGCGAAAAGAGCCAGAAAAAGCTGCTTGCGTTTTGTAGTGCCGACTTTTGTCTGCCCTACTCTACTCGTCATATATAAAAAGCCTACTTCATTTTTGGAGCAGGCTTTTTGCGTTTACAGAATTCTTATACTTATGGAGACATTTATGTCTGATATTGAAATCGCCCAAAAAGCGGTCATGAAACCTATTATTGGTTTAGCTGAAGAAAAATTTGGCATTCCTGCCGAGCAATTAGACCCTTATGGTCACTACAAAGCTAAAGTTTCACTGGAATATATTAATAGTTTGGCTGACCAAAAAGATGGCAAATTAATCTTGGTTACGGCTATTAGCCCTACCCCAGCGGGTGAAGGTAAAACCACCACAACCGTTGGTTTAGGTGATGCCATGAATCGCTTAGGCAAAAAAACCATGATCTGCCTGCGCGAACCTTCATTAGGCCCTTGCTTTGGGATGAAAGGCGGTGCTGCTGGCGGTGGTTACTCTCAGGTTGTCCCCATGGAAGATATTAACCTGCATTTCACAGGTGACTTTCATGCCATTGGTGTTGCCCACAACTTATTATCCGCGATGATTGATAATCATATTAATCATGGCAATGCTTTAGGCATTGATCCTCGCCGCATCCAATGGAAACGTGTGGTTGATATGAATGACCGCGCCTTACGTAAAGTCACTGTCGGTCAAGGCGGCCCCGCTAACGGTTATTTACGTGAAGATGGCTATGATATTGTGGTGGCCTCTGAAGTGATGGCTATTTTATGTTTAGCCACTAGCCGCGCTGATTTAAAAGAGCGTTTAGGCCGTATTGTTATTGCCTATAAAGCGGACCGTACCACCCCTATTTATGCACGCGACTTAAATGCTCAGGGTTCTATGGCTGCTTTATTAAAAGATGCCATTAAACCTAACCTGGTACAAACTCTAGAAAATAATCTCGCGATTATTCATGGCGGCCCTTTTGCCAATATTGCGCATGGTTGTAATACGGTGACAGCCACTAAAACAGCATTAAAACTGGCTGATTACGCCATTACCGAAGCGGGCTTTGGTGCCGACTTAGGTGCTGAAAAATTTATTGATATTAAATGCCGCATGGCTGGATTAAATCCATCAGCTGTGGTTTTAGTCGCCACCGTTAGAGCCTTAAAATCTCATGGTGGTGTCGGTAAAGATGAGCTAAATAACGAGAATCTCAAAGCACTAGAAGACGGCTTTGTTAATTTAGAACGTCACTTACACAATATCACTGAGCATTACGGACTACCTTGCGTGGTTTGTATTAACCATTTCACTTTTGATAGCGATGCAGAAATTGCATTATTAACAGAAAAATGTGAAGCGCTAGGTGTTAAATGTATTGTTTCAAAACATTGGGCTGATGGCGGTGCGGGTGCAGAAGAATTAGCACAAGAAGTGCTTAATATTGTTGACAACCGTGAACCTGGATTCACTTTTGTTTACGATGAAGACTTACCACTTTGGGATAAAATTGAAGCTATTTCTACAAAACTTTACGGTGCAGCCGGCATAACAGCCAGCCCCAAAATACGCGGAGAAATTAAAGCCTTACAAGAAAAATATGGAAAATTCCCTATTTGTATGGCTAAAACTCAAATGTCTTTTTCCACAAATCCAACCGCTAAAGGCGCACCATCAGGCCATACGGTTGAAATCAGTGAAGTTAAATTAGCAAATGGGGCAGGATTTATTGTAGCTATTGCAGGCAATATGATGACTATGCCAGGCTTACCCAAAATACCCGCTGCTGAACGCATTGATATTACGGATGAAGGGGTTATTACTGGATTGTTCTAATACAATTTAAACAACTGTATTAAATGCCCTCAAGGCTATACATACGAATCACAAGTTGATTAAAATAGTAAGAATTTGTAGAGCGGACTTCAGTCCGCCCTACTACTTAATTCAATTAAATAATTACTTTTCTACGTTGAAACCCAACGAGACCTAAAAGCCCAGATCCCATTAACCATACCGCAGCAGGCACAGGCACTGGGGACGTTGAAATATTAAGCGAATAACCCGCATGAGGCCCAAAATTACTCCCCCCCGAATTACCACCCAATAAAATTGAATACTCTTGCCCAGCTATAGCATGAAACGTAATGCCATTAGTTGAATCAACCGTCGCATCATGTGCTAAATAGCTCAGACCTGTACCTCCTAACGGATTATCTGCATCGAATGTTGGGGATGTCTGTATTACTTCACCATTAATAGTAGCCGTGCAGCTTGGACAATTCCACTGTCCATGATGAAACCAGCCATCACCAGCATTCATCCCAGTGTAGATAGATATACCATAGTTATTCCAGGTTTCACTACTAGCTTCAGGCTGAATAGATGTCGCGTTAATTGTGACATAAGTATCCACAGCAGATTTAAATAAACCAACATCTGTGTTGTGTCCCCAGCCGTTGACACCATCATACCAAGCGCCTTTAGCCGTATCGATATCAGCCCAAATACCGTAACGAGTGTCAGCATCTTGTGTTGAAATGGTTAATGTATCACCCTGAGCCGTAATTTCTGCTGCCCAGTTAGCGACTCCTGCAACCGTACCAAAAGGACTTGAGCCTGATGCCCAGCCAGCATCTCCAATATTCCAACCATCCGTTGTCCCCGCATTGGTTGAAATATATTCGGCATTAGCCTGATAATTATTATAATCCGTTGTTGAGGCAGAAGCTGAAGAAACATGCCCTACAGTCATTGCTGAACCAACGACGGCATAGGCAATTGCTTTAGCCAATTTTGTTTTTTTAATCATTGTCATTGAATATTACTTCCATAATTTTATTATTTTCAGCCCCAAACCATATTGAGACGACCTGTCACAAGACATTTAACTCAAAGCAAGAACCAAGCCATAAACACGGATCACGTTAATGAAAGCCACACCATTGATATACCTTTGGCTTAAGGATTAAAAAGCGATAACGCCTACTTTCCTTCAAAATTAAATACCCCCTTCCCTTAATTATTAGATATTAAAATAGACCTAGTCCACATAATAACTCACTAAACTATGCTATATGACGCTGCCAATAGGCCATATAACACACTTAGCAGTGTTTTTTCTTGCACCTTGCCTGCCACACCCTCACTCTAAATAGGCACTAGCCATGTGTTAACACTTATTAATATAGCTATATTATAAAATAATATTTCTGGCATGCTTTTAGCTTATATAAATTTGACATCTGCTTTAACTAAAAAAGGAATTAATTAAGGCAGAGTTTCTTAAAATAATAATAATGAGATATATTTATGTTAAAAACTAAACTAGCAAAAGCCATCACCCTTGCTGTAGCAAGTACAGCCTTCGTTTCATCGGCTTCTGCATCAAGCACAATGTACAATCAATTCACAACAGCAACAGCAAGTGCGACCGATGGCTGGGTATGGGGCGGCATTGGTTACCATGCACTTAAAAACCCAAATGGCATTGCCAACCCTAATGACCCAACGGCTGCAAACTCTGGCTTTGTCGGTACGACAGGCGCAACAGACTCACCATTCGGTTATATAGGCTCTTCACACCTAAACTGGGCTGCTGAATTAACTAGCGCAGGAGACTCTCTTGAGATTTCTGCAGCTGACTCTGCCCAATATGGTATTACTGCAGAAATTGATACAGGCGCTGGCGCCTGGATGGACTCAGGTGCTACAGCACACGGAATAACAGGCTGGAAACACCAAACAGATATTGGCATAATCAAAGTAGCTGAAGATATGCTAATCAGCATCGCAGCTTCTGCGGTTACTGGAAATGTACTCAACAACTTTGGCATGACAGTTTTTGAAGGTATGGATACCAATACTGGTGGCTACAGTCATCATGGCGGCTGGAATGGCAATGGTACAGCTTCAACAAATGACAATCCTTTCGGTACACAGGGCGTCACTTACTTAAAGCATGATGGCACTGTAGATTCAAATAATCTATTCACTTTTCTTGCTGAAGCAGGTCAAGTGTATTCTCTTTATTTAGGTGGCAATGGCGTTGGCACCTGGAATAATAATGTAGAAGGATACCAACTAGACATTACCACTTCAGCGGTTCCAGTACCCGCTGCTGTCTGGTTATTTGGCAGTGCATTATTAGGGTTAACAGGACTATCTAGAAAAAAGAAAAGTAATCTTTCTGCTTAACTAGCTGACGTAGCAAGGATCAATCTGATCCTTGCTATTTTTATCGACAACCTTATATTACCCCCTCACTTTAAAGCCCTTCTGACTTTAAAATACCTTTGATAATTATTGCCTTTGATAACTAGTATTGTTATCCTAATCGGTTACTTCAATTTATCCGTTTAAGACAACAACGTCTCTCTTTACTCTTAGGACATACATGCTGTTACTATCAAAAAAACAAGATTGGCTGGGCAACATCCGTGGCGACGTACTCGCTGGGACTGTTGTTGCACTGGCTCTTATCCCAGAAGCCATTGCTTTCTCAATTATTGCAGGCGTAGACCCTAAAGTCGGGTTATATGCTTCATTCTGTATTGCATTTATCACAGCCATCATCGGCGGACGCCCTGGCATGATTTCAGCGGCGACAGGCGCAATGGCCTTATTAATGGTCACATTAGTCAAAGATCACGGCTTACAATATCTGTTAGCGGCCACCCTTTTAACAGGTCTACTGCAACTTATTTCTGGCTACTTAAAACTAGGCAGCTTAATGAGCTTTGTTTCGCGTTCGGTTGTCACAGGCTTTGTCAACGCATTAGCCATTTTAATTTTTATGGCTCAACTACCCGAATTAACCAATGTAACCTGGGAAGTTTATGCCATGACAGCGGCAGGCCTTGGTTTCATTTATTTATTTCCTTATGTGCCTGTTATCGGGAAAATATTACCCTCCCCTCTCGTCTGTATTGTCGCGCTAACAGGCGCTGCAATATATTTAAACCTAGATATTCGTACGGTAGGCGATATGGGCGATCTACCTGACACTTTACCCATCTTCCTTTGGCCAGAAGTCCCTCTAACATGGGAAACCTTACAAATCATACTACCTTATTCAATCCCTCTAGCCGTTGTTGGTTTATTAGAGTCATTAATGACAGCAACTATTGTCGATGATTTAACCGACACAACGAGTGACAAAAACCGTGAGTGCAAAGGCCAGGGGATTGCCAATATTGGCGCAGGCCTATTGGGTGGTATGGCGGGCTGTGCGATGATTGGACAATCTATTATCAATGTTAAATCCGGGGGTCGCGGCCGCCTATCAACTATGGTTGCCGGTGTTTTTCTACTGATCATGGTGGTATTTCTTGACGAATGGATCAAACAAATCCCTATGGCAGCCCTAGTTGCTGTCATGATCATGGTATCAATTGGTACCTTTAGCTGGGAATCTATTATCCACCTAAAACAACACCCTTTATCTGCTAACGTCATCATGCTAGCAACCGTTATCACTGTTGTTTGGACTCACAATTTAGCACTCGGGGTATTCGTTGGCGTACTATTAGCGGCTTTATTCTTTGCTAATAAAATCAGCCACTTCATGTACGTAGGCTCTGTTCTGGATGAAGTAACTGACACTCGCATCTATCATATACACGGACAGGTTTTCTTTAACTCTGCCGACCGTTTTGTATCTAACTTTGACTTTAAAGAAGCCGTTTCCAAGGTAACCATTGACTTAACACACGCTCATTTCTGGGATATATCTGCAGTTTCTGCTTTAGACAAAGTCGTGATAAAGTTCCGTAGAGAAGGCGCCGAAGTAGAATTAATCGGCCAAAATGAAGCCAGCTCAACGATTATTGACCGTTTCGGCGTTCATGATGACCCTGAAGAAATTGAAAAAGTAATGGGAGGACACTAAGATGACTAAGCAACAAGCACAGGTACTTGCCTGTATTGATGGCGCAGCACTCACTGAAGCTGTTTGTGATTATGCAGCATGGATTTCTAAAAAAACAGAAGCCCCTTTAAAGCTACTGCATACCATTAACCATCACCACGAAACCTCTATAAAATCAGATTTTTCTGGTAATATCGGCTTAGGCACTCAAGAACATTTACTAGAAGAAATCACCAACCTTGAACAACAGCAAAGTAAATTAAAGCTACAGCAAGGAAAACTGATTTTACAAGCTGCAACAGAGCATATTGAGAAAAAAGAAATCTTTCCGTCAAGCACACAACGTCATGGCGACTTAATTGAAGCGGTCATTGATTTAGAAGACTCTATTCGCGTACTAGTGCTTGGCTTACGAGGCCAGATCCATGAAAGCAAAGAAAATCAAATAGGCGCTAAACTGGAAGCCGTTATTCGTTCCTTACATCGCCCTATTCTGATTGTGAATGATACATTCAAAACACCTGAGCGCATCATGCTTGCTTATGATGGTAGCGAAGCAGCTGAAAAAGCGGTTGAAATGGTTGCCTCCAGCCCTTTATACGAAGGACTAAGCTGCCATTTGGTTTGTGTTAATAACAATGAAGAGACGGCAAGTAAGTTACTCGAACAAGCAACAAAGAAATTACACTCAGCTAAAAATATCAAGGTCATTTCTGCCAAATTAAAAGGCAAAGCAGATCAAGAATTATGTGCTTACCAACAAGAACATGATATTGATTTGACTGTGATGGGCGCTTTTAGTCATACTCGTTTGCACGATATGCTACTAGGTAGCTTTACCCATAAGATGTTGATTAACACTAAAAAACCATTGCTTTTATTAAGGTAAAAAGCAACGGTTTTTCGGTAGGCTGGGTAGAGTGAGTAACGAAACCCAGCTTACAACACAACTTAACCCCCTAACATAATGGGGTACACCTACGTTAACTCACCCCATCGAGAGCCTGACTCACATCCGCAATAATATCTTCAATATTCTCAATTCCTACAGATATCCTTACCAAATCTGCACTGACACCCGCTTTAGCTAGCTCTTCATCATTCAACTGCCTATGGGTTGTTGATGCAGGGTGACAAGCTAATGACTTGGCATCCCCGATATTCACTAACCGCAAGATCATTTTCAAACCATCAATAAATTGTCCTCCCGCTTCAGATCCACCTTTTAAACCAAAACTTAAAATACCCGAGGCTTTCCCATCAGTAATTTTTTGACAAGTCTGATAATAAGGGCTATTTTCTAAAGCGGCATAGTTTACCCAAATAATTTTCTCATGTTTATTAAGATAGTCAGCTAGCTTTTCAGCATTTTCACAATGCCGTTCCATCCTCAATCCCAAGGTTTCAAGACCTTGCAAAATTTGAAATGAATTCATCGGTGAAATAGCCGCCCCTGTATTTCTTAACGGTACGACACGACAACGCCCAATAAATGCAGCATCCCCTAATGCTTCCGTATAAACCACCCCATGATAAGAAGGGTCTGGCTCATTTAACAAAGGAAATCTATCTTTATTGGCAACCCAGTCAAATTTACCCGAGTCAATAATCACCCCACCAATAGACGTCCCATGCCCACCAATATATTTGGTTAATGAATGAACAACAATATCTGCCCCAAACTCAAAAGGACGACATAAATAGGGCGTAGCCACTGTATTATCAACAATTAATGGCACCCCATGTTTATGGGCTATTTCTGCCAGCCGTTTAATATCAACAATATTACCCGCAGGGTTACCAATTGACTCACAAAAAATGGCACGGGTATTTTTATCTATCGCTTTATCAAAGCCCGTAAAATCTTCGGTCGAAACCATACGAACATCAATCCCTTGTCTAGGCAAAGAATGGGCAAATAAATTATAAGTCCCCCCATAAAGCTGACTGGTACTGACTATATTATCCCCGACACTACAAATACATTGAATAGCATAAGTAATAGCTGCCATACCCGAAGCAACAGCCAAGGCAGCAATGCCACCCTCCATAGCAGCCAAACGTTGCTCAAGCACATCGGTGGTGGGGTTCATAATCCGAGTATAAATATTGCCAGGCACCTTTAAATCAAAGAGATCAGCACCATGCTGGGTACTATCAAACGTATAGGATGTCGTTTGATAAATGGGAACAGCAGCTGATTTAGTGGTGGCCTCAGACTCATAGCCATGATGTAACGCTAAAGTTTCTAGTTTCATTGCAGTTTAGTTTAAGAGATTAAAATCATTTTCAGGGGTATGAACTAACCAGAGATTGACTCATAGTCCTACTCATTTTGAATAGGCATAAAATCTGATTTTAATGCACTCCCTCTGCTAACGCAAACTCCAAACACTCCAAACTAAAAAGCCGCTAACCCAAAAACGGACGTAATTAATCAGCTTAATTTTATAATTATACCCAAACGACTTGAAGTTGCAGGAATTACCCAAGCCGTCATTCCCGAAGTCTTTTATCGGGAATCTAGTGGTATGACTGGATTCCTGCTAAGAGCATGCAGGAATGACGAGACATAGAAATCAAGCATCTTGAAGTGTAATGGGTATATATGGCTCCATGTAAACCACAGGTTTATAAAAACTCAGTAAATGCCTGAGTTGTTTTTATCAGGAGGGGCCTATTGGCCGCAATCAGAGAACAAGATCAAGAGCTGTCGCGGCCAATAAGTCCCTCCTACAAAATTTCAAATACTATTAAGGAGTTGAAGATATAACTTTTGCTAATTACCCATGAGCTTCAGCCATTTTAAATCAACCGACTTAACACCCTTCATCCTGCACTCTTTTAGCAGGAATCTAGAACAACAACGAATAGATTCCCGATAAAAAACTTTGGGGACCCGTTATCTAGTGTTGCTGTTTATTTAGCCTAATTTGGCGGAGACTCATGAATAATTAGCTAACTTTTTAACTTGGCGTTTATTGATGGCCATATATAATTATTTACATAGGAGTACCATCAACCAACCAGAGTATAAAATACGCCGAATAGTGTTAACAAAACAAGAACAAACTTCCACTTATTAATTTAGATTACTCAAAATACCACTGAAGCCTTTCAGTTTCTTGCAAAATTTTTTTTATACTATATATTCAGTATTAACTTAATTAACCTTTAATACAGTTATATGGAAATCAAATCTAAAGCTTTTAGCGCCCAAAACCTTGATTCAGACTCAGTCATTAGCTTCCCTCATGGGATCCCTGGCTTTGAAGATCAAACTCAATTCCAGCTATTCAACTTAGACGATAGCGAAATCGTTTTTTCTTTACAATCTTTAAGTAATAAAGACACCGCTTTTTCTGTAGCACTACCGTCTCATTTCAATATTAATTATAATTTTTTACTATCTGACAAGGAAGAACAGATATTAGAAATTGAGTCGATAGATGACTTATTACTCTTATTAATTCTTCACAAAGATGAAAAATCCAACCAGCCGACTATCAAAGGCTCCATTAAATCCCCCCTGCTCATTAATTCAAAAAAGAGAATCGGCCTGCAAAAAACTTTATCTCATTTAGAACAAAGCATTACTTTAACGGAAAAACATAATGAAATAGAGCTGTCTGAAGGAAAATAGCTATTAAATTCGACAAAGCGAACATTAGTCTGCCGCAGGTAATTGCATATATAGCCCAACCTGATTACGCATCACTTTCCACTTCGGTGTAGGTTTTAATTTGAATGAGGATCAGGTAGCGGCCCTCGGGGAGAGGATAATCCGTAGTCTTTAGAGCAAAGACTCTATTTTATATCGCGCCGAGGGCGGGCGCTCCTACATTAATAATTGCCTGTTCGTTACTGTCCAACAATACTGTCTCTAGAAATTGGCTGAAGTTTGCGGGTAATCGGCTAGCGCCATACAATCCACAGCTTTATAAAAAACCAGTAAATTCCTGAGTTATTGTTATCAATAGGATGGTCTATTTTAGATTGCGGACTAGAAAACCGCACCAATGAAGATAACAGCTAGAAACTATTATCCAATACATATTTTTGAACGACAGCAGACAAGACAGCTAACCACTAAAATTTATAACTAAGCTGCTTGCACGGGAATAGCATGACTAGAATGGGAGATCTCATTTTGATCATTAAAATAAACTAAAGTCGGCTTAAAATTTTCCAGCTCTTTTTCATCATACGTTGCAAATGCACAAATAATAACTAAATCACCTTCACAGGCAAGACGAGCTGCCGCACCATTAACAGAAAAAATACCAGAACCTTCTTCTGCCCGTATAGCATAAGTCGTAAATCGGCCACCCGTATTAATGTTATATATTTGAATTTGTTCGTATTCTCTAATACCAGAAAAATCTAATATTTTACCGTCAATCGCACAAGAGCCTTCATAACCTAATTCAGAATGGGTTACTGTCGCTCGGTGTAACTTTGCTTTAAGCATCGTTGTTTGCATATTAAATTACATCTTAAAACTTTGAGAACTGATCATTATACCAAAATGCTCTTTCCTTTCAAACTTAGACACATTTTAAAGCGGCCGTTCATCCTCAAGCCCCTCATTTTCTGACCGATGAATTCTCACTTGAGTTGGATAAGCAAATTCCAAATTATTCTTTTTTAATATTTCAGCTATTTTAAACAAAACATCCTCTTTAACCGCTAACCATTCTGCCCAATCAACCGTTCTGGCAAAACAATAAATCAAAATATCAATGGAAAAATCACCATACCTATCCATAAAAACAAGCTGTGTAGACTTTATCCCATGTGTATCAGCTTGCGAGGCGAATTTAAAACTTCTTTTTTTGCTGGTTATCTTTTGCTGAGGGTTCGCTATACCGGGATGATCTCGCAACATGTCTCTAATATCGTCCAGTCCTTGCCGAATATCATCCATATTACTTTCATAAGTGACCCCTATATGCATTTTAATACGCCGCCCCACGGCACGACGATTCCAGTTCATCACACTGGAAACAGAGACAATTGAATTAGGGATAGTAATCAAAGCATTATCAAAGGTTCTTACTGTTGTACTACGCAGACCGATTTCTGCAACAGTCCCTTCAACATCGCCTAATTTCACCCAATCCCCCATCCGAAATACATTGTCGAATAATATAGTAATGCCACCAAATAAATTAGATAAAGTATCTTTTGCCGCCAAAGCAAAGGCCAAGCCCCCGACACCCAGTGTTGAAATAATCGCGGTTAAACTTATCCCGAAATGATTTAAACCAAAAGCTAAAATAATAATGACAACCAGCCCCTTACCGACCTGAACCCCCAAATTAAATAACTCTTTTCTTAACTCTTTATTTGAACTGGCCAGTTTCTGGATCTGCACCAACACAACACTGTCAATAATTTTAAAAAATAGCCAAATATAAATCAGGCTATAGATAATAAAAGACAACCCCTCCAAAGAGGATCGATAATCTGTTTTATAAAAGAAAGCATAGGTAGCTAAATTAATACCAAAAAATATCAATAATGTTCGAGCTGGCCGCCTAATTTCATGATAAATCAGGGCCTGATGCTCAACCTCTTTATCAATAACATAGCTCTCTACACACCAACAGGTACATTTAAAAACAAAAGGGTAACTAAAATAAACCAGAGAAATAATGATTAATGAAAGTGCTACACCACCGACATCCACCTTAAAAGGAGACAACCTATTATTGATTGGATGTACGAAATCAAAGTGATTGACATAAGAAATAGCGGACAACAATGAAAACTCTTGAAACCAGTGCACTGAAGCAATGTCCCGGGGGTTACTAACAACATGATTCAAAAGATCCCGATAACTATGACTAGCCTGTAAAAACAACAGGTAATTCTTCTTCATATCATTAAAAACTCGCCCCTCAACCTCCACTTCTGGTAGCTGTATAGCGGCCTCAACTTTTAAAACAGCCTCCAGCTCTTTCTGTGATTTATCAACAATAAGCTCTATCGCCTGATAATTATTTGAAGACTCAATTAAATACTCAAGATACTGGTTAATCGAGTGATTAGTCTTATGTGTTTTAAGCTTTATCGTATCTCGTAAAGTGGCAAGATGGTTTCCTCGTTCCTTATTAACCTCTATTCGAGAGACTAAAAATGCCTGTTCATTTTTAATTTCTGCCAGCCTCATCTTAAAAGACGAAGCCTTCCTTAACTGCCCCATCAACTCATTTAAAACGGTCGATTTCTGTTGTAACAGATTATTAATAGCCTCATCATCTTCAATCGCTAATAATTGAAGATTAACGCCCTTCAACTTTCCAACCGACTGCACAATAGCGTCTGACTGAGAAGACGCAAAAGCAGAAGAATAGCTCATCATCAGAGCCAGGAAAAACACCATTACTTTCATAATACAACCATCTTAAGAATTAAGATTATAGGATCGACAAAACCATTATGGTTTTTTTGAAAAACAAACATTATCAATAAGACGTGGCTTACCTAGCTTAGCCGCTGCAAGAATCACCAACTCATCATCATTTTTTGCTGCCAATTGCAAATTCCCAGCCTTACAAATAGAAAAATAATCGACCTCAAAACCATTTTTTTGTAAAAATTTCTTCTGTTTATTTTCAATCAGCTGGAAATTAAGCTGCCCCTGCAATACAGCCTCTTTTGCCTGACGCAATGCCTGGTATAGCTTGGGCGCATCAACTCTTTGCTGCTCGGTCAAATATCCATTTCGAGAACTCATCGCCAGACCGTCTTGCTCTCTTTCAGTCGCAACACCAATAATAGTAACGGGACTATTCAAATCTTCAACCATTTGCTTTATCACGGCTAATTGCTGAAAGTCTTTTTCACCAAAAAAAGCCATATCTGGCTGCACCATATTAAATAGTTTAGTCACAACCGTTGCAACACCATCAAAATGCCCCGCTCTATAAGCACCACAATGGATAGAGGCCAATGCACCAATGGATACATTACTCATTGCTTTTCCAGGGTATATTTCAAAAACACTGGGTATAAACAATAGATCAACCGATGCGTCTACTAATTTTTTCTGGTCTGCCAACTCAGTCCGAGGATAACTTTCAAAATCCTCCCCCACGCCAAACTGAGAAGGATTTACAAATAGACTAACCACGACTTTATCAGCCTTTTTTTTGGCCTCAGTAACTAATTTAATATGGCCTGCATGCAAATTCCCCATGGTCGGCACAAAAGCGATACTCAACCCTTGTTTACGCCACAATAAAACGGCTTGCCTTAATTGCTTAATGGTTGTTACTTTTTGCATCTTACTCAATAACTCTGTTCAGAGGTAGGGAATTCCAACTGTTTGACAGATTGATGATAGCGCTGAATAGCATCAGGAATATCCTTGGCTACTTGCATAAAATCCTGGGAAAATTTAGGTCGCTTACCCAAACTAATACCGAGCATATCGTATAGCACGAGCACTTGCCCGTCACAATCAACACCCGCCCCAATACCAATAACAGGAATATCGATGCTTTTTGATATTTTTTTGGCCAAGTCTGCCGGCACACACTCTAAAATCAGCAAGCTAGCGCCCGCCTGCTCCACTTTCTTAGCCTCTTCCGCTATTTTTTCAGCATCATATTCAGTTTTCCCTTGCACTTTATATCGCCCAAGCTGATTAATCGACTGAGGCAGCAAACCCAAGTGCGCACAGACAGGCACACCAAACTCCACCAGTAACTCAATAATATCTATATGAGCGCCTTCTAGCTTCACCATCTGAGCGCCCGCTGTCTGCATTAATTTAGCCGCATTCTGAACAGCCATTCCAGCAGTACAGTAACTTAAAAAAGGTAAATCAGCGATTACAAAAGCACGTTGCCTCGCATTCACCACACATTGCGTGTGATAAACCATTTCATCAATCGAAACAGGGACTGTTGTATTTTTTCCTTGAATAACCATCCCCAAGGAATCACCAACCAGCATCATATCAACACCCGCCAAATCGATAAGCCGACTAAAACTGGCATCATAGGCCGTCAAACAAGAAATTTTTTCTCCCGCCTGCTTCATTGCAAGTAAATCAAGTATTGAAAGAGCAGGAACTCTCAGCTCTTCTGCATATAATGCCATTAAGCTATCTTCTCCAAACCATCCAAAGGGCATTGTGAAATCAATGTATTAAGCCCCCCTTTCCCAGGAATAAATAGATTATCAGTCGCGATCTCTTGCAATGGATATAACACAAAAGCCCTTTCAGCCAAACCTATATGAGGCACATTCAGCTTAGGAAGTTCAATCTGTTGATCACCATATAACAAAATATCAAGATCCAAAGTTCTTGCACCCCAGCGCTTAGTTTTTCGATCTCGACCAAAATCATTTTCAATGCCCTGCAATACGCTTAATAATGCCATAGCAGATAAATCAGTCTGAATACTCATAACAGCATTGACATAATCAGGTTGATCCTGCGGACCCATTGGTGGACTACTATATAGACTAGAAAACCTAAGTTCATTCATCTGTGCATGGCTAGATATATAGCTTCTAGCTTGCCTAATCATTTCTTCAGGGTTTTCAAGATTACTCCCCAACCCAATATATACCTCAATCATGATCCGTATTTATCGTTGTTTTTTTGGGCTTAGCCTTTACTTTTCGCTTAGCTTTTCTGGGTGGGCGAGTCATTTTCTTTTGTACCGATTCATTCGCATGCTGGAATGTTGTCCACCACTCCGCCAATTCCTTTTCAGCCCCACCCGTCTCAGCACGTAAGACTAAAAAATCATAGGCAGCTCGAAATCTAGGATGCCCAAGCAAACGATAAGGCCGCCCACCAATTCGCTTTTCAAACCGGAGCTGTAACAACCACACTTCACGCATCGATTGCGTCACTCGCTTAGGAATAGAAATACTTTTGACTTGCGCAGATAGCACTTTACTTGCCGCATGTTGATAAGCAAAACTTTCCTCATCACCTTGCCGCATTTGCTCCTTCGCTTGAATTTGTACAGCCTCCCATAAAAAAGCAGCCATTAGAAAATAAGGCGTGACACTTTTATCATCAGCAATCCGGTTATCAGAATTTTCTAAAGCCCTAGCAATAAAAATACGAGGAAAATCATCTTGTTCACTATTTAAACAATGATCAGCTTGAGGAAATAAGGTTTCAAACAATCCATAATGCCTTAACATCTCAAAAGCCTGCACCCCTTTGCCTGATAAAAATAGTTTCAATACTTCATCATACAAACGTGCAGCAGGAATCCCTTTCAATAAAGGGGCTAATTCAAAGATAGGCTTTTCAGTTGACTCATCCAGAGAAAATCCCAGCTTAACAGCAAACCTAACCGCCCGAAGCATCCTTACCGGATCTTCTCTATAACGTGTAGCGGGATCTCCAATTAACTTAAGTACACCCGCGGCATGATCATCCATCCCCCCGGTATAGTCAATAATAGAAAAATCACGAATATTGTAATACAAAGCATTAACCGTAAAATCCCTACGCCAAACATCATCTTCTATACTACCAAACACATTATCTCGTAATAAGCGCCCATCCTCATGAACCTTTTGATCTTTATCGTCAGCCTGTTCAGAACTTCGAAAGGTCGCGACCTCAATAATTTCCCGACCAAAATAAACATGCGCAAGACGAAACCGACGCCCAATTAAGCGACAATTACGAAAAACCTTTTTCACCTGCTCTGGACTCGCATCCGTTGCCACATCAAAATCTTTAGGTTCATAACCTAATAACAAATCACGCACACAACCGCCAACCAAATAGGCCTCATACCCTGATTTTTTCAGTCGATACAATACCTTAACAGCATTCTCGCTCATTTGTGATCGTGAAATATTATGCTCAGAACGCGAAAAAACCCTAACCTGACCACGTTCACCAGCCCCCACCTCAACATCAGCCGATGAACTGAATATTTTTTTGAAAAATTTTAAAATGACCTTCATTCCCTTTTTTTATTATATAAATTCAGCACCTATACTTATACTTCGCATGGTCACGACTGCGGAAATTATAGCGCACTAATTTTTGTCGAGAGCAAGGCGCTGAAACAGGCGCATAGCAAGCTACACAACTGTTTCAGGAACGTAGCTATCGGCAAAAATTCAGTCGTTAGGAATCCGCAGTCGTGCCCGCGTGAAGTATATCTAACAGTATAAACCTGAAATTTTCCTATTATCATATCACTTAGGCTGATTCCATCCCAGCCAACAGCTTTTTTTAGCATATTTTTTTTTAATATAGTAGAATCACATAATATTTATCAGCTACCTTATAACTGCGGTATGCAAATCATCTCAAATCTGCATATCATTACTATTTAATTTGGAGAGTTTCATGTTTAAAAAGATCATTACAGGTTTGATTGACCACCCTTTTTTAACCAGCCTCTATGTAGCAGACCTAGTTATATTACTGCTTCACAAACCTCCTTTTGCCTTTTCTCTTGTGATGATGGCCGCATTAATCGGCATGAGCATGTATTACGGACAAAAACTCGCTTTATTTAAAGATTAATTGTCTATTTTAAACAAAAAAAAACCAGGTCAAGAGCAATCGCTCTCACCTGGTTTTTTTCGCCATATGGCAATTATTGCCTACGATGGATTGCTTTTATTAGCCCTGCTGTTTTTAGCAACTGCTCTCATCTTACCCTTCAATAGTGGAGAGGCTTTCAGCTCGTCTCAATATTTTTTCCCTATCTATATCTTAGTTGTCAGCTATCTTTACTATGGCTGGTTTTGGACGCATGGCGGACAAACACTAGGTATGAAAACTTGGAAAATAACAATCCAAACACAAGACCAGCAACCCATTACTTGGACTTTAGCTTTTAAACGCTTTATTTTAGCAATAGTCTCTTGGGGTTTTGTCGGCCTAGGTTTTGTATGGAAATTGGTTGATAAAGAACGATTAACTTGGCATGACCACTTGTCAAAAACCAGATTGTTTTTTGAGCAAGACTACCAAAAAAAGTAGTTAAATATTAGTAGATTCAAATTCATCCTGATTAAATTTGAATCTACTTTTATAGAGAGACCCTAATATCAGATATTTGTTAGAAGCCTCTAGCAACTTGTTTACATAAGACAACAACATCTTCTACATGGCAGCGATATTTCTCTGTACCTTCATATTCACCTTCACACTCCTCACAGACTACGTTGCCATTATCGGTCACTTTATCAATAGCCCAACCATAACCCTTTGATCCACAAAGAAGTTTAGCATATTTTTTAAACCGACGGCCTTGCGATGCTTTTTTGATAGACGCTTCTTTACCTTTACATCCAGGTGTTGGTTTTAAATTACCAGTAATCGACTCATAAACCCATTCATTAGTACTTTTTGCAAAAGACAGGCTAGAAAACACCATCATCATAGTGATTAAAATAACTTTAAATTTCATAAATTTACCTTCCTATTATTAGTTTTTTATTATATTGTTATAAGCTCTTTAAGAGTATCACTTTAATACATAACCATTTTATCAACAACTACTATTTTTTACACGCAAATAACCCTGTTATTTTAGGCTTGTATTCAGCTAAAGTTCAGATAACACTATGCTATACTCAAATGTTCTTAATAACTTACTTTATACTCTGTAAAGATACCTATGCAAAGTATAGCATTCAGCTTGGAGCTTATAAACCATGAAAAAAACATTACAACTTTTACTTCTAGCGACTGCATTTTTTGCATTCTCTGCAAACGCAAAAGAAAAAACAATCTATTTAGAAGATAATTCTTCAATTTTTGGAAAATGGAAATTAACTGCTGAAGCAGCTGCCAAACACAAAACAAAAACCCCGCTTAATATCGTATGGGATTTTAAAAAGAATGGCGTTCTAAATACTGTTGCAACCGATGCTCGTAATAGAACTGGCGCTATGAATATCAATGTAAAATATTCAATTGAAGATGGTGCAATTAAGAAGCAATTTAAACCTGGGATAGAAAAATATGAAACATGTCGAGTGACAGACAAAACTGACTCAACAATGATTTTGCATTGTAAATTTTTGTACTACTTTATGGAAAGATAATCCGTTCAATTATTGAGGCAGAGCGAAGTTCTATTCAACTGCCTCAATAGTTTACAAATCAAATTTTCATTCTTAAATAGCTTCGCCCTACCTTACTCGACTCACCGCATACACCGCAGAGCAAAAAACAATGGCACTGGGCACCATTGCCATGAACATCGGGTCATATCCATAGACCAGCCCTACATGCCCGGCTATTTTGTCGAATATATTAAACGTCATCCCAATAATAATGCCTAACATCATTCGAGCCCCCGTACTAACACCCCGCCCAACCCCGACAACAAAAGGGATAGACACCATCAACATAACAAAAGTAACAAATGGATTAATTAAGCGACTCCAAAATGCCAGCTCAAAAGATTGAGCCTTCTGATTATTTTGCTTAAGAAAATCAATATACACAAACAAGTCATATAAAGACATATTTTCAGACTTGACCACAACAACATTCAATAAATCAGGATCAATTGATGTCTTCCATTTTCTAGTGGACTCACGACTTGAAAACACTTGCTTCGGTGAAATCTCTGTCTGCACAATATCATTCATATCCCACAGATTGTTACCTAGATAAGTCGCACTAGCTATACTGGACACACTCTCCAACTGGTTTTCTTGACTCACTTCATACACAAAAACATCAGCCAACTTTCCTTTGCCAGGGATCTTACGTACATTAATAAACTTATTAGACTCTCTTAACCACAGCCCATGCTTAGATCGCATCAGCACTTCATCATTTTGAGCCGTTGTTTTGATTAACTGTGCCGTCCGCTCAGCCTCAGGCGCAACAAATTCTCCGACCAAAAGTGCAATCGTGACCAGAATAACCCCCGCTAGCATCACCGACTTAATAATCCAGAAAATAGACAACCCTGCCGCCCGCATGGCAACAATCTCTCTATTATTCCCCATGGCCCCAACCACAAAAAGACTTCCTAACAAGGCGCCTGAAGGCACTAGCTCATAAAATACCCGAGGCGAGGTAAGCGCCAGATACAAAAATATTTCGCGCAACCCATACGCACCTTCCCCCAGGTCTTTCAATTCATCACTAAATGTAAATAAATTAAACAATGTCAATAACAGCACGATTGCAATTGCCGAACCTTTTAAAACCTCTTTAACAATATACCCTGTTAAAACACTCACACCGCACCTCTTCCTTTAAACTGCATGAATATCCACTTAACCCCATACAAGCGTATTAATAATGCCCCTGCCAATAACAATAACAAGACGTAAACCCCAAAATAACCGACAGAAACAGGTATCACTTCATTCACCACCCAACTATGACTCACTCGCTTTAAGTTGCCATAAACAAAGTAAATAGCAAACGCAACAATTAAACTGCCATAGACACCGCCTCTTGGCGATATTTTTGCTAAAGGCACGGCTAAAAAGCTCAAAAAAATGACCGCTAAAGGAATCGACAAGCGAGTTTGAATTTCTGCAATATCCAACAATTTATTGGACGCCCATAACTCCCGACTATCCATTTCTTCACGATAATGTTCGAGCTGAGTTTCTTTCTTTTCTATCCTCACCGCATATTCGTCAAACTGCTCAACAATAAAATTCTTTTCCCCGGGTACACCTTGAACCCTCTCCCCATCCTGCAATATCAGATATAAGCCACCAGGTAATCTTTCAATTCGCCCATAATCGGCATTAGCAATCCCTAAACGCCGCCCCCGTCTATTTTGTACAAAGACATTCTGCATCCGCTTATCCTCGGCAATATCTTCAGTATAAAAAACCAGTTCCCCATGGCTATACTCACTAAACCGCCCAGCAGAAATACCTTTAATATCTGCCTGTTTCTGATCCTCATACATGACCCGAGTCATCTTGGCTTCCGCCCAAGGCGTAGCAATCATTGAAAAACCTGCTGCGACCAGGCTTAAAGGAAGTATTAATAAAAAAACAGCGCGATAGATAACAAAAACACCGCCTCCAGCCGAAGCAACCGCAGACATTTCCTGATCCCTATACATTCGACCTATAACCATTAATATCGCCATAAAAATAGCAGCAGGTAAAAAGGCACCCATAACAATCACTATTTTCAAGCCCAAAAGCGTTAATACTATTTCATTCGATATATTTCCCTCAATCGCTTGAGCCAATACCTTAATAAACTTACGGCTAACAATAATGACAACAAGCACTAACAGCACCGAGGACATCGTCTTCAATAAATCTTTTACAATCATCTTATCTAAAACGGAAAAAAACCGATAAGACCTCACTCCACTCTTTTTATTCAACTCAATGCTCAAGCGATTCACCTTAAAAAACTCGTATCTATTCAGCGTATTTTTATACCATAAAATCAAACAATTAAGATACTGTAGGATGGGCGAAGCTTACCTGCCCACCCCACCTAATACCAATGATTTATGATGTTTAAATATGCTGAGTAGTTACAAAACTTGTATCTAAAATTAATGTAATATCAATACCAATAAATAATAACGGCAATAGTCGTCATTCCCGAAAACTTTAATCGGGAATTCATCCTCACAGATAAATTCCTACTAAGAGAGCCGGCAGGAATGACGATTTCTCAGCTCAAGTTAACTCTATTGGGATTGCTATCATCTGTCATTACTCAAATTACCTTTTATTTTGTTCAAGAATACTTTCAATCCCTCTATTTAGACAAAATAAAGGGTAAGCTGAGCACTTACAAAAACTCATGTATAATCTACCCATTATTCCTTTAACACGCTCATCTTGATATTCTCTTATGGACTATTCTATAGAAACCTTAGCTTTAGACAAACAACAAACTGATTGTATGATTGTTGGCTTATATGAAAACCAGCAACTTAGCCCTTCAGCAATAGTCATTGACACGCTAAATCATGGAGTTATCAAGCAACTAATTGAACGTGGAGATATTAACGGGAAAAATGCAGAAACTCTACTGATCAACCACCTACCCAACAGCTCAATAAAACGCATTTTATTAGTCGGTTTAGGTGAAAAAGAAAAACTAACCGCTAAGTTATATAGAAAAGCTTTATCCTCAGCAATAACCGCACTAAAAGCCTTAAAAATAAAATCCGCCTGCTGCACTTTGGCTGATATTGAAATCAATGGCTGCAATACCACCTGGAAAACGCGCCAAATAATTGAAGTTTTTAACGATACACTTTACCTGTTTCAAGAAACTAAAAGCATTAAGGATCCAGCAACTGAGCTAGAAAAAATCAGCCTATTAGTAACTGAAGAATCAAAAGAGCAAGCAGAAACAGGCTTAACACAAGGTCTTGCTATTGCAAAAGGTATGGACTTAAGCAAACACCTTGCTGATTTACCAGGTAATTTTTGTACCCCAACCTACCTGGCAGATCAAGCAGCAACCATTGCCTCCAACAGTAACAAAATGACCGTTGAAGTGCTGGAAGAAAGTGATATGAAAGCCTTAGGAATGGGGTCATTTCTATCCGTTTCCAGAGGTAGCCGTCAGCCAGCAAAATTAATCGTATTAAATTATCAAGGGGGCAATAAGAGTGACAAGCCTATTGTTTTAGTCGGTAAAGGCCTCACCTTTGATGCGGGTGGTATTTCTTTAAAACCAGGCGCAGGCATGGATGAAATGAAATATGACATGTGTGGCGGTGCTAGTGTTTTAGGGACTTTACAAGCAGCTGCGGAAATGAACTTAGGCATTAATGTCATTGGCATTGTCCCCTCCTCAGAAAACATGCCTGATGGCGATGCGAACAAACCAGGCGATGTTGTTACCAGCATGGCTGGGCTGACCATAGAAATTTTAAATACCGATGCAGAAGGCCGCTTGATTCTTTGTGATGCCTTAACTTATGCAAAAAAATTCGACCCAGAAGTCGTGATTGATTTAGCCACCTTAACCGGTGCTTGTCTCGTTGCATTAGGTCGTGTACCTAGTGGCTTATTAGGCAACGATGATGCCTTATGTAATGATTTAATCAATGCCAGCGAAACCGCCTGCGATAGCTTATGGCGCTTACCGATCTGGGAAGAATATCATGAACAGTTAAAGTCAAACTTTGCTGATTTAGCCAATATTGGGGGTCGCGATGCGGGCACTATAACGGCAGCCTGTTTCTTATCTCGCTTTACAGAAGATTATCGCTGGGCGCATTTAGATATTGCAGGTACAGCCTGGCGTTCAGGGGGTGCAAATAAAGGCGCAACAGGCCGTCCTGTCCCACTACTAAGCCAATATTTAATTGACAGAGCGAATGCCTGAAGTCAGTTTTTATATATTATCGACTGATTCTTTATCAGACCGCTATCTATTTGCTTGTAAACTAATAGAAAAAGCTTACCGTAGCGGTCAGTTTTGTTATGTATATACTGACTCGCTACAACAAAGCCAACAATTAGATAATCAATTATGGACGTTTAGGGAAAATAGCTTTATTCCTCATCAGATTTATAATGAACCTGATAATAAAGCACCCGATGATCAACAAACTGTTTTAATTGGAACGCAAGCCGCTCCAGAAAAATGGCAAGCACTGATTTTCAACCTATCATCAAAATACCCAGATGATTTGACAAAAACAGAGCGTGTTTTAGAAATCCTTGATAATAATGAGGATTTAAAACAGGCAGGACGACAACGCTTTCGTCAATATAAGCAAGATGGGCTTGAAATATCAACCCATAAGATATAATTATCTAAACCAAAAAACTTTACATGGTTCTATACAAACCACAGACGTATAAAATACAGTAAACGCCTGAGTTATTGTTATCAGTAGGAGAGGCCTATTGACCGAAATAAGGTCAAGAGCAGTCGCGGCCAATAGGCCCCTCCTACTTTTATCGACTCAATTTAAAATACTATCAATCAGTTGGTGGTATATGGCTCTTTACCCTGTGGTTTATGAGTAGCCATGAAACTTTAATTACGGACTAAAGTCCGCTCTATATACACTAAAGATAAATAAGACTTTCCATGGATAAAACATACGCCCCCCATTCAATCGAACAACGCTGGTACCAAACCTGGGAAGAAAAAGGCTATTTTGAAGCAAAGCCTGAAGGTGAGTCTTACTGTATTATGATTCCACCGCCTAATGTAACGGGTAGCCTGCACATGGGGCATGCGTTTCAAGATACCATTATGGATGCCTTGACTCGATACCACCGAATGAAAGGTTGCAGTACTTTATGGCAGCCAGGCAGTGACCATGCAGGTATTGCAACACAAATGGTAGTTGAACGCTTAGTCAATGCAGAAGGAAAAACACGTCACGATTACGGCCGCGAACAATTTGTCGAAAAAATCTGGGAATGGAAGGAAAAATCGGGCAATACCATTACCAAACAATTACGCCGTATGGGAACCTCTTTAGATTGGGAAAAAGAGCGTTTCACAATGGATGACGGTATGTCAGATGCCGTTCAAGAAGTCTTTATCAAACTGCATGAAGAAGGCCTGATATATAGAGGGAAGCGTCTGGTTAACTGGGACCCTGTATTACACACTGCTGTTTCTGATTTAGAAGTCTTATCAGAAGAAGAAAATGGCTTTATGTGGCATATGCGTTACCCTCTGTCGAATGGTTCAGGTCATTTGATTGTTGCGACCACGCGCCCAGAAACTTTATTGGGTGATGCTGCCGTTGCCATTCATCCTGATGATGAAAGATATAAACACTTATTAGGTGAGTTTGTAGAACTACCTTTAACAGGCCGTCGCATTCCTATTATTGCGGATGAGCATGTGGACCCTGAATTTGGTACAGGTTGTGTCAAAGTAACGCCTGCTCATGACTTTAATGACTATGATGTCTGGACACGTCACAGAGAACTCTCAGCTATTCAGGATATGCCTCATGGTGGGTTGATTAATATCTTCACTAAAGATGCGGCTATTCGTGGCAATGAAGAAGAGGAAAATGATCTAATCCCTGAGAAATATATCGGTTTAGATCGCGTTGAAGCGCGCAAACAAATTGTTGCAGACCTGGATGCACAAGGTTTATTAGAAAAAGTCGCTGACCATAAACTGATGGTACCTCGAGGTGATCGCTCAAACAGCGTGATTGAGCCACTATTAACAGACCAATGGTATGTCAAAGTAGGCCCGTTAGCACAACCAGCAATTGAAGCCGTTGAAAACGGCGATATTAAATTTGTCCCCGATAACTGGAAAAACACCTATTTTGAATGGATGCGTAATATTCAGGATTGGTGTATCTCTAGACAAATCTGGTGGGGACACAGAATTCCAGCCTGGTACGATGATGAAGACAACATCTATGTCGGGCGTTCTGAGCAAGAAATACGTGAAAAACATAATCTTGCAGCCGACTACCCGCTGCGACAAGATGAAGACGTATTAGACACCTGGTTTTCATCTGCCTTATGGCCATTTTCAACCTTAGGCTGGCCTGAGCAGACACCAGAACTGGCAAAACATTACCCTACCAGTGTTTTAGTCACAGGCTTTGACATCATCTTCTTCTGGGTTGCCAGAATGATTATGATGGGCATTAAATTTCAAGGTGAAGTCCCGTTTAAAGAAGTTTATATCCATGGCTTAGTGCGTGATGCTGAAGGCCAAAAAATGTCCAAATCAAAAGGTAATGTACTTGACCCCATTGATTTAATCGACGGTATTGATTTAGAAGCCTTAGTAGAAAAGCGGGTATCAGGCATGATGCAACCGCATCTGCAAAAGAAAATTGAAAAAGCCACCCGTAAACATTTTCCTGATGGCATCCCTTCATTTGGTACCGATGCCTTACGCTTTACTTTTGCCTCATTGGCGACCACAGGTCGTGATATTCGTTTCGATTTGGCTCGCACCGAAGGCTACCGTAATTTCTGTAATAAAATCTGGAATGCGGCACGTTATGTGTTAATGAATACTGAAGATCAGGATTGTGGGCTGGGCGATTCAGCCATTGAATATTCACAAGCTGATTTATGGATTACCTCGCGTTTAAATCAGGTGATTACCACAACCAGTGAAGCCATAGAAAGCTACCGTTTTGACTTAGCCTCACAAGCCATCTATGAATTTACCTGGAATGAATATTGTGACTGGTATCTGGAATTGGCTAAAATTTCATTACAATCTGATAACCAAGCATTACAACGTGGCACGCGCAAAACATTGATTAATGTTTTAGAAAATATTTTACGCTTAAGTCATCCGCTAATGCCTTTTATTACAGAAGAGATTTGGCAACGCGTTTCACCTTTAGCCGGTATTTCTGCTGATACGATTATGCTACAGCCTTATCCTGAAGCGGATGAAAATCAAATTGATCTGCAAGCGATTAACACGACCCGATGGATTATGGATTTCATTTTAGGCCTCCGTAGAATTCGAGGAGAAATGAATATTGCCCCAGGTAAACCAATCCCTGTTTTGTTACAAAATACCACTGAAACTGATTTAAACTTTTTAAAATCGAGTGAAGACTATCTACTCAAATTAGGTCGTGTTGAATCCATCACCTTACTAACAGAAAATGAGGACGCACCTGAGTCAGCTATTTCTTTAGTCGGTACAATGAAAGTTTTAATCCCTATGGCGGGTTTAATTGACAAAGAAGCAGAAATTACTCGCTTAGAAAAAGAAATCAACAAGATTAACAAAGACCTCCCTAGAGTCGAAGGCAAACTAAGCAACAAAAAATTTATCGATAAAGCCCCCGAAGAAGTCATTGCTAAGGAAAAAGCTAAATTGGCCGCCATGCAATCATCTCTTCTCAACCTTGAGCAACAACTTGTCAAGATTAAAGCACTCTAATGAACCGTACTGACACAAAGACCAAAGATCCCCAAACACTTGAACAGTGGACGGGGATTCTTTGTGACCAGGAAATGCCTATTTTTTCTAATACAGCACAAAAGGTCTATAGCTCGTTAGATTCCACAAAAAAGGGGGCTATGGATTTATCCTCCATTATTCTGCAAGACCCCAACCTGACGGCCAAACTCCTAAAAGTCAGCAATAGCGCTCTTTACAATCCTTCAAGACAAAAAATGAGCACGATTTCCAGAGCCTTTGTTATTTTAGGCACCAAGGTTGTCCGTGAATTAACCGTTGCCTGTTCATTTTTTGAATCTATTATTTCCCCTGAAAATAAATACCAGGCGAATAAAGAGATAGCAAGTGCAATTCATGCAGCAGTACAAGCAAAAGAAATTGCTATTGCCTGCAACGATAAATCGCCGGAAGAGGTCTTTATAGCTGCTTTACTAAACAATATCGGTGCTATTGCCTTCTGGTGCTTTGGTGGTAAACAATGTCAATATATTACCGAGTTACTACAGTCAGGTAATTACAGTTCAGAAGAAGCCGAAAAACAGGTACTCGGCTTTACCCTTACAGATCTGGGTAAAAGTATAAGTAAAGCATGGAACCTTGGCGGATTAATTGAAGAGGCAATCATTCACCCAACATCCTCTAAAACCCGCCCCAAAATAGTCCATTTAGCCAAAGAAATAACACAAGCTATTAGTGATGATGGCTGGGAGTCTGAGGCAATGAAATCCTGCCTGGTTAAACTAGAGAAAATGACAGGCAAAGAGGCGACAGTCACCACAAAACAACTGAAAAAAAACAGCCAGTCAGCCGTTGAAATTGCCTGTAAATTTGGGGCGCATGATGCCTCTCAATTTATCAAAACAGATGCCGATACCGATACCCCAATTGCGCCCAGCACTGAAATTGTTGATAAAAAGCAGATTCAGCTGCACATTCTGCAAGATATCGCCCAGCATATCAGTGGTTCAATAAACCTCAATTTACTCCTTGAAATGGTTGTTGAAGGTATTCATCGAGGTCTCGGCATGGATAGATCGGTCTTTTTCATCCTAAGCCCTGATAAAAAAACACTTAATGAAAAACTTGCCTTTGGCTGGCTCAAATCAGTTAATCAACAAAAACTAAGATTTGAAATATCAAACCTGCCAAACAACCTGTTTTTTAAAGCGATCCACTCAAAAACAGGGGTTTGGGCTCACCCCGAAAAAGATGAAATATTATTTACCCCCAATGTAATCAACCACATAGGTAAATCAGAATGTTTTCTCCTCCCTGTCCTTTCTGATAATAAGCCGATTGGCTTGATTTATAGCGACCGTTCTAACAATAATAACCCTTTAACGGCAGAAGACTTTAGCGTAGCTAAACACTTTTCCCAACAAGCAAACATTGGTTTAGCCCTTTATAAAATAAAGAAAACATGAATGAAAAAGAGTTTATAGATTTACAAGTTTTTCTTGTAGAACCATCCCACACTCAGCAACATATAATAAAAAAATTTCTTTTAGATTTAGGCATATCAAATATTATATCTTTAAATTCTGGTAAAGAAACGCTAGAACATTTAGAACATAGTTCACCTGACTTAATCATGAGTTCCATGTATCTGCCTGATATGACAGGGGCAGATCTCGTTCATGAAATCAGAAAAGACTCATACTCTTATGATATGGCTTTTTTACTTATATCCAGTGAAACTAATATTAATTATCTAGAGCCTATCAGGCAAGCTGGAGCCATTGCAATTTTACCCAAACCCTTTACCAGTAAAGAGTTAGATATTGCCTTATCTGCCACCTTAGACTATTTAAACCCTGAACAAGTAGAGCTAGAACATCTAGATATTGATGATATTAATGTTTTAGTGGTCGATGATAGCCCAACCTCTTTAAAATATATTAGTAAAATTCTTAATGATATAGGCATTGAACAAATTACCCAGGCAACAAATGGTCAACAAGCGATTAGCTTAATAGATAGCCAGACTTTTGATTTAATTGTAACTGACTTTAATATGCCGGAAATGGATGGTTTACAGTTAACCAACTCCATTCGAGCAGACAGTAGCCAAAAAACCATTCCCATTCTAATGATCACCAGCGAACAAAATGAAAGCCGTCTTGCTGCTGTTAAAAAAGCGGGGGTATCAGCCATATTAGACAAACCTTTTGAACCAGGGTCTATTCGAAAACTTATTTCTCAACTTCTTAATTAACGAGATAATCCTTTCATGCGCTGACTTTTACGTAATTTATATAGACAAATGGCGTATTTCATCTATATTTTCATTACTGAAGAATAAAATTCACAAAACTCATGGCAACAACACATTCGGACATACAATTTGGTGGATTGGTAAAGTGTCTGGTTGATAAAGACATCATCACCGAAGGCGAGGCTTCAACTCATTTAACTGAAGCAAAGAAAAACAAAACACCTCTTATTAGCTACTTAGTTTCAAATAAAATTGTAGATAGTAAAACCATAGCATCGCTTGCCTCAGCTGAATTTGGCGTTCCCTTTTTTGACCTTGATGCAATAGAATCACAATCCTTGCCCATCAATCTTGTCAGTGAAAAACTCATTCGTTCGCACCACGCGCTGCCTCTATTTAAACGAGGAAACCGGCTATTTATTGCTGTTTCAGACCCGTCTAACTTCCAAGCACTTGATGAAATAAAGTTTCACACTCGGCTTAATACCGAAACGATTCTTGTCGAAGAAAACAAATTAGTCCGCACGATAGATTCCGCTCTTGAAGCCGCAGACTCCTCAATGACAGATTTACTCGATGAGGATTTGGACAATTTAGAAATCTCTGGCGGTGACGAAGCACCCGCCCAAGATGAGGGCGATTCGGATATTGATGATGCCCCTATTGTCCGCTACGTTAATAAAATATTACTCGATTCAATTAAAAAAGGGGTCTCTGATATTCATTTAGAGCCTTACGAAAAAAAGTTTCGTATCCGCTTTAGAGGCGATGGCATCTTATATGAAGCAGCCAGCCCCCCAACTAATATAGCCCACCGAATAATCTCTCGGATAAAAGTCATGTCCAAGATGGATATTGCTGAGCGCCGCGTCCCTCAAGACGGCCGGATCAAAATGCAATTATCAAAAAATCGAGCCATTGATTTTCGTGTTAATACCTGCCCGACTTTATTTGGTGAAAAAGTAGTCTTACGGATTTTAGACCCAACCAGTGCGCAAATAGGCATTGAAAAACTAGGTTTTGAACCCGATCAGCAAAAACTTTTTCTTGATGCCATTCACCGACCTTACGGCATGGTTTTAGTGACAGGCCCGACAGGAAGCGGAAAAACGGTTTCACTTTATACTGGGCTGAATATCTTAAACAAAATTGAACGAAATATTTCAACCGCCGAAGATCCTGTCGAGATCACTGTAGAAGGTATCAATCAGGTTAATATGAATGTTAAAGCAGGGTTAACCTTTGCGGTCGCATTAAAAGCCTTTTTAAGACAAGATCCAGACATTATCATGGTCGGGGAGATTCGAGACCTGGAAACAGCGAGTATCTCGGTAAAAGCGGCTCAAACAGGTCACTTAGTGTTATCAACCTTGCATACCAATGATGCACCTCAAACCATCAACAGATTGATGCAAATGGGGATCGAGCCTTTTAATATTGTATCCGCCGTCAACTTGATTATGGCTCAACGCTTAGGGCGTAGGCTTTGTGAACACTGTAAAAAACTAGCAGACTTTCCTGATAAAACATATCTTGATGCAGGGTTTAAACAAGAAGAACTTAGTACTCTAAAAGTTTACTCGCCTGTTGGTTGCGACCATTGTAATGATGGCTATAAAGGCCGTGTAGGTATTTATCAAGTGATGCCTATTAGCGAAAAAATGCGCGCACTGATTCTTAGTGGTGGCAATGCAATGGAAATGGCCGACTTATCAAAAAGTGAAGGCATTAACGACCTTAGAGCATCAGGACTTGAAAAAATTAGACAAGGCATTACCAGCCTTGAAGAAATTGACCGGATTACAGAGGAATAGTCATGGCGGAAGAAATTGAACAAATCGACTTTGTTTGGCAAGGAAAAGATAAATCAGGGAATAAAACGGGCGGAGAGCTTAGTGCAAAAAGTGAAACAATAGCGCGTGCAGATTTGCGAAAAAGAGGCATTCGCATTATCAAAATAAAGAAAAAACCTAAAGCTTTATTTGGCGCTAGAACCAAACCTATTCTCCCTGCTGATATTGCCGTCTTTGCACGTCAATTAGCTACCATGCTTGACGCCGGTGTGCCTTTAGTTCAAGCGCTTGACATTGTTGGGAAAGGTAATAAAAACCCCAGCATGGCTGAAATGATTCTTGCAATAAAAGCAGATATTGAAGGTGGAGATACCTTGGCCGAGGCACTTAGAAAAAAATACCTTTATTTTGATGACTTATTTTGTAGCTTAGTTGAGGCGGGCGAACAAGCAGGGGTGCTTGAGACTTTACTTGATAAAATAGCCATGTACAAAGAAAAGTCTGAAAGCATGAAGAAAAAAGTAAAAAAAGCACTCACCTATCCTATTGCTGTTGTCGCTGTTGCCTTTATCGTAACTGCAGTTTTACTTATTTTTGTGGTGCCCGTATTTGAAGATTTATTCCAAAGCTTTGGCGCCGACCTCCCCTCCTTTACAAAATGGGTCATTGGTCTATCAGAATGGGCTCAAGAATGGTGGTGGGCCGTTATTGGGGGGGTCTACGGAACGATTCAAATATTCACCTTCTTTAAAAAACGCTCAGCTAAGTTTAGACACTTTATTGATAAAACCCTACTTAAAGTCCCCGTCGTTGGTGATATTATCAACCAGTCTGCACTTGCCCGTTTTTCTCGCACCTTAGCGACTATGTCAGCAGCAGGTGTTCCACTAGTTGATGCCCTTGAAAAGGTTGCAGGGGCCTGTGGCAATATTGTCTATTACGAAGCGGTTTTAAAAATACGTGATGATGTTGCAACCGGACAACGCCTACAATTTGCCATGCAACAATTAAACCTGTTTCCTCACTTAGTCATACAAATGGTTGCTATTGGGGAAGAATCAGGAAAAATTGACAGTATGCTGGACAAAGTTGCCGATTTTTATGAAGAAGAAGTTGATAACCTGGTTGATAACTTAAGTAGCTTAATGGAACCCTTTATTATGGTTATCTTAGGCACATTAGTCGGTGGCTTAATTGTTGCCATGTACCTTCCTATCTTTAAACTAGGTGCTGCCGTAGGGTAAACCTGAGGGGTCACAAACAGGCCACGATAAATGTAGGGGCGGGCGCTCCTACACAGGCTCCCCATTTAAATTAAAGGTCTAGCCAGTGGAGGGCCAAATCTGTTGATAACAGTTATTTTAAAGACTGTGAAAGCATTCTAGTCATCTTTTACCCGCCCCGCCCACTACCGCGAACCATCGCCCCATTTAGGGCTGGTAGCCTCTGTATTCAAAATAAAGGAATCATCTTGAATAATTTCAATACAAATATCAACAATTTCAGGTTCAAACTTTTTGCCTCTTTGTTGCCTGATAAAACTAATAATATCAGCGATTGAAAACATATCTCGATAGGGTCTATATTCTGACATTGCAGAAACCACATCCGCGACAGCCATGATTTTTGCTTCTAACTTTATTTTGTCGCCAGTAAGACCGCTTGGGTACCCAGATCCATCAATATTTTCATGATGCTGTAAAACCATTTCTGCAATAGGCCAGGGGAAATCCACCGTAGACATGATCTCATAACCAATCGTTGTATGCTCTTGTACAATTAAACGCTCATACTCATTAACAGGACCAGGACGGTTCAAAATTTCAGAGGGAATATAGATTTTCCCTATATCATGAACCAAACCGCCTATTTTTAAGCCTTCCAGGCGATCATCACTAAATTGCATTTTCTTGCCAATAGCGACAGATAGCTTGGCGACTCTATTCTGATGCCCAGAGGTATAGGGATCTCGTTTTTCAATGGTTAAACTAATGGCCTTAACCGTTTGTAATAATGCCTTTTTTATATTGACTTCAGTCCGTTTTTTTTCTTTATGGACACGGTCTATATTAGACAAATCATGCAGGGTAACTAAAAAGGCTTGCTCGCCTTCATGTGGTATTGTAGAGGTACGCGTTTCAATGAGTAAATCATCTTTATGATCGCGAGCGAGTCGATGACGAAAAATATGGTGCTCTTTAAAAGGGAGTTTGAATTCATCACCAGGAAGAACTCGGTAGTTATCCATTAATAGAGCCAGTGCACAAGGATTTGAAAATATAACTTTATTCTCACTATTAACAACAACAATCCCATCAGAAATTTGGTTAACAATATGCTCTAAAATACTAGAAGTTTCTACATTTTCCTGCACCAACCCAGCATTAACCTTCTTTAATTCTTCAGTTAACCTAGTATTTTCCAAAAGTAATTCATTATGCTCAAACGCTTCTTTAATGGTTGTTCTTATTTGAGCATCATCCCAGGGTTTGGCAAGAAACTTATAGATATTTCCTTCATTTACCGCTTCAGTAATGGTATCAAGGTCTGAAAATCCACTGAGTACAATACGCGTAATATCTGGATATTTTTCTTTTACCTTAGCCAAGAACTCAATTCCCGTCATCACAGGCATTCGATGATCAGATACGATGACATTAACAGGTTTTTCAAGCAATAACTTCAGCGCTTCGTTTCCACCGTCTGCTAAGAGAATATTATAGCCATCCCTACGTAATAAGCGTTTTAGGGCTTTTAAAATATTAGGTTCGTCATCAACAAGAAGTAAGGTTCTATCTGTCATTTTTGTCTTGTTTTAAAGTGTTTGTTAATAAATAATCCAGCGATTCACTTTTCTTACCTTTAAATAGCTTAACAAGTTCCGTTCGAGCTATTTCAATAGGGATGTTTTGTTTTTTTAACATATTTAATAGGCGATCAAATTCAGCTCGAGTTTGTTGACCCACTTTAGAATTAACTCTGCGCGAATTAAATTCTTCCATTAAGGTTGAGCCACAGGCACAATTTCTAAATACTTCCACGATGGCTGTCCCATCTTCTTCTAACGCCTCTTTTAGGGAGGATCGTCCATGGGGCATGTTTTCAGTTTCAGATAAAAATTGAGTCGATGTTGGATAAACTTTTCCGCAAGTAGCGCATTTTTTTGGAAAAGAAGATTCAATGAAAGTGATCAACCCATTTAAACAATCATCAGTTTTATTCATTTTGAATTGGAAAGTTTTTTTCTCTAAACAAGATTAAACAAGCGTTAACAATATCAGCATCATAAAAAACCCCCGCCTTTGCTTCTATCTCAGATAAAGCAACATCAAGCCCAAAGCCTTTTCGGTAGGGCCTATCAGAACTCATCGCATCGACTACATCAGCAACGGCTAAGACTCTTGCTTCTATACAAATATCATCGCCTTTTAGCCCGTTAGGATAACCAGAGCCATCAAGGCGCTCATGATGCTGTAAGATAGTCTTAGCTATTGGCCAAGGGAATTTAACATCTTTGATAATATCGTAACCCACTTGAGCATGTGTTTTGATTAAACCAAATTCAGCATGAGAGAGCCTAGAGGGTTTGTTCAATATTTCAGAAGGTAGATATATTTTGCCAATATCATGAATGGCTGCCGCCTGATAAATACCTTTCACTATTTCTTTATCAAAATTGAGTTGTTCAGCAAGGGCTTTGGCAATACGAGCACAGTTATTCTGATGCCCCGCGGTGTATGGGTCCCTTTTTTCTAAAGCCAGTGACACCACTTTAATGGTTGACTCAAACGCCTCCAGTAATTTTTGTTCCGCTTCTTTTCGTGCATTGATGTGAATAAGAGCACCGACAATGCGGATAGCTTTTCCGGTGGCATCATATTCAATGGTACCATTGTCCTCAAACCAGCTGACTGCTTTGTTATCCGCATGTAACACCCGGTATTCTAGCTGAAAGGTCGCCCCTTGCTGTTGAGCCACAGTCAGAATGTGTTTCGCTATCTTTGCTTTATCTTCACTGTATATATTGTCATACCAATTTAATTCACTCTTATTAAACGTTTGTTGGCTTATGCCAATAAGTTGTATAATTTTTGAATCAAGAAAAGATAGCGTTAACTCAGGAAGGGAAGATTCATATATAGAGGCAGGGACCGCTTCAATAATATGCTTTAAGCGTTGCTCCTTATCGGTGACTTTAACTTCAAGCGCCGTGTTCTTCTCACGAAGAAGATCTTCAGCTTGTTTGACTAGTAAATGTGTTTTTATTCTTGCTAAGAGTATGGCGGGCCTTATCGGTTTTACCATAAAATCAACTGCCCCCAGCTGCAACCCCTTTTCTTCATCCTCTATTGTTTCTGATACGGTCACAAAAATAACGGATATATCACAAGTCGCCGGATTTTTTTTAAGCTTATTAATAACACTATATCCATCCATTTCTGGCATTTGAATATCAAGCAAAATTAAATCTGGACGAGGAGATGAATTGACAAGTTCTAAACACTTTGCCCCTGAATTTGCCGCTCGTACCGTATACTGATGAGTAAGAATTTCATTCATCACCATTAGGTTAATCGGTTCATCATCAACGATAAGTATTGTAGGGGTATCCTTCATAATTCAGTGCTGTTTTATGGTTTCATATCCAGAATTGTAGAGTAAATTATTAATGTTGTCAGTGTATACCTTGCGGGAAGTTATAGTTTAGACTAAATTATTAATTAATTAGAAAAAGATCATTGATTTGCCCGTTCAATAGACTTTATTTTTGGTGGAGAAAAATGGCGATATTTATTTGGGATGATAGTTATAAAACAGGGATTGAAAGCATTGATATTCAACATCAAAAACTAGTCTCATTACTCAATGAACTTGATGAAAGCCTTAATATTGGCGGCGATACTCATAAGGTTATTAAGCTATTAGATGAACTCGTTGAATATACTCATTTTCATTTCAAAGATGAAGAAAAGTTTATGCTAGCGCATGAATATAATACGCCTTCTTTCCAAAAGCATTTATTGGCACACCAAGAATTTATTAATCAGATAAATACCGCTCAGCAAGCATGTCATGCTGATCCTGATAAGGTCACCGATGACTTATTGGATTTTTTAGTGCAATGGTTAATTAATCATATTTTATTAACGGATAAACAGATGGTAAAAGATATTTCAGAGTCTTCAGTGAGCACTGAAAATTCTAAATCAAATGTTGACATTTTAAAAAGCAATCTCTATGGCGCGTTACGAGAGAGTGAAAGCCGGTTTAAAGAATTAGCAGATATTTTACCTGCGCTGATCTGGATTAGTAATCCTGAAGGAAAGCTTATTTTTGTTAATAAACAATTCCTACAATTTACTGGCTTAGATACCACTGACTGTCTGAATGGTTGCCGGATGAATTTAATTCATCAAGATGATAGACCCGCCCTGCAAACCATTTATAAACAGATTAGAAAAACATATGAAGCAATGGAAACTGAATATCGGTTGAACCATACCGATGGAACCGAACGCTGGATACTAGAAACGGTTGTCCCCAGAAGTCGTAAAAATGGTCAAATTTCTGGTTTTATGGGTTGTGGTATTGATATTAGCAAACAAAAACAGATTGAAAAATCATTAGAAGAAACCGTTGAAACACGTACTTTACAGTTAAAAAAGACCAATCAAGTACTGAAAATAGAAAAAGAAGAGCAGGTAGACCTTAATAATCAGTTAAAAGAAACACAAGGGCATTTGGTGCAATCTGAAAAAATGGCCTCAATTGGACAGCTAGCTGCCGGAGTTGCTCATGAAATTAATAACCCTCTAGGCTACATTTACTCCAATTTAAATACCCTAAAAACATATTTAACCGATTTGGAACAAATTGCCACGATGGCAAGAAAAATGGCGAGTGAATTACCCACTGATAACTCACTCGCTATTGAATTCAACCAGTTAACTAAAGATTTAGATTTGGATTTTTTACAAGAAGACCTTCAGGATCTGGTTAAGGAATCTATTGAAGGTGCGACCCGCGCAAAAAAAATAGTTCAGGATTTACGTGATTTTTCTCGTATCGACAAACAGGAAAGAGAAATATTTGATGTGGAAGAAGGGATTAGTGCGACCTTAAATATTGTGCATAATGAGCTTAAATATAAGGCCGATATTGTTAAAGAATATGGGGGTATAAAGCCTTTTGAATGCGTGGGTGCGCAACTGAATCAAGTCTTTATGAACTTACTCGTCAATGCAGCACATTCTATAGAAGACTTTGGTAAAATTACCGTACGTACAGGATATGAAGGCAATGACACAGCCTGGATTGAAGTTGAGGATAACGGTAAAGGCATACCCGATGACATTAAAACTAAAATATTTGATCCCTTTTTTACCACCAAGCCAGTTGGAAAAGGGACTGGCTTGGGCTTGTCTCTCTCTTACAAAATAATTCAAGATCATCATGGCAGGCTTGAAGTGAACTCAGTCGTTGGCAAAGGGACTAAATTTCGTGTTTTATTACCGATAAAAAATTAAACCATATGAAACTTGAGTCCCCACTGGAAACAAAAACAGCCGTTATACTCTGCGTAGATGATGAACCCAACGTTTTAAAGTCATTACGCCGTTTATTTAGGGGGTCTGAGTATATTGTTCACCTTGCAGAGAGTGGCGCCAAAGGCCTAGCATTTTTAGAACAGGAATCTATTGATTTAATTATTTCTGATATGCGTATGCCCCATATGGATGGCGCTGAATTTTTAGCCCAGGCCGCTTTAAAATGGCCAGAGACCGTCCGTATTTTATTAACAGGTTATGCAGACATTGAATCAACCATAGCGGCTGTTAATCAAGGAAAAATTTATAGTTACTGTAGTAAGCCTTGGGAAGATGATGAACTGAAAGCACTGATCGCAAAGGCCATTGAAGAAAAGCGTCTACGAGAAGAGCGAATACAACTTTTTGAGATTATTGATACACAAAACAGTCAATTAAAGGACCTAAACAACCATCTGGAAGAAAAGGTTGAACAACGAACAGCCCAGCTTAAAACATCATTTAAAAAGCTTGATAAAGCCCATATCACGCTCAAAAAACAATATACCGATTCAATTAAAACATTTGCAAAAATTATAGAAATGCGTCCAGGCATTCGAGCAGGTCACTCAACCTATATTGCTAATTTCTCTCGACTTATTGCGATCAAGCTGGAAATAACTGAAGACGAGACCAAAAGTATTTTATATGCGGGCTTATTATTACAAATTGGTAAGATGGGCTTAGCTGATGAGCTTCTATCACAACCCTTTTTTCTAATGGACACCCAAGCCAAAGAAAGCTATTTAAAGCACGCTCGGGAAGGAGAATCGTTATTAAAAGAAATGAGCCAGTTAAAAGAAGCTTCAAGCTTAATTAAATACCAGTTTGAACATTTTGATGGCAGTGGCCCAGATCGTTTACATGGACAGCTTATTCCCATAGGCGCACGAATTTTAAATGTTGTAAGAGATTATATTGCATTTATTGAAGGCTCTATGACAGGAGACCCCCTGTCTGTTGAAGATGCAAAAAACAGGTTAATTGCCAAGAAAGAAAGTTTTTATGACCCCATTGTGGTCGACACTTTCCTTCAAGTTTTAAAAGAAACTAAAGATGATAATGTACGCCCCGTAGTAGAAACCTCCTGGATGCAGTTAAAGCCAGGAATGGAGGTGGCTGAAATTTATTATGATGATAGGCTTTATCTTAAAGACTGTCTCTTAGAAAAGAAACAAATATACGATATTGTGGCACTACGAGAAAGAGTAGGCGATAAATTGATGATTAAAATACGCTTAGGCGCTGGTGAATCGATTGAAAATAAGGACCCTATAAATAATAGCTAAGTTATTGGTAATCTTCTTCATTAATAATGATTGAACCATCATCCGCCCAATTAACCTGAGTAATGCCCGGCTCTTCTTGCTCAAGAGCTTTTAATACCCTGTCCTTATCATTTAACATTTTTTGTTGCTCTCTTACTTGACAGGCCAACTGCTGGTTTTCTAATAATATCCGCTGATGCTCTAAACCTGATTTAACCGCATTAGTTATTTCAACATTATTCCAGGGTTTATTTATAAAACGATAAACCCCCGCCTCATTAATAGCCGTCTGTGCACTTTCTAAATCAGCATAGCCCGTTAAGATCATACGTATTGAGTCTGGCTGGAGTTTCATAAACTTAATTAAAAAATCAACACCATTCATCCCAGGCATTCTAAAATCAGAGATAACCAAATCAAACTTGACTTCTTTTGCCACTTGCAACGCCTCTTCAGCACTGGTTAAGGACGTAATATCGTAATCTCTCAGCAATCTAGCGATAGCACGAAGAACATTAAACTCATCGTCAACTAATAAAATCTTTGCATTTTGGGTACTATTTTCGGTCATAATTCTATCTCTGAGAAGTAATCTGTAGAATAAATGTCTATTATTAATATAATTAAGTCTATAACAAAATATTAGAATTGAAAGTTATTTATCTTTTTAAGATGTCTTGTATGATAAATGATAACTTTAGCCTGATTGATAATAACCATTTTCATAACTACTCAGTGTATTAATTAAATACCCATAATGTAGGAGCGGACGCTCCTACAAAGTGCCGTTATTCAAAGACATTGAATAGTTACATTTTTTTTATCAAAGGATAAAACGAGATGACAGACTCTTTTTTAGTTTTTTCATATCAATTCAATTTTACAGATAAAGAATCACTTGAATTGAAACTAGACGTTGACCCATTAACGATGGAACTTAAAATAAATGATAAGGAACCGCCTTTATGGGCCACCTTAGATTTTAATCAATGCCCTAATTGCCCCTTAAGTTCTGAAACAAATGCTTTTTGCCCCGTTGCTAAAAACCTTGTCCCTTTATTACATATATCTAATACCTTAGTTTCTTACGACGAAGTTAATGTCATTATCACAACCGCTAACAGAACCTTTTCTGCTGATACAACCATGCAACGTGCGGTAAGCTCAATTCTTGGTTTGATTATGGCGACAAGTCCTTGTCCCTTCACTGAATTTTTAAAACCTATGGCAAGATTCCATTTGCCACTCGCAACTGAAGAAGAAACACTTTACAGAACAACCTCAATGTATATGCTCGCCCAACATTTTAAGAGCCAACAAGATATTGACTATGAAATCGGGTTTAAAGGACTAATAGACATTTATGCTAACTTAAAAATTATTAATCGAGCACTTGCCAATAGAATTAGAGCCGCCATTGAACAAGATGCAACCGTTAATGCCATTATTCTATTGGATTTACTCTCCCAAGCCGTCACTTGGTCCATTGAAGATAAATTAGAGGAATTGCAGCCACTCTTTTCAACCTATCTTAAAGATAAAAAGGTTGAATAAAGCTTCTTACCTATCCTCACTGCCATTAAGGAATTGAGATACCGCCCCCTCGTCATTCCTACGTGCTCTCAGTAGGAATCCATATATTCTAAAAAATAGTATGGCTATGAACTAACCACAGGTTAAATAAAGACAGATTGAAAACGCTGTTATTTTTATGGGTAGGTGACAAGATCAAGAGCTGTCGCGGCTAGAAAGCCCCTCCCACTTAAAATCTCATGTTTTTTAAATTCAGTTTGATTTTAGTCATTACTTTTCTTCAACCTGTGGCTTGTTTATAATCATGAAAAATAGATTCCCGATAAGAGACTTCGGCAATAACGACTTAGGCTCTTAACTTGGCCATGACTCAAACTCAAGTTAAAACAAGATATGAGTCCAGAATACTCGCTGTAGAGCGGACTTCAGTCCGCTATCATTTAACACAACGACCTTTATGGCGGACTAAAGTCAGCTCTACAATAGCCAACCTGTATTTGCTTATAGCCATTTAACTTAATGGCAGTTACCGAACATACAATCAACATTAATACGATTAATAACCTATAATAAAATCATAGCCAAGTTGAGTGGGCAGCCCCACCCAACAAATCGCAAGCATTTATTTTTCATATAAAAACACCTCATGCAACAACTAAACATCATCCTTCAGTCCTCCCCAGAACTATTAATAACCCTAGTGACAATTGTCGGTTTATTAGTCGGTAGTTTTTTAAATGTCGTCATCTATCGCCTCCCCGTCATGATGGATAGAGGCTGGAAAAAAGAATGTAAAGAATACCTAGAACTAGAACTAGAAGATACTGATAATAACCGTGAACCGTTTAACCTAATGGTTCCGCTATCGCGTTGCCCAGGCTGTAACTCAGCCATAAAGCCCTATCAAAACATTCCTGTGATCAGCTATCTTTTTTTAAAAGGGAAATGTGCAGAATGTAAAACCCATATCTCACTCCGTTATCCATTAATTGAAGCCTTTACAGGCATATGCTCCGCAATAGTAGCCCATCATTTTGGCTACACCATTGAAATGCTATTCGCCTTATTCCTGACCTGGTCACTCATCACCCTTAGCTTTATTGATATTGACAAACAACTACTACCAGACTCCATTACGCTTCCTATGCTCTGGTTAGGCATGCTCTTAAGCATCTTCTCAGTTTATACTGAGCCATCATCCAGTATTATCGGAGCCATTGCCGGCTATTTAAGTCTATGGACCGTTTATCAACTGTTTAAACTCGCCACTGGAAAAGAAGGCATGGGGTATGGTGACTTTAAATTACTCTCATTATTCGGTGCCTGGTTAGGCTGGCAGTACTTACCACTGATCATCCTGCTATCCTCCCTTGTCGGAGCCGTCATAGGTATTACTATGATTATTTTGACTAAAAAAGACCACAACATCCCCATTCCCTTTGGCCCTTACTTAGCCGCCGCAGGCTGGTTAGCGCTACTCTGGGGAGACCAGATTAATGCACTTTATTTAAATGCAACAGGCTTATAAGTCATGCTAAAAATTGGTTTAACCGGTGGAATAGGCAGTGGAAAAACAACAGTTTCCCAGCTTTTTAGTGAACATAAGGTCCCGATCATTGATGCAGATATTATTGCCCACCAGCTGGTCGAACCAGGTCAACCCGCACTCCATTTATTAAAAAAAGCATTTGGGGAATCTATCCTTACTCAAGATAACGCCTTAAACAGGCAACAATTAAGGGAAATTATCTACTCAGACCCCATTAAAAAGAAACGCCTGGAATCAATCCTACACCCCCTTATTTTTCGAGAAATGCAATCTGAATTTGATCAACAAAAAGCAGCGTATAGCATTCTTTGTATTCCGCTATTAATTGAAACAAAAATGACCTCTTTTGTTGATAGAATCATCGTTGTTGACTGTCCAGTTGAAACTCAGATTGAACGCGTAAAACAGCGGGACACACTCTCCACCGAAAGCATCTTATCCATTATTTCCAGCCAAGTACCTCGTCAATCCAGGCTATCCCATGCAGATGATATTATAGATAACTCAAATTCAGCCACTAATCTTACAGAACAAGTCAACAAGCTTCATAAACAATATCTAAGCCTATAAAAACAACGCATTTAAAAGATCAAGTTTTACTCATCTAAGTAGGTGATCATAAATATGCTAATATTTTAGTCATTAGCTACACCGCGTAATTTAAAAAATAAGTTTCAGCTCTTAAGCCCTCGCCCCAGGCGGGGAGAGGGTTGGGTGAGGGGGAGTCAAATATTTCTCTTCTTCAATTTTTTCTTTTCTTTTAAAGATAAAAGAATAAGGAATAGAGAGCTGTACTTTTGTCCCTCTCGGCAACTGCTCCTGCATTACACCATCTCCTACACCTACACTTCAAAGGGAAAACGCCTAAATATAATGCGGGACTTTTAAGGATAATAAAATGTATAATTGACAGTTAAATAAATATAATTCTCGCGGTTACAGATCTTACAACATAGTGTTACACTGATGCCTATCAATACATTATTTTAATCAGCCACAAAACGTCTCACCAGAGACTGTGAAAGGCCTTTTCGGACGTTAATAACGATAAGCACACTATATATTGATAAAAATAGCCGTTAGTCCTATGCAACAACAAACGCTCTAAAATAACGTAAACTTAATAGCAACATCAATCTTAGGCCCCCTTGTTTGTGAATAAACCCACCACCTACGAATTCCCACTGAATGAAAGAATTCGGGTATTTATGCGACTTGAACAGCTGTTCATACAGCTAGACCATTTTATGGCTGGCGCAACTGTTTCAGATCATCGCGCCGTTATCTCAGTATTACTAGATATCTTAATGATATTTAATCGGAATGATTTAAAATCAGGTTTACTTAAAGAGCTAGACCGTCATTCAAAAACACTTAATAACATTGCAAACAAACAAAATGTAGATAAGGAAAAGCTAGAGAAAATTCTAAATGAATTAGAGAGTATCAGTAAAAAACTCTATGAGAGTAATGGAAAAATTGGAGTAAAAGTCATGGAGAGTGACTTATTTCAAAGTATTTCACAACGCTGCTCAATTCCAGGCGGCTCATGCTCCTTTGATTTACCTGCCTTCCATTACTGGTTAGAACAAGACGAATCTATTCAACAGCAAGACCTCCTACAATGGACAAAACCATTAGCCAATATCCGTACTGCAATTGATTTAGTGCTTGGTTTTATCCGCCAAAGTAGCATACCAACACAAGAAATCGCCAGTGCAGGTTTTTTTCAGTCAACACTAGATAACTCACAACCCTTTCAATTGCTTCGCATTGCAGTAGACTCAACACTACCTATCTTTGCAGAAATAAGCGGCGGAAAACACAGATTTACCATCCGTTTCATGTCCCCCTCATCAGATGGAAAACGACCTTATCAAATAAAAGAGGATGTTTCCTTTTATCTAACTCGCTGTGTATTCTAATGACAAAAACAACAAACAAAGACCTAGTTGTTTCATGCCCTACCTGTCAAAAAGAAGTCATTTGGAATCAACAACAACCCTTTAGACCTTTTTGCTGTGAACGCTGTAAATTAATTGATTTAGGCGAATGGGCCTCAGATGAAAAAGTCATCCCTGGTGAAAGTATTCATTAAAAACAGAAATCCCGTCATCCATAAGCCTCAGCTAAATCAGAATAGAAAAGCTACAACACGCGTGTATTGGTAGGAGGGGCCTATCTGGCCGCGACTGCTCTTGATCCATTCGCGGCCAGATAGGCCCCTCCTACTTTTCCCATCATTTTAAATGATAAATAGAGGATACTCCGACTTGATCACTCAATGGCTACATCATCGCCAAACAGCAAAAAATCAACGATAAAACCACCTCAATACACACTTCTGGTGTCACCGTTACCTTTTCATCAATCGGCTGACAAATAACCATCACATCAGGCCTTACCACGGTATCATTCGACACCTGCCAATCTGTTTCCATCAAAACACAACATTGACTACAACCAGCTTACCCCTCAATCAATACTAATAGATGAGTAAAGCATACTTAAAGCAAGAGGAATCAAGCCTTACTAAAACCCAATCGTTGCTTACACACAGCAATCAAAAATAAAGGAGAAGAAACAAAATTCCGTTTCCAAAGCCTGCCAGGCTCACGTAATAAACGAGGCAGCCACTCTAATCCCAAATTACAGATCCATTCTGGCGCTCTCTTTTTAGACCCAGAATAAAAATCGAATACAGCTCCAATCGCACCAATAAAATTTACATTCAACTTATCCTTATTCTGATAAATCCATTTTTCCTGTTTGGGTGCAGTCATCCCTACCCATAAAACATGGGTATCGGCAGCATTTATCGCATCAGCCATTGCCTGATTATCTTGCTCAGAAAATTCAGCTTTAAATGGTGGAGAATAGGTGCCACAGACATTAACATGAGGGAAATTTTTACTCACCTCAACGACCAAATTAGCTAACACTTCTTCTGTAGAGCCCAAAAAGAATACATTTACATTTTCTTGCTCATTACAAAGCCGCGTTAATTCAATAAAAAACTCAGTACCCGCCACTCTTTCTTTAACATCCAGATTTAACATTTTTGCAGCCAGCAAAATACCCGCACCATCTGGCAATAAAATATCCGCTTTATGAAGAGCCTCTTTAAAAGGCGCATCACCAACCGCTTCAACAAGAGAATGAGGATTGGCACAAGCCATGTATTTTGACTTTTGATTATCTTTAACAAAATTCATCGCAGTACTAGCATCTACTTGTAACCCAGCATTACTAACACGATACCCCAATACATTAACTACACTCATTATACCTCCCTCTTATTTTCTTCAATCACTTGCTGATAGATTGCCATCAACATTTTAAAATTTGCATCCGCCGTGTAATTATTTTTAAATAATTCCTGAGCATTCGCCTTCATTTTAGATAGCAACGATTCATCACTTATCAAATCATTAACCTTTTCAGCCAAATCATCTTCATCACCTGGCGTAAACTTTAAACCCGTTTTACCTTCCTGAACCACCTCTTCAAGACTACCAATTCTAGATATAACCAGAGGCACCCCCAATGCATAGGCTTCCAATACAACCATGGGAAAACCCTCATACCATTCAGACGGAATAATCTGCAATTTCGCATTAGCAATCACATCAAGCGCCTGGTCATTAGGCATAAAACCTAAAAACTCAACATTCAAACCTTTCTCTTTGGCAAACAACTCTAATTCATTACGTAATGGACCATCCCCTAATACTTTAAGAGATAAACCACCTGTTTTTACCCAGGCATTAAGTAAGGTTCTAACCCCCTTTTCTTCACTTAGCCGCCCCACATATACCGCATAAGTAGATTCTGTATCTCTACTAACTGTCGATTTAGAAGGTAAAAAATTAGGTTTTACCACTAAGCTATCTTTATCAAACCCTGCTTTTACATAACGGCTCGCAGCAAACTCAGTAAGAGCAATGTATTTATTAACCTTCTGATAAGTTCCAGCCCATCGGTTTCGAGTAATCTGCCATGCATTAGCGCCAGTTGCTAACAAAGAGTCTCGATAACACTTATGTTGTAATGAGGGTAAAAGATTTGTTCCAACACAATCTTCGCAAGGCTTTCCATCTCGAATTAACATCGCTCCAGGACAAATGGGGCGATAATTATGCAGTGTATGTACAACAGGCACACCACTATCGTAACAAGCAGCATATGCACTGGGGGATATTTGCGGAAAAAGGCTATGAAAATGAACGACATCAGGTTTTGAGCTTTTAATCAACGCAGTCAATTCCTGATACGATTGAGAAGACCACGCGCCATCTAAAGCAATTTTTATGCGTTTAGCTAATGTTGAATCATCCAGATCATCATTAAACTTCTCATAAGCAATGATTTCAACACCGTTATCTTCTAAAAGTTTACGTTCATTTCGATAAACCCCATCTTCACCGCTGGGGGCTGATGAACGGTAGAAGTTATGCCCTAATAAAACTTTCATTCCACTCCCTGTATTCGTAAAACAAAGGTATCTCCCTTATTAATTTTTAATTTAAACCGTCTAAGTTCTGATGAATTAAAAACTTCGCTCCCACCAACCTTAGTCATTGAACGAACTGAAACCATATCAATTTTATCTATCTTATAAAAACCACTAGATAAATTTAAAGAAAATATTGCTTCATAGCCTTTATCCTCCCAGTTTAAACAAAATAACAACTGATCATTATTATTTTTATTGCGATGAACAGTACACTCAAGATCATTATCATCAGCATTAATAGTTAATGCGCCATTAGCCCCTAACTCATTATGGACAGCAGTCATTAGTTTATTAGAAACTTCATCGTAATTTGTATTATCCATGTCAATTTCAACTAACTTAAAGTCCTCAGCATTTCTTAATAATGGTGCTACATACTTAACTCCAAATTCATCAACCTCACCTTTCCTATTTACAATAAGTATTTTTACCCCATTACTAACCAATTGTTTGAGATGGTGATAACTTTCCTCTGGAATAGAATATGGAAACGGCAGAATTATTACTTTGTATTGGTTAAGGTTCTTCCATAAAGCAGGCTGATCCAAGTAAAACAAATCAAAAGGAATCGACTCTTTAAATAATACCTCCATCACTGCATTCTGAGTAAGGTGAGCAAGCAATGACTTTTTCCCAGTTCTTGCCTGACTTAATTGCCACCAATCTTCACTTGCTCGTGAATATAAAAGAGCCACATCTCTTGCAATACTAAAATCATTCAAATTAATTGATTCTAAATATTTAGTAAATGTAAATATATTCTTAACAATAGGCGCAGCGCTCAGAGGTGTCGCCACATTTAAATAATCAAATTTATAAAAATTCACCCCTTTAATACCATGCATTATTGAAGCAAAAGCTGGACCATAAACCATCAAAGGGTCTTTATACCCTTTAGGTTTAAAAAATGGAGTTGTCTGAAGTGTTATTGTTGCTCTACGGTTATCACTGGCTCCAATTAACTTCTTAGTTTCATTTGAAAAAAGAAAATGCCCTAAATATGAATTGGCACTCCAATAAGGATTAGAAGACATTTCATCTATTTTTCCTGATGCCCCTAATATGTCGTAAGCAATTCCATATCCGACTCTGTTTTGTTCCGCAGAACGAAACAAACTTGTAGCAATAGCATCAGGATTTTCTATCTTCATCATTGCATTGTATTCAGAAAACCAATCTGCAACTTTCTGGTACTGAAAAACCTTCCACTTGGCAGTTAATTCAGTAAAATTTTTATTTAAATCCCCTGTCGGGTAAATATTATAACGCTGAAAAAACAAATCCCGACATTCTGGCGCGCATTCAGTTTTCTTTACCCCATTAGAAAAACATATTGGAGCCTGAGTCGGCTGATAGTCCCCACCTTGATAAATAAAAAACTCATCGCCACCTAAAGCCAAGCCATTAACGCCACCTTGCATTAACTCTTGATATAACTTAGTTGATTTTTCTCTAACAAACTTAGAACATAAGGATGGGTATTCCTTAACATTATTGACTCGTGGAAAATCCCAACCACTCTTACCATAAGGTAACATCATTTCATTGGCAATAAGCCCAATATTATTTAGTGCCAAATGCGAAGAAAAATCTCGTAATATATTGTTTTCAACACCTATCAAAACTTCACTCGGAAAGGGAGTGATTTTAACTTTTTCTTTATTTATATTTTTACGGTTTAAAAAGAACTGACTTAATTCATCATCAGGATTAACCAAAAAAGGCGCATCCACTTTTGCATACGCGCCAGCATACAACCATAATCTATTGACTCCCAGCGCCTTTAAGCGCTCCATTATTAGTTGTTGTTTATACTCATCGTACGCTTTACCTGGCTCCCAAAAATACCACATAGAAGCAAAAACACCTCTCCCAAACTGTTCACGCCATAGGGAAGTTGTACTAAATAATTGTTTTTCTATACTTACGACTTGTGATCCATCGACTATCACTGGAGGAGCTGACATCAATTTTCGATTATCACCACCAAAAGTAGATACACTCTCAACATCAGTTGGTGAATAAATTTCAAACTCTCCAATAACAGGCCCTCCATAATTGGGTCCTTTTTCATTTGACAGTTCTTTAGTAACAAAACAAATTTGATAGGCTATAGGCTGGTCAGAAAAAGTATATTCCATCCACTGACTTGATTTCCCATTTACCTCCTCCTTTAATTGTGTTTCACAAGTCTGATCACCATCTAAATCTGCACTAATATCAAAAACTCTCGCCCATCTTCGGCCTGATACTTCAAATTGATATAAGCGTAGACTTGATACAGCGACAGGAACAGGAAAAACGAATTGATAATTAATTTTTACTGCCTGCCCTAATTTAATAGGTAAAGGAGCACTCAATACAAAAGTATTCTCACCTTCAACTAACTGACCATCTGTTAAATAATTTAAGGTAGACCCCATATAAGGTGACGATTTAATAATAGATAATGGAGCAATGTTCTGATCAGCTTTAGCTACACTAAATAAAGTACATAAGTAAAATAAAAAACTTAGCCTCACCATTTCATTTCCTTTAAAGATTTTTTTCTATCTCTCTGTAAAACAGTTTTTAACACACCCGTATAAGCAATCAATATTAAAAGGATCATAAATGTATGTTCATGCATACTGGCTCCTGAACTAGTAGTACTTCTTACTCCTACTAATACAAATAAGCCTAACATTTCAGCATGAATATTTTGCCCAAGAGGCGACGTAATCCACGGATGTTTAAATTTTCTTAACTTATATATACCTAATACACTGAATACAATAGCTAACAACCAAGGTATTAACCCAACCAACCCAACACCTACCATGACATCAAAAATTGAACCATGTAAAGTAGACGCACCACTAACACCCAGAATTTGTGTCCTGGCTGCGGCAGCAAACCCACTTCCAAATAAGGGGTTTTCCAAAAATGAACTCCATGCAGCTTCCCAGCCATGCGTTCTTCCTGACAAAGAAGTAAATAATTCTTTTGACTGACTACGCATAAAATAATCAGAAAATAAGACTGTAGCCCCTGAATATAAAATAGCAGGCGCACCGATTATCGCGCCCCATACAAGAAACTTTTTACGCTTATCAAAATAAAAGAAAACAAAAAGAGCAAGAAATAAAGCAACAAGAGAAGTTCTTGACTGGCCAAGGATCAAAGTAATAAAAGCAGATACTATCAGTAAATAATAGAATATACGATTTTCTCTCTCCCTAAATAAGCGAGAAATACTGGAAAATACAATAAATGCAGAGACAAAAGCCAAAGAATTACCATTCTGAGCAGGATAAGCCCCTTGAATAGTAAAGGGGATAACTCCCCTTGAAGGTACAAATGCTAGAGAAGGTTTTACGACAGCACCAACCCAAGCGCATACTAATAAAAAAAGGAATAAAAAAAAGATTATTCTATGTGTTTGCCAAACTGCATCCATTGGTCTTTTATTTCCAATAATTGCAATCATTATAAGCACATCTAAAATCACTTCTATAGCTTTCCACATAACATAAAATGCATGTGTAGGAATAAGTTGGGAGGAGAAAAAAGCGACAACGCCGTAAAACAACAGCAACCAAATAGATCTAGGTGTATTTCTAAAAGCTGCAGATGCATTTCTACCCAGAGCTATTACACCTATTAATGCGGCTAAAAAAACCAGTCCCATTCTGTACCAGTTACCAGTATTCCCAAGTTTATTTGCATTATGCGAATCTAATCCGACACCCCAAATTAAAATAGCAATAAACATACAAATATATGCATAATGAGCAAGTTTTAAACGGCTCTTAAGGTTAATGATATCTAAATCAAATTTATCCTTATCTATTTTCACCATCGTTATTTTATCACTTAAGTTTTGTATAAACGTGATTACAAAGTTTTGATTTTGACAACCATAACATTTCTGTTTGAACTTTTTTAATCGCACCAGAAGACAACCTAGCTCTTAGCAAACTATCGTCAAAAAGTTTATTCAATGCCACTGCCAAGCCATCAATGGTTTCTTGCTGAGATTTAACACTAACTTTTATTCCGCAGCACGTATCTACAACGGCAGCCGGCCCACCAAAATCCAGACAGACAACGGGAGTTCCAAGCGCCATTGCTTCCAATACTACCATTCCTGCACCTTCCATACTTGGAAAAAGAAACACATCTGATTGTGACATCCTTGATATTGCTTTGTCCCTAGGCAACCAATCAACAAATTCTACGCTATCCTTCAACCCTAGCTGGTTTACTTTTGATTGCAACATTTTTAAATCAGGCCCCTTACCAACTAAAGTAAAAATAGCATTAGGGTTTTTATGAACAAAAATTGCAAAGGCATCAATTGCTAAATGAGCACCTTTAATAGGAATAAAGCGCCCAACAAACAACACATTGAACCGATCATTTTTTTTATTAGTCACTGTATTATTGCTAAACTCTTCTACAGCGATAGCAGGATAGACTTCTGTTTTATTTTTTGCAAAAAGCCCTAATGGGAATGTATTAGCCGTCTGTTCATTAATTGCAAGAATTTTATTAGCACGTATCATTGACAGCCAATAGAGCGGATCAATGCATCGCATCATCACTTGAAATGAAAACCTTAATCTATCAAATTTTCTTGAATTGTCATCAGGAAGCAATGCTGCAGGCGCTTTAGGGTGACTACCTATAGGCCCCCATATAAACGGTAAGGGCATTAAAGCAAAAAAAGTCCAAAGCCAGTCATTAACAAAAGTAACATGATGACCTAAATCAAAAACTACAGACTGATTTAGTTTCCTTGCTTTAAATAATGCTGCGAACTGCCATAGATAGTAATAGGTGCGAACCCCTCTCTGCTTTTTCTTCCAAAAAGAAGCCCATTTGGGTACATCGACATACTCAAAATGTAAATTACAATTAGGGGATCGCTTTAATTGCCTTTCTATACTTTCACGGTTATTCTTTTTGGTGAGAACCCAGGCATCGTTATCTCTACTAATTTCTTCTACCCAGTGCCAACCAACACCTGGCTCAGAACCTTGATCAGGTTCACAAGCATAAGCTGAAACAAGTACTTTTTTCTGATGTTTTGAATGCCCCGCAATACCTAATGTATGTACCACACATTCAATAACAAAATCACTTACCCCCTGTTCACTTTCATATTCACGGCCAGCAAGGTCTATTAAATAGAGCAATATATAAGCGGTTGCCTGATCTTTTGAGATACCCAAATTATCAATAAACAAGCTAGTTATTTCTTTTTCCCAAATGGATAGCAATAACTGAATACATTGATAAGCCCCCTTATTAGCAACTAATCTAGCAGGCATAAAAATACGATGCATACAATCAATTAATACAGGAGCAACTTCTCGACCATACTCCCAGTCAAAAACATATAAATCACCATTTGTTAGAGACAAGGTATTCCAAGGAGCATAATCGCCATGCGAATAAGCACAATAAACCCCTCTTTCTCCCAACTGTAGTTCAATAATTTCTTCTGCATGCCTCCATAAATTCCTATAATTACCTGAGGATTGCAAACAATCTAATCTAGTTAGGTATCCATGTTCAGAAAATAACTTAGCAAGTGAAATTGTCTGCCGTCCATAAGTAGACAAAGCTGTTAAAAAGTTAACATCTGCACTATCAATATCAGCATTTCGCTGCCCACCCACTTCCTTTGGTGCCGTTTGAAACAAATAATGCTCATTATCATTACCAGAAAAATCTATTATTTCAGGAAACTCGACTCTACTAATATCAAATTTTTTGATTGCCTCTAAAACATGAGCCTCATTTTCTAACAGCATTTTTACTGACTCCCCTCCTATCTTGACATAAGAGAGAATGTTATCAGAGTCAGACACCTGTGCAGTCACTTTACGATGCACTCCAGGTGTACCGGTTGAAAAACTAACCGTCAAATCAGGCAACCGCATTATTGTTTTAATATAATCAGTTCGTTTATCTAAAAACTCGCGATCAGCTTTATCAGGTTGCCCAGAAAAAATACGTTGAGCAATTGAATTAGGTAAAACCTCAATGCTTTTTTTTACCAACACACCTATTTTCGAATATGGATGATAAAGATTAAGTGCACAAGCAATAGATGAACTGTTATCAATCCATATCTTAGGGCTATGAGGTGAAGGAAAACCAATCCATTTTTTAGTTAAATTCATTCTATTTATATTCTATTTACAGTTTGTCGGCTGGTCTCATCGAGAATTAATTTTTTTACCTGTTCAACAACATCATCAACACCATTTGCTGTATTAACAATCACTGGGTTTTTCCAATGTGAAAGTTCTTTTTTATACTTATCCAATAAATCAGTAATTGCCTCTACCGACAATTCATCTTTACGTGCATTTATCGCAACAGGATCATCATCCAATAGAATAATCATATCAGCCTGAGGAACACACTTTGCCGCTAAACGCATTATCCATGGCGAAACAGAAAAACCATACCTTACTGGATTAACTAGTACATCAGGGAAATATCGCTCACCAATAACCAGGGTTGTTTGGGCTTTTTTTGGATAAATCCTAAGCCAGTAACCTAAAACAAAGTCTAACCAATAATAAACAAACCGTATTAACGAGACCCCCCCTTTATATTTCGAAACAGAAGGTGGAGCCAAATTTTGAATCTCTCCATCAGGTAAAACACTGCTATTCGTTCGGCCTAATTTTGGCAATAAACCAGGCCGCCAATGAAATTGCCAAATATTACGATACCCACGCTGTAATTCCCGAGGTAAAGCCTCAGTAACTGTAGATTTCCCACAGCCATCTGGGCCTAAAATAACGACAAACAAGCCACTTGGAGTAAAAAACCGTTTAACCTGCCTATACTTAGTCAAACCAATAGACAATATAAAACGGATAGGGTGGATTAATTTAAACCGTTGTTCTAATATTATCTTTAACTCTTTAAATATAGGGGATGCCAGCTCAGGAGAGGCAGATAAGAGTTCCTTTACTTTATCAACTCCTTGCTTACCATACCATTCACTAATTATTGGTATCAATTGCTGCCAATTATGACCAAGAACCTCTTGCAAATAATTCAACCTTGCATAATCTACATGTCCTTTGATCGACCGTTTCATCAATAGATAGATAGCTTCAACGGCCGAACTAGTATGCGTGAAATTTTCAGTCTTCACTGCGCCCTTTAATAGTTCAGCTGTCTTCAAATGGTAGCGATTAACACCGTAATTATCATATAAACAATCTAAATGCAGAAAACAGTTTTCTGCTCCCAATATCTGCAAAATATAATAATGCCCATAAGGAATATCATAATGCAGGTTCTGAATTAACTTAACCTCTTTAGATTCAACTAATCCACTAATAATTGGTAACATTATTTCATCTGGATAAGTATTCAGCACAATATCAATATCCCCAGATATCATATCCTTCATATCTAATGATTGATGAATGAGTGCAAACTGACATCCCTGCTCATCAACTGAACGAAGAATTTTTTTTAATATCTTTTCTACCATTAAATCTGAATTGTTATCCATAAAAATTCCAAATGCATGTGCAACGAAAACTAATTAATACCTTACGCCTCTGTTTCTAATAACTTTTGCTGGGTTTCCCGCAGCAATGACTCCATCTGGTATGTTTTTTGTCACAACAGAGCCCGCTCCTATTACTGATTTATTACCAATAGTTACCCCAGGAAGAATAACAACACGAGTACCAATCCAGACATCATCTCCTATAACAACAGGTTTTATTGGCAAAGCCCCTTGCTGATTTATAGGTATATCAATATTGTCAAAAGCATGTGAATTCGCCATAATAATCACTTCAGGCCCCATTAAAACATCAGAACCTATCGTCACGCACTGACCGATTCTTGCATTGTGTCCCAATTGAGAACGATCACCAATTTTCAATCCAGCCCCGCTTCCTATATAGCAATTTTGTTTTACTAAAATTTCTTTACCACAATCAGAGGCAATCCTTTTAACCAAGAATCTACGTAAAATATATCCAATTTTATAACCAGGCATTGGCTGAGTAGGGAATCTAATCGCTATTGAATAATAAACAAATAAACAAACTACCTTTATAATTTTTTTCATTTTCACATGCTTTTACATAATTTAGATTCAAGTGCAGCCTCATAAATAGCATCAGCACTTTTATCTATTGTATATTCAGCAACCACTTTTTCTGAAACAGCCCCCATTCGAGGCCACTCAATACTTTTCTTTTCAAACGCAGTTATTTTGTTGGCGAAGTCACTAATATCTAGAGGATCTATTATGATGCCATTTTTATCATTCACCAGGTCAGAATAACATCCAGCATAACGAGAGCAAACCACAGGCAAGCCCGCTGCCATAGCCTCATTAACCACCAACCCCCAGGTATCAATTAATGTAGGAAAAATAAATACATCCATTGAAGGGTATATTTGCTCAAGTTCCTTTGGTGTTTTAAATCCCGCCATAATGACATTACTTAACAACATAGTTTCTATTAAATCTGAAAACTCTTGAAATTGCGGGCCATCACCAACAATCACCAACTCATTTACCCGATGAAACGACTCATTCTGCTTTGCCCATGCAAGTAATAATTCCTTTATTCCTTTTGCCGAAATCATCCGCCCTACAGTAACCCATTGCTTCTTTATACTGCCTTTTGTCTTTTGTTTTTCAACGCTATATTTTGCATTATCAACAGAATACCATGCCTTATAAATAGCACTATCTGAAACACCAATCTGTTTTAAGTATTTTATGGTTTCTTCACCACTAGCAATATAGTAATCCATTAACTTATATAACTGACTACGCACCCATTGTTTAATAACACTTCGTTGTGAACTGGTATGTAATGTTTCCTCCAAGATTACACCTATAGAAAACCCTCTAATCAACTTTGCTGGTAATAAAAATAAAAGCTCTGTTATATTAGAACAAATAACTGTGTCTGGATTAAAATACATTATCTTTTTTGTTAGCCCTAGAGGTATAGTCCGTACGACAAAGCCTGACTTCATTCCAAATACTCGATTATTTATTGTTTGTTTTATTGCTCCCAGTACTTCTACCTCAAATAATTCCTTTTCATTCACATCCCAGCCTTGTCGATGCATTGCTTTTTCAGACAAGACAAAAACCTTAAAACTAATATTCTTTCGTTTAGCAATTTCATCAAAAACAGGCCTTTTCATTGGTGATAAAATAGGCTGGACAATGGCCAGTCGTAGTTTCTCTTGTTGATTATGTTTTTTCATATTTATTAATTATTACCTTCAACACCAATCTCTAATGTAGTATTTGTTGATAGTGATTTTCTTAAAACTATAAACTTTATGATTGCCATAACCAAACTACTTATAACACCCAAAATAGCTGCTCCAATCAACCCATAAACCTGAATTAGCTTTAATCCTGCAGTGAGTGTAATTAATAATCCAAGTGCAAAAACAGCAGTCAAGACATAAGCTTTTTCAATCGTTTGTAATGCTGAATTAATTGGTGTTGAGATTGTTTCAATAGTCATCTTAAAAACAATTAACAACAGTACCCCTTGATAACCTGCGTAATCTTTTGAATAAAATAAGGTTAATAATTCATCCCCCCAAATTGAAAGTAATAGTAGCCAGGCTGTAAATGGAATTAACATGATGATCATGGATAATTTTGTTAATCGCCATAATTCACTATCCCCTTCATCCTTATATCCATGTGACATTTTTGGAAACAGATACCCGTTAACCCCTCTCAACAATGGATTAGCCACTGAGGCAAATGCAGAACAAATACCATAAACAGCCACTGATTTTTTATCACTGAAAAACAATATCAACCAAGGAATAGACAAATTTGACCCTGAATACAAAAAAGCATTCATTAAATTCCACTTTCCAATTTCCCAATATTTTTGTGCATTTATAACAAAACCTGAAAATGTAAAGTTTATATTCTTATTCTGTACTATCAACATAATTGTAGAAGGAACAAATGTTGATAACATTAACCCATAGAGTAAAGTTTGTAAGGTTAGCTCATGATTAAAGAACAAAAAAAACAAACTCAGTAGGATTAATACGCTACCAGTTACGTTAGCAATAAAACCAGATTTTACATTCAAATCGGCCAGCATTGAGAACCGCATCTGTTCTCTCAATACATAAAAAAAAGCCCAAAAACTAAACAAGCTTAATAACAAATTGAATTGATTAGTTTTTTCATACTGACCATCGGTATGATGAATATAAAGTATTAATGAAACTAGAAATAACAGCGCTATAATCACTGTAATAAACAACCCTACGCCTATAAAACTTTTCTTTGCCTGCCCTTCAAGTTTTGGGACCATCACAGTTAAAGGTATTGCAACCAATGAATTATGAATAGATAACATCATCATGATTAAAGATGTTGCCAAGACATAGAGACTATATTCTTCAGGCATTACCGATTTTGCAAGTAACACTGTAATGGCAAAACTTGCCAAACTCATTAGTCCGAAATCTAGAACAACTATAATCCCTTGCTTGATCGATTTTTTCATTTTTATTGCTAGGTTATAGCCTTGTTAAATTAGTGTTCTAAAACTCAAACGTATCTAAGCTAATATCATTAATATACAAACACAACGGGGTCAGGTCTTTCATTGCCACACGTTTAAAAGCAGACCAACATAAGCTAATCCGACAATAGCTATTTTTATATTTTCTGAACCATTCACTCTGTCACACGTCCTTTTATAATTTATTTACATTGCTGATATTAAAAAAACATCCTTTGTATGGCGACTAAGGGTTGCCCAGAGACACCCCTTAAGATTGAAGGCAAAGGTTATAAATAAGCATTTTATATACCAACATAGCGTTTACCCCTTATTTTTTTATAGATTTATACAAACCATCAGTTTATAAAAAGCTAGTGAAGTACTGAGTTATTCTTATTGCTAGAAGAGGGCTATTGGCTCTGATAGGAACAAGATCAAGAGCTGTCGCGGCCAATAGGCCCCTCCTACTTTGTTATCATTCTGCTTAGAATTTGGTGATAGCTGATTCTTTAACTTGCGGTTTGTTAAGAGCCTTTGTTTTTTATTCGTTTTTCCAACAACTAATCCCACCATGATAACTGAGTTATATGACACATATTCAATGTTTTAATATAAATAGCGTCATATGACTTATTAATGAGTTATATACCTCATTTTATAACGCCTTCACCACCAAGGGTTCTAGCTTTTATCACCCTCTGTCATGCATAGGTATCTACACAAGTATTTTCTTTTTTCCTATACAGAATAAGGGCAATAAGATAATGCCCTTAAGTTGAGGAATTTATAGTTACAATACTTGCTCTTAAGCCCTCGCCCCAGGCGGGTAGTGCGTTTGGGTCAACTGCATGGATGCCGGAGGTAGAGTAATGCAGGAGCAATTACCGAGAGGGGAGTCAAATAATGCTCTTCTTTAAAATTTATTTTCTTTTTTCAAATAAATTAAAGAACAAGGAATAGAGATCTTTATTTTTACCTCCCCTCACCCAGCCCTCTCCCCGCCTGGGGAGAGGGTTTAAAGAGCAAGCGTTACATCTACAAACCCCTCCGTTTAAAATAATTATCTTTTTGGGTAGCAAAAAAGATAATACTTGTGTCGATACCGATGCTTTGGGAGTGGGTTTAAAGCAGCCTTATAATACGTTTTAGTCTTGGCTGAGCTTATACGTAATCAGCTGTTATTAAACTTCACATGACAATAACCGTTTAATACCCGTACTTATAAAAGCACTTGCTCTCGCTTGGGAAGATTAAGAGAGTCGCGACCGCGCGAAGTATATACCAATCCCTATACCTATTAACTGCAATAATCATCATTACACACTGGTTCCTGCTAAGGCTTGCGCCCACGCTTGACTGGGTAGACAGCAGGATGACCTTTTCTCAGCTCAAGTATAAATATATTGGGATTGGTATTATTTAATATGCGCTTTAATTTCACTCTCAGTTAACTGAGTCAATTGTTTGATCAATTCGATGTCAACACTGGCGAGGTACAGTTTTTTGGCCATTTGTTTTTTTTCTGCTTGTTTCCCTGCCTCTATGCCTTCTACCCTGCCTTTTTCTAAACCTTCCATTCGCCCCTCTTCCAAGCCTTCTACTCACCCTTCCACCCGGCCTTCTACTCGCCCTTCTTCTATTCCTTCGACTAACCCTTGCTCTTTGCCCACCTTAGTGGCTAGTTCTATGGAACTTTTTTGTATATAGATCCAGTCTCTTTTTCTATGTTGAAGGTCTAATTCTTCTTCACTAAAATTGGCTTCATTGGCTATTTGGTAGGCTTTTTCTATTTCTTTTGTCTGGTTTTTGGGGATGTATTCTAAGCTGCCTGCATTTTTTATAAAATACAGCCATTTATCCTGAATAGTTTGTAGCTGTTCGGCTGTTTTTGTAAATTTTGGCAGTTCAATAAATATCAGTTCGATATCGTCGCTGTATTCAATCAGGTGCTTTTTTTCTAGCAGTTTATAGTGACTGATAAGCTCTTGCTGCTCGGGGAATAGTTCAAAGTCTGTAATGGTTAGGGCGATCACTGGATTTAATGGATGACAGCCATCGCCTTTTTTGAGTTGTGCTGAGTATTTTTTAGCTGCATTGTAAAGAATGCGTTTTTCAAACCCTTCATGACTTAATACTTGCATTTCTATAATGACATGCCCACCATCGACAAGCTCGGCTTTGACTTCCACATAGGTATCTTTCATGCCTTTTAGCATGGGGATATTGTAGGGATCAACAATAGCCAATGATTGAATTTTCTGATTATTTTCAAACACGATTACTGCATTTAAAAAATCAATCAAGATGTCTTTTGAATCTTCACTTCCAAAGACTTTTTTAAAAGCAAAATCAGTTTTTACATCTAGGAATTTCATGGCCTTTAGCCTTAATGAATCAATTTTATAGGTAGATATATTATCACTTTACCCATTGCTTAGCTCTCAGACATTTTTATCCTTTGGTATGGCGCATAAAATATCACGGCTATTACAAACCACAGGTTAAAGAGTTACCTGATTACGTATAAGCTTAAGAGCAAACAGTGTACCCACTTGTTGGCAGTATTTTAAATTTAGTCGATAAAAAGGGAGGGCTATTGTCCGCGACTGGAACAAGATCAGGAGCAATCGCGGCCAATAGGCCCCTCCTACCGATAATTCAGGAATTTACTGGTTTTGTATAAACCTGTGGTTTATACCTAAACGACTTGAAGTTGCAGGAATTACCCAAGCCGTCATTCCCGAAGTCTTTTATCGGGAATCTAGTGGTATGACTGGATTCCTGCTAAGAGCATGCAGGAATGACGAGACATAGAAATCAAGCATC
>Ga0209395_1000408_pt1 | contig 63387 bp, 41 predicted proteins | sample GOMGulsemesocosm_3_FD_184635 | JGI IMG/M metagenome (GOLD analysis project Ga0209395, IMG submission 184635) | Methane-oxidizing microbial communities from mesocosms in the Gulf of Mexico - GOM9D Gulf of Mexico (SPAdes) (version 2) | ecosystem: Environmental > Aquatic > Marine > Cold seeps...
TGCCATCATGTAAAGATCGGCTTCCTGGACATCTTCCAGTTGGATATATTCGTGTAATTGTTGCCAGTAATCCATACCTTTTGGTTGTGCCATAAAATAGGGTTTATCACCTTCTTTGGCTTTATAAAACTTGGTAGGCTGTGGATTTTTACGTTCACTAAATGGATATATTTTAAGGCTTTTATGCAACTCAGGGTCTTGTTCCGGTGATAACACCCTAAAACCCCAAAACAAAGTATTAGTTTTCAAACGAATAATTCTATAATCTTCAGCACCCGCAGGTACTTTCTGATTGTCACGGATCAATAATAATTTTTCAGGATTAGCGCCTGCTGGTGACATTAAACCAACATCAGCAACATATTTCATTTGTGAGTCATGGATAACTCCTGCGCTTTTTCCGCCAGGATATTCAATAACCAGCGGACCCGTTTTTGCTAAATTTGGGGTGTTAGATAGATACCTGACAACAGTATTTGGCGTTAGCATGCCATCAACAGCGGCATCTCTATACATCACTAATACATCGGTATCTTTTACTGCACCAAAATGATCATCCATTTTGCTCTGACCTACAATCGCCATTTGTGGAATAGCCCAAAGGTAGGCTTGTACAGCACCTTGGTAATCCATCTCGTCAAATACGGTGTTAATGGATTCTTTGGTCGGAAAGCCTTTTGCGTTGACTGTAATTTCAGAACCAAAATCAATTACTTGATTGGCACTTGCTGTTGAGTCGTTAGCGAAGGTATTGGTTGGAATTGCTAAGGCAAGCGCTAAAACGCCTGTGCAAATAACGGCAGATACCGAAGCTGCTATAACTGACTTTTTCATGGGGATGTTCCTTTTAATAAATTAGGTGGTTAATAAATCGCTTTTTTGTGCTCGTTATTAAGTTACCCATCTAGTGTAATCAACCATCGAACGATAAGATGTGTGTTAAATAAACGCGTTTGTGTGTTTTCTCAAGGATAAAAAATGAGGGTACATTGGTTGCGCCTGTACAAGCATGAGTTGTGTTATAGAAGCTCCTAGAGCTTCGAGCACAACTTGACGCACGTCAACATTAACAGAACTTCCATTGTCATTACCTTTTTTCCACCTAAAGCCATAATCAATCACCATTCCCCAACCTGATTGATGATGCGCTTCAAAATGAACTAATGCAGCGAACTCCAAATTTTCAAGTATGTATCAAAGTTCACATCAACATTAACATCAGCACCTTCAACGCGACCAATACCTGCATCCACTTCGATGCTTGTTGCCATTGCGTAAGGTTCAAGTTGATAGCTCCATTCGCTTGCAAAAAGGTTTGATGAATACGTAGCAACTGTAATCAACGAGGCTAAACTTAACTTTATTCGATGATTCACTTCCCTAACGTTATTAATAACATAAACCTAAATCCCCACTTGCTTCACTGAATATGTATCAATAATTTCTTGATAAGATTTATCTAAATTTTGTTGAATTTGTTCACGTTGCACGTCTTGATGAACTTGCTGAGCAACTTCAGATAAAGCAGGAAAACGTCCTGCTTCTATACGGTTAACCATTACTAAGTGCATGCCATATTCTGACTCAAACGGCCCTTGCCAAGTATCAGTAATGTTTTTCATATCAGAACTTTTCAAAGCAAATATTTTATCTGACATCGCTTGACCAAAATGAGATGCGATAAAATCAGGTGTCCGCTCGACATAGTTGACATGATAAGGAAAGCGATCACCGTGCTTTATTCCTTCTGAAAAAGAGACTTTGTTATTGCTTAACTCGTTAAGTTTTTCAATAGCCAAACTTTTAGCACTATTTTTACCATGAGTGCCACTATCAAAATATACATGAGTAAATGTAACAAACGGCTCTATGTAATAGTTTTGTTTGTTGTTATCAAAAAATGCATCCAGATCAGTTTGAGTGACATTTAATATCGCTTCACTATATTCTTTGGTAATGAACTCAAGCTTTTGAATAACGCGCCCTTTAATAATGGGATCATTTTCATCAAGCCTTAATGCTTGTGCTTCTCGGTATAATGCTTCTTCACGCACATACGCATTCACCCAGTCATCACGTTTATCATCGGGCATGCTATCAAACATTTTAATAAGCTTATCTTGTTGCACTATTTTGGTTTTTTGCTGAATATAACTAAGCAAAGATGCCCTATCAACAACAATTTCCTGCGAATTATCAGTTTCTTGCTCAAAGAAAGAAAACATTAAAAACAGCAAACCACTGAGCAACAAAAAATACACCAGTGGTTCTTTCCATATAACTTTCATTTATTCTCCTTTATATTTATAAAAAACAGTATTCATTAAATACATTATTAATTTAGATCATTAACCACTAATGCGCAGGTGTATACCAAATGGGTGAAGTATATGCGCGCTCTTGATGCGCCATCGGTATTTCTTTTGGCATCTTTAAGTCATAAAAATTTGCATCATACGCCTGCCATGTTGGTGTAGGGATTTCTAATACACGTACATAATAGACGGCACTATCTTTCGCGTTAAAATCAGGATCTGCCCAATAGGTCGTTAATTGTGGCGCGCCAATACTGTTGGTATAACTCGCTTTATTGGCATTAATTGATGAACCTACCACTTTATGTGCACGCCCATCGTTTCCAATCTTACGACCACCTGACACAGCAACATCATAAATTTTTTCATGACGCTCACCTTTATTATCTACCCAGCCTTTAATCACTTGAACCCTATCAAGGTTGGCACCATCAGGATCTCTAACCGCTTGTATTAAAAATGTAGGGGCTTTGCCTTTAGGGCCATTGGTAAAATCACTGCCCATCGGCACCCCCATGTTATAAGCATGCTTAGCAAAATCAGGTCTTAAGGCATCGCCTTTTTTATAGTCCCAACCCGCGAAAAAACGCACTTGCATACGTGTGCCCGTTGTTGCATAAACTTCTTTACGCTGCATGGCTTCAAAAAGCGAAGCGCGGGTATTCTCTTGGGCCCAAACCGCGGTTAAACCTGAACCGACCTCTTGCCAGGTCATCAAGTCGTATTTTTTATCAATAGGCGATGGAATAAGCACTTCTTCAACACGTTCAGCACTTGGTTCAGACGAAGGAAATTTTCCCATATAATTATTCTCTCCAACTGCAACTAAACCAGTATGCGCATCAGTACTGCCGATCAAGCCAAACTTAAACGGATTTGCGCCAATTTTTTGTTCTATTTGCAGCCCAACTTGTAGTGCTGTTCGCGCATATTCCGCACTCATATTCCTTTCTTTACGATTATCGCCCATAAAAGGATTAATATCCCAAGTGCCATAATTTGCAAATTCATCAGTGGTAGAAAGCCAGGGGTGCGCTTCGCCATCGCCTTTAATTTGAGTGACCTCATAAAGCGGTTCCCAGCGCATGCGATCAACTGCATACTTATTATTAATGGGTGAGCCATCCATACGTTCAGTTTTAAACATTTGGGCATTTGACATATTACCGTTATGTGGGATAGCGAGTACGCTGCCGCCGGTGTTCTTTTCGTAATCTGCCATAAATTTCCATAGTTCTTCAGGATCTTCGGAATCGAATGCTGTAAAGGGCAGTGTTTGGCCTACCTTATCTTTACCATCTTTAAACACCACTACGCGGTGTAAGTTCGCTGCATTAGGCATTGATGTCCATTCGTAACCAATGATGGCGGTAAACACACCTGGGTTATTGTATTTCTCGGCGGCATCCATTTCCTGAGTCCATGCATTTTTCATGATCTTTTCACTATTGATCATGTCTTTTCCTTGCATAGTTGTTTTAAGCCATGGTAAATAAACGCCCTCCTTTCCTTTACCCGCCTGAACCAGGTCGTACCACTTTTTGCCATATTCAGTTGCTAATAGATCAGGATCTGCTGACCAGAGCATAGGAGCTACACCAAGGTTTGTGCCATGATCCGCGACCATAAGAAAATCAAGCGGTCTCACTAGTTTCACCGGTTGACCAGAACTACTTACAACCCTTTCTCCACTGGCAAAGCGGTAAGCATCTTCAGGTGTGAGTGTATTTCCAACCATACCGGCATCCATTGAAAAGGATGTATGTAAATGAAATTCGCCAAAATAAACATTCTGCGTGAAGTTATCATCAGCATAAGGTGAATAACTTTTTGTCTCTTCCGCATTGGCTGAGACAACATTTAAAGCCAGTAACACAGCGGTGGTTATTAATAATTTTTTATACATTTTCAATCCTTAAATATCTAATAAATTTACTACCGACCACTACTAGCCAGTTACTCGTTCTATTACCCAATACATACTGATAACGCCTATGAATAGAGCGCCTGTTTGTTCAAATTTTTTATAATTAAGTGTTTGCTTTATATATGTTGAAAATCCAATTTTTTTAATCACTGTAGCTATTAGTAACAACGCACCAACAAAAGCAATTTGCCCTAATTCCACACCAATATTGAATGCCAAAAGTGCTGCTGGAATTTCTGTTTGTGGCAAGCCTATTTCACTTAACGCCGAAGCAAAACCAAAACCATGTAATAAACCAAAACTTGCGGAAACAGTAATAGGAAAACGCCAGGTTAAGGTTTGTTCATTTTTAATCATAATTTCACGAGCGAGAAAGACGATAGAAAGAGCAATAACACTTTCAATAGCGACTATGGGTAAACGAACCAAACCAAGTGCCGACAGCGTTAAGGTAATTGAGTGAGCAACGGTAAACCCCGTAATAGTGATTAAAATCCTTCGCCATGTACCAGCAATGAATATCAGGCAAGCGACGAACAGTAAATGATCAAAGCCTTCTAGAATATGTTCAAAACCAAAGGTTAAGTAGGTTTTAACAACATAAAGAAAACTCGGCGTACCGACCACGGTAAACTCTGTTTTATTGGCATCTAACCTTGCTGTTTCAGTAACGCCGCTTAGCCATTGAATTCTGACGAGCACTTCTGTAGGGGCGTTTTTCAAGCCTGAAATTGTAATGTCACTACCAATTAAGCCACTATCACTGGATATTGAAAACTGCTCAATAGTAGCCGCACCAGCAGGACGTATTGATTTAGGTTTTATTAACGTAACATCATTAGGTAATTGAACAGATAAGTTTAAGACTTGGTTTTGTTTTGTCGAGGGCAGTTTCCAAACAACATCAAAAGTTTTTTCTGTTGTTTGCTTTAAAGCTAAATAGGCAGGACGATATTCATCAGCAAAAACGGAGAAAGAAAAAATTAGAGGGGAAATAAGTAAGACCAATGTAAAGAAGCTACTTAACAATTTGGGCGACAACAGCCTTGAAAAACTCTGAATTTTGGGGGATAAATTGACACTATTCACTGATTGATTTCCATTTACTAAAGCTTATTAATGTGGATAAAGCTAATATCTTCCACAATAATTTGGTCCTAAATAAAAGGTTGTACTTTTTCATTGTTATTAACCTCTTCCATTTGATTTTTTTATTAAGTGTATTTTTATTTTCATGTCATAAAAGGATGAGCGGCTACTTTATTGATTTACAACACTGCTGTTTAGCTATTAATGCCATCTAACACTGAACAGTGTCTCAAGTAAAAGTAGTTAAGATTAGTTTAGACCAAATACTATAAAACCTTGTTTTTTTTACAAAACTAACTGCTATTTAAGGCAACGTTCAAGTGATTTAGGCCTATAATACGCATAAAAGTCAAGGGGGAATAAATAATATATCGAATTAATCGTTACGTTCAGATAAGTTTTGTCTAACAATGTCAGATGTTTTTTGCGCATAAAAATCAACATAAAATTCGGTATCTTCTGTTAAAAATTCAACTTTATGCCAATATTCAGGTGGTGATATAGCTGACTCACCATTTTCAAGAATAATTTCTTGCTCGACTTCACCCCTACGTTCAGCAAAACCAAAAAATTTTAATTGTCCTTTTGTGACAATAATTTTCCCGTAAACGCCCGCTTTGGTATTGTGTAAATGTAAAAACATTTTTGGGATATTAGTTTTAGTAAACAGTGGTGTGGATTTGTAATTAATAAAATCGTCTGGAATAGATGGCATGATGACCCTTTAAAATTAAATTAATTGCTAACAGTAACAATCATTAGTTAAATAGAATTCGGAAAGTGAGTTAACTTGAACAAAACTAGCCCACGGTGAACTAAGCCGAGACTTATCTTTGATAAGGTTTCATTGACTCGACCGAACCTAAGTAAAGTATATTTTATTTTTCAAAAAGCTCAACTATCATCCAGATGTTATGTATAGATCATATAGTGAACCTAAAATTACTACTTGTAGTGACTAAGTCATAATGGTTACAAAATTAAGTTCATAACTCCCTCTGGGCTATTGATATAAACATCTTAGGTGATAAAAAAGCGAGCTATACATTTCTGCATAGCTCGCTTTAATAAATAACTCAGTTAACTATTGAGTTAGAATCTTAATTTATCGTCTTAATTCGACAAGTTGACAACACCGGTTATGGGGAATGTTCTATGCTTGATAATACTTTCAATCCAGCCAAAACGGGTGTTAATTGTTGCATTACATTATCAATTAGCTCAGTTAAATCACCTTGTTTACTACGACAAGCCTCTTCTAACGCAAAAGCTGCTTGTTGCACATTTTTTGCCCCAATGTTTCTTGCTGTACCTTTTAATTTCTGAGCCAATAGCGCAGCCGTTTCAGAATGTGGAGCGCTTAACGCAACTTGAAAATCTTTTTTAAGATTTTGATTACTTACAACAAACCGCTTAAGTAGTTTTAAATACAACTCTGGGTTGTTTTTCGTTATTTCCAGACCAGCATAAGTATCAATACCGACCAAATCTAGACTGTTAATATCTTCTACTTGCTTTACGTTATCGATATTCACAGTTCGGCTATTCGCGGTTAGTGTCGCAGTCGGTGTGATCCATTTTGCCATCGTTGTAAACATATCATTGACGTTTATAGGTTTGGCGATGTAGTCGTTCATGCCAACGACAAGGGCTTCTTCTCTATCTCCTGACATGGTATTTGCGGTCATGGCAATAATGGGCAATGATTTGAATTTCTCTATTGCTCTTATTTTTTTAGTCGCTGTATAACCATCCATAATTGGCATCTGACAGTCCATTAACACACCATCAAAGTCTTGCTCTTGCAGTATAGCTAATGCTATTTGGCCGTTTTCAGCTAAAGATACAATAAGTCCGTTGGTACTTAATAATTCCATAGCTAGTTCTTGGTTTATTTCATTATCTTCTACTAGTAGAACTTTCGAACCTTTTAGTTTTAGTAGCGCACCTTGGATTTTTGCTTGGCTTGATTCAGATTGACAGTGACTTTTTACCTCTATATTTAAGGCGAGCTTAATGGCATCCAACAAACAAGATGGTGTCACGGGCTTAGTTAAATAACTTTTAATATCAATCTTTCCTGAAGAATAGATGGCATCTTCTCTACCGTAAGCCGTAACCATAATAACGGCTGGTACGTTTATTAACTCATTACTTTGTTGAATATTGCGCACTGTTTCGACGCCGTCCATTTCCGGCATTTTCCAGTCCATTAAAACTAATTTATACGGTTCATTAAGATCAGCACGTTTCAATAATTCAATACTTTTAAGGCCTGAGTCAGCTTGGTCAACTCTAAAACCAAGGTTGGCTAACATATGTGAAAGGATTTCTCTGGATGTGGCATTGTCATCAACAATGAGAATACGTAATTCATCTAGCTCTGCTGCGACAGGATTACGTTTTGACTCTTCACCCTCTTGAACGCCAAGTTTAGCCGTGAAGTGGAATTGGCTGCCGACATCTTTTTCGCTGTAAGCCCAAATTTCACCGTCCATAAGCTCAGTTAACCGCTTTGAAATAGTCAAACCAAGTCCTGTACCACCATATTTTCTCGTAGTGGAGCTATCGCCCTGGCTGAATGATTGGAATAACTTACTATGCTGTTCAGGTGTCATGCCAATACCTGAGTCGGAAACTAAAAAGTGCAATAACACTTCATTTTTCTCATTCGATTTAACATCAATACGAACAATGACTTCACCACCATATTGCGTAAACTTAACTGCATTGTTACCTAAGTTAACCAATACTTGTCCCAGTCTTAATGGATCGCCAATCAACGCCATAGGCACTTCTGGGGCAATATCGAAATGTATCTCTAAGGCTTTTTCTTCGGCTTTCATCCCCACTAAATTTGCTAAATTATCTAAGACATCATCAAGGCGGAAATTAATTTTTTCTATATCTAACTTACCCGCTTCTATTTTCGAAAAATCCAAAATGTCATTAAGTATGCCAAGCAAAGACTCTGCGCTACTATGTACTTTGCCGACATAGTTTCGTTGTTTGCGATTTAACTCTGTTTGCAGCGCTAAATAACTCATACCTATGATGGCATTCATGGGCGTGCGGATCTCATGAGACATGTTGGCTAAAAAATCATCTTTGGTTTGATTAGCAATGACTAACTCATTGGCTTGCTTATCTTTCTCTTGGTTGGAAACGACTAATTCAAGACTCATTTCAATTATGTTGGCAAACTGAAGAATAATGTCTTTTTCATCTTCAGAAAAATGTCTTTCAACTTTGTCTAATATACATAATGTGCCAAAAACAAGCTTGCCAGGCCAGTTAACGGGAACACCGTAATAAGAAATCATGCCTAATTCAATATCAGGGTTATGATCCCATTCAGGGTCAATAAGTGCATTCGCAATACATAGAGGTTGTTGTGTTTTGATTACCCGTTCACAATACAGTTCGCCATTCAAAGGTGCCGTTTCGTTTGCTTCATAGGGGGAGTCTGGGTGTATTGAAGTAGACATAACCTCCATGGTTCTAGTATTCTGACGCATAATAAGAGTTGCAGGAACATTACATAACTTTGACAATAGGTTAGTTGTTTCTTGCCATTGCTTTAAGATGCGTTGCTCTATATCTGGAAAATTCATTTTACTAGGTATACCTCTTGTAATTTATCACTCTATTACAATAACATTAACTTGGATCAGCAAACCAATATTATCAATAATCTTGGCGGGGTTTCTGTTTTTATACCTAGCTACGATGACTGTGCCCCGAATTTAATAGGTCGTACCGCTTCATTCTATTAATTCCGGTGATGGTGACCATCAACTGCGCCAACACACATGTTACTTTGGCGCCCCTGCTCCTATAGTGAAAGAGTATTCAGACATTAAAATAAAGAAGTGAGTAAGATCAATAAAACTCGACTGCTGAAGTGTTTAACTCTTTAAATTTAGAAGCGAGTACTAAATAAAAGACTATTTTATTACCTTTAATCACAGGTATTGACGGGGTTCAACTTTAAAGCGGTTCGCACTTTTAAAAACAGCCTTGTCACAAGAGCAATATTAACCTCGTTATTTATAATGATTAAAACTTATACTACTAGCAAACTTATTGTTCTGTTTTATAAGGATTTTTTACAACGACTTTTTGGTACTCTATACACGAGGATCATAGAAACACAAATTGGCATCATCCAACAACTTAAACAACGTTTTAGTATTGTGAATGATGATTTTCTTATGTTGTACTTGGATCAGTTCTTGGCGCTCAAGTTCTTTCAAAACTTCGTTAACTCTTGGCCTAGATAAGCCACAAATATTACTAATTTTTTGCTGACTTGCATCAATTTCAATAACATTAAAGTTACTCTTATTAAGAGGAATTAAAGTCGCTAAACAATAAATCACGCGAATTTTCTTATTCGATAATGCAATAAGTGGCACTTGAAACCATTGTGGAATATTTTCAGCAGCTATTTTAAGCAGCCATTTATATATTAAGGGGTGTGAATCAGCTATTTTTGTTAATCGATTTTTAGGTATATACAGCAATTCAACCTTCTCAATTTCATTGACCAATAAAAATGGATGAGGTAAAGGCATTACTGTTAAGCCTCCAAACCAACCATGCTGTTCAACAATAAAACTATATAGTGTATCTAAATTCTGCTGAGGTAATGAAAACGAAAATCGACCTTGTTTTATGTAAATAAGTCCTGAAAAATTAAAAAAACCAGACGTTAATTCAACATTTTCCAATGTAGTTATTTTAAAGTCTTCATCTTCAAAAAAATTAAGTAACTCTGATGGTATATCTTGCAGCAAGAGATTTGAAGAAAGAGTACTTGTCATGAATTTCCTTTGGTTGTTCGGCAAGGAACATATTCTTAGCTTAATACAATTTAAGATACTTATCTGATTTATTTTTATGACGTAGGATTAAATTCTGACAATGAGTATTTCACTAATAAAAATTATAGAAAACATGGACAAAACAAAAGTAATTAAAATACTTGCACCTGTCGATTTTAGTTTCATTTGGTACATTAAATTTAGAGATGCCTACATAGATGAAGTAACCAGCGGTACTAAGTTCATAATAGATTTTGTTAATACGACTACATTAAGTATCAGTGCCTTAGGTATGATTCTTTTGTTAAAAGATCATACAGATTTAATCAAAGGTGAACTAATCCTTATTAACCCGAATTTCAAACAACCTTTCAACTTATTAACAATTTCTAATTTCAATAAAAAACTTAAAATTATATTTGATGGAGAACCAGAAATAACATACAAACATGATGCACTAATATTGAATGATTTCCAGCAACCCGCAGATTCTTCACCAATAACACCACTAAATTGATAAATAAACTTAAGGTATATAATTAAAAAATGAAATTGGCTTATGAGTGAATATATGAATTTAAACCACGGTGACTTTTCAATAGAAGTCGTTGGAAGTATTATTGCAGTCGAATTAAACGGTGCTTTTAATGAATATGGAGTCAGAGCATTTATAGCGGAAGTTAAGAGTATTATAGTTCGTTTAAGTGGAAAACCGTTTTCTATATTAATGAAAAATTTATCGTTATTAGGAGCTACTCCTCAAGCTTTCGAAGAACTTAATGTTTATAATACATGGTTAAATACCCAAAATTTGATTGCTAAAGCCGTAGTCCACAATTCAACTGCTCTTTTTGAAATATCGAAGTGTTGGGTTCCATCTACAAATATTCAAAACATTAAAGATTTTGATAATGAGTTTCATGCTATTCGATGGTTGGAGCAGCAGTCATAACTTTAATTGTAAAAAATAAACTGGATGCTTTACATTTCCCCCCCATCCCATAATGAAATGGAGTTAACAGTTACTACTTCCTCTTACCCTTATATTTAAAACTAAAAAGCAGCCCTAAAAGGACTGCTTGCGGCCATGAATTTCCATAATAGGCAATACATTTACAATAGCTATTAATAATTACGCGTTGAAAATTATATTAAAAATCAAAAATTAATCCCACCAACGGCCCATGGGTTACTGTATCATATTGAAAATACCCAGGTTGGCCTGTAGCTCCCTCTTCAAAATCTACCCAAGTCGCTTTATATTTAACATCTAATGTCATTGAATCACTAATTTTATATTGAACACCTGCCGCTAATGTTGAGGTAAACTCAGACTCGATACCAAAACCACCCACATCAACTTGCGCTTGAAAACCCCACTCTTTATTGATGTTTGTAAACCATCTAACACCAATAACAGGGTCAATCCAATCTGCTTTTACTTCTTTATTTATACCGTCACCAGGCAAAGCCGCTACGGTAAGGTCAACTTCGAGATCATTATCCCACCAGCGAAATCCGGCAAAATAATCGAGGTGTCCGTTTGAAAGCTTATTTCTATAAAGAGCATGAAGCTCTAGCACACCTTGGCGCACTTCCGCATTCACAGAACTGCCATTGTCATTTGTTTTTTTCCCTCCCAATTCCATAAAACCATAATCAAATACCATACCCCAACCTGAATTATGATGCGCTTCAAAATGAAGCAATGCCGCCATTTCCAAATTTTCAAGAATGGTATCAAAGTTAACATCGACATCTGCCCCAGTTAAACGGCCAATACTTGCATCACCTTCTATGTTTGTAGCCATTGCGTACGGTTCAAGTTGGTAACTCCATTCGTTTGCAAACAAATTTGATGAAAACGTAGCTACTGTAATTAATGAGGCTAAACTTAGCTTTATTCGATTATTCATTTCATTTCCCTTAATTATTTTTAATAACTTAAACCTAAATACCCACTTGCTGCACTGAATAGGTATTAAGATTTGTACGATGCTAAAATGGATTAACATAATTCATTAATGCATCCATTCTTATCATAACTTTCCTAATAATGTGTGTGCTTTTTCCTGTCGTTGAATATATTGCGACACTTGCCATAGCTCCAGCAGGTAAGGTTTTCATCATTGTTTCGTCTGTTAGTTTAAGGCGAACAACAAATGGCACAGGTTTAATTTCTCTCGGAGCTGCCATACTACCACTTACCGAGATTTGACCAGCAGAAGAAGCCTTCACCACATAATCAACCGTCGCATTGAAAACCTTGCCCGGATATAATTTAAAGGTGACTTCCGCCGCATGTCCTGGTTTAACATAACGTAAATAACTTTGAGATATTTGCGCACCTAACATTTTTTCGCCACTTTCGACAAAGGCCATCGCCTGTGAAATAGGAAACGATGCCACTCGCGTGCCTGGTCGCAATGCTAAATTGGTTACAAAGCCATCTGATGGTGCCCTTACCTCAGTTTGAGCAAGATTATATTCTGCACCCGCTAAAGCAGCAGTATATTGTTTTACTTGCGCTTCATATTGCTCAACTCTCGACTTACTTATCGCATTGGTTTTAACCAGCGCCTGTGCATCAGCGAGCCTAATATTTGCCAGCTCAAGCTTAGCTAGCACTTGATCACGGCTTGCAATGAACGGCGTTGGATCAATCTTAAACAACAAATCACCTTTGTTCAAATCAACATTAGGCTCTGCGTTGACTTCAATAACCTGACCACTCACATTTGGCACTATAGGCACTGAGTATTGCGCAACAACAGCGGAGCCTGCTGGCGCCCAAAACTGCATCGGTATAAACAGTCCAACCATTAACGCTACCATCCAAAGTACTGGTGATAATTTCCAAAACAAGGTTAAGCGAATAACGTTAAGTTTTAGGAGAACAAATAAAATAACCACATAAATAAGCGTTAGAAATACAATCATGATTGCTCTCCTTTATTAACTTGTTCAACCGGTTTGATATACGACCAAATTAAAACAACCGGCCATAAAATACCCCCTGCGATTAATGCCACCCAACTACCAATGGTTATCGCTTCTACTTGCGGATGATTTCGCTGTTTTGCGACTATACTTGGCCACATTCCTAACAAAACAAATAGGCCAAGCACTACGCCTATGATGACGAGTAAAACAATTAAAGCAAAAATATCTAATCCAGACATTACTGATTATCCTTCTATTATTAAAATGATTGAAATACAAATTAACACTGTATTACGTAAAGCTCTTTAGCTGCTATAGCGCTTATTTACTGATAAGCTAACAATGGTTGCTCTTTTATTTACCAGGCGTATAGCAAATAGGTGAAGTGACTTTTCGCGCTAGAACAGTCGAAGAACACCTTCACTTAATGCTTAGTTTTTCTAGCAATAGCCTGCATGATGATTATTGTCATCATCAATATCTAAGCTCATTATATTTAAACAGGGGAGAGTTTTATGTGTACATATCAAACCACAATGTGTAATTTTTTCTTTCATATGATGTATTTCTCCGTCGCTAAACACTTACTTTCGAATGTTTAACTGAACTGTTCCGAGCCTAGCTGGTGTAACCGACACACAAACTATTAATGCTTTTATTATTGTTTTTCTCATGTAAAGAAGTCTTTGTAAATTTATTCGTAAAAAGCAGGAGATAGCCCCCCTAACTCCTGTTTTAATCTTTGTAATCCCTAATTTTTACTTAATTAATTAGCAGGCGTTTACAAAAGTGGTGAACTGTAAGCATGCTATTGAAATATAATTAATTTTTCGAGCACGCTATGCTCTGCCATAAATTTAGAAAAAATAATTGCCAACAAATAACCTGATAGTTGATTCAGCACCAAATTCATTTGAGCCCCAAGAACCATTTTCATCCTCGGCCCAATTTGCCAACGCTTCGATCCCTACTGTCAACGATTCATTCAACATCCAACCCAAACGGACTTGCACGTAAGCAGAGTCTTCTCTATTGTCCGTTCCTATCTGATAACCGCCGTGGCTTAAAGTATAAAACCCTGATTCATTTTGAGTGGTCGCATAAAAATCGATTGAAATAGCACCGGTATTTTCATCAATTCCAGTGAATTTTTCAAAGTCATCTGTTGGTGTCGTGTATACATAAGACAAGATAGGAAATAAACGCGCACCTTCTTTTACCTTGTAATTACCTATGATACCGGGAGCGACGACCCAAGTGTCAGCCCCCGTAGACTTAAAGATGTCTCCCGTTGGTATATAGGTTTCAATGGTATAACCAACGCCCTGCCAACCTGATTCAACATCTGCATTCCATTCGTTGACAATGTGGAAGAAGCGTAATCGGGTATCAACCACCCCTTCACCTTCGATATCATTACCACCGAATGAATCCATATTAGTAGCACCAAATCCTGATTCAGCAACCATTAACATGCCATCGCCTAAGGTCCAATCGTATTCAACACGCAAAATATCAAGGCCGCCCTCAGCGCCAGCAATATTGAGTTCATGATGCTCATAGCCCAGTTCAAGGTAGTTAATTTGAGAAAATAGGTTTGACGGATCCGCTTCTGTCACTTCTTCTGCGAAAGAAAATTCAGCGCAAAGCATTATACTGAGCGCCAGTATTAGCCTGTTGGTGTTTTTGGTCATAATCATATTCCATTTACTAATTTTAAAATTAACATTAAAAGTAACGATTATTTGCTGCCAATAATTTCGTTTAAAACTTCGCCAAATGATCCTGACGGAGGTTTTGCATCTACGATTTGCGATAATGTTGGTGCAACAGATACAGTATTTACCAAACGTGTTACTTTTTGGGCTGCTACGCCCTTGCCCGCAAAAATAATGGGAACATGGCTATCATAGCTCCAAGGAGAACCATGAGATGATGCGACTTTAAGTCCATCAAAGTCATTAATGAAACGATTCGCTTCAAATACTACATAAATATCACCAGAGCGATTAGCATTAAAATTACTTAAAATAGCCTGTGTAAGTGGCGTATCTGGCGTTCGCCCCTCTTTTAAATCACTACTTGCTACTGCGAGGTTAACGCCTTCAAAACTAGACACTTCTTTGGCCACTGCTCGTTCAATTTCAGCTTGGTTTAAGCCCTTTGCTGCAATCACTTTTCGGTTTAAATAAATATAAGGATGAGAATAAGTTGTGATCAATTCTTCACCAATACCAAACCGCTTTTTCAGGTTTACTATCGCACCAGCCTTATCAAATTCTTCAGGGTGAATAAAGTCCGTTTCAAAACCTAACTGCTTTAAGTAAGCAGGTGATTCGGGCGCTCCATGATCGGCAGAAAGCACTATTAAGGTATTATCTAAACCAACTTTTTCATCAACAAACGTAAGCAAGTCAGCTATTGTTTTGTCTAATCGTAGAATATTATCTTCACTCTCAAGGCTTGAGGGACCAAATAAATGTCCGACATAATCCGTTGACGATAAGCTTATCGCCAAATAATCGCTGATATCATCTTTACCAATATTTTCATTACTAATAAGTGCCTTAGCAAAATCAATGGTCAATTCATCACCCGCAGGAGATACAGTTAATAGGGTGGTAAAATATTTATCTGAAGGCTTACCGTAATAATGAGGGAAAACACGGCCAAATCCAGGAAGTACTGTTTCAAAGGCTCGGTCATCGTTTTCGGCAAACATATAGCTCGACTTCTCATGCAAAAGTGACCATGAAGTGCCTGAATATTTATTCACGGGCTTTTGAGCATTCCAACTATCTACCCATTTTGGATATTGATCATAATAAAACTGACTGGTGATAAACTCGCCGCTTTGTTTGGAAAACCAAAATGCTTTGCCAGTGTGACCTGCCATCGAAATAGCACCACGGTCTTTAACCGAGACAGCAAATACTTTTGACTTGCCACCATGTGCAATCATTAACTCATCGCTAAAGGTAGAGACCAAAATACGAGTCGGTGAGCGGCCATCAGACCTCGCAGCTTTTAAGGTAGAATCAATTTCAGTTTTTTTATTGATACCCGCGCCTTTGCTAAGCACCGGATAACGATCATCTTCAACATTATAGGTTAACTCTCCACTGGGCCTATCTAACCAGACATTAGCAACCATGCCATGTATGGCTGGATCTGCACCGGTCGCCAATGTCGTGTGGCCAACAATGGTTTCGTTATTAGCGTGACGATGATGAGCGTTGGTATAGTGCGTGCCTGTGTCCATAAGATAACGCAGTCCGCCCTTTCCTAAACGATCATAATAACGGCTGAGCAAGTCCCCCCGCAGTTGATCTACGGTAATTTGTAAGACCAGCTTTGGCTTGGTCAAATGAGATTCCGCCGCGGATGAATTAAACGTTACGGCTAATAAAAACATAATAAATTTTTTGTTCATGATACTTTAATTCCCTTGCTGACACTTATGGGCCACCTGATCAGGCTCAAAATGCACAATACTGTTATGACTGACTTGAACTTTATTAATAAATTCATGCATTCCCTTGTCCTCGATGAATTCGCATCGACGACATGCCGATTTTTACATGTTATTGCGACATGAGTGACGAAGGTGTTTTCAATAAGATTTTTGCTCTCATTAACTCCTCCGTCATCATAATTTCGTGCACTTACCAGGCTTTTATTTTACTTTTTGGATCCCACCCAGTACCCATTTTTTCAAGAAGAACTCTTTCTTTACGCCATACACTCTAAAGATAAGGTAGTAATCTTCCCCTTTGGTGGTAGGGATCCAGTTCGCTTCTTTCCCTTTGGGTGACTTAGGACCCAAATAAAGGTCTACCGAACCATCTTTATTCACGATCACTCCCTCTTCGATAGAAGCGACACCAGGTTTTGGCTGATGATCTAACCAAGTAGCATCTTTCATTTCATAAGCAAGAGCAGACCAAAATTGGCTGACTGGCACATTTGCCGGTACTGTTAATCTGTAGTTATTGCTTCCGCTCAGGAGGTCACCGTCAGCATCTTTTGCGGTGGTCAGGTAAAATGCATTAGGGCTGAATGTATCGAAATTCTTAACAGGGCCAAATACTTGATTGAATACACTACCACGACCGTCAATATCCAAATGAGTGGGGTACTCAAATACGAATGCCGTTTCTATTGACGTATAGGGCGCAAGAGATCGCCAGTGCTTGAAGAACGACCGGTTATAATCACCATTGACAAAAACATCATTCATATAGTCATGTGCTTCCTGAGCCGCTGAATCAAGGATCTTACGTAGTCTTGCGTCTGGGTTAAACGACATACCCTTTTCGATGCCCAAAGCTTTCAATTGTCCGAGGATCGCAAGGTCTTTTCTTTCAATAGGCTCTTCTTGAATCAGGTCGTTAAGGCGTTGGAAATAAGTGTGGTCAAAAGACGGTACTAGGTTCAAATGCTTGCCATAAGAGTCAAAGTAACGGTTGGCCTTCGGGTTATTCTTTTGTGCCAGAGGATAAATTTTTACTTTTTTTGCAAATTCAGTCGCTAGTTTAAGGTTTTCTTTGCTGGTACTCTTAATAAGAGGCCTCAAAAGCATGTAATTACCATAGGTTTGCGACTTGACTACGACATAACCTCTACCGCGCGGGTAGCTGCCTTGATAATTTGGCGGCAGGACAACGTACTTGGCTCCCGCTCCGCCATCTTTACCTCTTTGCCCCATGTCTTCTAAAGGGCGTTGCCAGCTATCGAGCATCGCGCCGTATAAACCAACGTGCTCTGTAGATTTAGGAATTTCCACCACTATAGGGCCATTTTTGAGGTTCCAAAAAGCCATCACATAGGGTGTCGTATTATTGGGCGTAGTGATTCGCATGCGCCAGTCCTGAATATTAGAGCCGATAACAATGTCATTCATCTCCATCCCCAGGTCCTTTCGATGACCTTCTCGCATAGCATGGTAGTTAGCCAATGGCATACCCCACACGGCTGCTTCTACTGCGCGACGATGCAGCATTCTTTCTTGAATCGTCAAGTTGGTTTCGAAAGAAACGGGTTCAACTTTGTTGGCATCCTTTGCAAGGACGCTTGTTGAGGAAACTGCAAGTACGGTCGAAAACAAAAGTACATAAGATATCTTTATAAAGTTAGTTTTTCTCATCCTATTCTCCATTATTTGTTATAAATTGTTGTTGGCCCTTCTGATATCATTTAACTTCTGTTATGTCGTACATTGACTATCAGCGTTAAAAATAAGTATCCCCGGGGCATTAAATTTAAAAATAAATTTGTTGATGCATATTGTCATCATCAATATCTAAGCTCATCATATTTGAATAGAGGAAAGTTTTATGTGTGCTTATCCAACCACAATGTGTGCTTTTTTCTTTCATATAATTAACTTCTTCATCACTAAACGCTACTCACTCGCCTTAATGTCATACATGCGCCAAGAACGATCGAAATAGGTATCTGTGGGGTCATAAAGGCGGAAGTAATAAAACCAGCGCATATATTTGATTTTGTATTGTTTTATCGAGGGGGTTTCCAAACAACATTAAAGGTATTATCTGTTGTTTGTTTTAGCGCTAAACAAGCAGGACGATATTCATCAACTGATACAGGAAAGGCAAAGAAAAAAAGAGCTTTTCCCGAAATATATACGACTGTTTTTGCTATTTCCGTTAAGAACTGACATTGATACATTAAAGGTTGGCTATTTATTATTTTATTTTATTTAACAATAGTCTACGGAAGTTTAAAATCAAATAAATAGACAAAAAAAACAGCTCCATATGATATAGAGCTGTTATATTCTAGCGCCAATTGAAAGGTTGCTTAGCAAATTTAAGAATCAAAATTGACTTAAGAATAAGGGGATGACCATTGCATTTATCAAATCAATAAAAAATGCACAGACAAGTGGCACAATAATAAAGGCTAATTGCGACGGCCCATAGCGATTCGCCACAGCTGACATATTTGCCATTGCTGTTGGAGTAGAGCCAAGGGATATCCCACCAAAACCTGCACATACCACTGCTGCATCATAATTTTTCCCCATTGCAGGAAATACAATATAAATATTGATTAAAATAGCGATGACAAATTGCGCCGCTAAGATAGAAAAAATAGGTCCCGCTAAATCGACCAAGGTCCATAATTGCATGCTCATTAAGCTCATCGCAAGAAATGTGCCCAGTGAAATGTCAGAGATTAGCGATATAGCTGGTTTTCGTGTCGGCCATTTTTGGCCTGATAATCGAGGAAATGAATCAGGGATAATATTGGTAATTAAAATACCTGCAAATAAACAAGTAACAAAAAGCGGTAATTGTAAACCAGTTTTACTCACTAAAATATTAAGCAAAAAACCGAATACCATACAAATGTGGATGGCAAGAACAGCATCTAAAAAATCATATTTATTAATGGTTTTTTCTTTTACTGTCTCATTTTTATTTGCAATATCTTCTTGAACGCTGATTGTTAAGTTATGTTTTTTAATGAGAAATTTAGCAATTGGCCCGCCCATTATACTAGCTAAAATCAAGCCAAAAGTTGCACTAGCTATACCTATTTCCATCGCATTGGATATGCCAAACCGTTCTGCAATTTGAGGTGCCCAAGCGATTGCGGTGCCGTGTCCTCCAATTAATGAGACACTACCACCTAACATCCCTACTGCAGGATTCAAGTCAAATAGAGAGGCAATGGTAATACCCGTTAGGTTTTGAATAATCATGTAAGCAATAGTGATGAAAAGTAAAATTATTAGTGGTTTTCCGCCTTTTAATAAATCTTTTATACTGGCATTAATGCCAATAGTGGTGAAAAAATAAACCAACAATACGTTTCTTGCTTGAAGATCAAATTCAATAACAATATCTGTTATTAAGTATATGCCTGCGATAAAAGTTGAAATGAGTAAACCTCCTGATACGGGTTCAGGAATACTAAACTCTTTCAAAAAATTAACTTTATGCGTTAACCTTCGGCCAATAAATAACACTAATATGCCAATAGTGACTGAAAAAAAGGAACTAAACCGTAAAACACCATCAATTATTTCTAAATTCATACTTATTCCTTTGATTTATTCCTAAGAATTATTATTAGAGTTCTGTATTGAAAGCATTACCGAGTGCATTGGCCAACCTTTTCTTTGGCATAAAACAATTACTCAGAAAATAATAGCTCACTTTAAGGGGATTGATACTTTTCACTAATAAAGTTTAGCATCAAGTTTTCTTGTTTATTCATTTGCTTACCTAAACAAGCTAACTTTGGATATAGTCCTATTTTTCAGACACTTCATTACCATTGATCACATAGACTTCTTTTCCTTTTATGATCCCTGAGCATTTATCATTTGGTGTCGCACACCAAGAGTCAACAACAAGTAATTCATCGTTCGCTTTGACGATGTATCGCCAACCATACAAGGTTTTGTTTTTTTGCTTCGCCGCTTTTCTGGCTCCTATTAACCCGCCAATAATTTTTGCTGCATCTTTACCACTACCAGAGCCAAATGCAGAGCCTACACCTACGCCAACCGCGGCTCCAAGTAAAGGGTGACCGTCTTTGCCAACTTTAGTCGTTATAACTTCTGACTTTTCAATAACCCCTTCAATAACTTTCGACGCTGCATGAGACTGAGATGATATTAGTGTAATGAACACAAGCGATAGTAATTTTTTCATTTTATTTCCTGCCTTAAATCTGAGATTCCACCCATTACCCTGTACATAAAACGTACATAAAATGGCTGTTTGTTTTGAAAGATAAAAGGAGCAACAATAAGTAAATAATTATTACTCCTTGTTAAATAAATTTTATAACGTTAAACACTCGGTAATTGACTCATCATACTATTTACCGCCTTTGTAACCGCCTCATCACGTTCTTGATTGTTCTCATAATGTTTTAGCGTTTTAGTTAAAGAACTACGCCATACTATTTTTTGTGATTGATTGTCTATTACGTCAATCACTAATGTTCCTTCTACATAGTTTCTAACATTAATATGTGACCCCCCACCCATACCATAATAACCAAATCGATTGTAACTACCGTTGAAGTTAGAATTAACTTTGATTTTGTCCTTGGTAACAATAAAATAGCTAATTAAAACATCCGCAGATTTAATATTATCTTCCTGCTTACCTTGCTGTATTAATGCGGTGGTAACAGCGATATCAATTCGCTCTCGGTTAATATCACTGATTAACGAATTATTGTTATGGTCATCACCTATCACACTAAAAGTTTTGACTGTGGAAAAATCGTAACTACTGCTTTGATCTGTATTAGGAGTATAAGTCGTTGAGCAAGCCCCCATTAATAATACGATGGGTAAAATCATTAATTTTGTTAATCTCATAATAGCCTCTTTGTTTAAAATTAAGTTATTTCTGTCATTTAAGTTCATGACTTATCTAAATCTGGTTAAATAAATGCGGAAACCAACGCTTTCTTTGATAATTTAGGAAACGTTAAGCTTTCATTTTTTTCTTACGTATCTGTAATTTATGTTAACCAGTTGTTTCAGAAATTTCCCTCTACACTGATTATTGCTGATTGCTTGGAAGTTATTTTAGGGTGTCCACACTCAAAAATATGTGTGTAAACGTGGTTTGTTTGTGTGTTTATATTCGAACAACATTATTTAGAAGCTATTAAAAGGTGAGGAATCTGATTAGCTTGAAATTGACCTGCTGTTTCTATGGCCATAAGCTGACATTAAGCCTTTGCAAAGTCATAATGATATTCAGGGGAATAATAACCGAAATTTACTGCTTGTTTGTAGAGCAGGTTTAAGCTCAATATAATCGACTGTGGATTTCGAATTCCAGATGTTAACTATGAGGCTAAATTTATCGTTCATCAAATGATAAATCAAAGTTCGCTTTACCAATATTCGAATTCACTAACAACGGATATAACTCCGTTAGTACGCATACATTAAATTTTATTATTTTGTTTTATTCGAAAGCCATTAATTTACGAGGGTAAAATATACCTTTAAAATCAACATTTTGAGTTTGCAGTAATATCAGCTGATGACATATCAAGCCAACTGATTACAAGTCAGTTGCTAGATGTTTATTTATTATTGGTGAAATTCAAAAACTAACCAAATTGAAGTAAAAAAATAGATAGTCAAAAAACATAATTAATATATTAAGATTAAGCCAATTACTCAAAAATAAGTACAGCTTCTGAAAACACGGTGCGTATTTCTTTGAAAATGCATGTACTGAATAATATAGACGGGGGAATCTTCCCCCGAATTTTTGCTATGAGCTGTTAAATCGGCTTAGAAAGTTGCTAGGACTATTTAATTGATTGTCAGGGCGTCAAGGCCGTTCACTATAGAGCTATTCCATGCAGCAAAACAAGGCTTTTGCGTTTCAAATTTAAATTCGAAAAGTAAACTTTTATCTTCATTAATTCCTTGTATAACCGTTGTTACTGGTTCAGCATTTAAGCGATTTACTGCAGCAAAGTTAACAAGATAATCTCCGTTACTCTTTGTTTCATCGATATATATACTTGAACAAACATCACTGTAAATACTCGAATCATAGCTCCATGTTACAGAGGCTGTCATTGTTTCTTCATTAATTTCATAACGCGCCGATGGGCTTGTTGTCAGTGCAAGACCTTTAGGTGCATCTTCCGGTTGATTGAAACTTAATTGACCGTCATTAAAAAGTAATAATTCCCCATCAACGATTGACAGTGCATGTTGACCAATGGGCTTTGTATCTGAAGAATATAAGGATAACGTACGTAGTGAGGGAAAATTTACAAACCAATGTTTAGTTTCATCACCCAGAATCCATTTTATTTCTTGAGTATCATAATCAATTTTAATAACAAAATTTTCTCGGCTAGATACAAGTAAGCTATTATCCTCTTGTTGATATATCGCCGAGTTCATATGAAACCAATCAATACCGTTTCGAACGAAATGAACGGGATCATCACCGTTGGCTAACATATATTTTGCAACTATCTCAGAGAAGTCCCATTGCTTGATAACCTTACCCTGATCATTAACCTCCACTAGGATGCTTTCAATCAACCGTTCTGAGTATCCCGTTTTATTCGTGTCTATTTCGACTAAATAACCACTTTTTCCAAGGCTTAATTCATGATGTGCCTCTATATCAGATAAATCTTCATGGCTAATTTTAGCTGAGCTAAATGTACCATCTAAATGCACGGTATATAACTCGTCATCGTTAGCTACAATAAAGCTTCCATCTTTAAATAGTGTAGATCGGCCACTATAAAGTTCGCCGTCAGTTAAATATGATTGCCAACGGACGTTACCATCAATGTCCATGATTACTGGTCCATTTGTTGATGATTTCATCAAAAGGTAATCATATGAAGGTTTATTGGTACTACTTACAGGTTCTGTTATGACGTATTTATTAAATGGGTTATTGACAGGCTCTAAGTCTGCTTCGGTAATTATTTCTGTCGTCATTGTTTTCACAGAGTTATCGGTAAACGTAAAAGCTAATTCAACTTCATTTGCGTGGCTTCGGTATAACCCATAAACGGGTAAATGAATCCCTTGAGTATGTGTTGATAACTTATCGATGGCATAATTTGCTTTGATTTGAGCTGCAAGTGACCCCGGTTTTGCTTTAATGGTGAAACCAATATGTGACAACAACTCTTCGTTGATATTTAGGTCAAGCCCTGAAATAAATAATGAAGGTTTTTTGTCATTCTCAACAATATCTTCTTGAGAAATATTACTTGTTTGTGCAAGCGTTAATGCATTTACCTCTATAGAAATTTCTTCGTTAGTAACCCCGCCATCGTTGTCTATTACGACTAATGAAAAGGTGACCACTTCATCTGCAGTTATGTTTGGAAGAGTGAATGTTAATATTTCTGAGGCGGTATCCTCAATTATTATGGTTGTTCCTGACGTTTGTTTCCATGTTATATGAGCAATGGTTCCATCATCATCAATGTCCGCATTAAGGGTTAATAATGATAATTCATCAGCGCTGTTAGGCCCATTAATGCTAACAATAGGTAACTTATTGATATTCACCACTTGTAACGATAATGTTTTAGTAACTGTTGCTCCTTCGTTATCTTTAACCATTAAAGAGAATATTAACGTTTCATTTTTATTTACTTCTGGAGCGGTAAACTGCAATTCGTGGCTATTATTATGATCAGTTAGAACCGTTATTCCTGATGTTTGTTGCCAATGGTACGCTGTGATCTCGCCATCACTATCCAGCGCCTTCGCTGTTAAGCTCACTGTTGCTAGTTCATCTATGGTTGTTGGGCCTTCTATCGACAACGTTGGTGATTTATTCTTACTGTCACTGCCACAAGCAAATAAACAAAAGGATAGACCTGTCAGTAATGTAAGCCTAATAATAAATTGGTTCATCTTTAATCCTTCTATGTTGATTAAGTTAATTCAAAAAAATAATGACGTTTAATAAAAAAGGAAGAAGTGAGAACACTTCTTCCTTTAAATTTTAAGTAAGTCTGTATTTACTTTTTACGTCTTGTGAAGACGGTCAAGCCAACCATCATAAGAAAGTAAACGCTTGTTGAGCCACCGCTTGAAGATTTTTTATTATCAATAGGGGCTGCTTTTACTACGTTAGCCACTTTAATACTTATTGTCGCGGTATCAGAAGTGCTGCCATTTGTAACAGTCACTTGGTAAGTGTATGTTTCTGTACTTACTATGTTTGCAGGTGTAGCGAAGTTAACGTTAGCTGTATCTGTAGCACTTAATGCTAATGTAGTACCTGCCGTTTGCTCCCAAAGGTATGTCAGAGAATCATTTTCGCTATTTCCTGTACTGCCTATAGCCGATAATGCAATTGTAGCGCTACCTTCATTCACCTCAATAACAGAACTTGGATTGTCGTTGATAAGGGCAACAACAGCCACTTCGATTTCAGTGATGTAACTGGTTATCGTTATAGCTTCACTATCATTTACTGAATGCTGCGCTGTTAGGTGATAGTTACCACCAGCAGTAACGCCTGATGTTGCCACTACAAAATCAACATTTACTGCACCACTATTAGCCGCTTGCGAAGTAATAAAATTCACACTGTTACCGGTTTCGGTATAGTCTTGTGATGCAGTAACAATGGTGAAGCCTTCTGGAAATGTTACCGCTAATGCATGGGATTTATCTTCACCATTATTTTTTGGTATCTCAATAGTATAGTTAAGTTCATCACCAACAATTGCCGTTGTATCTCGGCCTGTAAAGGCGACTGTATTTTCTAATGCTGTTATGCTTAATAGTGTTTTACCCACATTATGCTTTAAGTCTGGTGTCGTTCCTATCTCGACTACGCCATAGTATTTTTCACCTGACTCCATCGATTTAAAACCTGTTTCACTCAACGAACCATTAATACTTAAATTAATGTCAAAAGTTTCATTTTGAGCAACAGATTCAGGGACATCAATATCAAATGAAGGTTGTTCTGAGTACTTAATTAAGCTGACTGAAATAGTTACATCATCCATTTCACCTTCGTTAGTCCCTTCATAGTTGTGGGCGAAGATCCAATAAGTTCCTGTTGGTGGGGTTTCTATATCACAATGTTCAACAGAACCTGCATTACCACTGATACAAAGGGTTGAATAAAAGACTTCCGAAGCATTAGGTAAACCATTTAAGTCTTCATCAATACCTACGTATAAGTCCATATCAGGAGCTGATGAAGACACAATATCAGCGATTAAACGTTTCGTATAAGGAGGAACCATAATTTGAATCGCATAAACACTTGCTAAGTTCATATATGGACGTTTATCAGTGCCTGCGCCAACAGCGCTACCACTTGATTTTTTAGCTTTGAACAATCCAAACCCACGAACTTGTAAATCATTTGAACCGGTTGTATTTACATCATTAATGACTACCGTTTTGTTGACATTATTGACTTCTGCTTCAACAAACTCTGCTACAGTACCCGCGATAAAGCTTGTTAATACCTGCAATCTTGTAACACTTAATTGTGAATCCGAAGGAGTCAGCTGAACAAAACTGTGCGTCCATTCGTCAACTAAATTAATGTTCGCTGATATTGAAATTGTTAATTCTTTTGATTGCCCCTTGGCAAGCGTAAAATTCGCAGGACTAACTGTTACTTCAACCCCTGGTTGCATATATTCATAACTTGCTGTCCATGATCCAGCCGCCGCTGCTGTAACCGTGCGAGTCCAGCTACAGGTATTCAGACAGGCCTCTGAAACCATCGATGATGAATTAAGTTTAGCTGGATCACCCCCTTGATCAGGATCGGCATCTAAGTACTCTTGTTTTGTTATATTTAATAACAAGCCTGCTTTAATTGCTGCGTCAACGCGAATACTACCAGCACCTTGATCAAAAAAGTCAGAGCGGTCCTTAACACCGTCAAAGTCATCATCTTTGTATGTAACATGTTTAGCTGTGGTCATTAAAGCTGATTGAGCTTGAGCTGGTGTCCAGTCGTTATGAACAGCGTAAATCAGCGCTAATGCCCCTGCAACATGTGGACTTGACATTGATGTGCCACTCATTGATGTATAAGGCGTCTCAACTATATTATCGTTCCAAGGGTGATCTTCAGAGTTGGCTGCATAAATATCAACACCTGGCGCAGCAACGTCTGGAGCAAAAACAGTACCAAAGGGTAAATTTGGTCCTCGGGATGTAAATACACCGGCGACATCACCTAATTCGCTATTTTTTATTTGTACAGATGGAGTGATCGTTACTTGATGTTCAGTACCACTTGTTAGCCATGTTTTTAACGTTTGACCATCTTCGGCGTTTATGTGGATAGCAGGAAGTAAGTGAGAATCTGCATTTATACTTTCATTTCCATCTTCAACATTTGCTAATATTAAACCACCAGCACCACCTGCTAATACGTTAACCCCTTTACGAACTCGAGCTATTGTACCTCGGTTACATACAACGATTTCACCAGAAAAAGTATTTTCGTCAAATGGTGAATTACAATTTTCATCGCCAAAGTCACTAGCCAATACAATTTTTCCTGTGATCCCACCCGTTGCCGATAAACCGCTTATTTCAGACGGAGTGCTTTCACCGCCAGAGAAATTTTTGATCGCTTTCTCTGAAAAGTCTCTGTCATGGGTGTAGGCGGCTACCGATGTTATCCAAGGTGCATTACCAGGAGCGCCAATTGTATGTGCATCTGGCCCACTGTTACCTGCTGATGTTGCAATGTGTAAGCCTGCTGCTCGTGCATTTAAAAAAGCCAGAGAATCAGTCGAGCGCCACGGATTATTTGCACTCCCCCCAACAGAGTAATTCATGACATTAACGCCATTTTCAATAGCATGCTCTAATGATTTTATCGTTAATTCTGGATAGCAACCTTCGCCTGTACATACTTGATACGAAACAATATTAGCATGTGGAGCAACGCCGCTAACTTGATCGAAAGAAAAAGCACTTTTATCAACTATGCTACCTTCATTGTCAGTTATTGATAAGTAATAAGGAACATCGGTGAGTATATTACCTGCTGCGGTAGAGGCAACATGGCTACCATGAGCGTTGAAGTCATAACCTACTTTTAATTTATCCTCAATTTCTTCGTAATCATTATTTAATACGGGGCCACGAGAATCGATAATTTCTGGGTAACTGACAATACCAATTAACTTGTCATTACAAAATTTGGCATAGGCAATACAGTCACCGAGGTAGTTGTTCTTGCCAAGCGGATTTTCATGATCGTATCCATCACCACCGATATCTGCAAAGGACGGGTGATAAGCATTTATACCAGTATCAATAATACCAATAATAACTCCTTCACCTTTAGTGGCTGCATGAGAGTCAACACCATCCCAAACTTTTTTAGCATGTATAAATTCTGGGCCACTATCGGTTTGAATATAGTGCATGCCGACTTTGCTTACTGACTTAACGCCTGAAAGTGTAGCAAGCAACTCAGCTTCTTGTTCCGACATTTCCGCTGCTAATGCGTTAATAATGAGCTGGTAATCATGCTTTATCGTTAAATCACGCTTTATTGCTTTTTGGGCTTGAAGTTTAAATTGTGATTGCTTTTCTTTGATATAAGAAATGTACGTTTTACTGTTCGATGATGTTGTACTTAATAGTCCTGTTGACTGAGTGTTTTTGCCCTGAGTTGATTTTATGCTAGTTGCACTGAAGCCTGTTAAATGTCCGTCATAAGTTGATAATGACTGATCTTCTAACTGGATATAATAAAGGGAATCTTGACGAGCTTTATGTGCTCTAGCCATTTTTAATTTTTGTTCACCAACAATCGGTTGATGAATGTTTTGACCATCGTTGTAGTGGTCATTATTGTTTTGTGAGGCGAAAGCGCCATTAGCAAGGGTGCAACATACTAATAAAGAGATAGTGGTTTTAAAAAAATTCATTGTATATCCTAAAATATGATGATTGAGGTAACTGTGTGCTACCTCAATCATTACTGCATTTTGAAATTCAGTAGATAAACTACTTATTTCAACTTCTACATATTGTAATAAGTCTTACTTACGACGACGAAACAGTGACAAACCTGCAAGTGCTAATAAGAAAGAACCAAAACTACCACCATCGCTACTGCTTGATGAGGTTTCGTCTGCTACAACAAGCTCAAAGCTCGAACTGCTACTATTCACGCCGTCAGATGCAATAACGGTAATGTTGTATCTTCCTGGGTAGGTAGGGTTACCTTGAATAACACCTTCTGCAAAGTGAACTCCTTCAGGTAAACCTTCAACAGTGTAAGTTAAACTGTCACCTTCAGGGTCAGCAAACATTGATGTAATATCAATTGAAATGTAAGCGTACCTATCATCAGTGATTTGTGTATTAACGGTAGAAATAGGCGCTACAATAATAGGAGCAACATCATTCAAGTTATTAACCCACACGGTAACTGTTACTGGAACACTTAGCGAGTTCCCTTGAACGGTCTGGATAATAACGTCGAATCTAGTGTTATTTTCAAAATCAATTGAGTCAGGATTGCTAACATATAGTTCGTGCGTTTCTTGGTTAATCGCAAATGGTGAACCAGGAAGAGCATTCACAATATTCAAGTCGAATGAAGAATATCTTGACTCTGATATGGCAAATAAGCCCGCAGTATCTAATTTTATTTTTCCAACTACAGCATCATAATCAGGGTTTTCATTGATGGTGAATTCCTGATCAGAGCGAACTTCAGCAACAACGCTACCATCATCATCTAGGTAACTTACTGGAGATGTCATTGAAAAATTATCATCAGTACTGATAACCATCACTTGACCATGACCTGAACCAAAACTACCTATACGAGCAGCAGCAACCGTTGCTTCTTCACCGGGTTGAAGGGTAATGATGTGGTTAAAATCAGCGGTTTCAATTGGGTTTTCTTCCGTTATCACAGAAAAACCTGCATGTACTGAATAATCTATATCGGCAATTTCACAAGAATAGCCTATCCAGGTGTCCATACAAACTTCAACATCTTCTTCGAAGTAACCTAAACGTGTTGGGTTAAATTGTGCAACTGGAGCAAATTTTAGATTTTGAGTATCGCGATCAGTACCAATGGAGAAACCAAAATTTTGATCAAAGAAGTTCAATAGTTCATTTTGACCAGGTACACCACGTTCAGTATTTTCTACCATGGTGATTAAACGATCGCCATTCTCATCAAGAGCATAACCTTCGTTATCCCAAAGCCCTGTGCTAGAAGAACAGTAGTAATGGCCATAATCGGCAAAGTAATCGTATTCAAGTAACTCTTCTAACGTCATACCTTCACATTGCACCATTTCAGCCAACATATCGCCGTTGTCGTCAAGTACAGGTACTTCTAATGGGATGTTTTCGTCATCTGGAGCATCACTAATATCATGATGTGCTAGCTCACCCAAACATACTTCTGAAACAATATTTGTTCCATTGGGTGTGATGCGTACAGGCAATGACGATTGTTTATAACGCCCAGTTGGGTTAAAACGGTCATATTCTTTCGAGTAGTCAAGATAATATGTCGCTGGTTCGCCATATTCATTTAGTTCAACCCATGTTTGACCCAACATAGCGGCTTCACCTTTCGCTACGTCGTACTTTGAATACCCAGTGAAGCTTTCATCCATGCCTAAGTCTTTCACTACTTGCTCAGGAATTAGGTCGTAGTAAAACAACGGTGTGCCTATTTTATCAAAATGGTTAGCCATTGCTGTTGCTGCTGGTTGCCATAAGTTAACGGCGATAGAGATTTTTTTACCCGTAACTTCACAACTTGCATCATCATAAATGCCACCACCAACAGTTTTGATTTTATGCCCGTAAGTGCGCTCTTTACCTACTGGCTCGGCAGCAGTTTCTATTACGGTAGGGTATACTTCATAAGTTGTTGGGGTATTTGATGTATTGCTAATCGAAGAGGTTAACGCGAAGTAGGTTGGCGTATGTTCGTCACGATTTGGGTAAATAGATTCTGCCCACTCGAGACTTTCATACTCTGAACGACCTAGGTCACTGTTCCAGCCTAATGATATTGGATACTCTTTAGTAATCGCACTTTTGTCAATATCACTACTTGGGCGAGCTTGAATCATCCAGCCGACATTTAGTTCAGGTTGACCTTCGGCAGTTAACTGAAAATAACCGTTAAGCTCAGTCGCTTTATAGTTTTCGTCAGTATACTCTTCTGAACTTGTTAATGGCCATGCCGGTAACATAGTACCATCAATATCAATACTAACCGCTATGGTTACAGAATGATGTGCTGGAATTGATACTATACTTGGGTGATTGATAGTTAATGCCAATTGTGCTTCTTTATCACCATTTGCCATATAATCTAAATTATATGTATGCGCTTGGTCAGAAAAGTTACGAAGCGTAATGTTTTTGACGATGGTTAATTCATCAGCAACCTCATGAAAACCAAACTGAACATACGGTTGGTTATTTTCAGTATTCCAAGCGGCAATTGGTGTCGTGGTAGCTGATTCTATGTTTTCAGTACCATGGCCAATATAAATTAACTCGGCTTGCTCAAGTATCTCTCCGGTTTTAAAGTCAGTTTCTTTAATATTATGATTAGCTGTATTTGCTAATATTGCCTTTAACTCAACTGGACCTAAATCAGGGTGAGCAGCTTTGATAACAGCTATTGCAGCAGCAATACGTGCTGAGGCAACGTCAGCACCCGTACGTCGTGCAAGTTTTGCTGCATTTTCATCAGAATTACTGACTAATGCAACCGGCATATCTTTAGCGATACTCATTACTTCTGGTTTTAAGTCATTACTACCACGTACCGGGCCCATTGGTGACCAAGAAGCGGGTGTTACTGTTTCACCATCATCAGCCATTACCGCAGAACCAACTGTGACAGCAGCTGGAGACGCCCCTGCCCATGAAATCCAGTTACGGAAGTTAGTAGCTGTTACTTCACCGTACACGCTTTTATGACCAAATGAGCCTGCTGGCGTTACAATCGTCATCCCTTGTGCTGATGCTGCTTGTATCATTTGTTGTGTAACAAATTCACTGGTACCAGATTGTTCATGGGATTGATAAAACGCGGCTGCGCCCGATGCATCTAATAAAACTACATCTACGTGATCACTTGTATCACCATCTTGGTTTGGATCTAATGCATGCTCTATCGCTTGAGCAATTTGTGTATGGCTTGGAACGCGACCATATGTGCTGTCATTATTGGGATTCTTACTAACGTTATATACTTTATAGGCGTATAGCGAAGCTCCTGGGGCTAACTGATGCACGATACTTGCAAGTTGAGTACCTTGACCTTTAGGATAAACGAAACCACGGCCATTATCATAATCAAGATTTTGGTCAATAGGATTACCATCCATTCCCCAGTTTTCTGATATAAAGTCCCAACCACCCACAACAACGCTGGTTGGAAAACCGTCATAGCCGACGATAGCATCTGCTGATTCATCGACATCAGGCGTTGATGGATCATCAGCCACTGCTGGAATTGTTGGCCCAATGGCACCATTTTCAAACGCATCTAAGTAGCTTCCTGCAACAGGAGGTGTTTCAGGGTCGTTATCGTCACCATAAACACCGCTTCCGCCAAACTCAGGTAATGTGTAATCAATACCGGTTGATATAATAGCTACCGTTGCACCACGCCCCGCTGTTTCCGAGCTTAAGTACGGAGACTGCATGGTAATTCCTTCAGTAGTGTCACCTTCACTCGTTATTTGCGCATTATTGGTTGACAATTCGCTTTTTTCTGCAGAACGAACATCAACATTAGAGGCTAATACTGAATTAACACCTGTTAAGGTTTTTACATCTGATAATGCTTCTGTGCTTAATTGCACAGTGATGAAGTTTGATAATAAACGCGATTGGCCAACTAATTTGGCTTGAGGGTCTAGTGCTAAAATTTGCTGAAATATACGTTCTTGTTGTTGGCTGACAGCATTAGCTTCATTGCTATAGTCGCTACGATTACTGATACCGTGAGCTAAAGCAGGTTTACCATCGAGTTGGATGACAAATTGGCTAACTGCTTTAATAGGCTCAGCATAAGCTTTTCTTACTTCTGAATCTATTTGTGCTGTGACTGTTCCAGCGAAAATCGCTGAGCTTACGCATAACGCTAGCGTAGTTTTCTTGTATCTCATTTGTTGTATCCTTAATTGGTATTATTATAAATAGCCGTTTTATTTAAATTTGTTGTTATTAAACGTGCCTATTATTTTATAAAGAGTAATGTTATTCGTCACAATGGTGTAAAACTCGAATCTAACTCGATTTTACCTAAAATAAACATCAACCAAATATCGAATTAATATCTATTATGTTAAATAACAGTGGCTTGCGCTGTAAGTGGTGATTCATTGATAAAAAGAAGGAGGTAAAGAAAATCAATAATGTGGTAATAAAATGGGTAAAAACATGAAGAGGAAAACAGGCTTAAGCAGGGGGGATTGTACTTCATTCTGAAAATATCGAGGGGGTTAATCGATTTTTTAGTTGTTGTTGAAAGAGCTCTCTAAGGGGAGTTATTTCTCTAACGTTGGGTTAGCAGTATACGCAGTAATAGAAACAGCGCTAATGTCAGCCTCATTGGAGGTCTTTAGTGTGGCGATGAAACTGTGGTCGTTTGCCGATGAAATTCCAAAAAATTTACGAATGCTATTTGAAGGGTAGGTCAATAGCACATCGGTGTTACCATCCGCGATAATGCTTTTTATTTCATCGCTATCTTTGCCACGTTTTAAATAAATAAGTTCGTCTTGTAACCAAAAGAATGCACCGTAATCAAAAACCGATAATTCGTCAGTGATCAGCGACGACTGTTTCGTAAGGAGATCAAGTTGCCAAATGCCTTTTTGGTTATTCTTTGAATAATACAGTTTTCCATCCGGGCCTTCGATAGCGTAATTCTCCCCTTTATGGGTAAGCTGTTCCATTTTATTACTGGCAATAGTCAATCGGTAAATGCCAGCATTGTCGGGGGTACTTGTTAAAAAATATAACGATTTACCGTCACGTGACCAACTGATGTTTTCAGCAAATAAACCATTTGTTGATAACTCTTCTAATTGACCTGTTTCAATTGACCCTAGATATAACTGACTACTATGGTCTTTTTCTGATGTAATCGAAGTGACAAACCTTTTACTATCTGGCGAAACGGCAGGAACACTAGCGTTACCTAGTTCTTTGCTCAAATTGACACTTTCAAATTTGTCATTTAACCAAAGAGACCAATAATTAGAGCGATTCGAAAGAAAGAGAATATCTCCGGTTTGAACAACATAACGGCCATACATATCTCGTGAAGAAGAAGATATTCGGCGTATCACTTTGCCTGTTTCAAAAGAAAGTTGAGCGATATATTCTTTTGAAATGTGGCTTGAAAAATATAATATTTTATCGATGCTATTAAATGATATATTGCTCGGCAACCCGGTTTGGCTAATCAATGTTGCTGTTGAATTGTCAACTGAGATGCGCTCTAGAACATGTCGTCCTTTTTTGGAATAATTAACAAAGATAGCGTTGTTATCAATATCCCAATCTAAATCGATTATACCTATTTTGTCTTTTAATAAAGTGGTGAGTGAGCGATCATCATTTTGCAATATCAAACTGTCTTTCTGACTGCCACTGGCTCGAATGAACGCTATTTGAGAATTGTCTGAAGAATAATGTGGAGCGTAATCAATCATGTTTCCTTCAGGAAATGTAACCTGTTTTATCGTGCTGGTATCAAAATCGAAAGAAAATATGGCAACGCCATCCCCTAGTTTTTTAGAATAAAGTAGGGTGTTATCATGCTGATTCGACCAAGAGAGAACACGTTTAAATGGCTGATAATAACAGTCTTCGTCGATCAGAATATCTTCGTTAGTCACTAAACGTCTAGTTCGAATCTGACATTGACCATTTTCTAAAATTCGAACATAGGCCAAAGAACTATCACTGGCAGACCAAGCTGGGGACGCTTCCTCATCATTACTCATGGTTACCAATTTCAAGGGGCTAGAGTGGTTGGCAATTTCTTTTAAATAGACGCTACCTTTATGTCCATTGCGAAACCATTGAAATGCCAAGTATTTACCATTATGAGATACCGCTGGATGTTCTTCAACACCTTCATAATTGGTAATTCTAGTATTCTCCTCAACACTTTGTGTTCTGGTTTGTTGTGGAATGATCGTACGATCATTTTTGCTGATAAACAGATAGGAGCTTAAGACAATAATAACAGCAACACTAACTAGGATTGCCGTGAATGCGATCATTTTTACTTTATTAACTTTAACAGTGGGCTTAATGGCGGAAGTGTCAGCTGATATTACCGGCAACATAAGCTGATAGCCAATTTTGGGTAAAGTCAGGAATACTTCATCTTCAATACCCAGTTCCCTAAAGGACTTTCTTAATGTCCAAATTGCATTAGTGTAGCCATTTTTACCTACGCCTTCGTTGCCGAGCCAAATACTCTCTATTGCATCTTTTCTTGCAACTATATGATCTTTATTGGTCAAAAATAATTTTAATAATTCAAAGACTTTAGACGATAACTTAGCTGATTTAGTACCATTAATTAAATTCATGGTCTGACAATCGAGGACGGAGGAGCCAATGAGATATCGAGAGATTGTCATGAATTGTAAAGTAACCTTTGAGCGCAGTGATATTTGTGCATATTTGAATCGGACATAATATATATGACTCTCAAATTTTATACACCATTTAATTGTTATTTATTGTAAAGTATTTACGTAAACATCAAAAAGCTCTAGTTAGAAACTAGTCTGTTTTATGCTATCTGAAACTCCATTCTGAGCACATTCTTCTAAATTTATAGTGGCTTTTGTTACTGCGTCGTTTTGCTCCCTGACGAGGCGATTACATCTTTTAAATAAGTTTTACTTTTTTTTCATTTGTATCTTCAGTGAAATCAATTATAACTTAACTGGGATTGTCAAATCTAGTAGGAGTTCGAGCTTTGGTTTGAATATAAAAAACTTTAATTTACCTCACTGTGATGTGGTTAATTGTTTTTATGCAGAATATTCGCAGATTATGTCTGTCAATTTAGATATGAATAGTGAACTTAGTCATGTGTGCGTGCCCTAGATAAACCACATCCAGCCATCAGTTTTCGCTTTTCAAGCTAAAATAGAACTAAGTAAACTTAAAAATACACTTGAATCGAAAGACTCTGTTTCTAAAGATTACCTTAGTAAAATTGAGGAGTTATTTCATATTAGTGGATATAAGTTATTTGTATTGGAATAACTTTCAATCAGTTACTATCATTAAGGTGTTCTCAGTATAGGAGATTTTTTAGTGATATATTTTCACAAAGATTTTTTGTCACCAGTCATTGAAAGTAAGTTTCCATCAAACAATGCGCTTTGGAAAGGTGGTATTTATGTAATCACCATAGGGGGGCTTTATTTTTTAAGTGTAAAGTTTTCTACCCTTTTTTTTACCATTCCCAATTTGAACATTAGTGCATTTTGGCCACCAAATGCAATATTTGTAGCATTTCTAATAGCGAGCCCTAAACCGTTATGGAAATACATCGTTTTAGTTGTATTTTTAGCTAATTATTTAGGGAACTTCCTTTCTGGTACGGGTATATCATTGAGCATTGGTTTTGCTGTTGCGAATATCATTGAAGGGGGGACAATTGCTTATTTTATGTGTAAGTGGAATAAGCCAAATATAGTTTTCAGTAGTTTTGAAAACTTTTTTTTGTTTATATTAATCATCCTGATAGGTTCCTTTTTAGGAGCGATTACTGGAGCGGGCAACCTCTCACTGTCATACGGTTTCGACCAATTCTGGAGTGTTTTTAGAGGCTGGTTTTCAGCGGATACTCTTGGCAATACTTTATTACTCTCCGTTATTTTATCATTAAATGATAAAAGAGTTTTACATAAGATAATAACGTCAGAACATTTGTTAATCGCTGTAGTATTATTTGTTGCATCGATAGCCGTATCAATACTCATCTACTCTCAAGAAAATACAAACAACATAATCCCACTTAATTATATGGTCTTCCCATTAGTCATATGGGCTGCTATACAGTTTAAAATTAAAGGTGCTGCTCTTGTTACCTTTCTCATTATATTTATAGCGCATTGGTATACCATCAATGGTCAAGGTCCATTCATGGTATACGGTATCACAATTCAAGATCATATATTTTGGCTACAATGCTATTGTGCTGTTTTGTTTATTACTGCAATCTCTTTAGCTTTGCTTGCTTCTGAACGGTATAAAGTTATCAAAAGTTTGAAAGTAAATAAAATGATTATTGATGAATCATCTAAGGGCATTATTGTTTGTCGTCTTGATAATCCAGAATGTAAAGATTCTTTTCGTATTATTGCCATTAATGATACTGCCGAAAATTTAGAACCTAATAACGCCCACACTATGCTAGGGAAACGCTTGAACGATGTTCTTGATAATACTTTTGATGGTCAGTTACTTGGTATTTATCAAAGCTGGATTAAAATGGGCAAAGGGCAGATGAGACATGCTGATTATGTTCCTGAAAGTGAAGAAGATACAAATAAATGTATATTCAAATGTGATGCTAAGTATCTAGGAGAATATTGTATTGGTGTTTTTTATGAAGATATAACTCAAGAATTACAAGAAGAAGAGAACCGTAGGCAATCAACTAAAATGGAAGCATTAGGTATACTAGCTGGCGGTGTCGCTCATGACTTTAATAATATATTAGGTTTGATAACGGGCTACTCTGATTTAGGCAAGGAAAAATTTCCACAAAACAGTAAAGAGTTGCATTATTTTGATGAAATATCCTTAGCTGCTAACAAAGGGGCAAACTTAGTAAAAAAAATTCTTACTTTTAGTCGAATGAAACCCGTAACATTAAAGCCCATTAGGTTAGCAAAGGCGTTAAATGAGTCACTTGATATGATTAGACCCTCTATAGCCGCGAACATTAAAATTCAACGGAATGTATCTGAGGGTGAAGACTATGTAATGGCAGATGAAACGGATATATATCAAATAGTGTTAAACCTATGCATAAATGCAAGTCATGCATTTGAACAAAATGGGGGAATCATAAATATCAGTTTGAATAAAGTGCTACTAGATGAGGCACAAGGAAAGTCGCTACAATTAAATGAAAAACCATATTTAAAGTTGGATATTGCCGATAATGGCTGCGGTATGACAGATGACGTCGTGAAAAAAGTATTTGATCCTTTTTTCACGACTAAAAAGCAAGGTAAAGGGACTGGTCTTGGCCTTTCAATGATTTACGGGATCATTAAAAACTATCAAGGTGAAATTACTTTAAAAAGTGCAGTAGGAAGGGGAACTACTTTTTCTATAGTGTTGCCCATAACTGAGTATCATCAAGCTGCATCACTTAATAAAACAGCTATATCACATGAAGGTTATGGTCACCTGCTAATTGTTGAGGATGAACCATCGTTAGCTAATTTATATAAAAACTTTTTAACAAGCGAAGGCTATACAGTAACTACGTGTAAAGATGGCTTAGAAGCACTGAATTTATTCAAAATGTCTCCTGAAAAATATAATTTAGTATTTACTGATCAAGAAATGCCGAACATGACTGGCAAGAAATTAAGCACAGAGCTACTGAAAATTAAAAGTAATATCCCTATTATTTTGACTACAGGCTTTAGTGACGCTAATGCTGAAAAAGAAGCGATGAAACTAGGTATTAAAAAGTACTTCTTAAAACCTATTGATTTAAGGCAACTTAATAAAACTATCAATGAACTGCTGTTACCTAAACACTAGCGTTTAGTTGTAATTTTCAATGGGGCATAATGAATGAGAAAAGAAATTACTATTGATGACATCGTTTGGCCGTGTGAGCTAAGTTTGTCATTAAAAGAAAATTTACTTTCAATAGCAAATGTTAAACAAGGGATTACAGCTTTAGGTGGATCACCTAAACAACCCTACAGCAGAGATATTTGTTATCTTGTTGAAGGGATTGCAATACTTAACACCTCAACTCCAGATACATCATCAACAATAGGCGGTGTTATAGGCCCACATAACTGGTTTGGGGCGATTGGTATTGATGAATCATCTCGTCCTATTTTTACTAGCGAAGAGCTAGCTCCTGTCGTGTTAATTGCATTTCCTAACAAGTTATTATTAAAGTTGGCTGAAAAAGACAGTGAAGTATACAAATTTTTATTTCACATATCTCAGTCGCTACTTAAGAAATGGACACAGGTAGCAGCAACAGTGATACATGATAAAGAAATGCGTATTGTTTTTGCGTTACTGGAGTTGCTTGTTCTTCATCATAAAAAAGATGATGAAGTACTCTGTATAAAAATCTCTCAACAACAGTTATCTTTCCTATCTGGCATTTCTAGGCCGCGAGTTAATGAAGTTCTAAAAGCACTGGAAATTGCCAAAGAAATTGAAATAATGCGAGGATGCTTGCGTATTGTTAACTTGACTAAGCTAGCTGCTCGTTTAAACAACCTTAACGTTAGTATGCGTGATCCTCGAGTATTTATTAAATAAAATCAGCAGTTTTAACTAATATTCAAAATAAATTTATTCGATGGTTTCCATTATTATTTGCTCTAATTGATTAATGTTAAATGGCTTTCTCAAATAATTAGCAAAACCTATTTCTTGACACTTTTCTTTTGTTCCAGCTACAGAGTCCGCGGTAACGGCAATAACTAATGGTTTCTTTTCCTCGTTACTCCTCATGAGTTTTTCAACAAATTCAAAGCCATCCATATTGGGCATATGGCAATCCGAAAGAACGATATCATAGTCTTTTTGCTGACATTTTTCATAAGCAATCAGTCCATCACTAGCAACATCGGCAGTAATACCAAGCTGTTTCAGTTGACCGACAATAACTTTTTGATTGACAGGATGGTCTTCAGCGACAAGTACCTTTAATGCTAAGTCATTATGCAAATTAATTTTCTTTTCTTTTAATTCGGTACTTTCAAGAAAGTCAGATAAAGCACAACTATTAGGCTTTACGATAGGCAAATTTAAAGTCAAAACAAATGTTGAACCTAAGCCTAATGCTGACTGTACTGATATCTCCCCTGACATTAAATTTGCTAATTCGTAACAGATACTCAAACCTAATCCTGAGCCATCGTATGACCTTGTGCTGTTGTTTTCCGCTTGAATGAAAGGTTGAAATAGCCCCTCTTGTTTCTCTTTATTTATACCTAGTCCGGTATCACTGACACTGATTTCGATTTTTTGGGAATGATTTTGATCATCAAGATGATTGTCATTCGAAATATCTGTTCCCTTAGAGGTCATGGCTTTAATGGTGAAGGTTATTTTCCCTTGTGTGGTAAACTTTACCGCATTCGTCATTAAATTCCCTATTGCTTGTATGAGTCTTGAAGGGTCCGCCAATAAAAATGGGGAAATTGACTCGTCATAACAAGTAGAAAAATAGATGTCTTTATTTGTTATTTGTTGCTGATATTCTTTGACTACGTCATTAAAAATACCACATAGTTGAGTTGGCGCTTCTTTTAACGTTAATTGCTGTTTATCGAGTAAAGAAAAATCTAATAAATCATTAAACAACCTTAACAAATGCTTTGAAGATGAATTAAGTGTCGCTAATAAGTCTTCTTGCTTTTCACTCGTTTTAGTAAACTCTAACGCTTCAATCATGCCTAATATACCATTGAATGGTGTACGAATTTCATGGCTCATTTTGGCAAGAAAATCCCCTTTAGCAGTAACGGCTACTTTTGCTTGTTTAGTACGCTCTACGACAGTGTTTTCTAAATTTCCATTCGCATACTTAAGTTGATTGTTTAATGCATTCACCTTTAGCTTATGCTTAACTAAGCGATTACCATATAAGGTTATTAAGTAATAAATGTAGATAAGTAGGCCGATAAAAATAGCCGACAATATACGGATAAAACTGACTCCTTCTTCGCTACTCGATATTGCCTCACTTAAATCAATTTCGGTGACTAAACCAAACTCTAGCTCGGGTAACAAAAGCCAACTACCGATCACCTCTACGCCACGATAATCTACATAAGCATCTAATTGTTGCCTCCTCTTATTAACATTCTCTTGTGACTCGTCTAAAGAGTAGGTTTTCTTTATAGTGGCGGATTGGTTGATTTTATTATTAATAAAACGACTTGGATTGAGCATCTCGCCTGACTTATTAATAAGATAGGTTTCACCAGAAACCCCTGTTTGTGCTTGCTTCAGTAGAGGCAATAACGTAGATAACGGATCGTAAGTTAACACCATAACGGCTACGATATTATTATCATCGTCATAAATAGGTGAGCTTACTAACAAATTGGTGTTTTTTGTTACCTTGTCGGCATGGCTTATAAGACCGTCATACTTATAGTGAGGAAAGTGAAATTGCGGTTGGCCTTGGAAAGTCAAAGAAAGCAGGTTCACTTTCTTTTCTAAGTCAATTGTCCAATGATTTTGTTCGTCATAGTTTGATGATAATATTTTCATTTGCGGAGAAATAATAGAAAACCCAATATATTCTCTATGCTTTATTGCATTAGCAAACATTTCTTTTACATTGTTTTGAGCATTTAAAAACTGTTGTTGATCATTATTTTTATCGGCTTTAATTAATTGTAGTGTTTGCTGACGGATACTGGCATCGTCTGAAGCAAGAAATGCATCAGTTTTTACCATTTTACTCCAGGCAATAAGTGCTTGCTCTGTTGTTTTCAACAATGAGTGTATGTCTCTACCTGTCGATAACTTTGCCTGAAGCTCCATTTTATATTGAAAATAAAATTGAAGCGCTATAATGAGTACAAGGGGTATAGCCATCATAAATGCGACTTTAGGTTTAAGTATAGTAGCCATTATATGGTTACCTCTTTGTTGCTAATTTCATCGCACCATTGCATTGTTTCTTTCGCTAAAATTTCTAGCCCTGTGCCTAGGGTTAAAATAAGTTCAGTGAGTTGTTCTGTGTTTTCTTTGTCTGAATACCCTTCAATTTGTTCCGCTATGTTGGCTAATTCATCAGCGCCAAGGTATCTAATGGCACTTTTTATTTTATGCCCTATATCTTTAACTTTGGATAATTTAGATTGCTGATGTGCAATAACCAAGTCATCGAAATCACCAGTATTGATTAAGAATGCGTCTAAAATTTCTAAGGTTAAGTCAATATCTTCGCCGGTAAGTTCTAAGGTACTTTCACGGTTAAGATGTTGTGTAGCTTGTTTACAGATACTATCTTCTTTAGGCGTAGCTTTTAGTGCAACTTCTGGTGTTCTTAAGTTTTTTACTGTAACAATGGCACCTTCTGGAGTAGCCTTCGGTTTCTCTATTGACAATGCTGAAACAGCAATTTCAAGCTTTGTTTTTAAACTACTAATAGGACAAGGCTTGGTTAAATAATCATCAAAACCTGAATCCATACAGTTTTGTACAGCCCCGTCTAGGGCATCAGCAGTAATAGCAATTATTCTGGGTTTATTGCCTTGGCGCTCTGTTGATATCTTATTCGCTAATTCAAAACCATCCATTTCTGGCATATGGCAGTCAGATAAAATAATATCGTAGTCACCCTGTTTGTACATTTTATAAGCGATCAAGCCATTTTCAGCACTGTCACATGCTAGATCCAATTGGTTTAGCTGACCTGCGATTACTTTACGATTAACAAGATTGTCTTCAGCTAACAATATTTTTAGCTGTGGTAACTTATCATTTGATATGTCACTTAATAATGTAGGTCTGAACATATTAAGCCCCGCTTTTGGCTGCTCTTTGCAAGGGGGTAATGGAATACTTATGGTGAATAAAGTGCCTACGTTGATAATTGAAGAGACAGAGATAGTGCCTGCCATTGCGTCAATTATCTCCTTACAAATGCTCAATCCTAGACCGGTCCCACCAAATTTTCTGGTAGTATCTTGTTCCGCTTGCACAAAAGGGGTAAATAAAGTATCCGTTTTATTTTCGGGAATACCAATGCCGCTGTCTTTTATTTCAATAATGATATCGTGCCAGTTATCGTGATTTTGCAACGCTTGCGGTAATTGTTTGATAGAAACTTGTATGAAACCTTGCTCAGTGAACTTGATTGAGTTAGATATTAAATTATTCAGCACTTGTAAAAGCCGGGTAGGGTCACTTAAATAGTTGTATTTAATCGTTTCGTCAATATTAATGATAAGCTGTAATCCACGAGATTCAGCTTTATATCGGAAATTGTCCATCGCTGCATTTGCTAGCTCTTCTAGATTTATTGATGTTGACTCTAGCGTAAGTTTACCCGCATCCATTTTTGAGAAATCTAGGATGTCGTTGAGTAAAATCATTAGGCTTTTCGCCGAACTATTTAGCGTGCTAAGCAAATCACTTTGGTCTGGCCTTAATTGCGTAAAGCTCATTGCTTCTGCCATACCCAGTACGCCATTCATAGGTGTTCTAATTTCATGGCTCATGCGCGCCAAAAAGTCTGTTTTAGCACTGGCAGACTTTTCCGCTTCATTGCGCGCTATTTTTGCTTCTTTTAATGCTAGCTCTATATGTTGCTTGTATTTCACATCAATTAATTTCTGTCGGTAGCGATACAACATATAAAGTACAATGCTAATGAAAATTATTGTTGCAATTATTATTAGCAAATCAATCAATTCTTTATAACGATGATCATCAGCCTGTACGATTAGGGTCTTTTCTAGCCATTTATTCTTGATCTTTGTAGCTTCTTCACTATTGATTAAACTTAAACCCAAATTCAAAATATCTTTTAACGTCGCATTTGAATGTGTGGTTGCCATGCGAAGAAAGGAAATTGTATTGAAGTCTTCAGTTATGTGCATATATAACGAATTTAACTGCAAGGTTTTTGCTAAATATTGAGCGTTTGATAGGTTACCTATATAGGCATCCGCTTTATTATCGTTGATTGCCTGCAACGCATCTTCTGGTCTATCAACATAAATAAATTGTGCGCTAGGTACTTTATTCTTCATTACTGTTGAATTTATATAGCCTTTTATTAGAGCAATTCTTTTATTGGCAAGTGTTTTTAATGAACTTATTTTGTCATCAGGTCTACTGATTATCGCTAGCTGTGATTCACCAACAGGAGTAGTAAAGGACAAATACTTACTTCGCTCCTCAGTTTTTGAAATAATTGGGTAAAAATCAATATGTTGTTTTTTGAGTGCGTCTTGAGCTAGGTCAAATGAAGTGAAAACGATAGGTTTGAAAGTGATGCCAATTCGTTTACTTATCAACGCTTGTTTATCTTCGATTAATCCGGTGAATAGACCATTGTCAATAATTTGATAAGGTGGATATCCTTGCCCCGCAATACCGTAAGTAACTACCGGATTATCAAGAAGGAATTCTTGCTGTTCAATTGATATTTGAGATAAATAATTACCTATTAGAATTTCAAAGGAGGCTTTTTTCCCTTCGCTATATAACTTTGCCCCAACATTGGCAGAGTAATGATCAAATTTTCTGATCCCTTCATTAAAGGCAATGGCTTGTTTACGTTTATTCTTAGCAAAAATGGCTCGTATAAAAGTTGGCTTATATTGTTTTTTAGCACGTTGGTAGTCTTGATACCTATCTGATTTTTCGAAACTATTTTGGTTTGTCGTATAAATATAATCATAGGGTACTTTTTGGTCTAGAATATTGCTAAGGTCAGTATTTAAGGTTACTTGCATCGTTTCCTGTTCAGGAAAAATATCATCTACATAGAACGGACCATGTATAGCTAATGAGGTTGATTGTGTGGGTTTTTCTTTACTTATATTGCTCTTAAGTTGATATATAACCCCTTGTTCTTTAATTATCGGTAAAGAGAAGTAGTATTTGTTTTTATATTGTTCTTCATATTGGCCGACAGCGATAACATCTATATCGCCATTTTCTAATGCTACAAGTGCTTCTTTATAGTTAAGTGAAATTAAATGTGGCTGAATGTTGAATTGCAAGGCCCATTTTTTCCATAAGTGTATCAACATACCGTGAATCTTTTTATTATCTGTTGATAACGATTTTGGGATAGCAATATTTAGTGATTCTAGTTCAGGCTGTATAGATAGTTTTGCATTTACAGCTGTTTCGCTCGCCAAAATTTGAGTTGAAAAGCTCTGTACGATAACCAAAAAAAACATATAAGTGGATATTGTTTTTATTAATAAATTGCCATTTTTTGTACACTTGAATAAATTCATCTATTTTCCACCCGATTTGAAATTAGCATTATTTTACGGTTAATAAATAAACAGTTCTGTTCTTTTGGGGACAGACACTTTAAAAGTGACTGGTTAAAATATGTTCTATTAAATCTGTGCACTTTACTTATTCAGATCGTAGTTTTAGGAAGTGTTGTTTGAGAATGGAGGTAAATATAATGAATAATGTTGCTAGAATGTTTGATAAATCAAAGCCAATATTGATTATTGATGACTGTACTATATATCGCACTGCAACCAAAGGGATGTTGTTGAAGCTAGGTTTCAATTCAGAACAAATCTTATTAGCGAAAGATGCCATTTCGGCACTAAAAATCGTAAAACATAAGCCCGTGCAGTTAATTTTATGCGATTACAACTTAGGTGATAAAAAAAATGGTCATCAGCTTTTAGATGAAATGGTCAATTGCCAGATGTTATCCGCAGACTGCGTAATTATCATTATTACAGGCGACTCATCAACAAGTGTCGTACGTGGTTTTTATGAGTTAAAGTCAGACGGATATCTTGTTAAACCACTAAACTATGCAACATTTAAAGAGCGCTTACCTAAGTTTTCTCGAAAAAAACGTGTATTAGCAGATATGCTGACAACTTTTGCCAGTGGTGATTTTACTGAAACTATAACCAAGGCTGACGAGAGCATTAGCAATGCCGAAAAGCTTTCATATGGCGCTCAATTTTTAAAAGCAAAAGCGTTAATTCAACTCAATAAATGTGATGAAGCAAAAAATATTTTAGTTAATATTCAAGGTAAGCCAGCGCGAGCGGAAATACAAATTGAATTTGCTCGTTTAGAATTGAAACAAAAGCAATATAAATCATGCTTGGCAACATTATCACCTTTTGAGAAAGATCCTATTTATTGCACTGAGGTCTTGTTGCTTTCTGCTCAGTGTTACTTAGCACAACAACAGTTATCATTAGCGGTTGAGAAAATGAGTGAAAGTATAAAAATTTCACCTAGAAATATAGAAAATTATATTTTTTCCTCACATATGGCAATGGCAATGTTTGATGCTAAGCCAGCTTATGACACCTTAGACGCTGCATTAAGCAAATCTCGCCACTCTTACAGAGAAACCTTACTGTTACATCAAATGGTGGCTCAATTAAATTTAAATGTCATTCAATTTACTCATGATGAAAACGGAGATTTACTTGCACGATTTATTGAGCGGTATAAACATTGGCGCAGTTATTATTCCAGAAAAGATTACAAGCCGTTTGAGCTACTACTTAAAGCGAGAGCGCATGCTATAAAAGGTAACAGTAGCAAATGCAAAGAACTGCTGAATGAATACTTGCAATGGCAAGATGAAGAATATATTCCTTCGGTATATGAATTAATAGAACTTGCTAAAGTCCATTTACTATTGCATGACACGGAAAAATACCAAGAAACCATCAGTAGAGTGAGCGCTTGTCTAACACAAATAGATTCATATAAACAACAAACATTAACGCTCTATTTAAACCGCTGGCAAAGCAAGCTAGAGCAAGTAAGGGCTGAAGTAAACATAATTAAGAAACGTTGTCTTTCATACATAAAAATTAGAGAATTTGAAAAAGCGGTTAAATTAATTATTTCTGCTTTAGATCTTGATAGTTCAGATATCAATACAGCCCAATTGACTATTATTTGCTTGTCTAAAGCATGGCCTATGGGATGGAGCAAAAAATCGGTCATAAAGTTGGTGGTGCGATGTCGTGAACTGTTGAAAGACACGTCCGTCGTTCAAGGTAATGAATATCGAATTGCTAGCAAATTACTGTCCAAGCAATTACAAGTTAAAGAAACCTCTTTCAAATTAGATAAGGTGATTTAGTAATGATCTATTTGTTATGCACTACAAGTTTAAAACGTACTAAAGAGGGTTTACATGCTAAATAATATACTTATTGTTGAAGATGATCTTTTTCAACAAAAACTGATTTCAAAAATGTTGTCAACATTAACATTAGCCAAAATCACGACAGCATCTAATGGACAAGAAGCACTGAGTAAACTAGATGAAATAGCTGAACCTGAGCTTATTTTATGCGATTTAAATATGCCAGGTATGGACGGTGTTGAGTTTTTAAGGATTATTGCCAGTCGTAATTTGGATTCTAATGTAGTGCTGACAAGCTCTGTATCAAAGGATGTGATTTCATCTGTTAAAGAAATGGTACTTGCTTGTGGTATGCCGGATATTTTAAGTCTAAATAAGCCAATTAGTAAAAATCAACTAGAGCAGATTTTAATACAGCTAATGGAAAAAAATAATGTAAGAGAACCATATGAGAACTATCAATATCAAGCAGTAGATGATGAAATAATCACTGGATTTAACCAAGATCAATTCGTTGTGTTTTTTCAGCCACACATTAACGTGGAAACAGATTATGCTTCCGGTGCTGAAGCACTTGTTCGTTGGAATCATCCTACAAGAGGGGTGTTAACACCTTACTTCTTTTTAGAACAAATTGATAAAGTAGGTTTGGCTCATTTATTAACCTTACGAGTATTAGATTCTTCAGTTTCTGCATGCTCTCGTTGGCATCAACAAGGGTTGGAATTCAATATCTCAGTGAATATTTCTCCTGTAGATCTAGTCGAATCAAACTTTTTAGAGAGTGTTATTGATATCTTAAAGAAACATCAATTGCCTTCTAAATTTTTAACGCTTGAAATAACTGAAAGTGATATACGTCCAAACATGGCCAAAGAGCTTGAAGTTATGTGTAGATTACGTCTTCATGGCATTAATTTATCGATTGATGATTTTGGCACCGGATTCTCTTCTTTGTCGCAGCTTATTTCTAGCCCTTTCACCGAGTTAAAAGTTGACCTGTCATTTGTTCAAAAAATGTTGACAGATAGTAAAAGCTGCGCGGCAGTTAAAGCGTCACTACAACTAGCTAGAGACTTAAAATTAAAAACTGTTGTTGAAGGTGTTGAAACTCAAGCTGAAGCTATTGCAATAAAGGAACTCGGTTGTGATCTTTTTCAAGGTTGGCTTTATGCCCCAGCTTTACCAGAACGTAATTTTTTAACTTGGTGTCAAAATCATAATAAAAAATCTAATCAAAAAAAAGTAAAGAGATTTTCATAAGTTGAATAGGAAACCACCTCTCATTTATGACGCTACTGGTTATTAGTTGACTACTATATTTTACTGTTTATCATATAGATATAGTAAAATATTATGAATAATAAGCATTATTTGAAATAAAATAATACTTAAAGGTTAAATTCAATTATGTCTTTTAAATTAATCATTTCTTTTCAACTATATAAAAGATTATGTTGTTGTACTATTATCTTCGGCACTGTTTTATATGTGAGTCCCTTATCCGCTAAAGACAACATATCAGAACAAAAAGACGCTTCCAAAGATGAAGATTCGATAGAACATATTCTGGTTACTTCGCAAAAGCGAGTTCAATCATTAACTGATGTACCTATTTCGGTTTCAGTCTATTCCGGTGAAAATATAGATAATAATGTCATTGCTAATCTAGCAGAATTAACAACTAAAATTCCGAATGTAACCATCAATGAGTCAGGTGCAGGCACAAACTTGTTTATTCGTGGTGTAGGTTCGGGTGTTAACCTTGGTTTTGAGCAAACAGTAGGCACCTATATTGATGGTGTTTATTTTGGTCGGGCGCGAAACGCTCGTTCAGCACTATTCGATATCGAGCGGTTAGAAATCTTAAAAGGCCCCCAAGACGCATTATTTGGCAAAAATGGTGTGGCAGGCGCATTGAATATTACCACACGGCAACCGATTGATGATTACACCGGATATTTACAAATTGATGCTGAACCAAAATTCAATGGCTCAGGTATTAAGGGGGGGATTTCTGTACCTATTAGCAATGAACTAAGCACTCGACTAGCCATAATGCTACGTTCAGAAGATGGCTGGGTATACAATACTAACATTGATGGGGATGAACGAAAAAAACAAGATTTTTTAGTACGTTCTACCTGGTTGTGGCAACCGACTGTTCTGCTAAAAACTACTTTAAAAGTTGAGTATGGAAATTTTGAAACTGAAGGTCGGGCCAATGTAGTTTCTATATTTCCTGAAACACTTGCTACATTTCCATTGGTTAGAGCAATTGACGAAGACTTTAGTCCTCAATTTGGATTAGAAAAGTCGAGTGGCAGTGGAAGCGAACTGGGTACAGAGAACGCTAATGATGAAACAAAGTTAATGGCGCTGGTGGTAGAATATCAGTTTAAGAATGGCAAAATAAACTCATTAACGTCATTCACCTCCTATCAGCTATATGAACAACTTGATGCTGACTATTTACCCTATGATTTCTTACACGTTAATACTGGTCAGAAACATAAACAAATAAGCCAAGAATTTCGTTATAGCTCTGAACTTAAAGGAAAGTTTAATTACATCCTAGGTGCATATTATCAGGTCAACGATCTCAACAGTATTCGCGAATTGGATATAAACGGCTTTAGCCTTGGACAACCTTTTTCAGGTCGCCGCCACAATACTTTTTTGCAAGACACCTACAACAGGTCAATATTTTTTCAAACAAATTGGCAGTTAGATAGAAACTGGCAAATTAATACAGGCCTACGTTATTCACAAACCAAGAAAACATTGTATAAAAATTTATATATAGCTGATTTGCTAAGTGACAACGTAAATAATGAACCAACTGCTAATTTTGTATTTCGTAATAACTTGAATATCATCCCACACCAGTTTTCAAACCACTCAACAATTGATGGAGCATCATTCGAATTTGATCCCATTAGAGATGAAGCTCATTTATCACCGTCTATCAATGTTCAGTACTTTACAGAATCAGATGTTATGCTCTATACAAGTGTTGCTAAAAGTTATAAAGGGGGAGGGTTTGATGAAGACAACACTGCTGGTAATGCTGAAAAAGAGGAATATCAAGATGAGGAGGTCATTGCCTATGAAGTAGGGGTAAAGGCTGATATTGGTAGACAAGCAAATATCAGTTTGAGTGTTTTTCACAGTAACTATAAAGATATTCAGGTAAGTACTTTTGATGGTGTTACAGGTTTTAATGTTGGTAATGCCGCTAAGTCGATTAGCCAGGGCGTTGAAATTGACACTCGTTGGAAAATTAATGAATTTTGGTATCTGAATTTCTCTGGCGCTTATTTAGACGCTTACTATAAAGACTATCGTCAAGGACAATGTACAGTGACCAAAACAAACTGCAATGCACAGGGTGTTCAAGATTTATCAGGTCATCGATTACAATTTGCACCTAAATGGAGTGGAACTTTAAACATATCCCACAGTAGTGAGATAAGAGGAGATTGGTTAATAACAGCTAATGCCAGTGTTGATTATATCCATCACTATAGCATTCCCGGTGATTTGGATCCCCTGCTAGCACAAAAAGCAGTGGCAAAAATAGGTGCACGTCTACAAATAGGTAACAGAAATGACAACTGGTATTTGGCATTAACAGGTAAAAATCTCACCAATGAATTAACAACTAGTTGGGGCAATGATATTCCACTAGCGGCTGGAGGTTATTTTCAACATGTCGACGCTCCGCGCAGCGTTGAATTTACAATGCACTGGCAGTTTTAATTACGATGTTTGTAGAGAAAACATTTCAAATTTAGTGTTCTCGTGCGGCATTATTTTCCATAAAAAACGTATCAAACTTCCAAACTTAATAATGAATCGGTATGGTCTTTGTAAAGTTTTACATTTATAATTCTGACACTCTATTTATGCACGCAGGTGTATAATTTAAACATCCAGAATGGACGAAGATTAGATATAGAATGGAATCGATAAATGAAATTAATATAATATTGGTCTTCTGTCTTGTTTTTCTCATGTTTGGTATGGGAACGACACTTACTGTTGGTGACTTTAAACGTTTAGTTAACGCACCAAAAGCAGTAATAATGGGCCTGACAAGTCAAATTGTGTTAGCTCCTTTAATTGGTGTTGGTATTGCTAATGCTTTTGCGCTTCCTGCTGAGGTGATGGTCGGCATAGTAATTATTACTGCTTGTCCTGGAGGCCCAATCTCCAATATGATCTCTTTTCTTGCTAGGGGCGATGTCGCACTTTCGATCACTTTAACGGCTCTTTCTACCGTGATATCGATAATTACTTTGCCCATTTGGCTTAGCCTAACCTTATCAACTCTCGTGGGTGACTCACTTAATTTAACATTCTCTTTTACCCGTACTGTGGCGCAAATTGCATTAACAACATTATTGCCAGCAATACTCGGTATGTGGTTTAGAGCTGCTAAACCAAAACTATCAGTTAAAATCGAAAAAGTAGCACGTTCAATATCAATGTTGTTTTTGATTGCTGCAATCATTATCTTTAATATCTCTAATCCAGATACATTATTAAACAATCTTACTTCATTAGTGATAGTAGCCCTTACTTTAAACGGAGTAGCAATGTTAGTTGGATATACTACTTCTCATATTGCTAATTTGGCTGAGAATCAAAAGCGCACTATTGCATTTGAAACAGGCATTCAAAATATTCCTCTTGCCATCAGTATTGCCACTATCCAACTAAATAATATGGAAGTGGCTTTGATGCCAGTTATCTACGGTTTTTGTATGCTTTTTTCCGGAGTTTTTTTGGTCGCGGTTATTAAGCTCTCAAGTTGGCTACCTAGTCGTCTTAACTGCTGAGTATAAAGATGATAAATGAAATTCAATTGATCAAATCACACTTATTTTAGGCCACCTTAATAAATGTATGGGTTAAGATTTTTAGTGCAAAGACTAATTCTATTATTTGATACTCGTGAACTAATTATCCATTATACCTTAATATTACTAATTTCAATGTTAAGCGCACTAACATGCTTGATCGCTTCACGCCGTCCATGCACCTTTAGCTTCTTGTAGATATTCTTAAGGTGGCTTTTGATGGTTTCAGGAGATACAAAAAGCTTCGCCGCGATTTCTTTTTGATACAATCCCAATTTGAGTTGGTTGAGCACCTCTATTTCACGTTTAGTTAGGGGAGACAGTAATGTCAGATTGGTACTTTTATCACTTAATTGATTAGTATTTACCTTCTTAATTGTTACCAGATGCTGCTCAATTTTTTCGATAAACTTTTTAGATACCTTACCTTGTAATATTTGACGTTTCAAAGCGGTAGCTAAAGAGGCCCCCAATTCAAGGAAAGGAAATATAACTCCTTCTGGCTCTGCAAGGTAAAGTGCTTTATTCAAAAGAAGGTCTGTGGCTTGGGTATCCTCTTTCATATTATAAACTTGTGCAAGTACAGGTAATGTCATGATGAGTTGGAAGTTATTATTTGTTGATTCAGCGAAGTCGATTATATTGAGTAGCTTTGCCTCTGCCGCATCAAGGTTGCTAGCGCCGCCTTTGGCAATTAATACGCGACAATAGGTTACAGCGGGCAAATCAACTAAGTGATGAAAAAATAATTCATAATCTACTGAACCCGTCATTTCTAACCAAGCGCAGGCCTGATGGGTTTCCCCTCGTAACAATAATAATCTGGCTTCACAAGAACTGACAAAAATAGCACTTGCTGGTGGTAAATTAGCAGTGTATTCGCGAAGGTTATCCAGTGCAGAATCGGCCTTATCCGATTGTCCGATTAATTGGAATGTAATGGCGAGACTTGTTAGGTTATCAATTGCAGTTCGCCAGTGATTAGAATGAGTATATCGACAATTTACTGCTAATTTTTGAAACGGAATTGCTTTTTCATATTCACCTTTGGCTAAATGTACTTGTCCTTCCAACCAGTTATAGATAACGGAAAAATGTTCAGTTTGAAGAGAGCCAAGTGATCGCCATCCTCTATCAATACACATCTTTGCGGTGGTCAAAGAAAATGACATTAGATGTATGTGCGCTAAACCAAGATATAATCCAGGGAGTCGAGCAGATTCAGTCGATGTCATTTCATTGATAGTTTGATCAAAGGTACGAATAACATGATCTTTCTGCCCGTCTATATATCCAGCAAACGCAAAGGCCAACTCTGTTAAATGCCGTATGTGGGCATCTGATACATCGATCCCATCCATGGCAACTTGAAAATTGACAAGCTGTTTGTCCATACCGGTAGTATAGAGCGAGTAAAATCCTCGACATAACGCTATCTCTGCTGAGTAATCATTTTCCTTTTGATAACTATTCAAAGCTTCTAATCTATTGGTTAACTCGTGCAAGTTATTTAGATCAGCGGCATAGGCTGTAACCATTGCTTTAGAAAATAGAAATTCTTTGTTATCTACCAGTACTGACTCAGGTAACTTGAATAACAATTCTTTCAATGCAAACCAGTTGCCGTTTGCTGTTATGGTGCGTGAAACTTGTTCGAAAGTCCGTACTATGAACTTGTTATCGTTTGAAGATATAGCATGCTTTGTAGCCTCGTTATAAAAGCCGTTATTATTGAACCATTCACTAACTTTTCTATGCGCAGCGTTTATTAATTTGGGCGTGAATTGCTTTATCATTTCCTCATGTAACAAATCTTGAAATAAATGATGGTATCGAAACCATTTATTTTCATTGTCTAGCGGAATGACAAACAGATTAAGCTTCCTCATCGATGCAATAAATTCAGCACCATTACTAATGCTTTCGCTATTTTCTCCTTCAAGGACTGTAAACAAAGCATCACATAAAGATGGGCTAAATGAATCAGTAATGGAGCTTAGAAGCAGTTTAACGACTGTTCCTGAATCCAACTTAGTTAGGATCTCTTGTAACATGTATTCTATTGCCAGCTCGCGGCTTTTCCATGAAAGATAAGGATCTTTAGTCAGCTCTTGTGTTGAAGTGTCAAGAGTGAGTGTCGCCATACGAAGGCCAGTAACCCAACCTTCAGTTTTGATTGTCCAATCTTTTGCGGTTTGAAAATCAACTTGATGCGAAGTGGTATTATTCAAAAATATTTGAGTTTCTTCCGGTGAGAACTCTAGATCACCGGCTCGAATTTCCGTAACGGCACCTTCTAATCGCATTTTAGATATGGGTAAAAACGGATCATTTCTACTGATCAATATTAAATGTATATTTTGGGGGATGTATTTTAACAGGTCACTTAGTAGCTCTTGCACTAATGTTTCATGTATTAAGTGCAAGTCATCCATGGTTATAATGAGTGGTTCTTCGAGTAAATCCAATTCATTAATTAGACTGCTCGATAAATACTTTATTGAGGGGAGTTGTGATTGACAGACAAGGCGTTTGGTCTCCTGAAGCGATGCGGGGAAGACACTGTGAACGGAAGCAACCAAATAACAAACAAAATCTCGAATATTATTTTGGCTCTCATCTAATGATAACCAAGAGAAACGGCATTCTTGCTTCTCAAGCCAACTACTAATCAAGCTACTTTTTCCATATCCGGCAGCTGCAGAAACAAGTGTAAGCTGTCTCAAACAATATTTATCTAATTCAGTAAATAGATTTGACCTTTGTACAAAATCGTCAGGTGGAGGCGGGCGTTTTAATTTTGTGCTAAAGATAATCGATTCGTAATCGTTCATGCGAATTCAACAAAAATGGTAGACTAAAAGTAGTTTAACTTGTTATCTGATGCTAATTCAATGATTTATTAGAACAAACATTATGAAATCTGTCTGGAAATTTGCAATGAAATAATCATTGCTGCTGTTAGCAATATTCCCGTTCTAATTTGTTTGTATTCTCCTTGTTACATAGGGGCAAATATTAAACAGCCTAGCAGGAATATAAACCATACTGTATGTCTTATTTTTCTTTCTCCATCATGTTTTTTTCTTTAAATAGGTAAGACAAGAGAATGGCGGTTATACCGTGGGTGAAAGTGTTAAGTACTATCGTTAATACCGCTATTGCAAGTGGTTGTCCACAACCAATTATCCTCAAATCTGATATGACAATGAGGATACTGCCGATATTGTATATATTTCAATATTATATACCACACGATAACAGAAACAGATTTTTTTTATCTGTTGTCAACTTATATAAATATTCACGTTATAGACATTATGTAATCTCATTGATTGAAATAATTGAGACATTAAATCATACAAAGAGTTTATGACACCATTAAGCTCCGCCTGATCACGAATTACACCAGTAAGTGAGGTCATATCTTTATTTAAGCCATTTTCTCTAGCCTGAATATCCATGCCTGCGAGCTCCGCACCAAGGTGGGGGGCAATATCCCGAACACGACAATTTTATATTCGCCCGATTTGGTGAAAGATACTGTTTTATTACTATTATTTTCTATCGTAAGCCAGTATATAGCTTTTTTGATTGTTTTTTGTACTCATTTAAAAGGGGGAGTTAAATATCCCCCATAGTAGGGGATGGAGTAGTTATAAGGGCTTGCTAAAATTTAAAATGTCAGCAAATTAATATTAAATGCAATAGAATCAGTAATTAAAGTGAGGTCAATAAAAATGAAAAATTTAATATTATTAATCGCGATAACATTCTCTTCGGTCAGTTTAATTGCGCATTCAGCGTCAACTGTTTTGGAAGGCACGGTGAAAAAATCAGAAGTGATCACAACACAGGTTGGTAAAAATGGCAAACCCTTATTGGGGGCTGCGGTTGGCGTTGGTGTAGGTTCTGCTTTTGGTTCGGGCAGTGGCAAAGATGCTGCAAAAATAGTTGGAGGTATATTAGGAGCTAGACGTGCTGCAAACAAGAAAAAACAAGTACTTTATGGTTGGAGATACATTGTTGAAGTAAAAGAACAACTTCATGTGGTTGATACATGGTGTGAGCAGCCCAACACGCAATGTACAGGTGTGATGCAAGGTAAAGAAGTCTACATTATCAATAAAAAAGAAGTGATTGTTAAATAACCTCAAATAACTAATTTAAGTAAAATAATGGAAACCGACTATGTCTAAAATAATAAAACTAATATCTTTGAGTGCAGTGTTAATGCTTAGTGCTTGTGCTTCATCTGATTCACCAGAAACAACTAATTATTCTGGTTTTTTAAGTGATTACAGCCAACTTAAAAAGGTTGACGTTGATGATGATTCTGAATTATTACGATTTCTTAGTGGTAAAATTAAGGATGTGGGCTATGAAAAAATATTGATTGATCCGGTGTCTTTTTATCCTAATCCCAAAGAAAGCAATAATGTTACCAATGAGACCTTAACCAGCATCGGTGCTTATTTTAATCAAACGGTTTTAACTGCGGCTAAAAGTTCAGGTAAGTTGGTTGATCATGCTGGCAAAAAAACACTACGAGTAAAAATGGCAATAACGGGTGTAGATATACAAGATAGAGAACTCTCAGCATATCAATATGTACCTGTTGCTTTTTTGATTACTGCAGCTACCGGTGGTTTAAGTGATATGTCTGTTAAATTTCAGATAGAGGCTGAATTAACCGATTCAATGACTGGTGAAGTATTAGGTGCGGCAATTAAACAGGGATTTGGTGAAAACCTTTCAGATGATAAACAAACACTGACTCTTGATAACTTAAAGCCGCTTATCAACAACTGGTCAAGTACGATGAAAAAAACAATAACTGAAATTTTAAGGTAGTAGGTGATTTATGGATTATGCAGCACTATTTCTCGTCTTTTTTGTCGCTATTGTAATTTTTTATGGGGTTATAGTTATTCACGATATTCCCTATGAGATAGCCGTACATCGTAATCATCCACATCAAGATGCATTGCATGTAGCGGGTTGGGTCAGCCTTTTTACTTTACATGTGCTTTGGCCGTTCTTATGGATTTGGGCAACTTTATATCGTCAAGATCGGGGGTGGGGGTTTAAGACACATGTAGAACAAAATGACACTCAACTTACACTATTGTCTGAAGAAATTAAAAAACTAAAAAGTGAGTTAGCTATCGTTAAACAGTCTCTCAATACAGCGGGAAATAATTAAGATGGATTTAATAATTATTCTTACGTACACGGCTGTATGTACCGTTATTTTCAAGGTATTTAAAATTCCGATGAACAAGTGGTCAGTACCTACTGCAGCGCTTGGCGGTGTTTTAATTCTTGGCGCTTTATTAATGTTGATGAATTACAATCATCCATATGCCAAGTATGGCAAGGAAATATTTGTCAGTATCCCTATTGTCCCTAATGTGAGTGGAACGGTAAAAACAGTAGATGTCATTGCGAATGAGCCTGTTAAAAAAGGTGATGTCTTATTTACAATCGATCCAAGGCCTTTTCAAGCAAAAGTCGACCAAATTTCAGCTCTATTAGCAGACGCAAAAAGTGGTGATTTACAAAATGATCAGAAATTACAAACCGCGATTGCTAATGTTGCTAAAGCAAAAGCTGATCGCGATCGTAATTCTTCAAATTATCAACGCTATTTGAACGGTAGCGAAAATGCAGGTGTAAATTCACCATTTACTGAACAAGAGCTGGAAAATAGAAAACAATTATTTTCCGCCTCTGAATCAAAATTATTAGCGGCACTTTCTGAAGAAAAAAGAGTGAAATTGATTGCTGATGCTGAAATTTTAGGATTGAACCCCCAGGTAGCTCAACTACAAGCGCAATTAGATAAAGCGCTTTTTGATTTGGAAAGCACACGTGTATTAGCTCCTGCAGATGGAATGGCAACTCAGGTTGGCTTGAGACCAGGAGTTAGAGCTGCATCGCTACCTCTTAGACCTGTGATGACTTTTATACCTAACGAAAAACGAGTTTTTGCTGGTTTATTCTGGCAGAATTCATTATTGAAAATGACTAAAGGATCAGAAGCTGAAGTGATACTCGATAGTGTGCCGGGACATGTATTTAAAGGTAAGCTTATTCAATTATTACCAGCAATGGCAGAAGGTGAATTTCAAGTTAATGGTCAATTAATTTCTGCGAATCGATTAACTGCTCATGGTTTTGCAATTGGCGTTATCGAGTTAGAAGAAAACTTGGCAGACTACAATTTACCCATTGGCGTTCAAGGAAAAGCGGTCGTTATAAATCATGATAGTGATCCATTACATGTTTCTTTAATGAGAAGAATTTTATTACGAATGATGGGGTGGATTAATTATGTATACCCAATTAAATAAAAATCTATTGGCTATTACGTTAGTCTTCACAATGCCTCTATTCGTTTATGCTAGTGATGAAGCTGACCAATGTTTATTATCGGAATTAAAAAATTCCGATGGCAGTTTGACTGCTAAGCAAATACTTAGTCGGTGCGATATAATTGATAGCCCCGTGTTGGCTAAAAAAGGACTTATTTCTAAAAGAATATTTGCTGAAAATAAAACTTCATTCGATCCATATGTCATTACGCCTCACAAAATGAATTACATTCTGCCAGTGAGTATGAGTGATGATATTAATAAAGAAGCCTATGATTCGTTTGGAAATTGGGCTGAGAATGTAGAAGATATAGAGTCAAAGTTTCAACTGAGTTTAAAAGTACCACTTAATTACAGCAGTATGTTTGTTAAAGGTGATGGTTTATATTTTGGTTTTACATTGAACTCTTGGTGGCAAATTTATTCAGATAACATTTCTAAACCCTTTAGAGAGACGAACTATCAGCCTGAATTATTTTATCTTGCTCCACTAGATTGGCATCCTTTCGAAAGTAATACCGGTTTAATGGTTGGTGTCGAGCATCAATCAAATGGAAGGACTCAGCTGTTATCACGCAGTTGGAATCGTGTGTACCTTAACTTTTTATATGAAAAAGACAACTTTGCCTTATCATTTCGCCCTTGGTGGCGTATACCAGAGGATGATAAAGAATCTGAATTATCGGCTGAAGGTGATGATAACCCCAATATCGGTGATTTCATGGGGCATTTTGAATTAGGAATGGTATATAAATGGAATGATTTAGAGTTCTCCTTTAAAGGCCGTGAAAACTTTTCAACCCATAAAGGTGGGATTGAGCTTGGTACAACGTTTCCTTTATGGGGAAAGCTTAGAGGATATATACAATATACTGCTGGCTACGGCGAAAGCTTAATTGATTATAATCATTCACAACAACGTTTAGGTATAGGTATTGCACTCACAAATGTGTTGTAGTCATCCAACTGCGATATAAAGCAATTTCTCTTCTACTTATTATAGGCCTAGCAGATTAAGCTAGGCCATTTGGGAACTAATGAACTTCGTAATATTTGAATCTTTACCTGTCTTGGCAATATACATAGGTATCTCGTTGGTCATTTTGCTTTCGTGTGAAATAGGCTTTCAATTAGGTAATAAATATCGTAATGAGCAAGATAAAGAGGCGATGAGCTCTTTAGGCCCGATGGTTAGCGGTCTATTGGGAATGTTGGCTTTTGTACTTGCTTTAACCTTTTCTATGACCACCACTCATCACAGCGCAAGAAAACAAAGTGTACTTGATGAGGCTAATGCTATCGGCACTGCCTATTTGCGTTCAGATTTACTAGATAAAAAATATGGACACAAAATAAAAAAGCTTTTAATAGAATATGTAGATATTCGAGTAAAGGCCGTAGACGATATTCGGATAAAGGGTTTAAGTAAAACTGATATTGATGCTTTACTAACAAGATCTGTGACTATTCAGCAGCTATTATGGGCTGAAGGTTCTTCAGCAGCAATCAATAACACTAGCCTAAATACAACATTAATGATCGAGGCCCTTAATTCCGTTATTGAGATGCATGAAAAACGAGTTACTGCTGGTTTACGTAACCGCATACCAACAAGTGTTTGGTTTGCAGTATTTGGGATCTGTATCCTTGCTATGATAACTGTGGGTACACACATTGGATTTTCTGGTAAACGAAGGTTAGTTGCTGTGATTCCTTTGTCTATGGCTTTTTCTTCACTTATCGTGCTTGCAGTTGATCTCAATAGGCCTGAAAAAGGTACTATTATGGTTGGGCAACAGGCAATGATTAATTTACAGAATAAGATGCAGCTGGAACAACGTTAATAAGATGACATTAAGCAGCGACGATTCATATAATTACTTCTCACAATCAGTAAGTTGCTTTGTAGTGGCTTAGTCTCTTTGCCTCTATATTATAATTTCTAACTCGCAATAGGTGTGAAAGCGAGACAGAAAAATACTTGGTGACAATGGACATAAAAATGAGGTCTTTTGTTCTAATAACTAGGGCTGGAGTGTAGTAAAAGTGATCCTTAGAAGTCAGTCTCATTTGCTGATTGATAATCTAAAAGGTTTTGCGTAATACTTGTTCAATTTTCTCATGAAGTTACGTGTCTATCATTATTTATGAAGACCCAAATATTGCTAAGTAGGCATATGGTTCAAGTTACAAACCTTATTAACGATAACCATTAGGAGAGGTGATTTAAAAGTGAATTACATCAAACTAGAAAGGAAAGTTGCAATTACAGATGGCTGATGTTCTCAGTTATAGTTAGTTTATCTAGTGCATGTTAAATAAAATTGTATTTTTCATTAATTATAACAGCGCTTAAATAAAAAAATTTTACAAGGGAATAATAATGAAAACATTAATAAAGGTCTTTTCACTTTATATCTACTCAGGTTTATTGTTTACATCACAAACGTCCGCAGTTGAGATTTTTAAAGACGATAAAAATTCAGTAGCATTGCGTGGATATATTACTGGTGTCTATCACAGCACTGAAGATACAGATGACATTGATGAAGGTAGCTCTCGCTGGGGGATTGATGTTAACCGTAACTTAGATGAAGAGTGGATCGCTGGCGCTACCTTAGAATGGGGAATGAATTTTGATAAAAATACAGACTTAAGTATTGGAGGGGCATCACAAGCCCCGTCTGGTTCTGCTGATGATGCCATATTCACACGATTAGGATATATCCATTTCAGTCATGATAAATGGGGAACTGTTGGTATTGGGAAACAGTGGTCAGCCTTTTACGATATGGTGGCAGGTAGTGATGTGCTTCATTACTGGGGTGGTTCAGCGAGTGGGGCATTTAACTTAAATGGCGATGGTGGTATTTCAGGCACTGGTCGCGTTGAACAAGCAATTGTATGGCGTAAATCATATTCAGGATTTAAAATTGCCTTACAAATCCAAGCGCAAGATGAAGCTATCACAATTGACGTACCTGAAGATCATCCCAACGCTTCACAAAATGGCCAAAAAATAGCGACTATTGGTAATGGATATGGTGCAAGTCTTTTATATGCATGGGGTGAACTAACCTTTGGTCTCGGTTTCAATACTAGCGATATTAATATTGAATCTAATTTTAATATCGCTGCTCAAGATGACACCATTTCTGCTTTTTCTATAACTTATGGTTCAAATAGGGCTCCTGGAGTTTATAGCTCTGCTCTTGTTACTTCATCAGAAAATCACGAGATTGATGACCAAAGTCAATTTTTAGACACGGTATCCTCAGAGTTCGTTTTGAAATACACTTTAGACAATGGTTTAGGTGTTTATGGTGGTTTTAACCACATTGAAGAAGATGATTCAGATTATGACGGTGAGTATGAGTTTCATTACAATTTTGTCGGTATTGAATATACAATCTTCAATGGAGTGGCTATTTTATTTACCGAGGTGCGATTAGAAGATACGACTTCTGCTGCGGGAGTAAATAATGACAATAATCAAGTTGCTGCAGGCATCACTGTTTATCTATAAAAAATTACATGTTCAAATATTATAAGCACTGACATCATATGAACATAGCTTGAATCACAGTCTAAATATTTTTAAAAATGTAAGCCCGCGTACATCTTCTGAAGAGTAAGTAGATGGACTTAATTAAAACTATGCTCGTGAAAAATCTCTGTGTCGTGAAACACTCATACGGGGTTATGTTAAAAGAATGTTGATGATAAACGTTAACGTATTAAAATTTGCCTTAAAAGGAGCAATAATGATTTGCTTTTTACTGCTACCTAAAGTTTGCATACTATTAGATAAGCAAATGGTTAAACAAGCATACTCAATGCTAGTCATTCAATAATGAAACGTATCAAACCTTATAAGATGAGATGTATTTTTTCTGAATAATTTTTTTGTTAAAGAGAATGTGACCTATGCACTCAGCTAATGATTTGAATACAGAAATCTGATAATAATTCTTAGAAATAAAGTTAAAGGAATAAATATGAATTTGGAAATAATTGATGGTGTTTTACGGTTTAGTTCTTTTTTTTCAGTCACTATTGGCATCTTAGTGTTATTTATTGGCCGAAGGTTAACGCATAAAGTTAATTTTTTGAAAGAGTTTAGTATTCCTGAACCCGTATCAGGAGGTTTACTCATTTCAGTTTTTATTGCAGGGATATACTTAATAACAGATACCGTTATCGAATTCGACTTAAAAGCAAGAAATGTATTGTTGGTTTATTTTTTCACCACCATTGGCATTAACGCCAATATAAAAGATTTATTAAAGGGCGGAAAACCGCTAATAATTTTACTTTTCATCACAATTGCTTACATGATTATTCAAAACCTAACGGGTATTACCATTGCTTCGTTATTTGACTTGAACCCTTCGGTAGGGATGTTAGGTGGTAGTGTTTCATTGATTGGAGGGCACGGAACCGCAATCGCTTGGGCACCTCAAATTGCAGAAAGGTTTGGTATATCCAATGCGATGGAAATAGGTATAGCTAGTGCAACCTTTGGCTTGATTTTAGCTAGCATAATGGGCGGGCCAATTGCTAAGTTTCTCATTAAAAAATATAACTTAACAATCAGTGTTCAAAAAGATATTGTAAATGAAAATGATACGATAAAAGAAAAAACAATTAATAAATATGATTTTTTAGATGCTGTTCTCGCCATCCACATTTGTATGGTATTCGGTTTTTTGCTAAATATTTTAGTGAGCAAAACTGGTTTACAATTACCGCTTTTCGTTACTTGTTTATTTGCAGGTATTTTAATTACCAATATTATCCCCGATTCATTTCCTCGATTATCAGGCCAAAAATGGCCGACACGAAAACCAGCTATCGCCCTAATATCTGACATTTCATTGGGCACATTTCTCGCGATGAGCCTAATGAGCATGCAATTGTGGACGTTGGTCGATTTAGCTGGACCTATTTTTTCTATTTTAGCTGCGCAATTTGTCATCGCTATTTTAATCAATATTTATATTGTATTTCCTGCTATGGGGAAGAATTATGATGCAGCAGTGGTATGTGCAGGCTTTGGTGGAATTTCCCTTGGCTCTACTCCAACTGCAATGGCAAATATGTCGGCTGTGGCAAATCGCTATGGGCCGTCGCAATTAGCCTTTATTATTGTGCCACTTGTCTGTGCATTTTTTATTGATTTAGTAAATGCATTGGTCATACCTTTATTCTTAAGTCAATTTTAACTCTAAAATTTTTCAATGAATTTTTAAATTGACGCTAGAATATAACGGATCTATTTTACATGGAGCTGTTATTATTCAACTTATATAACTATTTGATTTATGGGATAATTCGATTTTAGCTTTCATAGTATATTGTTAAATATAACGATAAATTATAAATAACCAACATTTTAATGTATTCGGAGTCTTTGTTGGTT
>Ga0209395_1000409_pt1 | contig 63336 bp, 60 predicted proteins | sample GOMGulsemesocosm_3_FD_184635 | JGI IMG/M metagenome (GOLD analysis project Ga0209395, IMG submission 184635) | Methane-oxidizing microbial communities from mesocosms in the Gulf of Mexico - GOM9D Gulf of Mexico (SPAdes) (version 2) | ecosystem: Environmental > Aquatic > Marine > Cold seeps...
AGCGCTGTGGCCCCACCTGATCCCATTCCGAACTCAGAAGTGAAACGCAGTTGCGCCGATGGTAGTGTGGGAGTTCCCATGTGAGAGTAGGTCATTGCTAAGCTTCTATTCAGAAAAGCCCGCTACACTGTAGCGGGCTTTTTGCTGTGTGTTGTTTGATAAAAACGAACAATTTAATGATACTTACTAGTTACAAAATTACATAGTCCTGTAGAATTAGAAAAAATTAAAGAAGAAATTATGCCTTTGAATAACGAATTGACTTGGAAATCAAAACTGTCCTGGATACAGGCAAAGAATAGGGCTGATCACATGGCTAATATTCGAAATTTCTTTTTCAAACGCGATGTTACCGAAGTTGAAACTCCTTTGCTTACGTTTGGTACAATCACAGACGTATATATTGATACGTTTAGTACTCAATATGCCTTTCATAAAAATGACACTCAGGTGAGTGATGAGTTGTACTTACAAACTTCACCTGAGTTTGCGATGAAAAAATTGCTAGCTTCAGGTTACGGGTCAATATTTCAAATCTGTAAAGCATTTAGAAATGAAGCTGTTGGCAGCCATCATAACCCTGAATTTACGATGCTTGAGTGGTATCGGTTAGGTTTTGACTGCTTTGAACTCATGGATGAAGTGGATGAATTACTACAGTTACTGTTAAATACAAATAAATCTACACGGTTGAGTTATCAAGATGCATTTTCACAATATCTAAACATTGATCCTCTTCAGACAACAATTGAAGAGCTAAAACTTTCCTTGTCTAAACAAAAAGTGGAAGGTAGTTGGATTGAAGATGAGCAAGATCTAGATATTCTTTTGCAAGTGCTATTTTCTGAATGCATTGAGCCAAATATTGGTAAATCTGCTCCGTGTTTTATTTATGATTACCCAAAGAGCCAAGCCTCGTTAGCTAAAATATCCAATGCCGATGGACGAGTAGCCCAACGCTTTGAATGTTTCTATTTGGGAATTGAGTTGGCAAATGGATTTAACGAACTAACTGATGCCGTAGAACAAAAGTTTCGCTTTTTGCAGGACAATGAAAAAAGAGCGCAGTTAGGTAAAGAGAAGAAGCCGATTGATGAAGAGTTTATTCAAGCTTTAGCCTACGGTTTACCACAGTGTTCAGGTGTTGCTTTGGGTCTTGATAGGCTTTTTATGTTGGCAATGGAACAAGATAGCATTCATTCAACGATGACATTCAGTCTGAAGTGAAATTAATTTAAAAGAAGTTTAGTGATATTATCTCAATTGTGATAATATCACTAAATAGTTTAGCGTAACATTTTTGGACCGATTAACATGCTCGATAGAATAGGCATTACAGCAACATCATTGTGTGCATTGCACTGTATTTTGCTACCTGTTTTACTCCCGGCTTTACCATTGTTAGGGATTAGCTTCCTTGCTGATCATGTTTGGGAGCATGTTTTTTTAATTATCACGGCGATCTTAGGTTCGGTTGCTATGTTTTCAGGATTCAAACGATATCACCGTAAGCTTTATCCATTTTACTTATTAGCATTAGGAGTAATTATTTATTGGCAAAAGCATGATTTCTCAGAAGAAATACAACCATTTTTTATTGTTATAGGAGCAAGCTTAATTGTGGCTGCTCACATATTAAATATTAAGCTTTGCAATAGTTGTAAAACCTGTAAAGAAGAAGCTTGTCACTAGTTAACCTTATTACTGAATATTTAAGTCTTTAAGTTTTCTAGTAAGAGTATTCCTTCCCCAGCCTAATTTTTTAGCTGCTTCCTGTTTATGACCTTGTGTATGTTTTAATGCACTTTCTAAAAGTATTTTTTCAAACTCTGGCAGTGCATGGTCAATAATCGCACTTTTGCCTTGGACTAATTGTTCTTCTGCCCAACGCTTTAAAGCTGATTGCCAACTATCATTGTTTAGATTAACGACTTGTTGTTTATCGCTTAGCTCGCTAGGTAAATCATCAAGTAGTATCTCTTTACCACTTGCCATTACTGTAAGAAAACGGCAAATATTTTCAAGTTGTCGGACATTACCTGGCCATTCGCAGTTCTGTAAAAACTTTAAAGTTAATTTGTTTAGTGTTTTAGGTTCAACACTTAGCTCTTCAGCAGCTTGCTTTAAAAAATGATTGGTTAATTGCTCAATATCTTCTTGGCGTTCTCGTAAACTAGGAATGTGGATTCTGATCACATTGAGGCGATGAAATAAGTCTTCACGAAAATCACCATTATTAACTCTGTCTTCCAGGTTCTGATGTGTTGCAGCGATAATTCTAACGTCTACTTTGATGGGAGAGTGTCCGCCGACCCGATAAAACTGTCCATCAGCTAACACGCGTAATAGGCGTGTTTGAATGTCGAGCGGCATATCGCCTATTTCATCTAAAAATAGAGTTCCTTTATGTGCTTGTTCAAAACGACCTTGTCGAACGGCGTTCGCACCAGTGAAGGCTCCCTTTTCATGACCAAAAAGCTCTGACTCAATGAGGTCTTTTGGAATAGCAGCCATATTTAATGGTATAAAGGGGGATTTTTCTCTAGGACTATGCATATGTAATGCATGTGCAACGAGCTCTTTACCCGTGCCAGACTCTCCATTGATTAATACACTGATGCTTGAACGCGATAATCGGCCGATTGCTCTAAACACTTCCTGCATAGCAGGAGCAACTCCGATAATACCTACAGCTAATGTTTCTGGTTGTTTTATGCTGCGTTGAGCTTTTTGTTCTTGCGCATGCGCTAATGATCGTTTGGCTAATGCGACCGCTTCATCAATATCGAATGGCTTAGGTAAATACTCAAATGCACCACCTTGGTAGGCATTTACAGCACTATCTAAATCAGAGTGAGCTGTCATTATGATGACAGGGATATGTGGGAAACGTTTGTTGATATCAGCAAGTAAGGTCATGCCATCAATATTTGGCATGCGAATGTCAGAGATTATAACTTCCGGTTGATCATGATCTAGTGCAATTAATAGGTTTTCAGCACTGTCGAAAGAAGCGCAACTTATGTTTGCAGCAGAGAGGGCTTTTTCTAAAACCCAACGAATAGAATTATCGTCATCGACGATCCAAATTTGTTCTGCGATCATAATTTTTTCTCTTCGGCTTTGTTTTCATTAATGGGTAATAAAATAATAAACTCAGTGTGTCCTGGTTGGCTGATACAGGAAAGTTTACCTTGGTGCTGATTGATGAGAGTTTGTGCTATTGATAAACCAAGGCCTGTGCCATTTGCACGACCTGAGACCATTGGGTAAAACAAAGTATCTTGAATTGTTTCAGGAATACCTGGTCCATTATCAATAATACTGAGTTGAACACTGAGCTTTGTTCTTTTGCCGTTGATAGTTTTATTACTTGCGGCTCGTGTTTTTAGTGTGATATTCCCTTTACTGTCTAATACTTGAATAGCGTTACTAACAATGTTTAAAATTGCTTGTTGTAGCTTATCCGCATCAAAACAGATCTCAGGAATTGAGGGATCGTAATCTTTATAGATTTGGATTTTGTTTGGGTTGTTAAAGCTAACTAAGTGAACAATTTTTTCTAATACTACATGAATATTTTGAGTTGAAAGTTTTGGCAGTTGGTTGGGTCCTAAAAGTCGATCAACTAAATTAGTTAATCTGTCAGCTTGCTCAATAATCATTTGAGTATATTCTTGTTGATCAGAGGTCAATTCTTTATTGAGCAATTGCGCCGCGCCGCGTAAACCACCAAGAGGGTTTTTTATTTCATGTGCAAGCCCTCTAATAAGGTCTCGTGCAGATTCCCATTGCTGTTGTTGGAATGCTTCCACACTAATTTGCTTTTGTTGGTCTATTTGTTTGAACTCTAATAATATATGTGGCGTTGCATCAAAATAGACCGATGAAGCTGTTATTTCTACTGTGATGCGTCTCCGGTCATAAAACTCTAGAATTACATCACTATCACTAAACTCTTGTCCCGAGGTAAGTAGTTGCTTTAATCGGTTGTCCTTAATTGGGATATTAAAAAATATATCTGATAATGGCGTATTAAGTAGTTTATTAAAGCTTTTTAGTAGTAATGCTTCAGCTGCAGGGTTTGCATATTGAACTTTTAGCGCCTTATCCAACACAACAACAGCAGTTACCATTTGGTTAGGTAAGTTTTGTTGATAATAAAGTTTATGCTGTTGGTTTTTGCTTACAGAGTTATACATACAACCTCATTGCACTGCATTGGTGCATGCTTTGAACCAGTGTAGTGATTAAAATAATTTAATGCACCTTTTTAATGCCTATTTAGCCTTGATTACTGAAGCTCTGTGCATATAAAAAGTTACTAGAGGGGATGAAGCAATTACCTTGCCTTTATTGTTGATAAGATCCATTTTTATTTGATGCTCACCGCGTTCTATATTGCGTAGTGCAAATAGCGAGTGACGTTGAGGTTTTTGATAAGGTTTTCCATCAAGCAGGAGCACAATTTTTAGCCCTTGTTTAAAGATGGGCATTATTCGACCTTGTACATGTACTGAACCGGTATTATCACGAATAGTTGCGTTGTTCTTAGGTTGGGTGATTTCAACCTGGTAGTCATCTTTTATGACCTTAGGTTTAATATCTAAGATGGAAGTATCTACGGAGCCAGAAACAATATTGGGATCTTTAATTTCTACCTCTTCAGCACCTGGCTTTGGGCTATCAGAAAAAACTAAAACGCCATCAGCATTGCGCCAAACATAGATTTTAGATGATGCCGCAGACACAGTGAGTGTTAGCGAAACAGCTAAGATCATGACACTTATTAGTTTTAATGTGCTCAAGTCAATCCATCCCATCCTTAAGGTATAGTACTAATCTATCCAAAATAGTGAAAATTTTCCACAAAAAAGCTCACCGAAGTGAGCTTTTTTTAATATTTAATAACTTAGTGCATGTTAAACACTGTAATACATGTCAAATTCCACTGGGTGAGTAGTAGAGTTAAGTAATTCTACTTCATCTCGTTTAAGGCCGATGTAAGCATTGATCATATCGATATCCATAACGCCGCCAGCTAACAAAAATTCATTATCAGCTTCTAATGCATCAAGTGCCTCTTCAAAAGATGACGCTACTTGTGGAATTGCAGCAGCTTCTTCTGCTGGTAAGTCGTATAGATCTTTATCCATAGCATCACCAGGATGAATCTTATTTTTGATACCATCAAGACCAGCCATTAACATAGCAGTAAAACCTAAGTAAGGGTTCATTGTTGGATCAGGGAAACGCACTTCAATGCGCATTGCTTTCGGACTAGGTACCATAGGAATACGGATAGAAGCAGAGCGGTTACGTGCAGAGTATGCAAGCATTACTGGCGCTTCAAAACCAGGAACTAGACGTTTGTATGAGTTAGTTGAAGCATTTGTGAAAGCGTTAAGTGCTTTAGCATGCTTGATGATACCACCGACATAATAAAGCGCTAGTTCAGATAACCCACCGTATTTATCACCTGAGAATAAGTTAACACCGTCTTTTGCAAGTGATTGGTGAACATGCATACCTGTACCGTTATCGCCAACTAAAGGTTTAGGCATAAAGGTAGCTGTTTTACCGTAAGCGTGAGCAACGTTATGAACAACATACTTATAAATTTGTACTTCATCAGCTTTTTTAACCATGGTATTAAAGCGACAAGCTATTTCGTTCTGACCAGCGGTGGCAACTTCATGATGATGTGCCTCAACAACTAAGCCCATTTCTTCCATCACTAAACACATTGCCGAGCGTAAATCTTGAGATGAATCAACCGGTGCTGTTGGGAAATAACCACCTTTAACACCAGGGCGATGTCCCATGTTGCCTTCTTCGTATTCAGTACCTGAATTCCAAGAAGCTTCTTTATCATCTATTTTGTAAAATGAACCGCTCATATCAGTATGGAAACGAACGTCATCAAATACGAAAAACTCAGGCTCTGGACCAATTAATACTGTGTCAGCAATACCAGTGCTACGTAGGTATTCTTCAGCACGGTTAGCAACAGAACGTGGGTCACGGCTATAACCTTGCATAGTATGAGGTTCAACAATGTCACAGCGCAAGTTTAAGGTAACCGCTTCAGTGAACGGGTCTAAAACAGCTGTAGATGAATCAGGCATCATTACCATGTCAGATTCGTTAATGCCTTTCCAGCCTTCAATAGAAGAGCCATCAAACATCTTTCCATCTTCAAAGAAATCTTCATTTACTTGATGGTGAGGAATAGAAACATGCTGCTCTTTACCTTTTGAATCGGTAAATCGTAAATCAACGAATTGTACATCATGTTCTTTGATTAAATCTAAAACTGCTTGTGACATTGATTGTCTCCAGTGAAGTTATTTTATTAAAGTAATGTATTGCATTTTATTTGCTTATATCTGTCTTTAGCTAAAATCGTGCCAATCAAAATACTCTTAAAAAACAAGGAGCTTATTCTTGTTTTAAAACATAGTTGCACTATATTGGTGCTCTGGTTGCGCTAGATTGGTGCAGCGGTATGGTGGCATAGCCCTTATTTTATACTAGGTCGGTAGAAAGCGCTAATTAACTGATTTATTTATCAACAAAACTACTGTATAATCCGCGCCCAATTATAGCCACCTATTCAATAATTGAGTAGTAACAGCGAGTAAACGCCAGTGTTAGATAAATTACGTAATGTAGCCATCATCGCCCACGTCGATCATGGTAAAACCACCTTAGTTGATAAGTTACTTGAGCAATCAGGTACTTTAGATGCACGTGTAGGCCATGACGACCGTGTAATGGATTCAAATGATATCGAAAAAGAACGTGGTATTACTATTTTAGCTAAAAATACCGCTGTTAACTGGAATGACTACCGTGTAAACATCGTAGATACTCCAGGCCATGCTGATTTTGGTGGTGAAGTAGAGCGTGTTATGTCAATGGTTGACTGTGTATTACTTATCGTAGATGCGCAAGAAGGTCCAATGCCACAAACTCGCTTTGTAACACAAAAAGCATTTGCTCAAGGCTTAAAGCCAATCGTGGTTATCAATAAAGTTGATAAGCCGGGCTCTCGTCCTGATTGGGTTATGGATCAAGTTTTTGAATTATTTGATAACTTAGGTGCTACTGACGAACAACTAGATTTTAAAGTGGTTTATGCTTCAGCTATAAATGGTTGGGCTTCACTTGAAGAAGGTGTTACTGGTTCTGATATGACACCTTTATTCGATACTATTATCAATGAAGTGCCGTCACCAGATGCAGATCCTGAAGGTTCATTTCAGATGCAAATATCTCAACTTGATTACAGCTCATATTTAGGTGTTATCGGTGTTGGTCGTATTAAGCGTGGTAGTGTTAAGCCTAACCAACAGGTTACTATTCAATTAGCTAATGGCGGTGTGCATAACGCTAAAGTAGGTAAAGTATTTGGTTACTTAGGCTTAGAGCGTCATGATATCGCTGAAGGTTTTGCTGGTGATATTATTGCTATTACTGGTTTAGGCGAATTGAAAATTTCAGATACTATCTGTTGTCCAGCTGAAGTTGAAGGCTTACCAGCATTATCTATTGATGAACCTACTATCAATATGACTTTCCAAGTAAATACTTCTCCATTCTGTGGTAAAGAAGGTAAGTATGTTACGTCACGTAACATTAAAGACAGATTAGAAAAAGAGTTAGTGCATAATGTCGCTTTACGTGTTGAACAACTTGATGATCCTGATAAATTTAAAGTATCGGGTCGTGGTGAACTTCACCTAGGTATATTAATTGAGAACATGCGTCGTGAAGGCTTCGAGCTTGCAGTATCACGACCAGAAGTTATTGAACGTATAATCGACGGTGAATTACAAGAACCTTATGAAACAGTAACGATAGATGTTGAAGAGCATCATCAAGGTCCTATCATGGAAAGAATGGGGGTTCGTAAAGCCGAGCTAACTGATATGGCACCTGATGGTACGGGGCGTATTCGTATGGATTTCATTATGCCAAGTCGTGGTTTAATTGGCTTTCAAACTGAATTCATGACATTAACTTCAGGTTCAGGTTTGATATATCATACTTTCTTTGAATATGGTCCTCATAAAGGTGGAGACATTGGTCAACGCCTGAACGGTGTAATGATTGCTAATGCAACCGGTAAAGCTTTAACAAACGCTATCTTTAATCTACAGTCTCGTGGCCGTATGATGATTGGTCATGGTGTTGATGTCTATGAAGGCCAAGTGGTTGGTATTCACAGTCGCGATAATGATTTAACCGTAAACGTACTTAAAGGTAAGCAATTGACTAACGTACGTTCTTCAGGCACTGATGAAGCGCAGACCTTAACCCCTGCAATAAAAATGACTTTAGAACAAGCATTAGAATTTATTGATAATGATGAATTGGTTGAGGTAACACCTGATAACATTCGTATTCGTAAGAAGTTCTTGAAAGAGAACGAACGTAAACGAGAAGGTCGTGCAGCTAAATAATTAACCATAATTTATTACTGTTAAAAATAAAATACCGTATTAAGTTAACTTAATACGGTATTTTTCTATTTGCTACTTGGTCATATATTAAACGCCGCTAATTATAAGTTTTTATTCAATATTTTCCTTTCATAATATTAGCTTTTAGATCATTACATCTGATTTGAGTAAGACCTTGCAACACCTGATGTAAGACATGTCTGAAAAAAACGTCAGAATTTCAGCATTAAATAACTCTTCCTTTAAATATTACAATCTTAAGTCTTTGATATAAGGCTGTTTATGCTTGTTTGTTGCAATATAGCAATCATTAATAAAATAGTTTGTTACGTTTTCTTAATCATGATGATCTGGATGAAATCCTTATAACGTCTACACTTTATTGTACATTCAAACAATATTACATTGTTTGATGATTTTAGTTTGTTTAGGGAATCAACTTGTAAGTGAGGTTGCAATTTAATGGAAAAATCAAAACTGGTGAAACTTAATAGTCTATTTGAAAAAATGGTATCAAGTAGTGCCAATATGATTGAGCAGCGTGAACTAAAAAATCTGTATCAAGAGTATATTAACGAAGGTCGAGAAACGTCACCTAAATATAAAGTTTTTTGTGAACTTGAAAAACTCGCATAAATTTTATTGAAAAACTCACATAGCAAAAGGAATTGAAGTAGATGTCCCCTGAGCAACTAAAAACCTTACAAAAATTAAGACAGTTATTTGAAGACGGTCTAGCTGGTCCAGCTCAAATCAAGCAACTTTCAGAGCTTTTAGCATCAATAAATCATACACAGGTTGATGAAAATCCCGTTGAGTATGACATGAGTGCAGATACTACTCGGCTTGTTTCATAAACAGAGTTCAGGGTAATTATATTTTATGCGTAAAACGAACCACTTAATGTGAATTAAGTGGTTTTTAATGTTTGAATGAAAGTCTGTGACTTGCTTATTGAATTATTCATTTCGTTAATTAATCGTTCTACATCTTGTTTGATTAATTTATATTCAGATTTTAACTCGCCTATTGCTCGTGCATTTAGATTATGCTTTAAGTAAAGCATGTTATCTTTCAGAGCATTAAGTATCGGCTGCATACGTTTTTCAGTAGTACGCATTGATTTCATTAACGATGTGTAGCGCCTTTGTGTTTCTTTATAACGAGATTGGCTTTGCCGTTTTAATGACTGGTTAGAAAATTGTTCTAATTCATTTTGCCATTCATCAAATAAAGCTTCAGCAACATTTTCTATTGCATCAATGCGAGCTGTTACTTCTTCTGCTGCATTCATGCTTGAATGAAAATGTTCGCTACTTATTTCATATTGCTGCTGTAACTCACCACCATCAAAGTTGATTAAAGTAGAAAGCTGCGTTAATGCATCTTTAAATTCTTTTTTTGCATCTTGCTGAGAGTCAGTTGCACTTTCAACACGGTCAATAAGAATATCACGTTTATGTTTACCTACTTTTTCCATGGCGGAGTAATAGGCCGATTGACAGCCTATTACAGAAAGCAAAAGGAAGAATAATGATATTTTTATTACGGTATTTTTCATCAATCGCTGCCTTTGTAGCGTGCTGCATCAATGATGCACCATAGATAAACTATAGGTACTAACAACCAGCCAATAGCGACCCAAACTAATACCCAAGAAATAGCCATTCCGACAAAAAAGAACAATGCAGGTAGAATTCTTCCTTGTAGTAATTGACCTAAACCGGGGAAAAATAAACTACATATTGCGGCTAAAACATTACCACCTGAACCTTGACCTGACATAATCACTCCTTAAGTTATATTTTTATTACTATTATTACCACTATCACTTGATTAGCAATTATCATAATATATTGTTCACCTTAAGATAATAACTAATTTGCAATGAATTGGATCGAAAAATTTCAAATTAACCATCATCAACAAGTTTTTCGAAGCTTTTTGTTGTTCTTTTTTAAGCGGGTTTCAAAAGAGCAAGTACACATTACAGCGGGTTATCTGTCTTATGTCACCTTGATGTCCTTGGTGCCACTTATTGTGGTGATGTTATCAGTAATGACTGCTTTCCCTATATTTTCTGATATAAAAGAAATCATTGAAAACTTTGTTTATCAGAATTTTCTACCTGCCTCTGGAGATGTTGTTAAAGAACACATTACCGGTTTTGTAGCGAATACCTCAAAAATGTCAGTAATAGCAATTACCTTTTTATTCTTGTTTGCTTTGCTACTCATTTCAGCTATTGACGCTAGTTTAAATAAAATTTGGCGAGTAACAGCTAAAAGACGAATTATTACCGCCTTTTCTATGTATTGGATGGTACTCACGCTAGGACCTGTTTTAGTTGGTAGCAGCATTGCGGCAACCTCGTATATTGTTTCACTAATATCGATTGGAGATTATGATCTGTTTGGGTTAACCAATATTGCTTTACGTGCTTTACCCATTTTTGCTTCTATTGGTGCGTTTTTTGTTTTATATACGATTGTTCCTAACAAAGTTGTTTCAATTAAACATGCGTTGTTTGGAGCAGCATTAGCTGCAATCTTGTTTGAAATTGCAAAAAAAGGCTTTGCATTTTATGTGACTCAATTTCCTTCGTATCAAACTATTTATGGCGCTTTAGCGGGTATACCTATCTTATTTTTGTGGGTTTATTTATCTTGGTTAGTGGTTTTATTTGGTGCCTTATTTACTGTTTGTTTGGAAGATTTTAGTCAAACAATAGATGAAAATTAATTCTAGCTAGCTATGCTTATTGTTAGCTAACTAAAGCTCCTATGAGCTTTAGTTGGTTAAAACTCAAAGGAGCGAATTATGTCTCGCACTTTATATCCAAAGATTTCTGATTATCAGCACCAGTGGTTAGTAGTTGATGAACAGCATCAACTTTACATTGAGGAATCAGGTAACCCGAATGGCATTCCTGTCATATATTTACATGGCGGGCCAGGCGGAGGCTCAAGTGCTAATCATCGGCGTTATTTTAACCCTGAAAAATATCGTATCATTTTGTTTGATCAACGAGGTTGTGGTAAATCAAAACCAGCTCCTTGTTTAATTAATAATACTACTCAAAAACTAGTTGCAGATATCGAAAAAATACGTCAGCACTTAGCTATTGATAAATGGCTTGTTGCAGGCGGTTCTTGGGGAACAACACTTGCTTTGTGTTATGCAATTAAGCATGCAAAAAATGTTTTAGGCTTTATTTTACGAGGTATTTTCTTAGCTACTAGTGCTGAGTATGATTGGCTTTATAAAAAAGGAGGAGCAGAGCGTTTTTTTCCTGAATATTATCAAGACTTTCTTAAACCTTTACCTATTGAAGATAAGCATGAACCACTGACTGGCTATCATAAAATATTCACCTCAAGTAATGAAGTTGCCATTATTTCTGCGAGTAAAGCTTGGTATTTGTGGGAGCTAAGGTTATCAACTCTTGAGCATCATCATATTGGTAGGGCACAAATTGAAGATAACCATCAAGCGTTTTGTATGGCTCAGCTTTCTAATCATTACTTTAAACATAATAGCTTTATTTCAGAGAACTATATTCTCGACAATATTCATGAAATAAATGATATTCCCGCGATGATCATTCATGGTCGTTACGATATGGTTTGTCAGTTAACTATCGCAGATGGTTTAACTAAAGCTTGGCACAATGCCAGTTTAAATATTTTACCACAGGCAGGACATAGTGGCTTTGAAAGTCAGACCATTGATGCTTTTTGTAAGGCTAGTGATGTTATGGCAAATTTTTTAAATGAGCAGGAAAAATGATCGCGTTAGTGCAACGAGTAAGTTCAGCGAGTGTTGAAGTTGATAAAACAGTGATTGGTGAAATTAAACAAGGGTTATTGGTGTTATTGGCAATAGAGCCTGAAGATAATGAAAAAAAAGCATTACGTTTAGCTCAGCGTATTGCCGGCTACCGAATTTTTGAAGACGAACAAGGCAAAATGAATTTAAATGTTAAACAGGTTGGCGGTGATCTTTTAGTTGTTTCGCAATTTACACTTGCCGCGACAACTAATAAAGGTTTACGTCCAAGCTTTACTAGTGCAGCAGAGCCTATATTGAGTGAAAAATTATATTTGTATTTTTGCCAACAATTACGTTTAATGGATTTTTCTGTGCCAACTGGTCGCTTTGGCGCAGATATGAAAGTTGCTTTGGTGAACGATGGACCGGTAACCTTTACGTTAACTTGTTAGTATTTAATGCCATGATGCCAAAAGCCCATCCATCGATTCACAATATAATGCGGTAAAAAGGGATGGGAAAAGTTCATATTTTTACTTATCGCTGACTCCTTTGTTAATAAAAAAGAAGTTGGATAAATATGGATAATAATATTGAGATATTTGGGTAGGTGAAAATATACTACCGTTTTATCAGATGATAGCTGGCGTAAATGTTCTAAGAAATAATGTATTTCTTGATGGCTAGGGCTGGGCAAATTAAGTGATAAAACGGCTTTTTCATTGATATTCTTTAGAATGTTCTTCGTTAAGTTTAATGAATCTTCTATTGATTGATTTTTTTGGTATATATCGCAAATGAGCCAATCGGCCTGCTTTTTTTTATTATGGTGTAACCAGTCGAGTGCAGCGTTATTGTGTAAATTAAAACCTTGTTTTTGTGGATTAAAATATTTTTCGAAACAGCCAATAACCGCTGACGAATATTCTATAGTGTCTAGGTTTAGAGTCGGTAAATAGTGACGTAAAAAACGTGCTAAGTTACCACCACCTAAACCAAACTCGATTACCTGTTGAGGTTGAATGAATAGTAGCGGTAACATCATAGCTATTTGATGCGGAAGGGTTAATTGCCAAGGTTTACATTTTAACATCACGCTTTGTACAACATTGTCAAAAGCCAGCCAGCGATAATGATTGTTCTCACTAACACTGAGTAATTCTTCATTATGGTTTAAATAAAGAATATCTCCTTGAGATAAATGTTCAGCTAGTTTCATGAATAAATGTATTCGCGGCTAAATAATTAAGTTAAGCATAGCTAAGGATAAAGCTTTAGCAAAATAACACATACTTTCAACAATGAATGATCACAAAGAGTTTTAATGATTAATTGTATTACGCCAAGAAATAAAGCTGAGCTTGCTCAATATTATCAACTACGCTGGGAAATACTACGCGCCCCTTGGCAACAAGCCAAAGGAAGTGAGCGGGACGAGTATGAGAGCCAAGCACTTCATCGAATATTGATTAATGGTGAAGGAAATATTATTGGTGTTGGTCGATTACACTTTACCGACCAAACTCATGCCCAAATACGTTTTATGGCAATTAAAGATGAATATCAGGGTCAAGGATTAGGCAAGCAACTGGTAGATGCATTAGAGCAACAAGCGGCTAAATTAGGCGCTAAAGTTTTATCGTTAAATGCGAGAAAAGAAGCCGTTATGTTTTATCAACATTTAGGTTATCAACTGCTTGGATTTTCTCACCTGTTGTATGATGAAATTGAACACTTTTCAATGACGAAAACTATTGAAGCGCCACCTTTTCATCTAAAAAGTATCTCACAAGACTTGCAAGATACTTGGCATAAAACTATTCCGCTAAGTAAAGCGATGAATATTGCTATTGTCTATTACGATGAAACTCAGTTAGTTACACATTGTGAACCGCAATTTAATAAAAACCTACATAATACTATGTTTGCTGGCAGCATTTATACGTTGGCAACACTGACAGCATGGGGTTGGGTTTATTTACAACTTCAAAAAGCAAAGTTAGCCGGCGATATTGTTTTAGCGGATGGTCAAATTAAATATATCGCCCCTATTAAAGGTGTGGCTTCTGCTATGACGAATATTGACTTAGCTGTTGGTGACGCTTCTGAATTAACACAAAATAAAAAGGCACGTTTTACTGTTGAAGTTAATGTTTATTCTGGTGATTTATGTGCAGCACGTTTTATCGGTAAGTATGTTGTTTTACCCAAAGGCTGATTTTTTAGGAATGAATAATTTAAACAACTAGCATAACTAAAAGGATTGAAATGAAAATATTGAGTATGATTTTTTGTTTGCTTTTTATCGGGCACTTATCAGCAAATGAACAGCCAAATAATGAAGCAGTAAATAAAGTTTTAGATAACTTTCATCAAGCTGCAGCAGCTGCAGATTTTGAGCAGTATTTTGATTTATTTGCTGATGACGGTATTTACATGGGTACAGATGCCGGTGAACGTTGGACAAAACAGCAATTTAAAGCGTATGTTAACCCCCATTTTTCTAAAGGAAACGGGTGGCTATATGTGGTTACCGAAAGGCATGTTTCTTCAACACCAGTCCAAAGTATTGTATTTTTTGATGAGTTATTAGAAAACAAGTATTATGGTCAGTGTAGAGGCTCCGGCATACTTAAGAAAACAGCAGATGGTTGGAAAATACTGCAATACAATTTGTCGGTACCGGTACCTAATGATATTTCAGCGCCGATTGTGGAAAAAATAAAGCAGTTCAATCAACTAAAAGAGTTAAATAATGCTAAACCATGAGCAAAAGCCAGACCAGAAAAGTGTCGGCATTATCGGCTGTGGTTGGTTGGGGAAAGCACTAGCTAAAGCACTCATCGCTGATAACTACAATGTTATTGGCACCACGCAACAGCAAAATAAATTAGCCGAATTAACAGCATTAGGTATTAAAGCTGAACGACTTACTCTACCAATGGATTTGAGCCAAAGGGATGGAAATGAGGTGTTTCTATCTCGTCATTTAGTTATTTGCATCCCACCTCAGATTCGTCAGCATAAAAGCGACTATGCTGATAAAATTTCACAAATTATTACTGCAGCAGAGCAGGGAAGCGTTGAAAAAATAATATTGATCAGTACAACAGCAGTTTACAGTGATTTGCTTGGTAATATTGACGAATCTTCCTGTCTAAATGAAAGCTCAACTAAAGTTGCTTTGTTGGTCGAAGCTGAAAAGAGAGTCCTTGCCTTTAATAAACAAAGTGTTGTCTTACGGGTTGCGGGTTTAGTGGGGGAATATCGACACCCAGGAAGTTTTCTTCGGCATAAAAGAATGCTAACAGCGCCAAATGCTTGGGTTAACTTAATACATCAACAAGATGTGATTGGTGTGATCACCGAACTATTAAGGCGTAGTGATGTTAGCGGTATTTTCAATCTCGCTAGCAACATGAGAATGAATAAGAAAACTTTATATTCTATTGCTGCCAGAGCACTTGATCTTGCAGAGCCTTCATTTGACGAGCCAGACCATACTGAACTTACGCTTGGTCAACCTAACCCTCAGCAGAGTTTAGTAAATGAATTAGGCAAGTTGATTATCAGTAACAAAATTCGACAAACTTTAGCATACCAATTTCAATATGATGACTTAGTCGATTGGATAAGACAGGGGGAAGATAATACTCAAAACAGTGCATAAGGTGTACTGGTGTTTTCATTTTGATGTTATCAGGCTGCCAGAATATAATATTAACAATTCACGATAGAGAAAATTATTTTAATGACCTTATTAAAAAATAAACCACTACTGCTTTTTATCATCCTGTGGTTACATATATCCTTATTAGATCTTTTTTTTATGACTTACTCTGGTCCGGTTTTTTTATGGACAGAGAATTTGAGGCTTGAAACTGTTTTTGTTCATAGCTTGATTGCGTTGTGTGGTGTGGCTTTGTATATATTGCTAACTAAAGCAAAGCAGGAGTATATTGCTGGTAATTTAAATATTGGTGATAAAACGTGGCTACTTTGTTCCTTGATGCTTATTTTATCCATAGGATATACCTTGGCTTAGTTCCCTTTTTTTAGAGCCGTTAACTTGTAATTTGTTCCAGTTTACAAAGCCTAACTAAATTTTAGCTAGGCTTTTTATTTCCCTGTTATGGCTTAGTTGACATGCCCAATGTCGCTAACCATTTATCAAAATCAAGTAAGTTAGCTGGTAAAATAACTTTTCTACTTTTGTCACTTAAACCACTCATTTTTTGTAAATATTGCTCACTTAATTGCATGTTAAGGGCTTGTTGACCGCCAGGTTGCTCAATTGCATTGGCTATTTTGCTAATTGAGTCGCCGGTTGCTTTGGCGATAGCCAAAATTTCAGCCGCTTTACCTTCTGCTGAGTTTACACGTCGTTGTTTTTCACCTTCTGATAGGTTGATCAACTCGGTCATCAAGCCTTCAGAACGATTAATTCTACTAGCTTTGTCACCTAAACTTTTTGCGAGAATAGCTCTGCGCTCACGTTCGGCATTTACTTGTAATTCCATAGCATTTTTTACGGTAAGCGGGGGGGTTATGTTCTTTATTTCATACCGGTGTACTCGAATACCCCAGCTTTCACCTGCTTTATCTAATACTTCAACCACTTTGGCACTGATAATATCGCGCTCTTCAAATGTCCTGTCCAGATCAAGTGTACCAATAACAGATCGTGTAGTAGTTTGTGCCAATTGCATCGCTGCAAAACGATAGTCGGTGATACCGTAACTTGCTTTGATAGAGTCAACCACTTGAATATAAATGACACCATCAACTTCTACATTAACTTCATCTTTGGAGAAGCACTCCTGTGGCGGTACATCAATAGTCTCTTCTTTAAGGTCTTGGACAAACGCGACTCGATCAATAAAAGGCAGTAAAACATGAAATCCTGCTTCTAAAGTGCAGCGATACTTACCTAGTCGCTCAACCACATAAGCTGATTTTGTTGGTACTAAACAAATGGCTTGAATGAACTTAAACGCTAGAAATAAGAATAACGCTGCCCAAATTACTAAAATAACGATATCCATTTGGCTAACATTATTGGCTGTAGTGATCATTATTTTGCTCCTTGTACAGTTGATGTTACTTTATCCATGCCTTCAAAAAAACCTTCTAGTTTGGCAATTTCACTAGGCATAATTGAAACATCTGCGGTTTTAAGAATACTACCTGTTTGCTCTATGAACTGTTGTAACAAGCGCATTTTAATAGCGTGGTCAGCGCTTGGCTCAGCGGCGGCAGCAGCTATCAGGGTGATACCTTCTGCGGTGGCTTGCGCAAGAATCTCTATTTCTGCTGCTTTACCGTGAGCCTCATTAATTTGTTTCTGTTTGTCACCTTCTGATAAGTTAATAGCTTCTTGGCGCTCCCCTTCAGAAAGGTTAATTGTGGACTCTTTTTCTGCTTGTGCTAAGGTGATTTCGGCACGTTTTTGTCGTTCAGCTTCCATTTGTTTTTCTAGGGTATGAATAACATTGATTGAAGGTGTGATATTGCGCACTTCGTAACGCAATACTTTAATGCCCCATGGATCAGATGCTTTATCAATTTCCCGAACAATAGTCTCGTTTAAGGTATCTCGCTCTGAAAACGTTTGTCCTAGTTTTAATTTGCCAATTTCACTACGCATAGTAGTTTGCGCAAGATTAACACTGGCACGGCGATAATCTTCAATTCCATAGCTTGCTTTGGCACCGTCCATCACTTGAATATAAACTAAGCCATCAACATCAATTTGAACGTTATCGCGTGAGATACAACTTTGTGAGGGGATGTCTAATACTTGTTCACGGGTTTCATGGCGATATGCGACACGATCAAAAAATGGAATTAGGAAGTGCAATCCAGGCTGCATGACAGCACGGAATTTACCTAAACGTTCAATCACGCAAACTTCTTTCATTTGAACAACTAATACGAGTTTTACCACAATAAACAGTAAACCTAGGAAAACGAAGGTCAATGTAGCTAGCATAGCTGGCTCCTTTGTTAATTATTTTATAATAGATAGGGTTATTATTAAGTTTTAATCGACTCAACAATAAGAGAAATGTTTTCTTTGCAGACAATAGTGGCATGACTACCAGCAGCAATTTCACTGCCGTCACTTAAAGCAACCCAAGTTGTGTCTTGAAACTTAACTCTACCGGCATGAGTTCCGGGGCCAATATTTTCAATCACATCAACTTCTTTACCGTAAATGTCTAATTCTTCATATACGTTTGCTACTGTTTGTTCACCATTGATGAATTTTTCAGTAAAGAAATATAAAACAAACAGTAAAACCGAAGCGCAGATAAACCAAGCGGTTAGGGTTAAAGCCCACGTATCAAGTAATTGTTGGTGTACACCAATGGCCACCAATAAAGAAGCTAAACCTAGATTTAATAGAATGCCACCGGGGACAAAAATCTCCAAGCAAGCAAAAAGAATGGCTAAGACAATCCATGTTTCAAAAAATAAAATATATTCCACTTGGTACTCCTGTATCAAAGCATTTTATTCGGGACTTATTTGTTGTTAACCATATAAAGTTACAGTGTTGTGCAAATAAGTACAATGGTAATGCAGAGACCAAATTAGCAAGCTTGACATATTATGTCAAGCTTGCTGTTGGAGTTTGTACTAGCTTTTATAGAAGTAAGTTGAATTAAGTTTGGCGATCAAACTTTGTCGCTAAATTTCGGCTTTCAAGTTTAGTTGCTAATGGGCGAAGGATGCCCTCTGCAATGAGAGCAGCATAGAGCATTACGACTAAGTTTACTGCGTATGCTCTATGAAATATGATAGGCTCATCAACATTAGTATGGATTGCTATACAGCCAATTAAAAAACCAATTAAGGCGCCACCGTAGGTAAAGATAATTTGTTTTTTTAAAATAATGCTTAAAAATTCAGTGGCAGGGGTTGCTGCAATATCATTGGCAAATAAATAGCTTAGCCCTTTAATTGACTTTATTAATCCATCTGAACCAAAAGCAATTACTGTAGCTGAATACATAAATAGGCAGATAAACAAAATACTCGCTACATCCTTAAATATATATAGCTCCCCACCTAAAATTGCCAGCATAATTATATTACCAAAAACAACAATTAACGCTAAAAAACTTTGCATAATATTTTTCCTTTTCCAATTAACATCAGGGTTTGATGAAACGTGAAATAGTTCTTTGGGAGATATATCAAATGCAGCCGCTAACGCTAGTTGGGTTTCCACCGAGCTATTACCGTCTTTTTCAGCACGTTGAATGGTGCGTAAACTTACACCAGACGCTTTTGCCAAAAGCTCTTGTGACCAGCCATTATCTTTACGGAAATACTTAACACGCTCAGGGGATAAGTTAGGGCTTAGTTTGTGCAATTGAGGGGTTTGCAAATAATACTCCAAATAAAAGTTATTTCATATTTCATGGTGGAATATGAAGAATAATAAAAATATTAGCGAGAAAAGCCTTACGTCATTATAGCGCCATTGTTACGACAAGCTATAGGTTTATTGGCTTAGGGAAGTGTAGCGTCGTTCCTTTCCATCGCTGGCACCCAGACATTAACTTCACCAATTATGATTTATCTGGAAGCAAAGTCATCAGTAAATTCTGTACATAAATGAAATTATGCTCCTGCAATTTCAACATACGGTACTTCCTGTCCATAAAAAAGCCGAGGGTGAACTCGGCTTTTCAAAATGTAGAAATGAAAACTTAGCGTTTAAAAGCACGCTAGCATTTTACAGTGATAAGTTGTTTAAAATATCATCTTCAACTAGGTTCGCTAAGGTAACTTTAAGCTTAGGCGTGCGTGCCATTTCACGCTTAATCGCGAAGTTTGCTTCTTCATTACGAGCCCAGCTACGACGTGCAATACCATTGTTTACATCAAACAGTAACATTGACTTTAATCGACGCTCTGCTGCTGCTGAGCCATCCAGTAACATACCAAAACCGCCGTTAACGACTTCACCCCAGCCTACGCCGCCGCCATTATGGATTGATACCCAAGTTGCGCCACGGAAGCTATCACCAATTACATTGTGAATCGCCATATCAGCAGTAAAACGGCTACCATCGTAAATATTTGATGTTTCACGAAATGGTGAATCAGTACCACTAACATCATGATGATCTCGACCTAATACTACAGGGCCAATTTCGCCGTTGTTAATCGCATCATTAAAGGCTTTTGCAATTTCCATTCGGCCTTGGGCATCAGCATAAAGAATACGCGCTTGTGAACCAACCACTAACTTGTTTTGCTTAGCGTCTTCAATCCAAGTGATGTTGTCTTGCATTTGTTGCTGAATTTCTTCGGGTGACTCTTGCATGATCTTTCTAAGAACACTTGCTGCGATAGCATCTGTTTTATCTAAATCTTCTGGCTTACCTGAAGCACAAACCCAACGAAATGGACCAAAACCATAATCAAAACACATTGGTCCTAGGATATCTTGCACGTATGATGGATATTTAAAATCAATACCATTTTCCGCCATGACATCACCGCCTGCGCGCGATGCTTCTAAAAGAAAAGCATTACCATAATCAAAGAAGTAAGTGCCACGTGCTGTGTGCTTATTAACGGCATCAGCATGTCGCTTTAAAGTTGCTTGTACTTTTTCTTTGAATACTTCGGGTTCTTCACGAATTAAGCGATTTGATTCTTCGTAGCTAATATCAACTGGGTAGTAACCGCCTGACCAAGGGTTGTGTAATGACGTTTGGTCTGATCCTAAGTGAATGAAAATGTCTTCTTCATAGAAGCTTTCCCAAACATCAACAATGTTACCAATAAAAGCAATAGAGACTACTTCCTCAGCTGCTTGTGCTGTTTTTACACGCGCAACAAGATCATCCATGTTATCAATTAATTCATCAACCCAACCTTGTTGATGACGTTTAGTTGCCGCATTTGCATTAACTTCAGCACAAACAGTTACACAGTTAGCAATGTTACCTGCTTTGGGTTGTGCGCCACTCATGCCGCCTAAACCAGCAGTAAGGAAAATTTTACCTTGAGGATTTTCCCCTTTACTTAGCACTTTACGAAATGCATTCATTACCGTAATCGTTGTACCGTGTACGATGCCTTGAGGGCCTATATACATAAATGAACCGGCAGTCATTTGGCCGTACTGAGTAACACCTAAGGCGTTAAACTTCTCCCAATCATCTGGTTGAGAATAATTAGGGATCATCATACCGTTGGTAACAACCACACGCGGTGCATCTGTCGATGATGGGAATAACCCCATAGGGTGACCTGAGTATAAATGTAAGGTTTGATCGCTTTCCATCTCACTTAAATACTTCATTGCTAACAAGTATTGCGCCCAGTTTTGGAACACCGCACCATTACCACCATAAGTAATTAGCTCTTCAGGATGCTGTGCGACCTCAGGGTCCAAGTTATTTTCAACCATTAACATAATCGCTGCAGCTTGCTGACACTTTGCTGGATAGTCAGTAATAGAGCGTGCTTTCATATGATAGCTAGGTTTAAAGCGATACATATAAATACGACCAAAGTCTTTTAATTCATGCGCAAATTCTTCTGCTAATTCTTGGTGCCACTCTTTCGGGAAATAACGCAAGGCGTTTCTTAGCGCTAATTGTTTTTCTTCTACGCTAAGAATGTCTTTACGCTTAGGGGCGCGGTTAGCATCAGCCGGATAAGGCTTAGCTTGTGGTAATTCACTGGGAATACCTTGTTTAACTTGTTCTTGAAAATTCATTGCTGTTTCCATGGTAATAATCCCCTAAATTATTTATCAAAGTGCACGGTAAATGCTTTCGATCTTACTAATCTGATCATGGCATCAATGTCAGGCTTTAATAGTCTGTCTTCTTCAAGCTTAGCGACTTTCTCTCTGATTACTTTTAAGTTCTTTTCAATAATGTCTGAGCATTTATTTGGACGTCTAAATTCGATGGCTTGTGCCGCATACATCAACTCGATAGCAAGTATTTTTTCTAGGTTACCTAATATCTGATTTAACTGCCTGCCAGAAATGCTACCCATAGAGACGTGATCTTCTTGCCCCATAGAGGTAGGAACGCTGTCAGCAGATGGTGGGAAACAAAGAGATTTGTTTTCTGTCACTAAAGCTGCTGTTGCATACTGTGGGATCATCATGCCTGAGTTTAAACCACCAGCAGAGGTCAATAATCTCGGTAAACCGTGTAATCCTTCTAATAAAAGATAACAACGTCTGTCTGAAATATTACCTAACTCAGCAGCGGCTATTGAGGCATAATCAAGTACCATAGCTAGTGGTTGGCCATGAAAGCTACCACCAGAAATTGCTTCCTCACTACTGATCACAATAGGGTTATCAGTAACAGAGTTCATTTCAATTTCAGCGAGTTCCTCTAAGTGATAATACGCGTTACGTGAAGCGCCATGTACTTGAGGAATACAGCGTAATGAATAAGGGTCTTGAACACGGTCGCATTCTTCATGGTCAGCCATGTTTTGCGAATCTTTAAAGAAATTTCGCATACGTGCAGCAACTTCTAAATTACCTTTGAAGGCACGTGTTTGATGTAATTCACTTCTAAATGGCGACTCACTGCCTTGCATACCTTCGATACTCATCGCACCCGTCATATCAGCAAGATCTAATAAATAACGCATTTTAGTTAACGCTGTGATGCCATGAGATAATATAAATTGTGTACCGTTAATTAAGGCTAAGCCTTCTTTTGCGTGCAGGTCCATGATGTCTAAACCGTTTTCGCGAAGTAGCGGTGCTGCAACGACTACTTTTGCATCTTGCCCCTCTTTACTTTCCCAAAATTCACCTTCACCTAACAGTGGTAAGAATAAATGAGAAAGCGGAGCTAAATCACCTGATGCACCTACTGAGCCTTGTTCTGGTACTACAGGGATCAAATCAAGTTCGATAAACGCTAACATGCGCTCTACAACTTCAAGACGTATACCTGAAAAGCCCTGACTTAATGCATGTACTTTTGTGATCAGCATAAGCTTTGAAATTGCTTTATCAATAGGCTCACCAACACCGACAGCATGGGTGATAAGTAGATTTTTTTGTAATAAATTAGTATCTTCAGGTGAGATTTGTGTATCGCATAACGGGCCAAAACCCGTATTAATACCATATACCGCTTTATCAGAAGCTGCCATTCTTTCAACTCTTTGGCGACTTTTATTGATTTTATCTATAGCTTCTTGGCAAAGTTCAGCTTTGATACTGCCGTTGGCAATACCATTTACAATATCAAGGGTTAAGCGGTCGATACCATATTTAAACGTCATATTAACGCTCCTAAATTAAAGTAGTAATTAAAAAGTTAAATGGCTGCCTAAGCGGTATTTATTACCTGGCGCCGTTAAAATGGCTAAACTAACAACACCTTGGCTTGACCAAGTTCGTCGTTTAACCTGTAAACAAGGGATGCTCTCTTCGATAGTAAGTAGCTGACAAATGTCATAACTTGCTAAAATCGCTTCTACCTCATGAGTTGCTTCGGTTAACGGCGCCTCACTCGATAAATATTCATGAGGAGTAGTTTGAGTGAAATCTTGGTTTAAATAATTTTTCACTAAAGCACTGTTTACATAGCGTTGTTCTAGTTGAATAGGTTGGTCATTTTCAAAATGAAGCAATTCAGAGTAAAATACCTTTTCACTGCTTTTTAGATTAAGTAAAATAGCAATTTCTTCATTCACTGCAACCGCTTTTAAAGTAAGCTGTTTAGCATGATGTTGATGACCACGATCTTGAATTTCATCAGCGATATTACGTATTTCTAATAATGACGATTGCGATTTAAAGGTGGCGACAAAAGTACCAGAGCCTTGTGAACGAACAAGTAAGCCTTGCTCGGTAAGTTCTTGTAGAGCTCTACGAGCGGTCATGCGGCTAACAGAGAATTGTTCAGCCAATACATTTTCAGAAGCTACTTTTTCATGTTGCTGCCATTCGCCCGATTCTATTTTCTGGCAAATGTGTTGTTTGATCACGGTGAACTTGGCGGTTTTTATTTGAGTCATTATTATTTCGCTAGGTTTTTTGCTTATCAACTTGTATATACAATCTCATTAATTAATGCCAATGTCAATAGTTGTATATACAAGCTTGCTTGTCCAATTGCTATCAGGTAAAGTGGCGTCATCAGTAACATGACACTATTCTTATGTGAAAAGCATTTGTCGATAAATACATGGCAGTAAGCTTAGCGTTAAATTCAACTTTTGGATCTCTTATGACGATTAATTCCTCTGCTTGGCAAACTTTATTCATTAATGTAAATCTAGCAACCATGACCGATGGCGCAAACAGCTATGGCACTATTGAAAATGCAGCTTTGGCAATTAACGAAGGAAAAGTTGCTTGGTTGGGTAAAGCTGATGATTTACCTGAATATGAAATAGATTCAGTACAAGTCATTGATGGAAAAGGTAAATGGTTAACGCCGGGGTTAATTGATTGCCATACTCACCTTGTTTATGGCGGCAATCGCGCTAATGAATTCGAGATGCGTTTGCAAGGTAAAAGCTATCAAGAAATAGCCAATGCAGGGGGCGGCATTGTTTCAACAGTCTCTGCTACACGTAAAGCCAGTGAATCAGAGTTATTAGCTAGTGCATTACCAAGGTTAACCGCTTTACATCAACAAGGTGTTACCTGTGTTGAAATAAAGTCAGGTTATGGGTTAGATACCAAAACCGAAATAAAAATGTTAACAGTGGCAGGACAATTAGCTGAAAAACTTCCTGTAACAATCAAGCGAACTTTCCTTGGTGCTCATGCATTGCCAGTTGAATATAAAGATAAACCTGAAGAGTACGTTGATCTGGTTTGTAATGAAATGATCCCAACAGTGGCAAAAGAAAACTTAGCTGATGCTGTGGATGTTTTTTGTGAGGGCATAGGTTTCAGTCTTGAACAAACTCAGCGTGTTTTTAAGGCGGCAAAACAATATGGATTACCTGTTAAAATTCACGCAGAGCAATTATCCAATTTAGGCGGTACTGAGCTGGCGGCAAAGCACAATGCGTTATCATCTGATCATATAGAGTTTTTAGATGAAGCCGGTATAGAAGCAATGAAGGCCGCAGATATGACAGCTGTCCTTTTACCGGGAGCTTTCTACTTTTTAAGAGAAACACAATTACCACCAATGGATTTATTGCGCAAACATCAAGTGCCAATGGCGATTGCTACCGATGCCAACCCAGGCTCTTCGCCAATTAATAATATTCAATTAATGTTAAATATGGCTTGTACTCTATTTCGGTTAACACCTGCTGAAGCATTCGCTGGCGTAACATGTTATGGCGCGAAAGCGCTTGGCTTAGCAGAGCAAAAAGGGCAGTTAGCCATTGGTTTTGATGCTGATATTGCTCTTTGGGATATAGAACAGCCCGCAGAGCTTTGTTATCAGTTTGGCGTTAATCCACTTTGCGCCTTATTTTCTGCAGGAAGAAAAGTTATTTAGCTGTTTTAAGCTTTTTGTAAAACTTGTCACTGTACAAATCTTGCTGGGTTGATTAGTCTTAATGCATCGCTAGTCGCGTTAAGGCTGTTCATGGAAGTTTTAGGTTTGTCTCGTCGTTTTTCTCATTATTGCAAATTGTTTATTGCGAGCTTTTTGCTGATTGTTTTTCCTGCTTATACTACTCCCAGTTATTCATTTGCTGAATTTAACATTGCTTTTATATTAGGTTTAAGTCTTCCGCTATTGCTGATTATTGCATTATTAAAGTCCTTTTTAGCCATTAAGTGGCGCTATCCTGCTTTATTGACTTTAACTTTATTTGGGCAGTTATATGCCCTTGCTTATTTAACTCAATGGCAAGAGCAAGTTTTATTAGCTAGTGCGGCTGGCTTTATTTTGGTTACTCATTTTTGGTTTTCTACCTGTCAGAAAGTTAATCGTTCAACTAACATAGCTTTGTCGCTAGTTAGTGCATCTTTTGCTGCATTTATCGCTTGTTTATTTTTTACCCCTCAATTAGATGTTTATCTGGTTTGGCTGCTTTATGCCGGCTTTGTTTCTTTGATCACTATAACTAGAGTTATTCAGCAAGAGTTGATAAATAGTAATAATTTGCGCGTTATCAGCCAATGGTTATTGGTATTGTGCTTTTCTTACTTGTTATATTTATGGCTAAATACCCGTATAAATATTGTTTGGGTTATTTCAACCAGTGTTATGTGTTATTTAGTTGCTGTTATGAACGGCTGTTGGAGCTTAGTTCAGTCTTTATTTGGTAAGTTTGAGCAATTACAAGTAGAACAAAAAACAGCGATGCTGACTCAAAAAACAACAGCTATGGTACCACTAGATCCGGTAACTAACTTACCTACTTATCAACAAGTATTAGCTCAGTTCTTTCAAGAGATACAAAGTAAACCAGATGCTTCGTTCGCTGCTATTGTTTTTAAGCCTATAAATTTTCATCTGGTTAATAAAGTATTAGGTCACCAAAATTCCGATATTCTGTTATTGCAATTGGCATATAATTTACAGAAAAGTTTAGTCGATAATGAGTTATTGATTAATTTTAATCAGGATCAGCCAAAGGTTAAAATTGCTCGCTTGCAAGGTTTAGATTTTATAGTGATTTTAGATAGTTCACTGAGCCAACACCCGGTTAAATTATTAGTCGATAACCTTTGTTTGCAGCTTTCGCAATCTGTTCCTAAAGCAATGAGCTTTAAAAGTTTTTCTTTGAATTTTGAATTGGTATTTGGTGTTTCAATTTTAGGCGAGCATAATGATACAGCAGAGCAAGTTATCGCACAGGCAGGTGATGCTTTACTTGATGCTGAATATGAGCATAAGCAAATAAATTATTTTGATAATCAAACCGTCATTCATACTAAACAGCAGCTATCAAAAATGGAGCATCTTAAAAGTGATCTTGATAATGAGCGCCTTGAATGGTTTGCTCAACCACAAGCTTCTTTAGTATCAGATAAGTTAATTGGCTTTCAGTTGGTGATGCATTGGCCAGCGATTATCCTTAAAGACTTAAACATAAGTCAGAAAGAAGTTTATCAACTAGCTGAATATAGTGGTGAAATTTATCGTATTACCCAAGCTTATATTCGACATGCAGCAGATCTGCTATCAACTTGTCATCAAAATGACTTTACTATTGATGTGGCGGTTAACCTTTCTTCTCAAGCTTTATTTGAGCCAGAATTAGTTGACTATATGTTAACTCAATTGAATAGAGTGAATATTATGGCTAAATACTTGGTGATAGAAATTGATGAAGAGTTATTTTTCTCAAAGCAGCACCAAGTTAAAAAAGTTATTGATCAACTACAAGCCAATGGATTTTCTGTCGCAATTAATCAGTTCTCAGGTAGCTTTGAAGCACTACGTTATATTCGTCGAGTAGCGATTAATCGAGTGATAATTGATGCAAGTCAATTAGAGAAAACATCAGAAGATCAGACCGATAAAGCGATTGTTAATGCGCTAATTAACGTTACAAGGAAAATGGAGTTACCTGTTGTTGCAACAGGTATTAATACCCAAGTTTTAGCAGAAAGTTATTTAGGTATTGGTGGCGATTTTGCTCAAGGCAAGAAAGTAGGAGGGGCAATTAAAATAACAGATATCAAAGAGTGGTTGTTTTCTTGGGTGCAGCAAAGAGCTTAGGTATTCAATAATACTCTTTGCCTATTTTACACTCTTAATCAAGGTCTAAAGGCTCAGGCGATAAGATGATACCTGTGTTATCGGCATAGATATGATCATCTGGTAAAAAGGTAACACCAGCAAAATTGACAGCCAGATCACTTTCACCATAACGGTCATCAGAAGCGCCAACAGGAATCGATACAAGTCCTTGAATGCCTATATCTAACTCTTCTAAAGCATCAACATCTCGTACGCTGCCATAGCAAACAATGCCCTCCCAGCCATGTTTAGCTGCTAGTCCTGCGATATTACCATCTATTAAAGCTCGACGAGTCGAGCCGCCGCCATCAATAACTAATACTTTACCTTCGCCATTCGTTTGAGCTATTTGCTCAACCAATCCATTATTTTCAAAACACTTTATAGTAACTACTTTGCCTCCAAATGAATTTCGTCCACCGTAGTTACAGAAAATAGGCTCTACAACATCAATAAGATCGGCATAAATATTACATAATTCTGAAGTATTGTATTCCACGGTTTAGTCCTTGTTAGCAACTTAGATCAAGTTTATTAAGCTCTGTATTTAGTATACAGAGCTAGTGATATGGTACAAGAATAACCTACATGATTTCATCATAAATATCATGACTAAACGTTATTTTGTTTAATTTGAAAACGTAAATTATTTTCTTAGAAATCTCGGCAAAACTATAATTAACTTCTATACTTTTCAAAGACTAACTTTATCTTTCAAAGAGAACATTTATGCTCATAAAACACAAACTAATTGCTAATAGTGCAATTCTTGTTGCCTCATTAACCTTTATGCTTGCCTTGTTGACTTATTCAGCTTCATCGCTAGAAGGAGATATTGATGTAGCTCGGCAAATAGGGAATGTTGATGCATCGGTGTTGCAGCTTCGTCGTGATGAGAAGGATTTTTTAGCGCGTAAAGATTTAAAATATTTAGCAAAATATGAAAAAAATATGCAGAGATTGCAAGCTAGCATTAATCAACTCGATAAATCATTCTCATCTCGAGGTGAAAAGTTGTCTGAAATTAGTGCTATTCGAACTGTTTTGACCACTTATCAAACGCATTTTAGAGCCTTGGTGGAAGCTCAGCAGAAAATTGGTTTACATGCTAAGGATGGTCTGTACGGCGAGTTACGTACAGCAGTGCATGATGTCGAAGAGCTATTAGGTACTAAGGACTATAAATTACTTAGTGATATGTTGCAGTTACGTCGTAATGAAAAAGATTTTATGTTGCGTTTAGATGAAAAATATTTGCAACGCTGGACCGATAATGCAGCAACGTTTGTTAATGATGTACAAAACAGCCCCATTGATAGCGCTTTAAAAAAACAAATAATCTCCAGTATTGATTTATATCAGTCTGCATTTAATACCTTAGTTACTGCGCAAAAAGAATTGGGCTTTACTGCTAAAGGTGGGTTAAAAGGGCAAATGCGCTCAACTGTTCATCAAGTTGATGCGCTGTTAAAAAAGCTTATCAAAGTGAGCAAAGATACTGTTGATGAACATACTAATTTTGTTGATATAGTTTCCTATAGCGTATTTTTTATTGTATTGATTATTGCAATAGTTTTTGCTTTTTATGTCAGTAAAAGTATTTTATCAGGCATTAATAAGCTGAAGAATACGATGAATAAAGTGCAACAAAGTAAAGATTTATCTATTACTTGTAATGCCGATGGTAAAGATGAAATTGCTGAAATGGCGAAAGTATTTAACTCGATGATTGGCAGCTTTAGGCATTTAATCGTTGAGGTTAATCATTCGGTAAAAACAGTAAATGATGCAACGCAAAGTTTATCTGAAAACATTCATCTTGCTAACTCGGGTGTTGACTCTCAAATTCATCAAACAGATTTGGTTGCAACAGCTGTTACCGAAATGGTGGCTACCGTTGATGAAATAGCTAACAATACCCATGAAGCCGCGACTAAGGCAGAAACTACTCATGAAAATGCAGAAAAAGGTAAAAGTGGCGTTGACACAACTATTGCTCAAATAGATCAATTATCAGCAACACTTTTAGAATCTGAAAATGTAGTGCAAGAGTTAGCGAAAGACAGCGACACCATTGGTTCAGTATTAGATGTTATTCGAGGTATTGCTGAGCAAACTAATTTACTTGCATTAAATGCCGCTATTGAGGCAGCACGAGCAGGTGAACAAGGACGGGGCTTTGCCGTAGTAGCGGATGAAGTGAGAACATTAGCGAGTCGTACTCAAGACTCAACTCAAGAAATTGAGAGTATTATTAATTCCTTGCAATCGAGAACTAAAGATATCGTAAGCCATATGGCGACTTGTCGAACACAAGGGCAGGAAAGCGCAGAACAAGCAGCCTCAGCAGGTAAAATGCTAGAGGAAATTAATTTAGATGTTTCTACTATAATGGAAATGAATACTGCTATTGCAACTGCGATTCAAGAACAAAGTACTGTAGCTTCAGAGGTAAACCAGCACGTAGTTGAAATTAGAGATGTTGCAGAGCAAGCGGGAGCTATATCCCACAAAAATGGGCAGATGAGTGAGGAGTTGTCGCAGCAAGCAACTGTTTTAAATAAAGAAGTCAATGCGTTTACTGTTTAGAATATTTAAATTAAACGATAGTTAATAAATAAATGGGCGTAAACAAGAAAGGTTCATGCCCATTTATATGACTTATATAAGTTGTATTTCTTATAAAATAAAGCGACTTAAATCTTCATTTTTAACCACATCACTTAAAGTGTCTTGGACAAACTTTTCATCAATGATAATTTCTTCACCTGAACGATCATTGGCGGTATAAGATATTTCTTCTGTTAACCTTTCCATCATGGTATGTAAACGTCTAGCACCAATATTTTCAGTACTTTCATTGACTTGCCATGCGGCATTGGCGATGGCTTGAATACCTTCATCACTAAAAGACATTGTCACACCTTCCGTTGCCATTAAAGCAATATATTGCTCGGTTAATGAAGCATTAGGCTCGGTTAATATGCGAACAAAATCGTCACTAGTTAAGGCTTGTAACTCAACGCGAATAGGTAAACGACCTTGTAACTCAGGAATGAGATCAGAAGGTTTCGCCATTTGAAAGGCGCCGGAAGCAATAAACAAGATATGATCAGTTTTCACCATGCCGTGCTTTGTGGTTACCGTTGAGCCTTCAATCAGTGGTAATAAGTCACGTTGTACCCCTTCACGAGAAACGTCAGGGCCGTTGCTGTCACCACGCTTACAAATTTTGTCAATTTCATCAAGAAAAACAATACCATTTTGCTCTACGGCATAAAGTGCTTTTGCTTTGATATCTTCTTGATTAACAATTTTAGCGGCTTCTTCTTCCTGCAATGCTTTAAAAGCTTCTTTAATGGTTAGTTTGCGCTTGCTAGTTTTTTCACTCGACATATTCTGGAACATGCTTTGTAACTGTGAAGTCATATCTTCCATACCTGGAGGTGCCATGATTTCAACACCAACTTGCGGAGCGGCTAAATCTAACTCAATTTCTTTTTTATCAAGCTTGCCTTCACGGAGTTTTTTACGGAATGTTTGACGAGTACTACTGTTATCGGCATTTTCATCATTGCCAAAGCCGTCACGTGGCGGTGGTAATAAAATATCCAAAATACGTTCTTCCGCGGCTTCCTCAGCGAGGTGTCTTACGCGAGTCATCTCTTGCTCTTTGGTCATTTTAAATGCCATGTCTGCAAGATCACGGATAATGGTTTCTACTTCTTTACCAACATAACCCACTTCAGTAAATTTCGTTGCTTCTACTTTGATAAATGGAGCATTGGCTAGTTTAGCAAGTCGGCGGGCAATTTCAGTTTTACCAACACCCGTTGGGCCGATCATTAAAATATTTTTTGGTGTAACTTCACTACGCAACTCTTCATTAAGTTGCATTCTGCGCCAGCGGTTTCTTAATGCGATAGCAACGGCACGTTTTGCGTCACTTTGGCCAACAATGTGGCTATCTAATTCGCTAACTATTTCGCGAGGTGTCATATTCGACATGGTAATTCCTTAAACTTATATCTTTAATTGCTGCTATTTATAGCTCGTCAATAATATGATGTTGATTGGTGAAAACACAAATGTCACCTGCAATTGTTAATGACTTCTCAACGATTTCTTTGGCAGACAATTCAGTGTTTTCTAAAAGAGCGGTGGCGGCTGATTGAGCAAAATTTCCTCCACTACCAATAGCGATTAAGTCATGCTCTGGTTGCACAACATCACCATTACCTGTGATGATTAAAGATGCGGTTTCATCCGCTACAGCTAATAAAGCTTCAAGCTTTCGCAGGGCGCGATCACTACGCCAGTCTTTTGCTAGTTCAACCGCTGCTTTGGTTAAATGACCTTGATGCTGCTCTAATTTACTTTCAAAGCGTTCAAATAAGGTAAAAGCATCAGCTGTACCACCAGCAAAACCAGCGAGTACTTTATCATTATATAAGCGGCGTACTTTACGCGCATTGCCTTTCATTACTGTATTGCCAAGGGATACTTGACCATCACCACCAATGCATACTTTGCCATTGCGTCGGACTGAAACGATAGTAGTCACAATTAACCTCAATTTTATTTGTCTATATCTATCAGCAATAGATAAGGCTAATTATGACTTTTTCAAGGATTGAGCAGAAGAAATGTAGAGATTAATTCCATAACCAAATTTGGCAAGTGCTTATGTTATTACTTCGAAGTTGATGTTTTTCTTTTTCTGCTTGTCGTTTTTTTTCATAAGGTCCTAAAAAGACTTTATACCAAGTGCCACTAGAGCCTTTTACTGCGCTGATTTGTGCAGACAAGCCACTAAAGGCAATATTGGCTTTCATTACTTTTGCTTGTTTTTCTGTTCTAAAGGATCCGCATTGCATTTTATACGGTCCTTTATCATTTACGGTATATTCACCCACTTCCACTTCTTTTGATTTTAGCTCTTTCATATAAGCCCACTTTTCTTTAGGTGGGTTAGGTAAATCGGCAGTTTTCTTGGTAGTGGCAATTTCTACTGTTTTAGTCGGTTCGCTTACGGGTTGGTTATCTTTGATTGACCATAATAAGTAAGTAAAAGCAGCAATAGCAATTAGGGTTGTTAAACCAATCAACTTAACTTTAGTTGGTAAATTATGACGACTTTCAACCGCCTTTTGTTGGTAAGGTGTATTTTTCTTTTTTTTTGGAGAACGAGTGCGGGAAACGTAATCTTGGTGTGCCATTAATTGCTATCACTCATTATTGTTGAAGGAGAAGTTTTGCTAGTCATTCTAGCTTAGCCATTCTAACGAAGTTATTTGATAAATAAAGCCCGATTTACCAACTTAGGTCAATTGGATCGATATCTAATGACCAACGTACTTTGTTGTGCCATTCGTTATTGCTGATATTGGCGATGAGTTGTTGAATGGTTTGGTGTAAATCGTGTCGAGATTTTGCTTGAACAATCAAATGATAGCGATATTTCCCTGCTTTTTTCTCCATCGCCGCAGGCATAGGGCCGGTTAATTGACAACGGCCATTGCTTACTTGACTTAGCTGGCGTAAAAACTTTTCAGGGTAAGAAGGGTAATTAGCTTCTGCTCGGAACAAAGCTTGAAATGTAAAAGGAGGTAGTGGAGAGTGTTGTCTTTCTAATAAGCCTTGCTGAGCAAAATGCGCATAACCATTGTGCACTAAATCTTGCAATAAAGGGTGCTCAGGAAAGTTTGTTTGCACTAATACTTTTCCTGGTTTACTTGCACGTCCAGCTCGCCCAGCTACTTGTACTAACAGTTGTGCCATGTGCTCTGGAGCACGAAAGTCAAAGCTAAATAAAGCGCCATCGACATCAAGCATTGCAACTAAGGTAACATCAGGGAAGTGATGTCCTTTTGCCAGCATTTGTGTACCAATCATTATTTGATGCTTTTTATCAGTCACTTCTTGCAGTAATTTGGCAAGCTCTCCCTTTCTTCTAGTGCTATCACGATCAATGCGCACAATACTATAGTCAGGATATAAATCGGCGAGATGTTGCTCTATTTGCTCGGTGCCTTGACCTAGAGGTTTGATACGAATGCTGCCACAGCTCGGGCATTGTGGTGGAATACGCTTTTGACTACCACAATGATGGCAAATGAGTAAATTTTGACCGCGATGTAAAGTATAGGACTTATCACAACGTTGACAGTCGGCAACCCAATGACATTCATCACAGTTGATTGCTGGCGCAAAACCTCTGCGATTTAAAAACACCAGCACTTGTTCTCCGCGTATTAATGTGTCTGCTATTGCTTGTTTTAAGGGATTCGATAAACCATGTTCTATTGGTTGTTCGGCAACGTTGATTAAAGATATTTTGGCATGAACACTTTTACCTGCTCTTTTTGTCAGCTGATGGTAATGATATTTTTTATTAATAGCATTTTGCAGTGATTCAAAACTAGGTGTAGCACTACCTAATACAATAGGAATATTAAGTTGTTTAGCCCGCATTATTGCTACATCGCGACCATGGTATCGAAAACTATCTTGTTGTTTAAATGAAGCGTCATGTTCTTCATCAATAATGATCAAGCCGAGTTTATCTAATGGGGTAAAAATGGCTGAGCGTGTACCAATAACAATTGCCGCACTATTTTGATGCGCGTTTTGCCAAGTAGCGAGTCTTTCTTTGTCGTTTAAACCTGAATGGTGTAGAAAAATGGGCAAGTTAAAGCGTTGTTCAAAACGAAAGAGAGTTTGTGGTGTTAAACCAATTTCAGGTACAAGTACTAGTACTTGTTGATTATTTGCTAGTACTTTCTCCATCGCTTGCAGGTAGACTTCAGTTTTCCCACTGCCGGTCACCCCATCAATTAGATGGCAAGAAAACTGTGCTATTGATTGGTGAAGTGCGGCAACAATGATCGCTTGTTCGGTAGATAATGAGAGCTTATTATCATGATTTAGCCCCTTATCATGCCAACTAAATTCTTTAATGTCTGGTGTACTTTGCTTAATCAGTGATTTCTTTTCCAGCGCATTTAGTTGTGCTTTACTGTAACCGAGCGTGCGAATTTCTGTCCATGTTAAAGCGGGATGATCTTTAATTAATTCATACAAGGCATGTTGCTTAGGAGAGCGTTTAGCAAGTTGGGCAAGTGTTTTTTCAACATCTTCTACTGTTTCTATATTGTCACTCGACCAATGAATAATCGGAGCTATTTTGGGCTGTTCAACTTGTCTCAGTAATACAGGTAGAGCTTGCTGTAATACATCACCAATAGGGTGATGATAGTAGTTTGCGCATAGCTTTAATAAATTAAGTAATTTATGGGGCAGGCGGTTATGACTAGATACTCGACTAATAATCGGTTTTATTTTTTCAATAGCTAAGTCAGTTTCAGTATCAATAGCCATAACAATGCCAATGACTTGACGATGAGAAAAATTAACAATAACTCTCTCACCAATGCATAACTTATCTGCTAATAGTGCTTTAGGTACAAGGTAGGTAAATAGCTGGCGCATTGGAACCGGAATAGCAACTTGTATGAATAAATCTTGCACTAATTTTAGCGACCTAGATAAGAGGTATATCTAATCATTTTGAACGTTTCAGCTAGTGATGCCAAGCTCAAATTTACTATTCAATGAAATTGTTTACTTTATGAGTATTATTGCTTGCTATCAACGGATTGATCCCTTATTATTCGCCCCCATAAATTTTAACTCGTATGGTGCTTAGCAGCTAATAATGACTGACTAAGTGGCGATACGGCCTTAGATAGAGGTTTCCATGAAAAACGGTATTCATCCTACATATGAAGAATTTAAAGCAAATTGTTCATGTGGCAACGTAATTACAACACGCTCAACACGCGGTAAAGATATTCACTTAGACGTATGTTCAGCTTGTCACCCATTTTACACTGGTAAGCAAAAAGCTGCTGAGACTGGTGGTCGTGTTGATAAATTCAACAAACGTTTTGGTGCTTTGTCTAAGAAGTAATTCTTATATAGCAACAAATTGTTTGAAAAAGCACCTAAGGGTGCTTTTTTTGTGCCTTAATTTCTATGTGTATAAAGCTATTTTTGTCGATATTTTTTACATACAACTTAAGTTGAGTATTTTTTTTTGACTTAGCTAGTTGAAAGTTAGTATTATTTTTATAATGGAACGTTTTATGCTTTTATTAATAGAGAGCTGTTAATCAATAACTATTAAGAAAAGATCACTACTAGGATTCTTTTATGGAAAATAGGCAACATCGAGATTCATTAATTGAGCGAAGGCATCATAATGAACAACAAGCTGAGTTGTGGGAGCATTTGACCTTAGCGCAAAAGTTTTCAGCTAGCAGCTTAACTAAGTATGGTTATGATCTCGCCTTTATTCGCAATTCTGCATCAGGCAGTCTTGCTGTTATGGTTTTGGATAATCACACGACAACTATTGCTGATGACGGCGATATTAATACCACACCAGGCATTAATATTAGGTAACCAATAAATAATAATTATTAACACTCCCCACTTGCTAGTTTCATTACTTGTCGAAATTTACCCTTATTATTCTTATGGTTAATTTATAATAAACTTTTTGATCTATATCATATCGTCAACTTAGCTTCGGCGTAATATATGCGACATATTGTCGCAGTTGATTGCGACTTCAATGATTGAGTATTGCAATTTATCATGATGGGTCGATTAAAAAACGTCACTAAAACCAAGAAAGGGCTATTTGCTTTTCTGTTTTTCCTTTGTGTGATTTTACCTGCTCAAGCACTTTTTGTTAGTCCTCCGAAAGACCCTGTTCCTATTATTCATGAAATATTTCCTGAAGCGACCAGCATTGGTGAAAAACAGGGAGAACCGCTTGTTTGGACTATTTATAAAGAACAAGAAATTATTGGTTATGCATTTGAAACCAACGATTTAGCAAAGATTCCAGCCTATTCAGGTGAACCAGTGAACATGCTTGTTGCGATAAGTCCTGAAGGTGTTTATTTAGCAGCCAAAGTATTAGAGCATCATGAGCCAATTATTTTAGCGGGCATTCCTGAAAGCAAGCTATTGAAATTTTCTGAACAATATCAAGGCTTAAGTGTTAGTGACCGTTTAAAAGTTGGTGGAAATAAAAAGGAAGGTGTTGTTCATATAGATGGTCTTTCAGGGGCAACGGTTACTGTTATGGTGATGAATGTTGCTATAACCAAAGCGGCTACCAAAGTTGCTCGTTCCCTCGGTATTATCAGTGCCAGCCAAGATATTATTCAACCAATGTCAATGATTTACCAAGAGGTATACCAGCAAGCTAACTGGCAAGCATTAATAGGTGATGGCTCTATACGTAAATTAAGTCTCATCAGAGAGACAGTCGATGAAGCTTTTGTTGGCACGAGCGTAGAGCATATTGATGCAGCATCGCCAACACAGAAAAAAGACTTGTTTGCAGAGATTTATTTTGCCCAAGCAAACATCCCTTCTGTTGGTCGTAACTTACTTGGTGATAGAGAATACGAGTGGCTGATGAAGAACCTTAAAGAGGGTGAGCATGCCATTGTTATGTTGGGTAATGGTTATTCTTATAAGGGCTCTGGTTATGTACGTGGTGGAATTTTTGATCGTATTCAAATATTACAAAATGGTGAGGCCTTTGCTTTTCGTGATTTAGATCATAACCGGGTTACTGACATTTTAATTGATGGTGCGCCTTCGTTTCACGAAATGTCGCTATTTATTGTACGAGCACAGCATGAATTTAATCCTGGTGTTGATTGGCAGTTAGAGTTATTAGTGCGTCGTCAGTTAGGGGCTATTGATAGCTTATTTACTAGCTTTAAAGGTGATTATCATACTTTAGATAAGTATGTTGATCGCCCGCCACTCATTTACCCTGAGCCTGAACTTTCTTTAGCAGAGCAAGTATGGCAAGAGAAAAATGTTGAAGTAGTCATCTTGTTTATCTTATTGGCAGTGCTGTTAATCACGCTTTTCTTACAAGATATTATAGTTCGTCATCCAACCTTTATGCATAACTTTCGTCATGGCTTTTTAATTATTACCGTGATTTTCATTGGCTGGTCTTGGGGTGGTCAATTATCGATAGTTAATGTTTTCACCTTTTTACAGGCATTTATGTCTGACTTCTCATGGGATTTGTTTTTATTGGATCCGGTGATCTTTATTTTATGGGGCGCTGCAGCCGTTACCATGATTTTATGGGGACGTGCGGTTTATTGTGGTTGGTTATGTCCCTTTGGTGCGTTACAAGAATTGATCAATGTCTTCGCACGTTATATTAAAATTCCTCAATTTGAATTGCCATGGGCAGTACATGAGCGTTTATGGGCGATTAAATACTTAATCCTCTTGGGCTTATTTGGTCTTTCAATGGAATCATTAGCAACCGCTGAGCAATTTGCTGAAGTAGAACCTTTTAAAACCACCTTTTTATTGCAATTCGATCGTCAATGGCCGTTTGTCTTATATGCCGTGTCATTGTTGGTGATTAACATTTTCAATCGTAAGTTCTTTTGTCGTTATCTATGTCCGTTAGGTGCAGCGCTTTCTACCAGTAACAGTATACGTTTGTTTAGTTGGTTAAGACGTCGTCCAGAGTGTGGTCAGCCATGTAAAACCTGTGCAAAAGAATGCGAAATTCAAGCGATTGACCCCGATGGCAATATCAATATGCGCGAGTGTCATTATTGTCTTGATTGCCAAGTGACCTATTTCAACGATGAAAAGTGTCCCCCATTGAAAAAATTAGCACGGAAAAAGAATAAATTTTCTCAACAGAAAAATAATGAGCAAGAAATCCCAACAGTTAATGTTGGTTGAAGAATAGATATAAACCTTAAAAATTAGTGAATTAAACAGAAAGCAAATGGAGAAGAGTGATGACTACAGAAGATAAAAACTCTAATAGTGTAGAGTTAGAAAACGAAGGTAGACGTAAGTTTTTTGGTAAAACCGCTTTATTAGGTGCTGGTGCTATTGCTGCTCCCATGACTGCTACTATGTTTGCATCCATGGCAAAAGCGAATGCGGCTGAAGCGAGTAATAGCCCTTTTGTTCACCCTGGTGACTTGGATGAATATTACGGTTTCTGGAGTGGCGGGCATTCGGGTGAAGTGCGTATTATGGGTATCCCATCAATGCGTGAATTAATGCGTATTCCTGTTTTTAATACTGATAGCGCTACGGGTTGGGGTTTAACTGACGAAAGTAAACGCATTAAAGGCGATAGTGCACACTTGATGGCAGGTGATTCACATCACCCACATATGAGTATGACGGATGGACGCTATAACGGTAAGTACGTTTTTATTAACGATAAAGCCAATACTCGTGTAGCACGTATTCGTTGTGATGTGATGAAGTGTGACAAAATGCTTACCGTGCCTAATGTACAAGCTATTCATGGTTTGCGTGTACAAAAGGCACCTTTTACTAAGTATGTTATTTGCAATGGTGAATTTGAAATTCCAATGAATAATGACGGTAAAAGCGGAATGGAAGATGTAAATTCTTACCGTTCGCTATTTAACGTGATTGATGCTGAAAGCATGGAAGTGGCTTTCCAAGTAATGGTTGATGGCAACTTAGATAATACCGATGCTGATTACGATGGTAAATATTTCGCTTCAACCTGTTACAACTCAGAAATGGGCATGAACTTAGGTGAAATGATTTCAGCTGAACGTGACCATGTCGTTGTTTTTAGTTTAGCGCGTTGTGAAGCTGCACTTAAAGCGGGTAAATTTAAAACTTACAACGGTAATAATGTTCCTGTACTTGACGGTCGTAAAGGCTCTGATCTAACGCGTTATATTCCTGTGCCTAAATCTCCACATGGTATGAATACTTCACCGAATGGTGAATACTTTGTTGCTAACGGTAAATTATCACCAACGGTTTCTATTATTGCAATTAAGAAATTAGATGCGTTATTTAATGATAAAATTAAACCTCGCGATACGATTGTTGCTGAGCCAGAGCTAGGTTTAGGACCATTACATACCGCGTTTGATAACAAAGGTAATGCTTATACAACGTTATTCCTTGATAGCCAAATTGCTAAATGGAATGTACAAGACGCGATAGATGCCCACAACGGTAAAAAAGTAAACTATATCCGTCAAAAGTTAGACGTACATTATCAACCAGGTCATAACCATACATCACAAGGTGAAACACGTGATGCAGATGGTAAGTGGTTAATATCTCTATGTAAATTTTCAAAAGATAGGTTTTTACCTGTTGGTCCATTGAAACCAGAAAATGACCAACTAATTGATATTTCAGGTGATGAAATGAAATTGGTTCATGATGGTCCTACATTTGCCGAACCACATGATTGTATGATGGTTCATCGCAGTAAAATGAAGCCATTAAAAATATGGCCTCGTACAGATCCTATTTTTGCTGAAACTATTGCGCAAGCTAAGCGTGATGGTGTTGATGTTTATACGGAAAATAAAGTTATTCGCGACGGAAATAAAGTACGTGTTTATATGACATCGGTTGCACCAACGTTTGGTATGGAATCATTCAAAGTGAAGTTAGGTAATGAAGTCACTGTTGTCGTAACTAACCTTGATCAAGTCGAAGATGTAACACATGGCTTCTGTATGACAAACCATGGCGTGCAAATGGAAGTTGGCCCTCAAGCAACGTCTTCAATTACCTTTAAAGCAGATAAGCCTGGCGTGCAATGGTATTACTGTAATTGGTTCTGCCACGCGTTGCACATGGAAATGCGTGGAAGAATGTTTGTAGAAGCGTAAATTGTAAGACAAATATAAGTAAGCTGAAAAACACAACATAGAAATACGTTGTGTTTTTTTATTATTAAAAGGTGATATTTGTCACAAACTTGCGTTTAGTTAATCAAGATCAATAGCCCAGTGATTAAAGCTGATATTCTGCTACTACTTTCAATACTATGATGGATTTATTTTGTTAGTTTTAAGAACTTTTTGTTTTTATACGATACTTATTTTAGCTATTTTTTGTGCTAACAGCATGTCTGTTTTTGCTATGGATGTATCAGTAGTTTCTGCTAGTCATTTGCAGAAAGTGCTTGATGAAAGTCAAGACGGTGATGTGATCACTTTGGCTACAGGTCGGTATTTAGGTAATTTTGTTATCAAGCAGCAAATATCTCTCATTGGTACAAAAGGAGCGATTATTGATGCACAAGGGCAAGGACATGCCATTGTTTTGAAAAACTCCAATATTACCCTTGAGAATTTAACAATTGTCAATTGGGGGCAAGATTTAACCGAACAAAACTCCGGGATTTACTCACATCAAAAAGCATCTAATTTAATCATTAAAAATAACATCCTTACCGGTGATGGCTTTGGTATTTGGCTCAATAAAGCCAATAAGGTTATTGTAGAAAGTAACAAAATTACGGGAAATAAACAGCTACGTTCATCAGACAGAGGTAACGGAGTTCAGTTATCTAGTGTGACTCATGCTCATGTTTTTGATAATGAAGCCAGCGATGTTCGAGACGGTATTTATGTTATAGCAAGTCAAAACAATATTATTGAAAGCAATACCATGCATGACTTACGTTATGGCATACATTATATGTATTCCTATGATAATTCAGTGCTCAATAATACGGCATATAATACTCGTGCGGGGTATGCGTTAATGAGTTCTCGCCGTTTAATCATTTCAGGTAATAAAACCACCGATAGTGAAGATTATGGCTTTTTACTTAATTTTATAACCCAATCAAAATTTGAGAATAATCACATCAAAAATGTTTGGACCAAAGCTGAAAACAAAGTATTAGGCCGAGATGGTAAAGGATTATTTGTTTATAACTCAGGCTATAACACCATTACGGGTAATATTATAGACACCGCTGAAATAGGCATTCACCTTACCGCGGGCTCTGAAAAAACGAAAGTTTATGGTAACAGTTTTATTAACAATCCTATTCAAGTGAAATATGTGGTAAATCGAAAAGAAGAATGGAGCTTAAACAAACAAGGTAATTATTGGAGTAATTATCTTGGCTGGGATATGAATAATGACCAAATTGGTGATATCGCTTTTGAACCCAATGATGGCATTGATAAATTGATTTGGCAGTACCCTGAAATGAAAATGCTGATGGATAGCCCTGCTGTGATTATTTTACGTTGGGTTCAGCGCCAGTTTCCCGTACTAAAACCGCCAGGGGTAAAAGATAGTTATCCTTTGATGTTGTCACCACACTTTATTAAAAAGCAATCGCAAACGTCGCTTACTACTGTTGCGTTAAATGCTAAGGATCAAATTAAATGAGTAGCACAGAGTTAGATTCACCATTGGTTTCGTTGACCAATGTGGGTAAGCACTATCCCAAACTTACTGCGTTAAATGCTATTGATATGACTTTATCGCAAGGTGAAGTTTTAGGACTTTTTGGTCATAATGGCGCAGGTAAAACCACCATGATGAAGCTGATTTTAGGCGTGATATCGCCTAGTCATGGCAAGGTTGAAGTCATGGGCATGGCTCCTGATTCAAAAGAAGCCTGGCATATGCGAGCTAAAGTTGGTTATTTGCCTGAAAACGTGAGTTTTTATGAGCAACTTACTGGTTTAGAAGTGCTGACTTATTTTGCCAAGTTGAAAGGATTTTCTAGTAATGAGTCTAAAAAGCACGCGATTGCTTTACTTGAGCAAGTGGGTGTCACCCATGCAATGAGGCGGGCAGTAAAGACCTATTCAAAAGGGATGCGACAGCGCTTAGGTTTAGCGCAAGCATTTATTGGTCAGCCTAAATTATTACTACTAGACGAACCAACGGTTGGACTTGACCCAATAGCTACCGCTGACTTTTATCAGACAGTAGATCAATTAAAACAGCAAGGTACAAGTGTAATTTTATGCTCACATGTTTTACCTGGCGTTGAGCAGCACATTGATCGAGCAATGATCTTATCAGGTGGCAATATGCTCGCAATGGGCAGTTTAGATGAATTGCGTCAAGCAGCTAATTTACCTGTTGTGATAAAAACCCAAGGGTTAAATGGGACGTTACGTGGTGATGCTAAATTAATGGAATATATCAATGGTGACATTTGTGCTGATACATTGTTGGTGCCAGAACAAGATAAGTTGGCAACACTCCGTCATTTATTAGCTCAGCAGTCATTACAAAACATTGAACTTGAATCAGCCAATTTAGAGCAAGTTTATCAATACTATTTATTGAAAGATAAACAAGCTAAAACGGAGATTCACAAATGAAGCAAATTTTAGCGGTAGCAAATAAAGAATTTCATGATGGCTTAAGGAATCGCTGGTTAGTTTCTATTACAGGTATCTTCGCTTTATTATCTATTGGTTTAACCTATTTTGGTGCTGCGGCTTCTGGCTCGGTAGGCATCACGTCGTTATCAACAACCGTTGCAAGTTTGGCAAGTTTAGCGGTATTTTTAATCCCTCTTATTGCCTTATTGTTAAGTTATGACAGCTTTGTTGGCGAGCAAGAAAGTGGTACTTTATTATTGTTATTAACGTACCCATTAAGTAAAACACAGCTATTGCTGGGTAAGTTTCTTGGCCAGGGGAGTATCATTGCTTTAGCGACTATTTTAGGTTTTGGCGCTTCAGCATTAGTGCTTTATTGGCAACTGAATGACAACCAAGTATTCAGTATTTTTGCTACCTTTATTGGCAGTGCGGTTATGTTAGGTTTGAGCTTTACTGCGATTGCTTATGTGATAAGTTTATCAGTTAGTGAGAAATCAAAAGCTGCGGGTTTTGCTTTATTCACATGGTTCTTATTCGCTCTAGCTTTTGATCTAGCGCTATTAGCTTTATTAGTGGGGGTTGAACAAGGATTAACCCAGCAAGGGTTAACACAATTGATGATGCTAAACCCTGCCGACATTTTTAGATTGGTTAATTTAGCGGGCCTAGATAGTAGCGATGTTAATGGTGTTTTAGCTATTGCTATCAAAGCCAGTTTGTCACAAATTCAGTTATTTTCACTACTACTTACTTGGATTCTTTTGCCATTATCTGGTGCCATCTTTATTTTTAGGAAAAAAAATCTCTAATGAAAAATATTAATCAATTTATCGGTTTAATTGTTATCTCACTTAGCTTTTTATTGTTTGCTTGTTCTGAGCCAGAGGCCGCTAAACAATCGTTCCATCAAGCGGTAGCGATAGAGACAGCGGATGAATGTCACTTGTGTGGCATGTTGATCAGTAATTTTTCAGGCCCTAAAGGCGAGCTATTTAAAAAGGAGGTAACTGAGCAAGCAAGCAATAAAGTCCGAAAATTTTGTTCTACTCGAGATATGTTTAGTTTTTACCTTGATCCTGAAAATAAACGTAATGTCACCACTATCTTTGTACATGATATGAGTAGATCTCCATGGAACGCGCCAAATGATGCATATTTTATAGATGCTAAAACGGCATGGTATGTAGCGGGTTCGAGTAAAACTGGCGCAATGGGGCAAACGTTAGCAAGCTTTAGCCAACAACAAGATGCTCAAGCTTTTGCTAAGGAATTCAGTGGTAAGGTATTAAGCTTTGCAGAAATTGATCTTTCTGTACTTTTATAACTTTAATTTGCAGTTTCATTAATATAGTACAAATTGATACTTGTATATTTTTTACACGCTCGTTAGGCTATGACCATATTATTTTTCTTGGATTTGATCAATTAATGAGTCGTAGCCATTTAGTTCTTTTTACTCTTGCAATAACACTATTAACTGGGTGTATTTCTAGCAAAGTAGCGACATCACGATACAAAGCTAATTTTGATTTTACCGCTATTAATAGCTACACCACCTTTGGGCGAGATTCTACATTTAGTGATTATCAGAATATTAACGATGCTACTCGAAATAGCATTGAGCTCGCGATTGAACAAGTATTTGATAAAATAGGTTTTACCTATCGAACAAGCGAAAATGCAGATATTGTAATAGGTTACCATTTGGTTGGGCGAAACCCAAAAGAGTTGTCACGTTATAATAAAGGTGTTAAATATTGCCGACTATGTTTACGTGCGGGAGAAGGTAAAAGTAAAGGTAGTACATGGCGTATACTACCAGGTAGCCTTATTTTAGATGTGATCAACACTGAAAATAACCGCTCAATATGGCGCAGTGTCTTACCGCTTAAAATTGATGGGAAAGACAATAGCAAAGATATTCAGGATAAAATTTATAATGCTATTGATATAATGCTTAAGAAGTTCCCAGGCAATAAAAAACTCACCGCGCGTTATCTACCCAATATAAAGTCTTCAACAGAAAAGCGTTCCTACGTGCCAAAACTCGCTGTATATAACGAATGATCAAGTGGCTGGTTATTTCTTTAGTCGTTTTTCTTGGATTTTTTATTGTTTTGCTAGGCTTGGGTTATCTGCTGCAAGAAAATGAGAAATCAGTTACTGTGCTTAAGTCTCAGTTAGATCAACAACGCTCCCTCCAAGAGAAAAAACAACAAAAACAAGCGAAAATTCAGTCAACTTTATCAGCACATTCTTCTGACTTGATCGTTGAATATCAGCAATCTTCAGTTGAACTTATCGAAAAGAAAGCAGATGAAGATGTAAACTCTGCTTTAGTTATCATTAGTAAAAATCTCACTTGTGTTTCTGTTGAGCAATGTGTTTTAGTTAAAACAACTTTAGTCAATGAATCGTGTTTTGTTGCGATAAATACTATCGGCGCAGCAAAGTTAGCTAAACTTGAAGATAGTGAAAATCAAGAAAACTTTTGCCCAGAAGTGATTGAAATGCCGCTTCTGAGTTGCCAAAAAAACCTCTGCATAACCACACTTAACTAATTTATTAATCCCTTTCTCAACTTTATTATTACTGATTAACTTTTGCCGTGTTTTAAAATAAACTTGTCTTTATTGTATTGGTGTATTATTGTAGTGATACACTAGGTTTTGAGTTACTACAGATGATCGCATTTAATATTGCACCCAGCTCAGGCATACCCATTTATAAACAGGTATTTGAGCAGATAGAGCGCATGATACTTAATGGTTATTTACCCGTAGGCGAATATTTGCCTTCCGTTCGACAAGTCGCTACGGATATTGAGGTTAACCCCATGACGATATCAAAAGCATATGGCCTATTAGAAGAGCGGGGCTATTTATCAAGACAACGAGGGAAGGGAATGATGGTTGCTCAGCAAACTGAGCAAGTATCGAAACAGGAAAAAATAATGAAATTAGAAAAAATGATCACGGCATTAATTTCTGATGCCAGTCAAATGGGGATTACTGAGCAAGAGCTATTGACTCTAATAAAAAGTAATGTTGAAAAATCAACTAATACCAAGCAAGAAGTGAGTTCAGCTCAAACGCTTTCCTCAGCAGTAAAGTCTTCGGGAGTAACATCATGAGTATCACTATTTCAATTTCAAAATTATCTAAGTCCTATAAAAAACAGCAAGTACTTACTGATCTAGACTGGCAAATAAAACAAGGTGATGTTATTGGGTTGTTAGGAAAGAATGGTGCTGGAAAATCCACATTGATCAATGCGATTTTAAATATTCACCCTGCTGACAGCGGCTCAGTAACGTTATTAGGAGAGGATAATAAACAATTATCATCAGCAACTAAAGCACGTATCGGTTATGTGCCGCAACAGAATGATGAGATTCCTTGGCTAACAATAAAAGAACTTATCGCCTTTAAAAAACAGTTTTATCAACAATGGAATGATGAAAAAGTTGCTGAGTTTATCTGCCGCTGGGAAATTGATACCAATAAAAAAATGGCTGAATTATCGGTAGGGCAAGGGCAACGAGTGATGATTATTTTAGCTTTAGCTTCAGAGCCTGACTTAATGATTTTTGATGAGCCAGCTGCAGCGTTAGATCCTGCAGGTCGCAGAGATTTCCTCAAAGAAATTGTTAGCTTAGCAGCAGATGAAAACAAAACGATTATCTTCTCAACTCATATTACTTCTGATCTTGAGCGGGTTGCCAATAAAGTTGCTATTTTGCATCAGGGAACAATTTGTCACTTTGATGATTTAGATAACGTGAAAGAAAATGTCGTTCGAGTTGCGGTTCGTCGAGATGACTCTTCTGGTATTAGTAGTGATATCAATATCCCCCATGCACTTAATTCTCACCAAGATAACAACCAAATTACCAGTGTAGTTAGTCAATTAGATAGCGGCTGGACAAATGAAATGCAAGCAAAGGGCTATCAGGTTGAAGTCAATCCATTGGGGCTTGAAGATATCTTTTTGGAGTTAACAGCATGAATATCATCAATAACCTAACGAAGGGATGGTTGTTTAGAATATTATCCACGTTATTATTGTTAATAGCTGCGGGTTTGAGTTTCTTTATGGATGCATCTGAAAAGCAAAGTGTTTACGGAGCTGCGGCTTTGATAGTTTTTGCCAATTTCCATTTGCTCGGTATAGCAGGTTATCGAATGGCATTATTAAGTCAGCATAATATGTCACATGTAATACCTGATTATTACCCTAAGCTAAAGCGAGCACTAAAAACCATCTTATTGTTTAGTATGTTAACGACGACAATTTTATTACCTGACGTCATTATAGTTTTAGGTTTAATGACTTGGCTTTTGATTGTTTTCTTATTTTTAGTCATGACCTATATTCAACCTAAAGTATGGCTGGCATTTTCAGCTTTATGGTTGGCAATAGTTTTTAGTCCATTTGACTTAACTTTAGTGCAAGTCAACTATTGGCTTTTTCAAGTCGCCGCTTATCTTTTACCATTAGTTGGCTTTATCAGTTATCAAGTGGTTGAACGTTTAGATAAGTTTAAAATGAGCGAAGAAGTTAAACTACGGTTTTCTGCCTATTCAGGGCTATCGATAGCTAATTCATTTAATAGTATTGAAAAAATACCAGAAAAGTCTCGCCCTAAATTTCAGCAGTGGCTGATAGATAATAACTTAATGGTATTTAGAAAGTTATTACGTTCGAATGAAAAGGTAAGCAAATTAACCTTGGTTGATATTGCAGCTTCAGGAGTGACGCGTTTTGGCAAAAGTAGCTTTTTTACCTGGTCAACAGTGATAGTGCTATTTTGTTGCTACCAGCAATTTTATCCTCTATCAAATAAAACTGCAGATAGTTTCTATATGATGTTTTTTGCGATGTTTTCTGTCGGTGTCGTTGCTATGGGATCAATCATGTCATTCTTTGCTTTTAATGAGCGCAAGGAATATTTAGCGCGCTTACGGTTAATGCCATTATTTACTAATGAGCAAGAATTCACACGATTAATATTAAGAGTATTTTTCATTAATCAAGGCAAGTTACTGTTATTTACCTTAGTCAGCAGTACGGTAATTATTTTAATGGTTTGGCCTGATTCAGCCGAATTATTGCTGAATACTTTGGTGATAAATATTGTGTCGTTTTGTCTGTTTTCTGCTGTGATTTTATTTGGCTGGCATACCAGAAAGCAAGTTAAACTAATTGTGATGGTGCTTATGATACTATTTTTGATTTTATTAATTCCAACTGCAATGATCAGCTATGATCAGCATTTTTTACTAACAAATAGTGATACCTTTAATACCGTGATGCTCACAGGCTTTGGCTTATTGTTGATTGCTTTACTAAATTGGCTCTTTAAAGCACCGAGTTGGCAAAAGCTGGGCTAACCAAGATAAAGTACTATATAATGCGGGCAACGGATAAACGGTTTGTTAATAGCAGCCGTTTATTATTAATAAGTGTTAATGGTATTTAATTAAATGACTTTCCCTAACGATGAAACCGGCCAAGTGTTGGCTGAAATGCAAGACGCTGGTATTGATTTAACGATTATTCATAAAGTAGTATTTTTTCAATTGTTTGAGAAAAAAGAACATGCGCAAGCAATGGCTGAACACTTAGCTGAAAAAGCACCTGATATGGTGTTATCCCTTCATCAGGATGAAACACCTAATGTATGGGATTTAGATTGTACGGTAAATATGTTGCCTGCCTATGATGCTATTGTGGCGCAAGAAGCGCAGTTTGAACAAATTGCAGCAAAGTTTAATGGTTATAATGATGGTTGGGGAATCGAAGCATAAGCTGAAGCCTAAATTACTGGTTAGGTAACTTTCTTTATTCTTCTTTTTCTCTGATTTGAAATGCAGGCAGTGATACTTGCCAATAAATTGCCGCTAATCTAAGTGCAAGTGCTCCTGATATAGCACAAATAGTTGAAGTGTTTTCTGACCAACCTAAGCTGTAAAATAGTGTAAATAAACTACCTCCTAACATGGCGGCTAATGCGTATATCTCCTTCTGCAAAATCATTGGGATCACATTACATAACACATCACGGATCATTCCTCCTGCAACACCAGTGACCATGCCCATAACAACGGCTACCGGCAGAGATACTCCTAACATCATTGATTTTTGTGTGCCTAATACGGCAAAAAGCGCTAAACCAAAGGCATCCGCTATCATTAAAAATCGCTTAGGTATGCGTTTAGGTCGGCGAATGAGAATAATGGTGAGTAAGGCAGTGACTAAAATAACATAGAGATAAATAGGATTTGCCACCCAAAAAACTTCTGTATCAAGTATTACATCGCGAATAGTGCCACCACCAATGGCGGTGACTGAAGCAAGTACTACGACACCAAAAGGGTCTAACTTGTATCGTCCTGCCATTAGAGCACCAGACAAGGCAAAAACTATGATGCCAAATAAATCGAGCCAATAGAGTAACTCAAACATAAGCAGCCGAAAGCAATATTGTTAGTGTAGATAATAAAGCAAACGTGAGAAAGTTAATTTTTCTAATATGCTTGATAGTATGGATGATGTCTTGTGGTTGAGGTTGCTGTCCTTGCTCATTAAAACTGGCTCTTCTTACTTTACATTTTTGGTACATGGCAACACCACCAAGCTTTATCCCTAAATGATAAGCTAGATAGCTGAGTGAAATACTGTTGTTGAGTCTGAAAAATAAAGGCTTGATCAAGCGCCAATATAAAAGTGTTGATTGATTTACGCTAATGATTATTTGTAGAAAAAGAAACAAGCGACTAGGTAGCCATTGTAAAATATTCACTATTTGGTTAACTATTTTACCAAAAGAGTGAAAGCGATGTTGCTTAATATTCCAGCTGTAATGCATCTCTAGTAATAACCGAAAAGCTAGTGCAGCTAAAGGGCCAAATAGTAAAAAATAAAAGCCAACAATAAAGTGCAGTTGAAGATTACGTAGTAAGAGCGTTTCGATACAGGCTTTATTGAGACCAAGGGCTGACATTTGTTCGGTATCTCGCAATAACCATGGCGAGAGTAATTGTTTAGCTTGGTATTTATCATTAGCAACAATAGCTTGTGCTACTTTTTTAGCTTGTGCAGGTAAATTAAAACCGCCAAGTGCCAAATACAATAATACTGCTTGCCAAAGCATGGGCACGGCAATAAATTCTGCAAATAACCATAAAATAATAATAACGGGAGCTAGGGTTATTAACATCGCAATAAAACCTGCAATGGTTTGTTGTTGAGCGCTGTTTTCTGCTTTGTTGACCTTGTCAGCTAATCGTTGACAATAAAAGTTAAAAAAGTGTGATTTTGATGGTGCGGAAAATTTACCAACAATAGACTTGATAATAACCACCACCAGTAACAAAGTGATTGATTGTGCAACTGGTGGGACGTTGGTTAAATTCATCATACTTTTAATCTAAGCAAGTTTTTTATCTTTTAGATAATCTACCATTTCTTCAACAAGTTGTGATGAATTAATTGAAGCTGTTTCTAGATAAGCTTCAAATGATGTTGGTGACTCTTTACCGGCAATATCAGACATCGAACGTATGACCACAAACGGCATATTTAATTGATGACAAGTATGGGCAATAGCTGCACCTTCCATTTCAACTGCAGCCATATTTGGAAAGTTGGCTCTAGCTTTAGCAATATCATCATCGGCAGTCATGAACGTATCACCTGTGGTAATCAAGCCGATTAAGGTTTGAATATTTTCCAAGCTTTCAATGCTGGCTTTGGCTGCTTCAACAAGTTGAGAATGTGGAATATAAGCGGCTGGATTTCCCGGTAATTGGCCAACTTCATAACCAAAAGCAGTAACGTCAACATCGTGATAACGAACCTCTGAGCTAATGACAATATCACCTACTTTTAAGGATTGTTCAAAACCACCAGCTGAGCCAGTATTAACTACATAGTCAATTTCAAACTTATCAATTAAAAATGCGGTGGCTAGAGCTGCTGCTACTTTTCCGATACCCGACTGAACAATGACAACCTCAGAGCCGTTTAGCTCACCTCTATGGAAGGTATATCCAGCATGTTCTATGGTTTTAGCTCCAGTTAACTTTGCGGTTAAAATGGCAACTTCTGGCTCCATTGCGCCAATAATTCCTGCTTTCATATAAAAACACTCAAAAAAATATAATGAATTAATTATACCCATGCTTTTATTGCTAGACTAATTATTTGTTATACTGAAATAATAATTAAAAATTCGATATTTTTTTATTAATAATTTTATTGGTGAGCTTATGCGCTTTTTCATCATTTGTTTTTTAATATTTCATGCTTTTTCAATTAAGGCTGAAACGATCCAAGTGGCTGCTATCGACTGGTGCCCGCAGATATGCTTTCAAGATGAGCAAAAAGGATACGTGGTTGATCTTGTTAATGAGGTATTTAAAGATAGTGGTTATCAAGTAGAAGTTATTTTCTATCCTTGGTCAAGAGCAATTAAACAAGTACTTTCTGGGCATGCAGATGCTTTATTATCTCCGGCTAAAGCAGAAGCGCCAACGTTAATCTATCCCAGAAATGAAGTTGGTATTCAAAAAATGTGTTTTTTTACTGAAAAACAATCAACGTGGAAATACACCGGAATAGCATCCTTAAAAGGTTTACAGATAGGTATTGCAACAGATACTTCAATTGAAGAACTAAACAGTTATGTTGCTGAAAACCCGATTCAATTTCAGTTTCAGCCTTATCATGAACGTTATATTGTACAAAATGCGGGTAAGCTTAAAAAAAAGCGCATCGATACTTTCTTATTTACTAAAAACTCTACAATATATGAATTAAATAAAGCTAAACTTTGGCATTTATATAAGGAGTCAGGTTGTGTATCAAACGCTAAGATATATATGGCTTTTTCACCCAATGGGCGGTTAAAAGCCAAAGTGCTTAAACTAATTAAGCACTTTGACGAGCAAATGGACTATTTAAAACAAACTGATTTTACTAAGCGAGTCATGGCATCTTATCAGCTAACGAATCATTAGTGATAAACGCTTGATAGCTTTACTCGTTATTTAATGTCTTCGCTAAACGATTAACCCAGTTATCTACTACAGTCTTAATACTGTCGATGTTATCTTTATTGTCATCAACATTCATTTCCTCACTATGGCTGTTAACAATCACTGCTACCAAGCCTTTACCAGTGTTTGTATCAACAAATTCGGCTTCTAAAGAAGCAGAGCCGATCACCGCTTTTTTTTCTGCTGCTAATCGATAAGCACTTTCCCCCGCATTCATTACAATACGAAAAGGGAGAATATCTAATGCTTCAAATTCTGGTGATTTTTCAGATAAATGGGTGATAGCTAATCTGATCAGCAAAGAGCCTTTAGTTCCTGGCGACACTATTTGATATTTATCGCCGATCTTAGCTTCAATTTGCTGTTCAAAGTAAGTAGTTAATGCGAGCTGTTTACTTTTATCTTTAATTTGTATTGGTTTATTTGGATTAAGCCATAACTCAATAGGTGCTATGGCGACAGTTTGATAGTTTTGTAGGTCAGTGAGCCTGAAGCCATGTTTGGTTCTAACCCAAGAATTATCCCTTTCAGGGTTTGGTTTAAATAGATGATAATCTTTTAGAAAACCTGATTTTGAATCAGGTACTTGTAAGCGGCTACTACAACCAAATAAAAAGCTCAGAGAGATAAGTAGAACAAGAGTTTTTTTCATTATCTAATCCTTTGATATAGAGTTTGTACAATTGAATACATTGATAATAAAACATTCTTTATTGCAATGTTGTTACATTTTGTTTTCAAATGATCAAATAAAAGGCGTTAACAATTATATTGTTAACGCCTTCTCTGCTTTTCATTCTCTAATGTGGCAATGCAGCAACTTGTGGCGCAGGAATTCTCCCAGCAACACTTGTATTAGCTTGGGCAAGAGCTGCGCTAGAGGTTATGACTCCTGTATTTGTTGGCTTGGTAGTAGGTCTGGCTTTAATCATAGGTGCAGGTATTACTCGACCTTTTACTTTGGGTAAGGGAACTTGATTTCCTAGTAGGCGAGTGCTGATACAAGCCTTTATCTCTTCAACACTGTAATTAGCTTTAACTTTAATACGTATATGAGGAATAGCAGCAGCCTCTAATGCACCACTGACGAACCAGTCTTTTTTGACTTTATAACCCTTGCCTTGAGTATCAACTAAATCGATAGCACCAAGTAGTTTCATACTGTTACGATCACAGATGGCAAAATCAAGATATTTATTATCGGCATTTGTTGCAGCTGTTTGGCCGGCCCGGCTAGAAACACCATTGCGAACTGTTACAACATCAGACAGCTTTACACGATTAATCACGCGATAGTTTGCGCCGAGAGCTTGTTCAACTAAGTTTTGAAAGTTTTTTTCGGCAGGAGTGAAGATGGCTGTTTTTTGTTCAAAAGGAAATGGAAAGCTATTGTCGTTTAAGCGGCTAGCTAACAAGGCAACAATAACAATTAGGCTGATCATGGCAAATAGGATTAATTCCATACACTTCTCCGGCGATTCAAATTCTTGACGATATTATTAATACAGAAGAATAAGCAGAATACGTGCCATAGATCTTTGTGTGGAAGAAAAGGATCAAAAAGGGAGGGGAAGTCTAGTAGCAGAGGTTTCGGCCTTAGAATAACTAATAAACTGTATGGCAGAAATCTCAGCTACTACATATTATAAAATAATTAAGAAGGGTACTTTTCTTCAAGTGCAGCATAAAGTTGCTGTTGAAAGTCGCCAGCGCTAGCATCAAGTGAATTGACTAAGTTAGCCAATACTTCATTGTCTTCTTCACCATGCCAAATTTTAATATAAGTGCCTTCTTTATAACCGTGATCTTGACGGAAAAAGTTTAAGGTGTTTTTACCAACATACTGACGAAATAACTCGTTCAGATCCATCTTCATCAAACGCATACAATCGGCCAAAGCTATAGCGTCAAAGCTTTTATTGCTAACTGCAGCAGAAGCAAGGTTCTCTAAAGCAATTTTAAAGTCACTTTCTTCGGTGATTTGAGTTAATTCAGACGATAAGGTATTTGTTATAGTTTCAACCGTTGCGCCAGTCATTAAACGCAAACTTAAACCAAAATGAAATATATCAACGAGTTCAAGTTGTACTTGAGCAATGTCGATTTCTTGATGTTTCCACCACTTCCAACCGTGATGATCTAACATTTCCGCACATTCAACCCAAATAGCGCGATACCACTCATAACCATTTTCTCTCCAGGTATCACTAACCCGTGAATTCATTGCATCTTGCATGGTTAACATTTGTTTTATCTGGTTTTGTGCGGTTGAAAGTTCGCTCATTTTTATCTCTATTTTTTTCTTTAAATTTAATATGGCTATAGTGTGCCGTAGCATGGGGCAAGTAACAAGTGAAGAGGTGAGTAAATTTTAAAACTGTGCTTTTACTCGAAACCAAGCATTACTATTTTGTTGATGTTGGCCAAAGAAGGTATGTTTTTCGTCTCCCCAAAATAAATTGGCTCCTGCTGAGAAAGACCATTGATCGTTGTAGCGATAAGTTACGGAAGGTTTAACATAACCGTCTTTGTCGGTAGGTGAGTAAAAATTAAATAAGCTGTAGGTTAGTTTTTGTTGTAATGCCATATAAGTTAAGCGAAAGGTAAATAATTGACGGTTTTTATCAACTTGGGTTGCTGGCGTGAAAGAGTGGTTAATGAAGTCATCATAATGTTTGGTTTGTTCAAGGTAGAACTGTACGCTGGCAGTTAAGTCTTTAATTACTTCTCTTTCAAAGCCGATGAGAAAACGGTTTTGCCCATTAGCAATATAAGGGTTGTCGCCATGGCTGTCTTCAATGCTGTTGTAACTGGCATATTCAGCATTAAATAATCCGCCTGCTAATGCCATACGGATACTGGCACCCCAAGCGTTCATTTCTGGAAAATAAGGAATGAATTGTGGTGTCTGGCTTTCGGTCACACCTACAGGTGTAGGCCAAAAGCCTTTATAGCCATAAAGTGCGTATTCGATGCCATTTTTGTTAGTAGAAATACGAGTTGCCCATTGGGCGTTGTTAGTTTTTTGAACGTGAAAATTATCCGCAGGAGCGACAATGCTCTGTGTTTGTGGTGAGTAAAAAGAAAAACGTTCGCCAGTTAAATAAATATCAGAAGTAAATTCTGGTGTCCAAGTAAGGTCGAGAGAATAATTACCCAAATAAAAAGTGCCCTTTATGCTATCTGATGGCGCTTTTAGATATTGATCATCACGACCAGAAAAAAAAGATTGCCAGTTTTTTGCAAATAAATCATTGAGGAAAATATAGTCGCCTGTTCCCCAAGTTAAAATTTGACGACCAAGTTTGATATCGGTGTTATTACTTGGGGTGAAACTGATGTTCAATTCGCGGGTATTCCAGAAGGTGTTGCTAATAACGTCGTCATAGATTAATTCCCCTTTTGAAACAAATTCAAAAGAGTCGTGGCTATAATCGAGGTTAAATCGGGCTGTAATTTCTGTTAATGACGCGCTTGATTTGACAATATTATCTTGTAATAAATAGCCATAACCCGCTTCAGCAAAACCAGAAAATTTCCAGGGGGAAATCACCTCTTCTTCGCCCCAATCATCTCCCCACTCTTCATTTGACTCTGTAGCAAAGCCTTGCAAAGAGATAACTAGGCTCGAAATAATAAAGGAAGAAACTTTTACTGATTTATACACGATGGAATAACACCTTTGTTTTCTATTAGTTTGTTTAGACCAAATAAATTACTTTAACCATGCCTTCGGAGGATTACGTAAACTGCGCTCTGAGAAAATACGATCAGGTAAACCTAAATTATATTTAACTCTTCTAAACTGCATTTCGGTATAGCTGCTATCTGAGTGTTGGGTTATTTTGGAATGCATTACAGTGGTAAAACCATCTATTACTTTCGTTTTCAAAACTTCCATCGTGCGTGTTTTATTACCTTGGCTATTAAAGTAATCAACCTTCATTGGCAAAAAAGTGCTTTTATTAATATTGACAATATAATGAGCAAACTCAACAGTATTTTTGTCTTTAGGTGTAGCTTTTAACTGGTAAAACTTGTCATTGGTCTTTAACAAAGTAAAATTATCTTCTGCTGGGTTCCGGCCAGAAACATCTTCATAGAAAAAGTGAGCGCCAACAAATGAAGTACGCTTATCGCCTGCTGATATACGTTTAACTAAATCTAGTGCAGGTAAATATAACCAACGATCATCGTCACTTTCTACTTTTTTCACTACCCGAAAAACTGTGCCTTGCACATCGGTAGGGCGGGAGAAAAACACTAGCATATCTTGATCGCCTAAATTTGCCTGGTCTTTACGTAAAATGGTAAATTGGCGCATTTGCTTATTGCCTTGAGCATCAACAATGACCATACGAGCTTGTGCAGAGCCATCGTCAGCTGAATAATAGGCCGCCAAGTTTGCTTTGGTAATAATCTCTTTTACGTCAGTTAAATCATTGGCGTGTGCAACATAACCAAACAGTGATAAATTTAGTATTAATAATGCAAAAAACTGCTTCATTTTAGGATCCTATTTTATGTTGAGCTTTAATCATTAAGCTGCTTTATTAGCGAATATCATCAATAAAGCAGGTAATAATATTAATGTCACTAATGCTGATAACGCCATGATACTAGCAAGAAAGAAACCTACCGTGATATAAGGCATTAATGGTGAAAGTAACAATGGTGTAAAGCCAATGGCAATTACTATAGCGTTGCGTGAAATAGCTCGACTCGGCTCTTGGAACATATCGGCTAACGCCTGCGTTAGGCTGCCCAGTTCTTTTTCCAGTTCACGGGCTCGTTGTAAAAAATGAATGGCGAAATCGATGGAAAGCCCTAAGGTGAGTGCTGATAATACAGCAATTGGCATATCATAGTCTTTACCAACCCAACCAATTAATCCGTAGATCATCGAAATAGTAAAACTTAGCGGTAACATAGCTAATATGCCGTATTTCAGTGAACGGAATAAGAAGACCATCATCAAAAATACAATAACAAATGATGATAGTAAGCTGTCGATCATGCCGCTTACCATGGCGTCTTGCCAAACAATATTGAGATAAGATTTACCAGCCCATTGGTAACGAATGTTTTTTGGCATTGGGTGTTCAGTAATGTAATTATCAGCCCACTCAACGACCATGGAAGTGTGTTGATTATCACCACTGGTCATTTGTAGCCAGAGCAAACTTTGTTGATAATCTTTGCTAACAAAATGCCACAAATCTTGTGGACGATGTGAAGATTGATACTGCAATAAAGTTTGAGCAACACCATTACTTGATTGTGGAATAACAAAGTCTTTATCTTCACCAGAATACAGTTCTCGATTTACTGTTTTCACAATATCCGCCAAACCATTACTTTTGCCCACTAAACCTGTGCTCAGTAATGCTTGTTGAAAATCACTTTGCCAGTTTAATAATGCAGGGTCGAGAAACACTTTGCTGTCGTTAAAAGCTTTATCGGCAATATTCACTAATTGTTCAAGCCATGGTTGTTCGATGTCATCCGCTGAAAATGTTAAGTCATCTAATAACACGAGTAAGTTTTGATTAATAAAAGAGTTTTGCTTAGTCTTACTCTGTTCAGCTTTAATAAATTCATTTATTTGTTTAGCCGTGTCAGAGTTAAAATTCGATAGTATTTCTTTGAACTGTACAGTCGCTGCACTGTTACTCGTTTCATTATTTTTAAACACTAACCAAGCATCATAAGTACCTGCAAAATGTTCGTTTAATACTTTGTCGGCAATTCTAATTTCGTGATCCGCTTTAAACCAATTGACTGGATTATCGTTAATTTCAATACGAGTAATACCTTCAACGCTGACTAAAAATAATGCAACAAAGCCAATGAGTATAAGCTTGGTTTTTTGTGTCGAAAAGCGACCTAAACGTTCTAATATATTGGCTAGTTTCCCTTTTTGTTCCATACGCTGGATCGCGTTATGCAATTTGTCGAGTGTTTCAGGCTTCATGCGAGAAATATAGGCAGGAATATAAATAATCGTTAAGGTGAAGGCTAATAAAATACCTGAGCCTATAAATGCACCAAATATTTTTACTGGTGGAATAGGGGTTAACATCAGTGAGTAAAAGCCAACGGCAGAGGTAATTGAGGTATAAAGCATCGGTGTATATAAATGCTTCATTACATCTTTCACCACTTCGCCAGCATCGTCACCAGTTTTATATTTTTCGGCGAATTCAGAGAGGATATGTACCGAGTCGACTACGGCAATGGGCATTAAGAAAATCGCGATCATCGACGACATAATATGTACGGTAAACCCCATACCTATCAGTGATCCCATAATGATGAACACTGTTGCCATAGCGACAACCATAGGTGCAATAATTAACGGAAAGTTACGAAAAAAGTACCAAAGTAAAACAAAAATGGCTAAACCTGCTAATGGTGCAGCAATGCCCATTTGTACAAACATTTCATAACCAAATTGGTCTTCAGCAATGGGTAAGCCGGTAATGTGAAAGGTTAAGCCAGCAACTTGTTCTGGTGAAAAGTTTTGGCTGATTGTGCGAATTTTTTCGGCAATAACATAACTCATATCTTTGCTCATTATCGGGACATAAAGCGCTATTGCTTGGTTGTCACCAGACACTAAAGTATTGTCGAGCATTGGTAAGCGTTTAACCGCTTGTTGAATGGCTAAACTGCCCTTAAGTGTCTTGGGTGCTTGTTTCATTAAATATTCGAAATGAATGCCGCCACCTTCTTCTTGAGTGATATTGTCAACAACACTTAGAGATAATAAGTCCTGCTCTATTACCCCCTCTATTTGCAATATTTGTGTCGAAAGTTGTTCAATTACTTGCAATGAGTTAGGTGTGAAAATACTTTTGTCACTGACTAAACCTACTACGATCATATCGCGCATTTGAAAGTCAATTTTAGTTTGATTATGAAAAACACGAGCAGGTGCATCTTTGCTGAGCATATTTTCAGGATCAGTATCCACTATTAAACTTGGCATCATTGCAAAACTGAGCAGCACCATCAGCAAAACAACGCCATAAACAAATTTTGGTTTATCAATGGCAAGTTGTAATAGTCGAGTGTAATTCAAAACAAATCCTTAATTTTTGCTATCCCTAATACTTATTTAATCCCCCTTATTAGTAATGGAGGAGATTAAAAATGAAACTCGTATATTAGGTAAGTGTAATATACTTTTATATTAGCACTATCTAATGTAATATCAATCAATATTTATAAAATACAGATAACGAGAAAACTTATGGACAGTAAAATCGGAGTAGGTAATACACAAATAGATATAGCTGAAATGCGTAGTAATGCAACTCAAGCTGCTGAATTACTTAAAGCAATGAGCAATGAAAACCGACTATTATTGCTTTGTCATTTAGGCGAAAAAGAAATGTCTGTTTCAGAGCTTAATAGTTTTATCGATTTAAGTCAGTCGAGCTTGTCACAGCACTTAGCCCGTTTGAGAAAAGATGGCTTAGTGAAAACACGCCGTGAGTCACAAACGATTTTTTACAGTATTGCTAATCCGTCGGTTGTTAAGTTGATTGGTTTCTTACAGAATGAGTTTTGCTAAGTAGCACGGGTTATTTAACTGAGATGATTAAATCACTCTTGAGTAAATAACTTTTTTCGCACCATGGCGCGATAATCTTTAGGGGTTAAATTTAATCTCTGTTTGAACAGTCGACTAAGATGTCCTTGATCTTGAAAACCAAGCTGAAAAGCAATTTCCTGAATCGATAAGTTACTTGATGCTAATAACTCTTTTGCAGCTTCAACTTTGAGCTGTTGCCAGTATTTAGTAGCATTCACACCATTTGCTGCTTTAAACCGTCGGGTAAATGAACGTTGACTAATGCCAAATTGTTGCGCTAGTTCTTTTAATGATAATGAAGAGTCTAAGTTGGTTCGCATCCAAAATTGTATTTGAGTAATTAATTCATCCGGATGTCGATCAACGGCACCTTCTAAATAACGTTGCTCTTCGTAAGGTTTTCTTATTTCGTGAGAAAAATTACGTTCAACATGTTGTGCGGCATTTCTCCCGTATATTTGATAAATGATATGGACAACGATATCTGCCAAGGCATTTAAGCTGGCAGCACAATAAATTCGTTCAGACTGGGTAATAAAAAAATCAGGCTTGAGTGCGACTTGTGGATAATCCCTCTTAAACTGCTCAACATAATGCCAATGGGTGGTAGCAGGGTGATGGTCTAAAATGCCCGATTCGGCCATAAAACACACGCCGGTACCACCACCGATTAAGGTCGCGCCTTGTTGCCAAACTTCTTTAAGCCAGTTGATCATTTTAGGCTGTTTGTTTAATGAGGGGCGAGGGTTGCGCCATAAACTAGGAATAAATGCAAAGTCAGGTTGTTGAGCTTTATCAACCCCACAATCAGGTAAAAGTTGTAATAAAGCACGGGTTGAAACGGAAACATTTGATTCCGCTACCATTTGAATGGCTAATCGAGGAGCGCGTTTGTTTTCTTGCAAAGCAACGGCTTCGCCAGCACGCAGCATTTCAACTGGCAAACTTACACTTGTGGCTAACATATGATCATACAACATTAAGGCAATACGGACTTTTTTACGCCGCCGATTAGTTATCTTATCTATCATAATGACCTTCTTGGTTATGTTTGGCCATTTTGCCGTATTTTTTGGCTGAATACGACAATTAATTAGTTGGGATAGTTCTTACACTGTTTAATATAAATAATTGCTGTTGATTAAAGAGAATTTTCATGACTGCTTTACCTATTATTGTTGGCATGGGTGGCGTTAACGCTGCTGGCCGTACTTCATTTCACCAAGGCTTTCGCCGTATTGTTATTGATAAGCTTAATGACGAAGCACGCCAAGAAACGTTTGTTGGTTTAGCCACATTAATGAATATCTTGTCTTATAAAGACTCAGAGCTTGTGGATGTTGCTGGTAATGTGGTGGAAAAATCAGCGGTTGAAAGTCAGTTTGGTGAGCAGATATTAAATGGCACTTTGATCAGAAAAATAGAAAAGGATCACTTTGATCCTGATGCTACGCATTGCCATACAAAAATCACAGCTGTGCCTAGTGGTGAAAACATAACGTTTGAACTGAAAGAAAAAGAGTTACCTCAACCACTACCACGTTCTTGGCAAGTAACTCCGCTTGAAGATAAGCGCGTTAAAGTGGAAATCACCGATAATATAGAAGTTAAGCATAGTAGTTTCCGTGATAATCCTATTAAAGCAGCAGGACAATTGCCAACAGGTTTTGAACCGTCAAAACTATACAATAGTCGTTATCAGCCACGAGGTTTGCAAACGACTATTTTTGGTGCTGCCGATGCTATTCATTCAACTGGGTTTAGTTGGGACGAGATTTTAGACAAAGTTAGCCCTGATCATGTTGGTACTTATTCTTCTTCTGCTTTTGGTCAAATGCAGTCTGAAGGCTTAGGTGGAATGTTACAAAATCGTTTGCATGGTGACCGTGTTAGTACAAAAAATTTAGCCTTGGGTTTAAATACCATGTCGGCTGATTTTATTAACGGCTATGTTACTGGCAGTGTTGGTACAACATCTACTGCAACGGGCGCTTGTGCAAGTTTTCTTTATAACTTGCGTAATGCTATTCAAGATATAAAGTCAGGTCGTGTACGTGTTGCTATTGTTGGTAGTAGTGAAAGTCCAATTACGCCGGAAATTATTGAGGGTTTTGGTAACATGAGCGCGCTTGCCAATGAAGAAGGACTGAAAAAGCTTGATGGTATTACTGAAGGACAAGCAAATCATCGTAATACTAGCCGTCCATTTGGCGAAAACTGTGGTTTTACCATTGGTGAAGCGGCACATTTCTTAGTACTTATGGCGGATGATTTAACGGTTGAGTTAGGTGCTAAACCATTAGGTTCGGTTGCAGATGTTTTTATTAATGCTGATGGTATTAAAAAATCAATCACTGCACCAGGTCCTGGTAATTATATAACCATGGCAAAATCTGTCGCCTTAGCAAAAACTATTTTAGGTGATGAAGCGGTTCAGAAACGAAGCTTTATTTTAGCTCATGGTTCAAGTACACCACAAAATCGCGTGACTGAGTCTTTGATTTATCACCGTTTAGCTGAAACGTTTAACATAAATAATTGGCCGGTAGCAGCACCGAAAGCATATGTTGGTCATACTATTGCTCCAGCTAGTGGTGATCAAATTACCATGGCACTAGGCGTGTTTGCTCATAACATTATGCCGGGTATTACTACCATTAATACTGTTGCTGAAGATGTGTATAGTGAACGTTTAAATATCGCGCTTGATCACTGGCAGTGTGAGGCTATGGATGTTGCTTTTATCAACTCAAAAGGTTTTGGTGGCAATAATGCTACAGCAACCATACTTTCACCTGATATCACCATGGCAATGATGGAAAAACGTCATGGTAGTGAAGCAATGGCAAGTTACCAAGAAAAATTATCAAGTGTTGAAGAGAAACAAAAAGTTTATCAAGAGAAGGCTGATCATGGTCAGTTTGAATTAATTTACCGATTCGGTGTGGGTGTTTTAGGTGATGATGATATTGAAATTAACGCGGAAACAATTTCGATGACAGGCTTTACTCAAAAAATCGCATTAGCTAATGATAATCCTTTTAGCGATATGACTTAACTCCACATTTATTAATAGCATTACTTAATTTCATATTAAAGTAATGCTATTAATTTTAAGTGATTGTTATAACTACTCGATATGCCATTTCTGCTTAATTTCTTCAATAATCCCTTGTTGTTTAATCTCATTAAAAGCTTGTTTAAAACGAGTAACAACACTAGGCGGGGTTTTTAAACTAAAAGCAATACATAAGTCATTGTTTAGTTCAGGCACTTCAGCCATTTGTTGCATCTCACTGAAGTTTAGACCTAACTTCTCAGCCCTATTCTTTAAATTAAGCTCTGTAGCAATGATTAAATCAACTCTACTTCGATAGAGCATCAGCATGTTTTGCTCTTCTTTGATTAGTTGGTAAATATTATAAAAGCTATGGTCAATTAAATACTGTGCAACATTTGAATAACGCGACGCGGCAATTTTATAGTCTTTAAGTTGGTCTACATCATCAATAGGTTGTG
>Ga0209395_1000410_pt1 | contig 63306 bp, 49 predicted proteins | sample GOMGulsemesocosm_3_FD_184635 | JGI IMG/M metagenome (GOLD analysis project Ga0209395, IMG submission 184635) | Methane-oxidizing microbial communities from mesocosms in the Gulf of Mexico - GOM9D Gulf of Mexico (SPAdes) (version 2) | ecosystem: Environmental > Aquatic > Marine > Cold seeps...
ACATGAGCAACAGTAAGAAATTTGGTATTAATTTACTCGAAGAAGGCACTACTTGGACAGCACAAATTACCCGTCGTAAAACGGCTAGAGAAACAATCGTTTCTAAAAGCGAGACTGGTTTTGAAAGTGAAGCACAAGCACAAGCATGGGCTGATGAAGCGATAAAAGTATTTTTAGATACAGTTGTTGCACGCAACAAACGTCGTTAATCTAAAACGATAAATTGTGACTTATACCAATTTCAGTTGGTATAAAAAGGCTTCACCTTGGTGAAGCCTTTTTTATTTCAGAACATAGCGTATAAACCTAGCTCACTAAGCGAGCGTGATAAAGAACGCCATCTCAAGTGCTTTTTCTTCAAGGCTTTTAAAACGACCCGAAGCCCCAGCATGCCCACTTTCCATATCGGTTTTAAAGACTAATATATTGTCATCAGATTTAAACTCACGTAGTTTGGCAACCCATTTCATTGGCTCAAAATATTGAACTTGAGAGTCATGTAATCCCGTGGTCACTAATAAGTTTGGATAAGCCTGTTTGGCCACATTATCGATGGGTGAATAGCTACTTATCGTGTCATAAGCGGCAATTTCGTTGGGGTTGCCCCATTCATCATATTCATTAGTGGTTAGTGGAATCGTTTCATCAAGCATAGTTGTAAGTACGTCAACAAAGGGAACATGCGCGCCTACACCACGATAAAGTTCAGGCGCTTGGTTAATTACAGCGCCCATGAGCAGGCCACCCGCACTGCCACCACTGGCAAATAACTTCTGTGGGTGCACATAGTTATTGGCTATTAGGTATTTGCTGACATCAATAAAGTCATTAAAACTGTTTTGTTTAAATGATTTTTTTCCTTGCTCATACCATGTACGTCCCAGCATTTCGCTGCCACGTACATGACTAATCGCGTAAACGAAGCCACGATCAAGCAAGCTTAATGTATGTGAACTAAAGTTGGGATCAATCGTAATACCATAGGCGCCATAACCATATTGTAATAATGGGTTTGTGCCATCTTGCTTGAACAATGATTTTTTATAGACTAAAGAAACGGGTACTTGTTGCTTATCGCGACTTGTGACAAAAATTCGCTGAGAGTCATAATCATCACTATTAAAATCGCCTAATACTTTTTGTGCTTTTAACAATGTACGATCGGTACTCGCTAAATCTATTTCATACAATGAGCCTGGCGTTGTCAGCGATGAGTAATAGATGCGCGCTTCACTTGAAGCTGGTTCTGGGTTATCACCTAAACAAGCATAATAACAAGGGTCATTAAAGGTGATAGGGTAACTGTCACCAGACTTAGTGTGAATAACAAAACGAATTTGTCCTAATTCACGTTCAGCGACAATGAAATAGTCATTAAATAATTCTAAATCTTCAATGAGCACATCGTCACGATGATTAATGAGTGGTTGCCATTGCGTGCTGTCAAAAATAGTGTCGCTGGTGGCGGTCATTACTTTAAAGTTTATGGCTTCAAAATTTGTGACAATGTAGAAGGTGTCTCCTAATTTATCAACGTTATATTCATGCTCATCGATGCAATCAACGAGTTGATCAAATTCATCATAAGGCTTGGCTGCATCAATAAACCAGGTATCGGTAGTTTCGGTTGATTCTAAGTTGATAAAAATGAGCGACTCATCGCGGCTTTTACTCAAGCTCATGTAATAGCTGTGGTCATCTTCCTCATAAACAAGCTCATCGTCTGATTGAGGAGTACCCATGGTATGACGGAAAACTTGTGTGCCCAGTAAGGTTTGTGGATTTTTTTTAATGTAAAACAGAGTTTTGTTATCACTGCTCCATTCCACTTGCCCTTCGGTATTAATTAACACATCATTTAATTGTTCACCTGCTGATTCTTGCATATTCGCGTCAGCCGCTTGTGATGTAACACTAGAATCAGCAGGTGTAAGTGCTTTAAAGAATATAGTGTAAATACGGCGACCATCTAAATCTGTCGAGTAACTAAGTGTTTCATCATTGGGGCTAATTGACATGTCACCCAATTCAAAGTGTTCATGCATTGACGATAATACATTAACATCGAGCAATAGTTGTTTGCCTTTGCCTTGATTATCTAGGGCGCGGTAATATGATGAGTGCTCTTGATCACCACTAATTTCACTGTGGTACCAATAATTACCATCTTTAACGGGCACCGTATTATCGTCTTTGCAAATACGTGCTTTGAGTTCTTTAAATAGTGTATCTTGCAACACTTTATTAGGGGCTAACACCGCGTCACAATACCTATTTTCGGCATCAAGGTGAGCAAGTATCTCTTTGTCCTGACGACTATCATCACGCATCCAATAATAGTTGTCGGTGCGCTGCTGATTATGTTGAGTAAGCTGATGAGGGATTTTTTTAGCAATGGGCGCAATAGGTAGTGTCACAGAGAAAACCTTAAGTCGATTAATAATTTAAGGTTAGTGTAACTAATACCAATCCGTATTGGAATGTGATCTTGTTAAGGGGGAAGCGATAGAAACTAACGAATGGACAATAATGCGCATTCGTTAGTTATTTTCCGATAAACGTAGTTAGTTACCTAAAATATTCATCGTGGAAATATAAAAATCTTTATCAACACTAAAACTCGGATTAACAATGTCATTTTTAAGTCGCTTCCATTGCGTTGTGGGTGTTACCCAGCGATCTTTTCCATTAATTGTTAGTTTGATTGGCATGGCGAAGTCTTTAATCGTGTTAGCCCAGCGCACCATCACTTTCTTATCTTTGATGAAATACTCAAGACTAGGGACTCTATGATCGCGTAGGTACTGGTCAAAAACGCTTGTCAGATCTTTACCTGACTTATCAATCAAGTATTGTTCAACTTTCTGTGTTGTGACAATTTGATGATAAAAATCTTTACCTAAACCACGTAAAATGTCACGCCAAAGAACATCGTTATCAACAATTTGTCGGATAGTATGGAGCATATTTGCTCCCTTATCATACATATCACTAGAGCCGTTTCTGTTGGCGTTGTATCGGCCAATAATAGGGATGTCATTGAGGATTCCTGCGCGTTTACCACGTACATACTCAGCACCCGCTTCTTTAGAGTAATGATATTCAACGAACAAATTTTCAGAGTAGGTGGTAAAGCTCTCATGAATCCACATATCAGCCACATCTTCATTGGTTAAATTATTTGCAAACCATTCGTGACCGGACTCGTGCACAATAATAAAGTCGAACTTCATGCCCCAACCTGTCTGGCTACGATCACGGCCTAAATAGCCATTTTTATAACCATTGCCATAAGTGACCGCGCTTTGGTGTTCCATACCAAGATAAGGAACTTCAATGAGCTTGTAGCTGTCTTCATAAAATGGGTAAGGGCCAAACCAATATTCAAGGGCTTGCATGGTGCGCTTTACATCTTTAAATTGCTTTTTCGCTTTAGATAAATTGTCCCGTAAGACGAAATAATCCATATCAAGTTCGCCTTTCTCTCCAGCGTACTTTTCTGAAAAGTGAACGTAATCACCAATATTTAAACTAACGGCGTAGTTATTGATTGGGTTGATAACCTTCCAATGAAACGTCTTTGTACCTCGCCCTGTATTTTCATCGATTCCGACTAAGCGGCCGTTAGAAATGTCCATTAAGTGCTTTGGTACTTCAACTGAAATATCGACACCCTTATCAGGTTCATCATAAGGATGATCTTTATTCGGCCACCAAATACTGGCGCCATTGCCTTGATTTGACGACGCGGCAAAATGATGACCATTATTGTCTTTTTTCCACGTAATGCCCCCATCCCAAGGTGGACGTTTTGCCACTTGAGGGTGACCGTCAAAAGTCATCGTTATTTGGTACTCTTGCCCAATGACTTGAGGCACTTGTGTTTCAATATAATAAGTATAACCGTCTTGCTCAACGTTGAGCGTTTTTCCTTGCTGCGTTACTTTGCCAAGCTTCATTGGCGGTTGTAGTTCTATTTGTAGGCGTTTATTTTTTGACAATACTTTGTAAGTCATGACATTGTTGCCTGACAAATAACGTTTATCCGGGTCTACTGCGACAGTAAGATGATAGTGGGTTAAGTCCCACCATTGTCGCTCTGGTGTAATGCTGCCACGTAATCGCTCTTGATGTGAAATTGGATTATTATCAACGGATGCTGCCAATGTATCAATGGGCAGTGTGCAAGTTAATAGGGTGGCGATCACTAATTTTTTTATTATTGTCATTATAAGTGCTCAAATTAAAGGGTATGAATTTATTAGCCTGTAATATATCAAGGTTAGGTATATTAACCAAAGTAGATAAGCAGTATTAGAGGTATTAATTCCCCTATATATTTGTAACAATATAATTTAACTAATAAAGAGTATAAATAATATGGCACATAAGTCGGCCAACTCATTAGTCGTATTAGATTTTGAAACGACAGGATTATCACCTGATAAAGGTGATCGCGCTATAGAAATTGGTGCAGTAAGAATTGTAGACGGTGTCATTGGTGAACAGTTTCAAGCGTTAATGAACCCCGGGAGGCGAGTGAGCCCGTTTATTGAAGATTATACGGGTATTAGCAATGAAATGTTGGCGCAAGCCGCACCATGCTCGCAAGTCATGAATGAGTTTTGTGACTTCATCGGTGATGATAACTTACTTGCCCACAATGCGTCATTTGATCAAAAATTCTTAGAACATGAATTAGGCTTTATTAATCGTCATTATAGTGGTGAGTTTACCTGTTCATTGTTAGCCGCAAGACGTCTGATTACTGATGCGCCAAGTCATAGCCTAGGTAATTTAGTCAAGCATCAAGAATTAGCAGGAGATGGTAGCTTTCATAGGGCATTGTTTGATGCACAAATGACCGCTAAATTGTGGTTAGTTATTTTAGATAAAATTAAAAGTAATTATCATATACAAGATATTCCTTTCGCACTTATGCAGCAAATATCCTGTACCCCGAAAAAGCAAGTAGCTAGTTTGCTACAAGATTATAATTTACAACAATGTAGTTTCTGATTACCCTGTTCAATCAGAGACTTATCTAAAAATCCAAAATAATGATTCAACGATGCCATTTTGGCGAGCATTGTTCTATTGGGTTTGGTTTATTCCTTTATGGAACAAACTAAGAGCTGATGCCATGTTAATTACTCATGCGCCGAAAATGGTAAAAAGCAGATTGGCTTGGCCTCTAGGTTGGTTTCTCTTCTTTGTTTGCGTCATTACCCAATTCCTCAGTGATATTGATGAGTCTTGGATACTTACATCATTACTCATTGCCATCACTATTATGCCCATGGTCATTGTTATTAACACAATCAAAGGAAATCTTGATAGTAGTTATGTGAGTAATTCACGGTGGTTAATTCGTCATACCATACTCACCGTTTTATATTGCTCCAATATTTGTTTATATACCACTTCAATATTGCTACCTAATACCCACAGTGTCGGTTGTCAGTGGCGACAAATATGGGCTAAAGATATTCAGTTTATGAAACGTAATAAGGTAATAGATACTAACGATGATCCTGTCTATTTTTACAGTGATGCTTGGTTAGATCTTAGAGAAGACGGAAACGGTTTTAATAAAACTCAAGTATTTTCTTATTGGAAAGACGCCAGTAATGATTTTAATGAAATAGAAAATATAGATGTTGAGTTTGGTAGCGGAAATGATAACTCCATAATAACGGTAACACTAAAAGATAAAACCGATTTCAAATTGTTTGTGGGCAATGAGGGGGCTGGTGACAGAGTCTTTGTTAAAGCATTAAATCAACAATGGAAATCACTTAAAAACTAATCTAATTTTATGACAGCGAATAAATATATTTATCGCTGTCATTAATGCTCGCTTAGCGTTTGATTTTTACTTCATCACTATTGAGTAATTGCAATAGTGGATTATTGCCCATGACTGAGTTTTTGTAGGAAAACGCGATAATTAATCCGATAACAAACCCGCCGATGTGTGCCCAGTAAGCGACGCCACTTGAACCATCACTGAGCACAATACCTGCAATATTTATGATCAACCAAATGGCGAAGAATATTTGAGGGGTAACTTTCTTTTGATAAATAATGATCATTAAAGACAGGCTCGCGTGCCTAAACCATAACAAATACATGGCAAATAAGCCTGCAATCGCACCACTTGCACCAACCATTGGAATGCTCGATTGTGGATCCGCTGCAATTTGAAAGGCCGCAGCGCCAAAACCACAAAGAGTATAAAGCGCTAAAAATTTTATTTTACCTAAGGCGTCTTCCAGATTGTCACCAATAATGACTAAGAAATACATGTTGCCCGCTAAATGCATGACACCACCATGCAAGTACATATGAGATAGTAAAGCCCAAATGCTGGCACCTTGAATAACCCGATCTGATCGCAGGGAAAAATGCTCAAATACGTTATTAATTGAGACTATATTGAAGTGATATAATAAAAAGATACACACATTAAGTAGCACCAAGCTATAGGTGACCCAAGGTGTTTTTTTCGGTTTGACGTTGTATTCAACGGGCATTTGAGACAAAAACTGGAAAATCCATGTTTTGGCGTTAATCTTTTTATTGAGCTCAGCTAAAGCGGATTTTATCCTTGGAGATTCAATCACTTTATGTAATTCATCATGATCAATCCAAACACCAGAACACGCTTCGCAAACATCAACTTCAATTTGATAACCGTCCATCAAATAATAACACTCAAGATGGCACTCACAATGAGCGCACTGGCGATTCGATTGTTTTATATGATGACCTAGTGTTTGTTCTGTACTTACGTTGTCATCACCATTATCGGCGATGGACAATGCATTATTTAATTCACCATTATCAAACCAGATCCCTCCACAGGTTTCACAATTATCAACTTCTTGATGGTGAAATTCATAACTGCTTAAATATTTGTCTTGGCAGCTTGGGCATGTCAAATTCATTTGCTGGTTCCTTACTGAGTCACTACAACAATATCGGATTGGGCGAGTTCTTTTGCTAAGCGTTGATGATTTTCGCGCAACGATTTGAGACCTGTATTTTCCATATCGGTAATTAATTCACGTAACTTTTTAGCGCCAAATTTAGCACCGTATTTACGATTTTCAATTTTTCCAACAATCATATTGGCCTTTAAATAAAACTGACTGGCTTTTGAAAGAATATGACTAGGTGTTTCTAATGTTGCTGGAGAGTACTTCATATTCTCCCAAACAAAATTTAATAGGGCAGGGTGTTGCGCTTTTAAATCGTAGGTTTTATTCTCTTCGACCATATCAGCATATTCTTTTAAAGTCGCTAAATTAACCGTGATTTCATTATCGAGTGAATAACGTAGGTAGAAATTATTTTCTTTACTGTTTAACGTATCAAATAAAATCGCTTGTGATAAGCCTTCTTGTGCCGCTAAAAATACGCCAATGATAGTCGCCACAATCATAAATAATTGGCTGATCCAAAAACTAGTCTTAGTGAGATCTCGATTATCAAGTTTAGGAGTGAGGCGAGTCGAAACACTATCTGATGCCGTATGTGTGGTGGTATTAGTCGTTACTTTATTGTCGTTATCCATTAGCACAATCGTTCCATGAAAATTGTTAATGTTAGATATATACGCGTAGTCAATGAAGATACACGTTTAAAATGCTGTAAATTCCAGCATTTTTAATGGCCACGGCTATAGCATAGTTAAAGTCGACAGCATTTTTTGACTTTAACTATTTTTTAACCGTGATTAATTACGATAAAGGGTTTTAATTAAGTGATAACCAAACTGTGTTTTAACTGGGCCATGAACTTCTAAAATTGGCTTTTTAAATACGACGTTATCAAATGCTTTGACCATTTGACCCGGTGAGAACTCACCTAGATTGCCGCCTTTTTTACCGGAAGGACAGGTTGAATGTTTTTTGGCAAGATCTGAAAAACTAGCCCCTTTGTGTAAAAGTTGCTTTAGTTTGATGGCTTCTTTTTCAGTTTTTACAAGAATATGTACAGCGCTTGCTTTTGGCATAATAATTACTCATTGGCAATAAATTTAATGGCCGAGAGTATATAGCAATTTTTTAGTTTGGTCGTGTTTTGGTGCGTTAAAAACTTGATCGGCTTCGCCAAGTTCAATAACTTTGCCCTGATCTAACACCATCACTTTATCGCTAATATGACGTACGATATTAATGTTGTGGGATACAAAAATGTATGACAGCCCCATTTCTTTTTGCAGACGCAGCAATAGGTTAATAATTTGAGAACGTACGGACATATCAAGTACTGACAAGGCTTCATCAGCGACTATGATGTGAGGATTTAACATTAAAGCACGCGCTACAGCTATGCGTTGTTTTTGGCCACCAGAAATCATATGCGGGTAAAAATGAGCATGCTCCGGCAATAATCCTACTTGGCGTAACTTGCTGTAAACTTCTTGTTCACGCTCTTTAGCTGGCATGTCAGTAGTAAACTTTAAGGGTTCTTCTAGCAAGTTACCAATACGCATGCGAGGGTTTAAACTGGTATTAGCGTCTTGAAAAATCATGCGAATCGCACAGCATCGTTGAACATGTTTTTTAACTTCTAGCTGTTCGCCTTCAAGGATGATTTTACCAGAAGTTCGTTGTTCTGCGCCCACCAATATCCGTGCTAGTGTTGTTTTTCCGGAGCCCGAATTCCCCACAATAGAAAGTGTTTGTTGCTCTTCTAATGAGAATGATACAGGACCCAAGACGCGTTGATATTGCGGAATTAACCAACGATGTCCAACTCGAAAAGATTTAGTCAGGTTATTAACCTCTAGCAACGTACTCATAGTTAAGACTCGATATGCTCAATTAGTGGAAAGTGACAACTAAAATAATGTCCGCGTACTTTTTCCATTGACGGAGTTTCAACGCACCGTCTGTGTGCACGAGGGCAACGAGGTCCAAGGCGACAACCGATGGGCAGATGTTGTAATGATGGCACGCATCCAGACAATGAAGTCAATTGAGATTTGTGATTTAGCAGCTCATCAAAATGCGGCATACTTTGTAATAAAGCCATGGTATAAGGGTGAAAAGGTTGTTTAAAAATATCTTTGGTATAACCCGCTTCTACGGTTTGGCCACAATACATGACAGTAATAGTTTCAGTCCAGTTTGCGACGTGCTCCAAATCGTGGGTGATCAATAAAATAGACACTTCATTTAATTGATTAAGTTTCTTAAACAGTTTAAATATTTGATCTTGGGCGCCGGCTTCAATAACCGTTGTTGGCTCATCAGCTATTAATAAACGTGGTTTATACGCAATGGTCATCGCAATCATGACTTTCTGACAGATACCTTCTGACAATTCATGTGGATAGCTTTTTAGTACACGTTTGTGATCGCGAATTCCGACTTTATGTAACAAACTTTTAATTTGCTCATCCCGCCATTTTCGTCGTTTAAAAAATGACACATCACATTCATCCATCGGTAAGGACTCATGAAACTGATGGCCAACAGTATCATTGGGATCAAGGCTTGATGAAGGCTCTTGAAACACCATAGCTATTTCTCGGCCCATCAGTTTACGGCGCTCTTTGCCGCTTAAACTCAGCAAATCGACGCCGTTATAACGTAAACGGTCTGCAGATACTGTCCAGCGATCGTTCAATATACCCATAATGGCTTTAGCTACTAAACTTTTTCCTGAGCCTGACTCACCCACAAGACCTAATATTTCACCGGGGTTGATAGATAAATTAACCCGGTCTACGGCTCTAATACGGCCGTGAGGGCTATCAAATTCAATGCTTAGGTTTCTAATATCTAATAATGGCATTATCCAAACCCTTCTTTTACGGCGCGCTGTAGTCCATAACCAATAAGGTTAACTGCTAATACACTTGCAAAGATTGCCATACCAGGAAAGGTTACATTCCAAGGGGCTATAAATATCAAATCAACGCCATCAGCTAACATGGTGCCCCACTCTGAAGTCGGGGCAGGGGCACCAATACGTAGAAAACCAAGTGTGGCAATATCGATGATGGCAATTGAGATTGCTAGTGTAAATTGAACGATGAGCGCATTAAGGATATTGGGCAAAATGACATTATAAAAAATTTGAAACTGATTCGCGCCGTCTAGTTTAGCGGCAACGACATATTCACGCGTTAATTCATGATGGACTGCGGTATGAGTCGCTCGCATGAATTGGGGGACTAATGCTATGCCGACGGCAATCATCACATTTGTCAGTGTTTGACCACTAATTGCTACCAATACAATCGCTAGTAGCAGAGAAGGGATTGCCAAGGTTGCATCTAAAATATGATTTAAAATACTAGATTTTAAGCCACGAGACATACCCGACAAAATACCTAAGAAAATACCAATGAAAGCCGCAAAAATAGTGACAATAAGGCTAGATCCAAAAGTGGTTCGTGCGCCATGCAATAGATTAGATAATATATCTCGGCCTAAATCATCGGTGCCTAAAAAGAAAGAAACTTGGCCATCATCATGCCATGACGGAGGGTATAGCAATGCATTAGGGTGTTGTAATTCAGGTGAGTAAGGCGCTGCAAAAGGAGCTATTATCGTGATAACTAAAAAGGCAACAAAGACCCACAGTCCTAACATCGCCATTGGATAACTTATAAAGTTGAGCCAAATATGGCGTAGAGGTGTTGGGATAACCTCTTCTTGATAAATACTATTAGTTCGAGCCATTTACTGCGCTCCTACGTTGCGGCGTTGTGGCAATGAGTAACACATCACTGACTACAGTCACCAAAATAACAAATCCTGCACATACTAATATTCCTGCACTAATAATGGGAAAATCTTGTTGATAAGTTGCTTGAATAAGCCACTGGCCGATACCTGGCCAAGAAAATATAACTTCTGTCACCATCGCACTCGTTAAAAGGGTGCTAAGTTGCAGACTTATTTGAGCTAATACGGGTTGCATAGCGTTGGGTAGAGCATGATGAAAAATGATGGTTAGCGGGTGCAGGCCTCGCGCTTGTGATGCTTTAATATAATTGGCGTTAAGCTCTTCAAGCATGGTTGTTCTGGTGATTCTAATAACAACGGTCGCAGGGATGACAGCTAAAGTGAGGGTAGGCATGATTAAATGAGCAAATGCGTCTTTATATGCCAGCTGTTTATATTCGATGTTTGATAAGTAAATATCAATTAGTGTAAATCCTGTGACTGGGTCTACTTGATATAAAAGGTTTAGTCGGCCGGCTACTGGCAACCATTGTAAATCTAGGCCGAAATACATAATCGCAATCACACCTAACCAAAAAACTGGAATAGAATAGCCAATTAGGCTCGTGCCCAACAAGAAAAAATCACCGAATTTGTTGTAATGTACTGCAGCCAATATGCCCAGTGGTAAACCGAAAATAAGTGCGATTACCATAGCATAAACACATAATTCAATGGTGGCAGGTAATAACGTTAACATGTCATTAAAAATTGACTGCCCATTACCAAAAGATATGCCGAAATCTCCATGGATACGTTGTTTTATAAATGATATGTACTGATTGAACCAACTTTTGTCGAGCTGATATTGGGCTACTATCTCATCATATTGCGCAATGTCTGGATTCTGAACGCCACTTAGGTTGGTCGCTAATTCGCCGGGAAGCGCGTTGATCATTAAAAAAACGAGAAAATACAAAACAGCTACTGTAAAAACGAATAAATTTACGCGCCTAGCAATATAAAACCACATTTATTGGGCCTCCTGCTTTGACGTTTTAGCTTGCTTACGGTATGCCTTAGCAAATGATATACCGCCATAAGGGTTTAATGACATTCCTTTAATGTTGCGACGTTTCACTTGAAACCGCAGCGCATGAGCAATGGGAATGAGTGGTACAAGCTCATTAAGTGACTGTTGTGCATTTAGGTAATGAGGAAGGCGATATTTTTCATCCGTTGAAGCTATCGCTTTGTTTAATACTTCGTCAAAATCGTCATCACACCAATTAACGCGATTACCGCCAGAGAGTACAGCCGCACAACTAAATAAAGGTCTGAAGAAGTTATCTGGGTCGGCATTGTCAGCTGTCCAGCCCATTAACACCGAGTCATAGTCATAATCATTAAGTTTTTCAATAAATACATTCCAGCCTAAGGTGGTTATATTTACCTTTATGCCGATGAGCGCGAGCTGTCCTTGTATTAACTCAGCGGTTTTTAAGGCGTTGGGATTATATATTCGCTGGACTGGTGCTGCCCATAAAGACATGGTGAATCCATTGCTATAACCAGCTTGTTCAAGGAGTAACTTAGCTTTGTCTACATCATATTTATAGGGGGCTAGGTCATCATTATATGCCCAAGATAGAGGGGATAATATACTATCAGCCATAGTGGCGCTGCCATAATAGACGGCTTCGATTATGGCTTGTTTATTAATGGCATGGGCTAGTGCTTGACGAACTTTAGGGTTATCAAAGGGCGCTTTTTCAGTATTAAATCCCAAATAGGCTACATTGAGTCCTGTTTGAATTTGTAATTCTAATTTTTTGTTCTGCCTGATAATTTCAATTTCACTTGATTGGGGAAGCGCCGATACATCGCAATCTCCGGTCATTAGTTTTGCAATTCTATTGGTACTCTTGGGAGTAATGTCAAAAACCAACTGTTCAATGGTTGGCGCACCATTCCAGTAATGCTGATTGGGTTTATATCTAATGTGATTATTAGGAAAATAAGAATCTAATATGAAAGGGCCCGTTCCAATAGGAATATTGTCGATATCACTTTGACGTTGTTGTTCAATCAACTGCTGACCATATTCTTGTGATTGAATAATAGCGAAATTAGCGGCTAAATTAGCCATAAATGACGCGTCTTTTTCAGTTAAATGAATGGTAATCATATAGTCATTCACTTTAACTATTTTATTGATAATATCGGTAAAACCAACACTTTGGAAAAAGGGGTAACTGCCACCTGAAACATGATGAAAAGGGTGCGTTGAGTCAATCACACGGTTCATGCTAAAAATAACGTCGTCGGCATTAAAATCACGGGTTGGTGTAAAATTTTCATTGTGGTGAAATTTGACGTTTTTACGTAGGTAAAAAGTATAGATTTTACCATTGTCATTGATAAACCAATGATGTGCCAAGGCAGGCACTATACTGCCTAATGCAGGATCATATTCAACAAGGCGATTATAAAGTTGATAGGAAGAGGCGTCGGTGGTTGTGCCGTTCGTCGTTAATTGAGGATTGAAGGATGTAGGATCCCCTTCAGAACAATAAACTATGCCCGGTGTTAACGTGCTATTTTCAACATTAGGGTTGCAACCCGCTAATATGAATAAGCCAGTAAAAAAACACGATTTTAAAACAAAATTTAACCAATTTTTCATGGTGATACGTGGGTTGCCAGTAATATTTGCTAATGTAACGCCATGTGTCACTAACATCAACTCAATTTTCAGTCACATGGCGTATTTGTGCAATAAGCGAGTATTAAACATCAATCTACTAGAATATCAGCTAATTTATACTGCCTAGATTGGTATGGAGATAATTACTCGTCTTCGGCACTTGTTTCTAAAAGTTGGTATTTTTTGAGTAAACCTCTCAATTGATGGTAAGTGACACCGAGTAATTGAGCAGCTTTTTTCTGACTATATTGAGCACTCGCTAATGCTCTTTTAATTAAGTCTACCTCAAAATCTTGGGTCACGGTTTTAAAGTCGACAGGGAATGTGGCCGCAAATGTATTTGATTGTGTAGTTGGAGCCGTTGTGTCTTCAGTTGATTGTGCCGCTACGCTATTATCTGAAGTTGCTACTACAGATGACGCAATTGATTGTGTGGGACGATAGGCCGATTCAAAAGGGTCGAGAATAATTTTCTGTAAGGGCAGCGCAGCATTATCATGACGATATAGAGATCGTTCTACGACGTTTTTAAGTTCACGTACATTACCCGGCCAGTCATAACTTAATAATGTCTGTTTGGCCTTGGCCCCAAACCCACCAAAATATTCTAATTCTAACTGTCTCGCCATATTAATCGCGAAGGTCTCAGCTAAAAGCAGTATATCTTCTTGTCGATGTCTCATTGGGGGTAATGTAATAACATCGAATGCTAGGCGATCGAGTAAATCGGCTCTAAACTTTCCTTTTGCCACCAAACTGGGCAAATCTTCATTGGTTGCACAAATGAGCCTGACATCAGTTTTAATGGGACGAGTACCGCCTACACGTTCAAATTCACCATATTCAATAACATTAAGTAGCTTTTCTTGAATACTTAACGATGTATTGGCTAATTCATCTAAAAATAATGAACCGCCATTAGCACGTTCGAATCGGCCTTCATGACGTTTGCTTGCGCCTGTGAACGATCCTGACTCATGACCAAATAATTCACTTTCGAGCACACTTTCAGATAACGTGGCGCAGTTAAGCTTAACGTAGTTGGATTCCCAACGTTTTGACAAAAAATGCAAACGTTCAGCAATCAGTTCTTTACCTGTGCCGCGCTCGCCAATAATTAATACAGGTTTATTAATAGGAGCAGCAATAGATACATGGTCCAATACTTCTAAAAAGCTTGTGGCTTGACCTATTAAATTATCTTTTTTGTTAAAACGACTCATAGTTATACTTTTTATTGGTTTAATTAACTAAAAATTAGTCTAACAAATAATTAGATAGAAAAGTATTCCAAACCTAAAAATAATTTAACTGTTTTATTTTAATGGTTTACAATCATTTTTTCATAATGGCATCATTCCTGTATAACTTAAACAAATTCAAACAAGTTTTAGTTAATAGAGGAAGTACATTATGGGAATTTTTAGTCGCTTTGCAGATATTGTAAACTCAAACATCACATCCCTGCTTGATAAGGCAGAAGATCCTAAAAAAATGGTTCGTTTGATTATTCAAGAAATGGAAGACACATTGGTTGAAGTACGTTCAAATTCAGCTAGTTTGATTGCTCAGAAAAAAGAACTACAACGTCGTGTTACTCGTGCTTCAAACCAAGAAGGCGAATGGCAAGCAAAAGCTGAATTAGCACTGAGCAAAGATCGTGATGATTTGGCCCGTGGCGCTTTGATTGAAAAACAAAAATGTGGCGAACTTGCCCAAGTGCTATCAAGCGATATGGTGCAACTTGAAGAGCAACTTGCACTGCTTAAAGAAGAAGTTGTTCAGTTACAGAATAAACTTGATGAAGCCCGCGCTCGTCAAAAGAGCATGGTTATTCGTACCGATACTGCAAGTTCTCGTCTTCAAGTGAAAAAGCAGTTAGATACCAATAAAATTCAAGACTCAATTGATAAGTTCGAAATGTATGAACGCCGTGTTGAAGATTTAGAGTCACAAGTAGAAGCACAAAACATTGGTGCGCGTTCTCTTAATGATGAGTTTGCAGAACTTGCTGCACAAGATGCCATTAGTGATGAACTAGCTGCACTAAAAAAGAAAATGAAAAATAAATAAGGAGATAAGACGATGGATGACAGTTTAATACCGATAGTTGTTGTACCAACCGCATTATTTTTGATCTTTGTAGCACCTATGTGGTTATTCTTACATTACCGTAGTAAACGCCAGGTGAGTCAAGGGTTGACTGATGAAGAGTATCAAGAGCTAACCCAGTTGGGTCACCAAGCAGAACAGATGGCTGTACGTATTGAGACTTTAGAGTCAATTTTAGATGCAGAGGCCCCACAATGGAGAGCTAAGCAATGAGTGAACAACAACCTGTAAAAGAGTTTTATCGTATTCCAGAGCAAGGTAAAATTGCTGGGGTATGTGCCGGCATTGCAGAACGCTTTAATATGGAAGTGTGGCTAGTTCGCGTTTGTGTTGCATCAGCTTTCTTTCTTGGTGGTTCTGGGTTTGTTTTTCTGATGTATATTGCGGCGTGGTTTATGCTTGATAAAAAACCATTTTCGGCGCCAAAGATCGGCGGATTAGAGCACAGTGTGTCGGTGAAATCTAAAGTATGGCAACAAGGGCAACCACCTCGTGAAGCATTTAGAGAAGTGAAAATGCAATTTCGTCAAATAGAATTGCGCCTTAGAAACGTTGAAAGTTTTGTTACCTCAAAAGAATTTGATTTAGCACGGCAGATAGATAGCTTGTAAACCTTGTTATTAAACAAAAAACCGCATTGATTGCGGTTTTTTTATGTCTTTAACATTAATTTTTATTGATTCAAATAATCTAACACTACTTGGTGATGCTCTTTGGTTTTAAATTTATTAAAAACATGCTCAATAATGCCGTTTTCATCAATAAGAAAGCTTAAACGATGGATACCATCATATTCCTTACCCATAAATTTCTTTAATCCCCACACGCCAAACGCATCGGCGACGCTATGATCTTCATCTGATAATAGCGTAAAGTTAAGGTCAAATTTTTCAGTGAATTTCACTAAACGTTTAGGCACGTCAGGGCTTAGTCCTAATACAACAACGTTTAGAACGTCAAGTTGCGATGCACTATCTCTTAAACCTTGAGCTTGAATATTACAACCTGGCGTCATGGCTTTTGGGTAGAAATAAACTAATACTTTTTTACCTTCAAATTGTGCAAGGCTAACAGTATTTTCAGATTGATCTTGAAGGCTAAACGACGGCGCTTTATCACCAGCTGTTAATGTATTCATATGTAATCCTTGGGTCATTAATGTTGTTCTAAGTGTTCATAACGAATGGTTAATTGGAGATCATCCGCTAGTTTGCCAAAATAGGTTTGCAGCGCAGAATAATCAGTGGCTTGGGTAATATTAATAAGCATTTCTATTCGTTGGTAGCCACTTTTGGCCTTGGTGCGAAAACTACATAAGTCGATACTATTTTCTGCAAGGTACTCAGTAAACTGCCCAATACAACCGGGCGCATCTTGTCCATCGAGTTTGATCGATATTTGCCCTTCGTAGTTGATCAGCTTATGTTCACTTGTACGCTTCATAATAGTAATGAGTTCTAATTGTGCACTTCTAATTGATAAGTCCGTTTCAAATCGCGTGATGGCATTCCATTGGCCACTGAGTAGCAGAATTAGTGTAAATTCGTTACCAAAAACCGCTAATCGGCTGTCGACAATATTACAATTAGTTTGGGTCACTAACTTAGTTAATTCATTTACAATGCCAGGGCGATCAGTACCCATGGCTGTAACGACTAAATAATTGGTCATAGGGCTCCGTTAAGCATTAAAGTAACGTCATTAAGCGGGCAATTTTCTGCCTAGGATGACGGTAAACGTAAAATAAAGTTGAACAATCAAAAAAACGCACGAGATGTTAGCATAAATTTCGTTGTATTTGTGCGGATAGTTATGTGATCAAGTGATTAAACCCTTGAGTTTACTATCGGCTATCCGTACCATGGCTTGCTTAGATTAAGAGAGGAATAAGGTAATGTTTTCAGGTAGTATTGTCGCATTAGTTACACCATTTAATGATAATGGTGGCGTTGATTATCAACAATTGGAAAAACTTGTTGAGTTTCATATTCAGCAAGGTACTGATGGTATTGTTGCAGTGGGTACAACGGGTGAGTCGACAACATTAAGCATGGATGAACATGTAGAAGTAGTGACTCAAGTTGTATTATTTGCAGCTGGCCGAGTCCCAATTATTGGTGGTAATGGCTCTAATTCAACGGCAGAAGCCGTTGAATTAACCAAACGCCTTAATGATACTGGCGTTGCTGGCATGTTATGTGTGACTCCTTATTACAATAAACCGCCGCAACGTGGTCTTGTTGCTCATTTTGAAGCCGTTGCTGCAGCAACTACAATTGCGCAAATACTCTACAATGTCCCAGGACGTACTCAGTGTGATTTATTGCCTGAAACCGTTGCTATTTTGTCCAAAGTGAAAAATATTATCGGAATTAAAGAAGCAACAGGGAACTTATCACGTCTTAGTGAGATCAAAGCGTTGTGTGAAAATGATTTTTTACTGTTTAGCGGCGACGATAACACCGGCATGGAGTTTATGTTGCAAGGTGGAGACGGCGTCATCTCGGTAACCAATAACGTTGCGCCAAAATTGATGAGTGATATGTGTCGTTTTGCACTTGATGGGAATCGTGAGCAGGCCACATTAATCAATCTAAAATTACAAGCATTGCACGACAGTTTATTCGTAGAAGCTAATCCTATCCCTGTAAAGTGGTGTGTGCAGCAAATGTCGGCGATTGAAAATGGAAATTTACGATTACCATTAGTTGAATTATCAAGTGAGTATCATGAGTTGTTAACGACAGCCATGCGCAGCGCTGATGTATTATAAGAACGGAGTAACAATGAGAAAGTTTTATATTGCCCTATGCGGCGGTATCGTTTTATCGGGATGTAGCAGTTTTTCTGAACGTCATCAAGCTAGCGGTAATTTTGAATATTTAAATGAAAAAAACCAACAGAGTATTGCTGTTCCTCAAGGGTTTACACCTTTAGCAAACAGTACCGATTATGACATTCCAGCCATCGGGAAGAAAGCTAATGCCCACCTAGTTGGTAACAAGCTTGATATTCGAGCGCCGTCACTAATCATGCCAGTTGCCCCAAACACTATAGAGAGTGGCGACACGAGTAAGACTGAAGTTGTGTTTGAATCGTTTTTGACAAAAGATAAGTTTAAACAAGACTTATGGGACAAAGTATCACATTTTGTGGCTAAGCAAGGATACGGAATTGCGACCTCACAAGAAGGACGTTCGTTATCTACGCGTTCGATTGAGTCAAATGAATATTTCAAATTATTATTTGGATTAGAAGAAGACTGGGCGTTGTCACAACAGTATCAATTTAATATCATGGTTCATCCTAAAGGCTATAAGGGCACTGTTTCGGTTAATTTAGTTGATCATCAAGAACAGGGTAAAACTGTCGAGTTAAATAAATTTGCTAAACGTCGTTATGAATCTCGTATGCTTAACCACTTTCTTTCACAAGTCTATGCTGAACACAATCAATTGTTAATTGCAGATCATTCGAAAGCTCAAAAAGGCGTTAAGCTCGATTTAGGTTTTGATAACGAGCAAAACACTATCTATCAAATTCATGCGCCTTATGAGCTTGCTTGGGAAAAATTAGCGCGTGTTCTACCTAAGCTTGGGTTTGTTGTTGATGATCGTGATAAGTCTATTAACACCTACTTTACTCATTTTGAATCGGTAAGTGACGGTTTCTGGTCTGGCTTGTTTTCTGATGATAATGACGCTGAGACAGTCAAGTTGAAAGATAAAGAAAAATTCCAGATTAAACTCAACGAGCGTGGTGATATAAGCCAGTTGACTATTGTTGATAGTAATGGCGAACGATTACCTGCTGAGAAAATGACGGAAATGCTAAACGCGTTTAGTCAATTGATGGCTAAAAAGCAGTTCTAATAATTTAAAAGTCAGTAAATATAGAGCCCTTAACGTTTTGTTAGGGGCTTTTTTGTCTGTACTAATTTTAACCTGTAACAAGTGAGTAATAATTTAATTATATTGATATAACTATGAACAAATTAATGAGTCTTATCATTATAGCTATGTGATTATTGTTAATTTTTTGTGACTAAAATAGGGGCAATAATAGTAATATTTACCAACACAGTTTATGATGGAGTGCTTGAATGCAAGGAAAGGATCGAGTTTGTGACCTCAATTACAATTAGAAAAGCAAAAACATCAGACAGTCAGCGGATCAGTGAATTGATCTCGCGTAACGCTCAAACGTTGTTACAAGATGACTTTGAAAATGATGGATTAGCCTTCTTCTTAACCACTGTAAATCACCGAGCGATTAAAGACTATATGGAGCAAGGTTTCTCCTATCTTGTGGCTCAAAGTGATAATGAAATTGTTGGTGTTATTGCAATGAAAGATTATAGCCACATGTTTCATTTATTTGTTGATAAAGCATTTCATAAAAAAGGCATCGCTAAGCAGTTGTGGCAAGCTATTTACCAACATAGTATTGAACATGGTAATACTGGAAAATTCACACTTAATTCTACTTCTTATGCATTACCTGTGTATCAACGATGGGGTTTTTCAACAACTGATGAACAACAATCTCGCCATGGTATTCGATATACGCCTATGCAGTTAGTTGTTGAGGGCTGATAAATCGCAGATATTGCGTGAGCACAAAAAAGCCTAATAATTAATTATTAGGCTTTTTTCGTTAGAGCTATTTATCTTTTACTTAACTTTCTGAAATCGTAATGTAAAGCGATCTGTATTACCGGTAACCGTTTTACGGCCAACTTCATATCTTAGCTCGTCATCAGCGCGGTAATGTAAGTTTGAATAGTCAACAAATTTAAAACCAGCAGCTTCAATTTCTTTGATCGCTAAAACAGGATCAAAACGACGTCCATTTTCATCATTTTCACGCTGCATATGTCGACGAGTATGATCAACAACTCCATATATGCCACCTGGCTTTAGCGCTTTAAAAGCGGCTTTGTTCATCTCATGACGAGCGCTTTCGATAAAGTTATGATAATTACGGAATGTAAGCACTGCATCGTAATCATTACTACCTAAATTAAGGTTTTTAACTTCATAGTCTTTTTCTGCACGGTTATAAACCATTTCAGCTTTACTATTAATAATAGTGATTTTATCAAAACCAGGCTTATCGACTAAATTATCTTTTATACGACTTGTTCCAACAGCGGCAAAGTAGCCGCCTTTCTCACGAAGTGCAGGAGCAAGTAACTTAGTGTACCAACCACCGCCAGGAACAAGCTCTAGCACTTTCATGTCATCTTCAATACCGAAGAACTTCAATGTTTGCACAGGTCTTCTATTGCGATCTCGTTTGACTTCTTTCGCTGTACGAATCTCTGATTTCATCGCTGTTTTTATATTGTCACCAATATCAGCAGCTTGTGCTGTGGTTACACCAAAGGCTGCCGTGATTGCTAATGGCAAAAGTAATTTGATCATTGAAACTCCTTGCAAGGTTATTATTGTATTTTTATCACGCTAGATTATTAATGACATTGACTTAAATTGAAATAACTTCGTGAACGAAACAGCGCCTAATGCGTAACAAAACGTTTCTATATCTGTGACCATTGGAAGTGCAGGAATTTAGGGTAAGGATAAAATGTAGGGTACAAGGCGTGTGATTGAGCAATAGCTAGCTATTGGGATTGAGCACAACACAGTAGCTGACATTTTAGACCGCCTTAAAACCTGCATATCCATTGATTACGGGTATATATTACAAAGATGTGCTTTGAAGAAACACAGTAAATGCATCACTCATGGAATAGGGCAAATCTTGATGATGTGTTGAATTTAGCAATGCATCATATCCTTCCTTTCCTGCGATGGTATACGCCGATGAAACGCCGCAATAGAGAATGTTGGGTTCTACATCTATCCATTGATCATCCGTAAATACTTGTAACGTGGTAATTCTGTGCCCTATAGGCGCGTCTTTACAATACTCAAAATGTAGACCATGACAATAGGGATAACTGCCATCTCCCGTGCCTACTACTCCATTGTTTGTCGCATTGTTAATAGCACCTTCTAGCGCTTGTCTTAAATTTATCCCATTGACTTGATAGCTTACAATTTGAATTTCAAAGGGTAATAATCTACCGCAAATATCGGCTTGGGTTAACTGGCCTTGTTGCAGTGATACTCTCACGCCGCCAGCATTATGCAGTGAAAAATCAATAGATTGGTGCTTTTGTGCACAGCGATAAAAAGCCTCACTAACCAAGGGGGCAATCATGCTGCCGTCTGGATAATCCTTATTTGGCACGCGTACATGATGATAATCTTTAGACAGGGTGGTGATTATATTGTGGTGCATTTTATTGATATGTGGTCGATAGTTATTATTAATGATGTTGCTTATTTCAGGGCAAGGTATCAAACATTCAAATAATTCACTGCGCAAAAAATAGTTATTACAGGTCTTTATATCTTCACTGCTTAAATGCTTATTATCTGTATGTGTTGACCAATCGGGTGAGATTAAAAATTTAACGCCGTCAGATTGCTTAATGATTCGACCATGCTCATTAAACGTTAAATGAGAAAGCCCCATAGATTCAGCGTGTTTTCCTCCTTGAACAATCAGCGTATTGTTAACGAAGGTTTGCGGTGATTGTGTTGAAGGAATGTCTAATTCGCTGAAATCGCCGGTTAGTGTATGTGAGTGCCCACCTACGATTAAACTAATTCCATTTACAGCTTGTGCGAGTTCTAAATCACCTTTGTAGCCTAGGTGACTTAAAATAATAATATGATTTATACCTTGCGATTTTAAATAATCCACCGTATTGCGAGTAGTTTCAATCGCATTTAAAAAATGACAATCATGATCCGGACAGCCAATTTTATCCATTAAATCTAGTGTAATTCCAACAATTGCTAATGTCTTATCGGCTAATGGCTTTAATAGAAACTTTGCTATATTACGCTCATTGTCGAAATTAAATAGGTGCTGATGAACGGATAAAGGGAATTTTTTTTCAGGGTTTTCATGTTGTAAATCCATATTTCCAGCCAAAATAGGAAATGTTGTTTTAGCTATGAATTGTGATAGTGGGGTATTGCCTAAATCAAATTCATGATTACCAATAGTCATCGCGTCTGGCATTAATTTATTCAATAATGTGGCGTTGGCAGCGCCTTTAAAACAACTAAAATACAAACTACCTTGGAAGCTATCACCCGCATGTAAAAATAACGATGGTGTATTATTTTTCTGTGCTATTACGCGTTGCGCATTTATTGCACTAGCAGCTAGCGCGTACCCACCACATGGTAAAGTGATTGTTGGTTTTAACGTCGTGTTAGCTAACTCTATCGGTAGAGAAAATGTTAAAGGTGTTGGCTCAAAATGTGAGTGGGTATCATTGATATGAGCAAGATATAGCGAATAATTCATTAAGCCTCCAAAAAATAAAAGACACCATATCACGAAGAATCACTACATAGATGATAAACATAGGGAATATATTGCCGATGGATTAGATATTAAACTATTGTGTAATATTATTTACTACGTATGATTATAGGGTATCTGCAACATCAAGGAGCCGTTGATATCATGTCTAGTTTATCCAGTTCACAGCAACATTCATTTAGTGAGCACTTAATAAAAGTTTTAATGCTACCCATAATAATTCAAATATTTGGCCTCATAGCCGCTAGCTGGTATTTTCAATTAGGAATTACGGTTACTGCGTCATTTATCGCGTTAGTGTTTATTCCTAATATCATTCTCGCTTTTCAAATTCGCCGAACATTTTTTTCAGGCATGGCCAGCATATTTACTTATGCATCAAAGCTTAAACAGTGCAATGGGATCAGCCTAACGCAGCGGTTAAATATGACTAATGCTGGCCCTTTTAGCCCTGTATTTGAAACGCTAAATGCAAATACAAAAGAAACTGATGAACTATTGAGTGCCGTTTATACATCCTCAGCACGATTAGAGCCAATGTCTGCAGAGCTTAATAATTCTTACTCTACAAGCATGCAAAAAGCCAGTATGCAAGAAAGTTTGGGACGTAGCATTCATAGTGCACTGAATCAGGTCGGAGAAGCATCAAATAACTTACATCATGATTTAACAGCCTTAATTGAACAAGCAAAAGTGAGTGCCGAGTCTTCTAAAATAGCTGAAAGCTCTTCGTCGCAAGCGAAATTAAGTGTTGAAGCATTACAAGAGAAATTAAACCAGGCGGCAAGTCACATCGATGTACTTAAAAAAGATAGTGATGAAATAAACACTATCATCAATGTGATCAACTCAATTGCCGAGCAAACTAATTTATTAGCACTTAATGCCGCTATTGAAGCGGCAAGGGCAGGGGACCAAGGACGAGGTTTTGCGGTTGTTGCCGATGAAGTCAGAACGTTAGCCGAACGTACGGCCAAATCAACCCAGGAAGTGCGCGATATAGTGACGCGCATTGCGAGCAGTACCACAAATGCTTATCAAACAATGCAAATAGGATTGGAATCATCACAAGAGTCAGTTAATTTGTCGACTGACACATCTCAGCACTTACATATAGTTCTCAATGCTATTAATGCCATTAATGAATTATCAGATAGCATTAAAAATACATCAGAAACTCAGGTGACTGTGTCACAACAAGCACAACAAGAAATCGACAGCATGGTGATGTTAAACGAGGAAGTAGTGTCTAGTTCAAAAGAACAAGAGTTATCATCATCGGACTTGGTAGCATTGTCGCACTCCCTTAAATCGGCGTTAGATCAATTCACCTTGTCAGATGCTAACTGGGATGTGGATCATCGACCTAAAAAGGTGAAACGTGCCGTGTTAGCACTAAGTAATATAGAAGATGAAGTTGAACTATTTTAAAACGTTTTTAGCGTACACAGCAGATGATTAAAGCGCAGATAGCGCTTTTTTTGTGTCAGTTGTATGGCTGTTCGAAAAACATTCGATTAAGAGTGTTTTTTATTAATATTGTTGACATATTATGACATTCGTTGTAATTATAAATCTGTAATATATTTCAGCACGTTGTTTTATAAAAATAACTACGTCTAAAAAGTTAGTAAAGTTAGTAAAGGAATTACTATATGTATGAATTTTTGTTTGCCGATATTAATACAGGCTTCGCAATCGCATTATCAATTGTCGCTATATTAGGCCTGTTAGAAGGCATTGGCATGTTAATTGGTCTGAGTGTAATGAACATCATGGATCAGTTTTCACCGTTTGAATTAGATGTCGAGATTGATACGGACATCAGTGCTAATGGATTAACTCCGCTGTTGGGCTGGTTGTATTTAAATAAATTACCGCTACTTGTTTGGGCTGTGTTATTTCTAACAAGCTTTTCTATCTCAGGTTATACTTTTAACTTTGTTGTATTGGGGACTTTTAGTGCTACGTTGCCTACATTTATAGCGTATATATTTGCATTTACCTTGGCGATATTCATGACACGTTTAATTGGTAAACCACTGGCAAAGATTCTACCTAAAAATGAATCATCAGCCGTATCTAACCATTCGTTTACTGGGCTTGTTGCAAAAATAACGATAGGAACCGCGAAGAAAAACTCCCCCGCAGAAGCGGTTTTAGTTGACCAGTTTAATCAAAAACACTACGTATTAGTCGCCCCTGATGACAGTAACGATACTTTTAATCAAAGTGAAGAAGTTGTGCTCGTCGAAAAAACATCTAACTTTTGGTTAGCTGTAAAATTCACTCAATAATATTCAAAAAATAGTTCAATGGCATCTATAGTATGACCGTAGATCATGATCTGTCGGCCATATTAAAAGCTATTTGATAGTTCAATCAAAAAGGAAATCCTAAATGGAAGCATTAGATACAAATACCACATTCATATTTATTATGGCCGGAGCAGGCGTCCTGTCTGTTTTAATCATATTTTTAATTATTGCAAAACTCTATAAGCGTGCGACCAAAGAAATAGCCTTTGTACGGACAGGAATGGGCGGAGAAAAAGTTGTAAAAGATGGCGGCGCCATGTGTTTACCTGTTGTGCATGAAACCATCCCTGTAAATATGAATACCTTGCGGATTGAAGTGGAGAAAGTTCAAAAAGACTCACTCATCACCAAAGACAGAATGCGTGTCGATGTTAAAGCTGATTTCTATCTACGTGTGGCACCGCACCAAGAAGGAATATCCATGGCGGCTCAAACGTTAGGTAGCCGTACTATGCGCGTTGAAGAGTTAAAGGTTCTTATGGAATCGAAGTTCGTGGATGTGCTTAGAACAGTAGCCGCGGAAATGACCATGACTGAAATGCATGAGCAGCGTGCTAATTTCGTTCAAAAAGTCCAGCAGAATGTGTCTAACGATTTAGAGAAAAATGGCTTGGAACTTGAGTCGGTTTCTTTAACTGGCTTTGATCAAACAGAACTGAAATTCTTTAATGAAAATAACGCATTTGATGCGGAAGGCCGCGCGCGTTTAGCTAAAATAATTGAAGAAAAACGCAAAGAAACTAATGATATTGAACAAGAGAATCGTGTTCAAATTCAGCGTCGTAATTTGGAGGCTGAGCGTGAATCATTAGAGATTATTAAAGAAGAAGAAGAGCTTCGCATTGCTCAAGAGCAGGTTTTAGAATTTAAACGTGTTGAACAAAAAGCTGAAATAGCCAAAACCCGTGAATATAAAGAACGTGAAGAACGTGAAGCACAAATATCTAAAGAGCAAGCTATCGAATTGGCCGAAATTGCCAAAACCCGTGATGTAGAGTCTCGTGATATTGAAAAACGTACGGCGTTAGAGCAAGCCCGTATCCAGCAGCAACGTGATATTGAAGTGGCTGAACAAGACAAGCAAATTGCTGTTGCCGAGAAGTCTGAAGCAGAATCTGCCGCACGTGCCAAAGCAGCTGAAGCTGAAAAAGAACGTGTTGAAAAAGAAGAAGCGGTTGTCACGGCGCGCCAAGTTGCTGTGGCAAACCGTAGTAAAGAAATTGAAGTTATCGATGCTAAAAAAGAAGCAGAACGTGACGCCGTAAGCATTACGGTGCAAGCGGATGCTGAAAAACGCGCCGCAGAAGATAAAGCCAGTGCCGTATTAACGCAAGCAAAAGCCAATGCGGATGCCACCATATTAAAAGCTGAAGCCGATGAGAAAATTTATGCGGTTGAAGCAGAAGGCAAAAGAGCACAATACGAAGCTGAAAACACCTTAAGTAAAGAACAAATTGAATTGCAACGTGCATTGGCTACTTTAAAGGCCTTGCCAGAAATGATTGCTAATTCCGTTAAGCCACTTGAGAACATTGAAGGCATTAAAATTCTACAAGGTTATGGCGGTGCTCAAAGTGGCAATAATAGTGTGATTGGCAGTGGAAGTAATGGCAGTATGTCAGAGCAAATCACGTCAGCAGCGCTAAACTACCGAGCAAATGCACCGTTAGTCGATTCTATGTTACAAGAATTAGGTATCGTCAATAAGGAAGGCGGCACGCTTAATGATTTGTTAACTGGCCAACATGCTATTGCAAATACAGCAACAAATGATGATTACTCTGCCCCTTTAACTTCACCAAATGAAGATACATCTAGCCAGAGTAAAAAGTAGAGGTATTAAAGTAACCTATAACGCTCTTGATTGGCGTTATAGGTTGGAAGTTGTATGTTACTTACCATTAAGAGACATACATTCTTCTATTTCCGCCAGGGTTCTTGGTGCTTCTTTTGTTAAATTCACATGACCATTTTCAGTCACTAAAATGTCATCTTCAATTCGAATCGCTATTCCGCGCCATTTCTCATCAACTTCCATACAGTTGGCTGGAATATATATTCCCGGTTCAATGGTGAAAACCATATTCGGCACTAAACTTACCCACGAGTCTTGATCTTCAATCTCTTGATAAGAGCCAACGTCATGTACGTGTAGTCCCATCCAGTGACCCGTCTTATGCACGGTGAATTTTCGTTGTAATTCGTTCGCGAGAATATGTTCAATTTCGCCAGATAAAATGCCTAAGTCTAATAAACCTTGTGCCAATACACGCTGGTTCGCGTCAAATAATGTATTCCATTTAGCTCCTGGTTTGACTAAGGCGATAGAGGCATCTAACGCATCTAATACAATTTGATATAACTTGGCCTGTGGTTGACTAAAGGTGCCATTAACCGGAAATGTTCTTGAAATATCAGCGGTGTATAGTTGGTACTCACCGCCTAAATCTGTCAACACTAAGTCGCCGTCTTTGCACTCAGAGTTATTATCCTCATAATGCAAGCAAATGCCATTGTTACCCGTAGCAACAATGTTGGCATAACCTACGCTATCACAACCAAACTCACTAATTGTATGATTAAAACTAGCGCTTAACTGACGTTCATTAATACCCACATAAGCGGTTTTCATGACATTAATATGCCCAGCAACAGAGGCTTTGGTGGCTTGTTTTATTAAATCGAGTTCATGTGAGTCTTTTATGACTCTCATCTGCGCAATGATAGGGAATAGCTGCGAAATAGAGCGAAAAACTTTAACGCTGTCAAAGGCATGATCCGCTTGTCTTGCTGTTAACCAATGGCCTAGCACATGATGATAACTGCCATGATTATCACTCACAAAAATCTTATGGCGCTTCTCAAATAAGCTGACAATGGTGCTTTCAAAGGTTTCAATATTATAGGCTTTGTTAACACCATAGTTAGCTTCCAAGCCACTTAAGCCTGCGCGTGACCCAAACTGAACTTCCATGTTCTGGTCGCTATCACGGGCGAAAATAACAAAAGGATTTTCATGTGCAGGTCGTATGACACAGACACAATCGGGTTCATTAAAGCCTGTTAAATAATAAAAATCATTATCTTGGCGAAATGGATAACCAATATTTAGATTTCTAATTTGTTCTTTATTACCAACAATAATAGCAACGCTGTCGTTATCAAGTTGAGTCGCTAGTTGTAATCGGCGCAGTGCGTAAGGAGACATATAAACCTCTAACTAAAAAACTATTAACTATAAAATTTGGCAACAAGTTTTGCTGCGGCTAAATCTTCTAATGCATGACCAACGGATTTAAATAACGTGATTTGTTGATCGCTCTCGCGGCCTATATGTTGGCCTGCACTTAATTCAAATAAGTCTGCATTGAGATCGTCAAGGGTGATAACACCACTTTCTAAGGGGATTTTTATATCTCCGGTTTCTTTCGTCGCGCCAGGGCGAGAGTCTACAAATATATCACAACGTCTTACCACGTCATCATCTGCTTCACGCATGTCTGGTCGGTATGCACCCACTAAATCAACATGTTGACCGGCCGTTAACCATTGACCTTTTATAAGTGGCGTTTGACTTAATGTCGCCACACTAATAATGTCAGCGTTCCTAACGCCAGCTTCGATAGAGTCAGTAGTGTCGCACGTTAAACCTAAATCACTGACTTGATCGATAACCGATTGCGCCTTAGCAGAATTTCGTCCCCACACTGTCACATGCGTAATTGGTGACACCGCATGATGAGCTCTTATAAGTTGCGGAGATAATGCGCCTGTGCCAACAACAAATAGATGAGAGGCATTTCTTCTGGCTAAAAAACTAGCGGCCAATGCCGATGCAGCAGCAGTTCTGTTGGTCGTTAACGTTGGTGCATCCATCATTATTTCAGGTGTACCCGTGTGTAAATCCATGAGTAGATAAATGCCTTGTATAGAGGGTAAATCTAATTGAGCATTGTCTGGTGCAACGGTTACCATTTTAACACCGGCTTTTTCTCCGGCTTGCCATGCTGGCATAAGCAATAATGTGGTTTCACGTGATGCTTGAGGATTAGCCATGTCATGATGGTGACGCATAGGAACCGTTATTTCGCTGCAAAAAGCCTCTTTTAGCGCGTTAATTAATGGCTTAAACGATAGGGCATCTTGTACTTGTTTTGCATTAAGGTGTTTCATAAAATAATCTCAAATATCAATTTGCATACAATATATCATGTGGTGACACAGGAAAATACGTTGATGTTTTATTCTATTAAAAAATCGTAATTTCGGAAGGCTTATAAATATTATAATGTACTTTTTCTTAATACACTTGGCCTGTTTTTAAGTACAAATGGGTTAGTACATTGTGATAAACTGCGCGTTCATTAATTAATTTAGAGTAACAAGCGTGTCCAATCAATCAATGTCAACAAAAGCAGTATTCTTAGATCGTGACGGTGTTATTAATGTTGATACGGGTTATGTAAGTCACAGCGATGATTTTGTCTTTATTAAAGGGGCGATAGAGGCCTGTAAAGCGATTAAAGATAAAGGCTATCAAATTGTTATTATTACTAATCAGTCGGGTATTGCCCGTGGTTATTTTACTGAAGATGATTTCATGACACTTACCGAGTGGATGGATTGGTCAATGGCTGATAAAGGCGTTGAAATTGATGGGATTTACTTTTGTCCTCATCATCCTGACAAAGGTATTGGAAACTACAAACAAGCTTGTGAATGTCGTAAGCCTGAGCCGGGCATGATCATCACGGCTACTGACCATCTGAATATTGATTTGGCTCAGTCTTATTTAGTGGGCGATAAATTGTCTGATCTTCAAGCGGGTAAAAATGCCGGAATAACGACTAACATTTTGGTGAAAACGGGCAAGGATGTTACCGACGAAGCGCAAAATGCAGCGGATCATGTGGTTGATAGCTTGGTTGACGTGGTTGCATTGTTGAAATAACGTAAACTTAGAGGAAGCGTTAATTTTCCAAGTTAATCAATACTATAGAGGACTAAAGTAGTCCTCTATAGAGAAGCGTGAAAGAAGATAGAACCACACGTCAAATTTTACTTACATAATTAAAAATACAACAGTATGATGAGGTTAATAATAATAACACTTACATAAAGTAAGGCCCCTTCTATGTACCCAATGGCAAAGTTGGTCATGTTGTTAGGCGTATTGTCCTTTGCATTCATTCCATACATTTTTGATGAACAGTCCTTGTTTAGATTTGGAATAATTTTATTAAAATTTTCATGCTTAATCTTTGTAAGCTATCGCTACATTAATGCCGACAATAAACGTGTTAAGCTATTTTGGCAGTTCTTGTTTTTATCTGTATTAACGGGGTTTATGCATGAAATCACCGATTTATTGTCATCATCTGTAGGCTTATTAGCAAAGACTAGCATCTCATTAATTAGCTATTTCTTTATGATTTTAGCGGTTGAAAGCCTGCCACATGTACATTTTATAACGATGAAGAAAATAACTAGCCCCCTAGTTTCTTTGTTGATTTTCTGCACTTTATCATTTTGTTATTTTGTACTCATTCCGTTAGAGGAAAATGCTAATGATGTGATGCATGTATATTCTATTACCTTCTTTCATCTATTGATTGCTAGCATCCTAACTGTGCGTTTATCTGTGATAGTGGTTAGTCAACACAGTCGTTATTTTATGAAGGTTTATTCGTTGTTGGCACTGTGCAGTGCATTTTTTTTACTAAAATATACACTGGAATTTAAGCAGGTTCATCTATTACCAAATATTGACTTCGTATTGTCATCACTACCCTATTTGTTAATTATTTTTGCTGCGCTATTAGAAAACAAAGAAAAAAAGAACTCTGTTAGCAAAACATACAGCGATTATAGTGCAAGCGTGATCATCTTGATAACTATGCTAGCGCTCTCATTATTGCATTTAGTGGGGAATTTTACCGCACAGTCGTATATTGTCGATGGTGCTTATCAGTCTGTCATTGTTAGTGCATGGCTAATCATCGGTAGTGGTTTGATCATATTTAACATCCATTCATTAGTGCATCGAAATCAGTCGCTGAGCGCATCATTTTCTGAGCAAGCAGGTCTATATAATCAAGTTAAAGCAGAGATTGTTGATGTACAGTCTCAAATTATCAATAGTGAAGATACAGCGATTGTTAATGCGTCAAATAATGCTATTTTAACTGTATCAATGACGGGGAAGTGTTTGTCTGCTAATCCTGCTGCCGTTCAGATGTTTCAATATTTAGCGCCCCAACTTATTGGTAAACACATTTCATCTCTATTTGATGAAAATGATGAAATGCATTATTTCTTTAATTATGAAAGTAACGTGTTTTCGTTAGAAAGAAGCCGTATAGGATTGTCACAAGAGAGCTTAGCGTTACGTTCTGATGACGTAAGCTTTCCTGTCTTAGTGGCATTGCAGTGGGCTGAAAGACGGGATGAACCTCTTATCGTCGTCACATTTATCAACTTGACCGAAAGAAAACGTCAAGAGGAAAAAAGTTTAGAATTAAAAGATAAATTTATTGCTAATATCTCTCATGAATTTAGAACCCCGCTAACGATTATCAATGGTATTTTAGACCGTTATCTGTCACGCAGTGATGACAATGAACAGCTCAAAGAAATGCACGTGGCTAAACGAAATGGTTTGCGATTAGTCACTATGGTTGAGCAGTTATTAGAGCTGTCGCGATTACGTGATAACCCTAAAGTCACGATGCATTTTTATCGTTTAACGAGCTTAATGGCAATGCCTATCGATTCATTTTCTCGTTTAGCCAAACAAAATAATTTGAGTTTTAATGCTTCAATCCCTACTGATTTATGGCTGCAGTGTGACGCACAAGCCTTTGAAAAAATTATCTTTAACTTACTTTCAAATGCGATTAAATACACGCCAACCGGTGGGCATATAGAGGTGACTGCCAATGAAGAAAACGACTCAATAGTGTTAGATGTTATTGATAATGGCATTGGTATTTGCACCGCTTCTCAAAGTAAAATATTTGAACGATTTGAACGCGCAGAAGATGTTAAAAACCAATCAACGTTTGGCGTGGGTATTGGTTTATCCCTCGTTAATGAGCTAATTAATGCCCATGGCTGGCGTATTTCCCTTAACAGTGAGTTAGGCCAAGGCAGTAAGTTTAGCGTAGCTTTACCTGTGGCTATGGCGCAAAAACAAGAAAGCCCAATATCACCTTCAAGGTTAGCTAATGACTTACTGCCTTTATTAAGTGAGCCACAAAGTGTAAGTACTTCTCAGGTAACACATTCCCACAAAGTCGTCTTAGTGATTGAAGATAACTTAGATATGCAAAGTCATATAAAACAAGTTATTGAAACGCAGCATCATTGTATCCTCGCTGGTAGTGGGGAAGTTGGATTAGAGCTTGCACAAGAATACTTACCTGATCTAATTGTTTGCGATCTTATGTTGACGGGGATCGATGGTTTCACTGTGCTAAATAATATTAAAAGCAATGAATTGACTGCACACATTCCAGTGGTGCTATTAACTGCTAGATCTGATCTTGAAAGCAAACTAAAGGGGTTAAACTTAAGTGCGGATGATTACTTATGTAAACCTTTTCAGCAAAATGAGTTACTTATTCGTATTCAAAGTTTGATTGATAATAGACAGTTATTGCAATCTAGCTATCAACGTAAATATGACTCTCAGCTGCAAGATAGCAGGTTAACAAGCGCTAAATTGAATCTAGATAAATTAACGCGACAAGATGCAAAGCAAATCACAACGGAAGATAAATTTATTGAAAAGCTTGAGGCCACGGTCGCCAAATATTACACAGAACCGTTACTCGACGTTAGTTTTATTGCCAAAGAAATGGCGATGAGTGAGCGTCAATTGCAACGTAAAATAAAAGTTATACTTGGTACAACGACTAATAATTTTATTAAAGAATTGAGATTAGAAAAAGCTAAAATATTATTACAAGAAGGCCAACAAGTTGGACGTGTCGCGATGGATGTTGGCTTCTCCTCTCAAACATATTTTGGTCGTTGCTTTAAGGAATTATTCGGGTGCACACCGAAACAATACCAACAAAAAGATAATGACTGATTACTGTCATTATCCGTGTTTTGTCCTGATGAAGTTGACGAGATCTTTTTTATGGGACAGGCGCAGTATATCTAGGTAATTAAATGGTTGTGATTTTGGTGAGTATAAACCGAGCCAATTCATGCTTACATCTTGCTTGACAATCTCAACGGCTGTTTCGGCTAAAACACTGACTTGATCCCAGCTCAACGTCATTGGTTGTTCAATATCAAATGGATAAAATGTATAGCTTATAGCTGGGGGCGCTTGACTGTTTAACATTTCATGTAATCGTTGAGATACGCGTTGTGCTAACTCTCTGGCATTATCATCTTTTTCATAACCAATAATTATGAAAGCATCTTTGGACCACCTAACAACTAAATCATTAGTATTTCTACTGTAAAGTAATAAATCTGCAATTTCTAGCAGGTTATCAACGTGGCTTGGGTTTAGACGTACCATTAACAAATAGAGTCGGGGTAGCAATTGACGTTGAACAGGTAAGATATTTTGATGCATTTGTGACAATAACAAACTTGCTTGTTCAATGTAAATGTCGAGATATATACGACTATGAAGGCCAGTTTGCTTGTCTATAGTTGCTACATTTTCAAGTTCTTTGTTAGCCTCTTCAAGTTCTATATTTTTTAACAGAAACTCCTGCGTTTTTTCCTTCACTTGTTGTGTTAATAAAGCTTTTTGCTGCTGTTCAATAAATACTTTGCGATTAATAAGGCGAGAGTAACTAATGAGTAGAAAGACCGCCGCTAATATATAGATTAAATATGCCCACCAAGTACGCCATGGTGCAGGTTTAATGATGATATTGAGCCCAATACTTGGTTGGCTCCATATGTTTTCACTATTACTTGCAATGACTTCAAATTGATATTCGCCTTGAGGTAAGTTGGTATAAGTCGCGCGCCTAGTCGTGCCTGCATCAATCCATTGTTGATCAAATCCTAATAATCGGTATTTGTAACGAGTAGACATAGGGTCAATATAATTTAAACCAACATATTCAAATGAAATCAAACGGTCGCTATAATTAAAACTCAATGAACTTACATTGCCGATATATTGCGTTAGTGGGACTGATTCATTGAGTGTCAAAATATCTGTTAATCTAACGATTGGCGCTTCTCTAGTGGGGGATAACTCGTTAGGATCTATACTAATAAATCCTTTAGCACTGCCAAAATAAAGAGTTTTATTACGACTAGTAAACATTGAACCGTGATTGTATTCCAAATCTTCTAAGCCATGACTACCATCAAAATGCTGCATAATTTTATTTTCTGGTAAGTAATTTGAAATGCCCTTGTTAGAGCTAAACCATATTTTTCCATGACGATCTTGGCTAATACCGTAAATCGTATGACTTTTAAGGCCATCTTTGACCCCAATATGTTTAAAGTCATAACGTTTATTTTCTAAATTGTCAGCGGATAGCATATTAATGCCAGATGATTGTGTGCCAATCCACAAATTATCCTTTTGATCAAAGGATAAGATCCATGCCAAATTACTACTTATACTCGTTTTATTGTTAGGTTGATGTGTTAAATAGGTGAACTGCTCAGTGTCATATTCAAACTTATTTATGCCTCCACCATAGGTCGCTAGCCATAAATTACCCGAGCGATCATTCACCATTTGTAATATGTGGTTGGAGTTCGGGCCAGTATTACTGCTTTTAACCTTTTTGATAAACCGCGTAATAGTACCATCATTATTTAGTCTATTAATGCCTTGATGATAAGTTGAAATCCAAATTAAGCCATATTTGTCTTTAATGATATCTGTAATGCTATTGGCTGAAATAGATTGTTTATTATGCTCTGAGTGCTTATATGGAGTAATACTTTGGTCAACTAAATTTATGCGATAAGCACCTTGGCTACGTGTGCCTATCCATAAAAATTTTCCATTATTAAATAACGTCATTATGCGCATATCTTTAAATGAATCATTAAAGGGCAATGGGGTTATTTGGGAGGTTGATAATGATAATTGGTAAATACCGGAGCTGTAAGTACTAAATATAATTCGCTCATTACTATCTTGAGCAAACCCAGTGATGATATCTTCTTTTAAATTGGGATACCGTGAAGCATTATATTGCTTAAATGTTGTCATCAGTGAATCCCAACGATTGACACCTGAATAGGTCCCTATCCACATCATGTTGTTGTTGTCTTCAAAAAACGATAGAACAAAATTGTTGTTTAAACTATAAGGACTTGCCGTATGGTTAATAGCATTAAACGTGTTTTGAGCTAAATTGTGGATTAAAAAACCTTTGTCAGTTGCTATCCAAATTTGCTTAGTCGAGTCTTCAAATAATGCTTCTATTGAGTTACTGCTTAAAGAACCAGATGAACTAGGAGCATGTTGAAAATGTGCTACTTTACCGGTTGCCATATCAAACTTAAATAATCCATTCTCAACCGTTCCAATCCAAATATTATTAGCACTATCTTGTAGCAATGCACTGATAAGTGAAACCTGCTTATTAGATCTTTGCGTAGTAGGTAAGGTAAAGTGACGTTGAAATTGACCTTTTATATCGAAAATAGAAATAGCACCTCCATTTGTACCTACCCAAATCTCCTGAGACTTTGTTTCAATAATTGCGGTTACGATGTTGTTCGATAAGCTCGCTGGAACGCCTACTTGTTGCTTTATCTGGGTTACTGTAAATGATTGATTATTGGGGCGTATATGATTGAGTCCGTACTCGGTTCCAGCCCATATATTGCCTAAGCTATCTTCAAGTAGCACGTTTACATTATCGTGACTTAGCGGGAATTTTTGTGATTTAGTTGAAAGGCTAATAAAGTCATTAGTAGACTCACGTAAAAGGCTAATACCACCACCGCGAGTAGCGGCCCATAATTGACCTTTTTTATCGATGAGTAAATCGCTAATAGTATCGCCAGCAAGCGAGTTTGGGTTCGTAGAGTCGTGATGATAATGATTAAATTCATGCCCATCATAGCGATGTAATCCATCTAAGGTGCCAAACCACATAAATCCATTGTTATCTTGCTTAATACTTTTAACATATTGGTATGACAGCGGATTATTGGTCTGGAAATGTTTAAGAAATCGCATGTCTGCTTGTAGGAATGTACTGCTAAGAAGTAAAACAATAAATAACAAAAAACGCATATAAGTCATTAACTAACACCAACGTGTAGAAGATTTGTTAGAGTATAAACTACATTAAATCGAGTGGAAAGCCACCTAAATAGGTGGCTTATTTTTGTTACTGTTGCTCAACCCAGTTATTAATTGAAATAGAAGAGTGCTGCTCAATATCGACACTTGTTCGCCAAATGAATCCATCTGTTTCAACATTTGTACGCCAGATAAAACCATCTGTTTCAAAGTTTGTACGCCATAATAAATCAGCATCAGTATCAAACGATGTACGCCAAATAAAGCCATCAATATCAACATTTGTGCGCCAAATAAAACCATCCCCGCTGATCATGTTATTATTCATATCCCAGCTATAGTTATTGTCGGTATCTTTAATCGAAAAGTTACCATCTTCATTAAGGTAGGCTGGACCAAAGTAATGTTGTTCATTAGCTAAATCTTTGGAAATGTCCATTGATGTTGTTGAACATTGTTCGTGGTTTTGTAAGGCGTCAGCCGCATTGACTACACCGGCACCTTGCTGAAAAACACTGTAAGCTAAATTTCCAGCGCTGTTGACAGCAGGTCGAGCACTTGTGATAAGCAGACACTTTATTTGATCTGGCGTCAAATTTGGATTTTGACTAAGCATAAGTGCAACAGTCCCTGAAACAACGGCTGCTGCCTGTGAAGTACCAGACATTTCAAAATAACGTCCGCCATCGTGGTACTCAGGGTGTTCACTAACAATTGCAGTGTCAAAAGCCATTAGTCCAGAAATATGACCACCGGGTGCAACGATCTCAGGTTTAATAAATCCTTCAATTGTTGGTCCGGCCGCGCTAAAAGAGGCTAGTTTATCGTCTGAACTATCGCTTGGGGTATAGTTGTCAGTCATAGCGCCGACAGTAATGATATACGGAATATTACCTGGCACACCAATACTCATTGGTGTGGGGCCGCCGTTGCCGGCAGAAGCGACGACAACAATACCTTGTTCCCATGCTTTCATCACAGCTTGGTTTAATGGGTCTTCCCAATAATATGATTGGACCGGTCCGCTAAATGACATATTAAGAACGCGTAAATTTATTAGGTCTTTGACTTGCAAGGCCCATTCTATTCCTCGTATAACGTCGGCATAGGTGGATTTTCCTTTGCCGTCGAATGCTTTTATGCCAACTAATGCGGCATTGGGTGCAATGCCATAAATTTGACCGTCAATATCAAAATCGCTATTGGTCGCCAAACTGGCAACATGCGTCCCGTGACCATTTTGCTCGCGGTCAAAATTAAATACGGCATTATTGATTGCATCATAGGTTCCCCAAACCTTATCACGCCCTTTTAAGTTTTTGGTTAAACCTGGCAATTGATCAAGACCAGTATCTAGAAATGCGATGGTGACATTATCTCCATAAATACCTTGTGCATGTGCTTTATGCGCATCAATTAATAATCCTGCATCAGCACTGGGTTGCCATCGACGTTTACCTTTGGCCCAACCAGCTACTTCAACACTATGATTTTTGGTTACAGTGATTGGAATATTTTTTTCGAGGGCTAATAATTGTTCTTTGGTTAAGGTAACTGCGACCGAATTAATTAAAGTCAAATGATGAGATGGAATTGCCTCTAGTGCATTAAGTTGTTGCTCTAATGCCGTCAAATTGTTTGCTTTGATAATATAAGACTGCGCTATTTCATTATTATCATGGGTTAATGATAAACAGACAATCGCTGTCAATGTGAATGCGACCGATAATGTAATTGATGGTTTTAGTTTTACCCAGTTAAATGACATTGAAATCCCCAGAGGTTTGAGTTGTTTATTAATAATGCTAGTTAATGTAGAACATTTTATTTAGTTACACGATATTAACATTGACTGTGTTTTACTCTAGCAAAATACAGCCATAAACTCGTTGTTTTCCGACATTTAAAGTAGATGAAATTATTGGGTTGTTATAATGTGGTTTGTTTATGTTATTGAATTTTATATTTTTTATTTTGTATTTTTGATTGTTGTCAGATTTTTGTTAAAAATTGACGCTTCTCTGCTAGTGCATTTTTTTGATATTTAACATTATTGTAACGTCAGTTACGACAATGGCCTAATCCAAATAATAAAAATGCATGATAGTGGTTTGCTGTTAGTTCCCTAACTGAAGACTACGTCAAATAAAATGAGAGGTTACTTTGAGTATTTCAACTAAAATAATTACAGCAACAGCATTGTTAGCAATCATCAGTCCTGTTAGCGCTGCAGTAAAAGAAAAAGTACATGGCTTAGCAAAAGGGCATTCAGTAAAAGAATCTTTGAAGATGAATGACCATGCAAGCTTTAAAAAGAAGAAATCATTTAAAACTAAGAAAGGCATGAATAAGCATCGATTGGAGCAACACTACAAAGGTGTATTGGTATACGGTCAAAACTTAGTAAGTGAAACTAATGATTTTGGTGAGCTTATGTCTTTATCTGGTGATATCGTCAAAGACATTAACTTGTCTAGTGTCGAGCCATCAATTTCTGCTAAAGAAGCCCAGCGATTAGTGAAAAAATTTAATGGCCACGGTTCGAGTACACAAATAAAACACTCATCAACCCAATTAATTATTATCAATGTAAAGGGTGAATCAATTCTAGCTTACAAAGTAAGTTACTTTGCACATCATAATGAAACGCCAACACGTCCATTTGCAATTGTTGATGCTCAAACGGGATCTATTTTAGAGAGCCATAATGCGTTAACAACTAAGCGTGGTGGTAAAGGCGGTGGCGGTACCGTCACAACAACACCTTCATCAGCCACAGGGCCTGGTGGTAATACGAAGTCTGGTCAATATCATTACGGTACAGATTTTTCAGCGATGAGCGTTGGTAAAGCTAATGACACTTGTTATATGGAAAATAGCAATGTGCGTACGATTGATATGAATAGTCGAACCCGTGGCGGCAGTGTTCATTCCTTTACATGTCCAGAAAACACTTATAAATCAGCTAATGGCGCTTTCTCACCTCTCAATGATGCACATGCTTTTGGTAATGCAATTTTTGATATGTACGGTGATTGGTATAATACAGCACCATTAAATTTCAAGCTGGAAATGCGGGTTCATTATGGCCGAAAATATGAAAATGCATTTTGGGATGGTACGGCTATGTCATTTGGTGATGGAGCATCAACTTTTTTCCCATTGGTTAGTCTTGATGTTTCGGCACATGAAGTGAGCCATGGTGTGACAGAACAAAATTCGGGTCTGCAATACTCGTCACAGTCAGGCGGCATGAACGAAGCATTTTCCGATATGGCAGGGGAGGCTGCTGAAAGCTATTTATTAGGTAGCAATGACTGGATGGTCGGTGAGCAAATATTTAAAGGAACAGGTGCATTACGTTATATGGATGATCCGACCCAAGACGGTCGTTCTATTGGTCATGCTTCTGATTTCACAAGCTCAATGGATGTTCATCATAGTTCGGGTGTTTATAACAAAGCATTCTACTTGCTAGCCACCTCACAAGGTTGGTCGACACGGGAAGCATTTGGTGTGTTTTTACGTGCCAATCAACTATATTGGAGTGCAACATCAACATTTAACGCTGGGGCTTGTGGTGTTGAATCTGCTGCCGCCGATCTTGGTAAGAGTGTAAGTGATGTTACGTCAGCGTTTAGTCAGGTAGGCGTTAGCTGTAATTAATCTGTTGTAAGCAATCTAGAAAAGCCAGCGATATATTTTGCTGGCTTTGTTTATCCAAAATCAGAAAATTGTGACTTTATTCGTTAATAACCTGAGTTAAATTCCTAAGAATTCAACCAATAAAATATCCTTTCTTTATTAAATTCCAAAATTGTAATAACTTATACTGCTGCTATTTAGGAATATTTCATGTTAAACGCCCTTCACCATGCGGCAATTATTTGCTCAGATTATAAAAAGTCTAAACATTTTTATACCAACATATTAGGCCTGAAAGTAATCGCTGAGAACTTTAGGGCCGAAAGAGGTTCTTTTAAACTTGATTTACAATTGCCAGATGGTAGCCAGATTGAGTTATTTTCATTTTCGAACGCGCCGGCAAGGCCCAGTTATCCAGAAGCACTTGGGTTAAGGCACTTAGCATTCTCAGTCGATTCAGTGGAAAGTGTATCGGCTTATTTGCTCTCACATAATATTAGTGTAGAGCCTATTAGAATGGATGAATACACCAGTAGAAAATTCACATTCTTTAGTGATCCCGATGGTTTGCCACTTGAACTCTATGAATCAATAAAAGCCTAAGAGGTTTAAACTAACCACTACACAAATTAACTCGCTCATCGAAAATACTATAAAGCCGTCATACGGCAGCTATTTTATTTAAAACTCTTCATCGGCGGTTCAGCCAATATTTGTCATCATCAATATTTTAAATAAACCTAGCAAAACACCTGAATTATTCATGATGAGAACAATGTCTATGGTAAAAATTTCAAAAATCATTAAATGTTTTATTATTTCTTTACTGATTATATTTTTTTGTGGACTGGCTATGCCTGAAAAAATAATGAACCCGGTGCAAGGGGCGAATAATAAAGATTGGAACCATCAAACTTTTTGGTATGAGCCTTGGGGAACATCTGGAGTTCACAAAGGTATTGATATATTCGGCACCAAAAACACGCCTGTTGTCGCTTCTGTTACCGGTATTGTTATGTTCTCAGGTCAACTTACTAAAGGAGGTAACGTCGTTGCTATTTTAGGACCTAAGTGGCGTATTCACTATTATGCTCACTTAGATAAAATATTAGTTGATATGGGAGAGATAGTGTCAATTAACCAGAAAATTGGCACCTTGGGGGATTCAGGAAACGCGTCGGGTAAACAGCCACATGTTCATTATTCTATTTTGTCCTTAATCCCTTATCCATGGCTGGCTACAACAGAGTCTCAAGGTTGGAAGAGAATGTTTTATTTGAACCCACATGAGAAATTGAACGATTAACTTACGCTGAGAATAGGACTACTTCATATTCTCAGCTTTAATGAGAGTTAATTTGACGTTAAGCGCTTGGCAAAACTATTGGCCTTATTAAAACCAACGCTAGAATTATGCGCTGTTTTTGTTAGCACTAAATATAACCAAGGCACTAGATACAAGCTGGTAATTGTTGAGAAGCTTAAACCGCCAATGATAGCGATAGCCAATGGGCCATATGAAGGACCATCACCGCCTATTTGTGCGCTACCAATTGCCAATGGAACCATCCCTAATACCGTTGTGGATACGGTCATTAATACTGGACGTAATCGGGTGACACACATATCACTAATGACTTGCTCTAACTCTTCTCGTTTGGGCGTCATCTGATTAATTTGATCAATTAACACGATGCCATTATTAACGACGATGCCCATTAAGATCAAAATACCAATCATGCCCATGACGCTCATGCTTGTTCCCGTAAGTAAGAACAACCAAAACACGCCAACAATTGAATAGAGTATTGAGCTGATGATGGCGGCAGGCAATAACAAGGATTCAAACAATGCAGCCATCACAATATAAATCATCGCCAGCGCCAATAACATATTGACTAGCATGATGCTCCGTTCTTGTTGCTGTCTTTCAAACCCTTGACCAAGTTTCCACTGATACCCTTGAGGAAAGCTTACGTGTTTCATCGCCTCTTTGAGTTTATCACCCGCTTCTTCTGTCGTAATACCATCAAGGTTAGCGCCAATGCTTAGTGATGTTTGGCGATTTTGACGGGTAATATTACTAAGACGCGGCTTGACCTTAAACTCAACCAAATTATCCAAGGTTATAATTTGTCCATTAAATTGAGTAATAGGGAGTTGTTTAAGTTTAGCTAACGAATATTTAAGCTGTCTGTCAAAAAGCATCTCAATACGTACTTCACCTTGTGGATCATGGCGAAAGCTTCGTAAGTTTCGCCCACGTAGGGCACTTGACACTAATGACGCAACATCTTGCGAATTGAGGTTATAACGATTGGCTTTTTGTCTATCAACGGTCAGAATTAATTCTTGTTGTTGCTGTGATATTTCACTTCGCACATCCGTTAATCCATCGATTTGGCTGAGTAGTGGAATGATTTGTTCGCTTAACTCTATTAACTTATCAGTCGATGGGCCTGTCAGTGATAATGACGTGCCGCCAGCTGATTCACTACGCCAACTAAATTGAGGTGATGCAATGGCGAACTTGGGCATATTCTCACGAATATCTTTTTTAATTTGCTCAATCGATTTGTCATTACCTTCTTTTAATAATAAAGATGAACGTGCATATTCCGGATTGTAATAGGTATACACCGACTCAATGGCAAACTTATCTTGATTTTTATACAGGTAAGCTTCCATTTCATTAACCACCGCTTCAACTTGTGCCAAAGGGTATTGACCTTGGAGGTGATAATGTAATCTGATACGGGTTGTATCACCGTTATTGTTATTATCAGAGGTAATCACTTGCAATGGAATCGCTGTGCTCACAAGAATTAATATGGCAATAACACCGGTGATTTTAGGGTGATGAAGCACCCAATTTAAACTCCGTTTGTAATAATTTTTTGGCGGCTTAGAGTTTTTCTTAACAGTGACTGTTTGCTGCAACTTATCTAACGACATTCTCGATAGCAATAATGGTAATAAGGTCTTTGCTACCAAGAGTGATGCGGCTAATGAAATACATATGGCGACAGCCACATGCTCAAGAAAAATGGTTAATTGGACTTTCTCACCAATGATATTAGGCAAGAATACAATCATGGTGGTTAACGTACCTGTTATAACCGCGAGGCTAACTTTAGACACTCCAACTTGAATATTAGCAACAGGTGGCTCATTTGGCGTTTTCTTGTATTGAGCGGCGATAGCTTCGGTGATCACGACCGAATTATCAACTAACATGCCCACGGCTAATAATAAGCCCATTAAGGATAGAATATTAAGCGAATAACCAAGCAAGTACATGCAAGCGAGGGTCAAACAAATTGAAAAGGGGACCGATGCCACAACAAGTAAAGTGACCGGGGTATTACGAATAAATAGATAGAGCACAATAAAGGATAAGATTGCGCCTATACCGCCAGCTTGTAATAAATCAGATAAAGAATCTGTGACACCTTTAGCCTGATCTTCCATTACATATATATCGATACCACTGAATTTACTACTCTTTGAAATTTCGTCAATTTTATCAACGACTCGAGATGAGACATCCACTAAATTGGTACTCGATTCTCTAAATACATTGACGCCAATAGCATAACTTTGATTTAAATGACGACCTTCCTCTAACTCCTTTTGCTCGTAGTTGATGGTCGCAATATCACCTAAATAGATATGCTCATTAACTTTTAATGTGCGAATGTCATTTAGGTTCTTATATTCTCCCTGAGGGGAGACACGAATCGTTTGCTGGTCGCTTTTAATGGCACCGGCATTGATTGAGAAGTTTTGTTTATTCAATAATGCCGTTAATTGCTGCGCATCAATGTTGTGACTAGACATACGATCACTGGACAAACGAATAGTTATTTGACGGGGGTCAACACCATAAAGCTCAACCTTGGACACGCCTGATAATCGTTCAATGGGCTTTTTAAGAAAATTATTGAGCAAATCATAACTATTTTTCAGTTCTCGTTCACTGGAGATACGCATAGTTAAAATAGGCATATCAGCCGTAGAAAACTGATAAACAAAAATACGCTCTAAATCTTCCGGTAATAAATGGCGAATAGCATCAATTTTTTCACGTGCTTCCAACCCTTTACTAGTTAAGCTGCTGTCCCATTTCACTTCAATGTTAATGTTAGCGCCATTTTCTCCTGAATTAGATCGCATACGGGTGATGCCGCCCATGGTAGCCAAGGCTTCCTCAAGAGGCTTGGTGACCAACCGTTCTACTTCTGCTGGGCTTGAGCCTCGATAAGGCGCATTAATCACTAATTCCGGAATATCAATACCCGGGAATTTTTCCAAAGGTAATAGTCGTGATGCTGCAATGCCTAATAGTAACAAAGTGAAGGCGATCATTAAGGTCGTCACCGGACGCCTTAAGGCTAAGGCCGTGAGGCCCGATGATTTTTCATGTTGATTGCTCATGCTAAATCTCCTTAACGAACGGTGAGGTTGTGTCATTATCTGATTGCACACTGACAGCGAATTTCTTGCTATCAAACAAACGGTATAAAACCGGGATCACAATAAGTGTTAATAAAGTTGAGACGATTAAACCACTGATCACTGTGATGGCCATTGGCGCGCGTAATTCACTGCCTTCACCTAAGCCGATGCACATAGGCAATAAGCCTAAAATAGTGGTTAATGTGGTCATGATAATAGGGCGTAGTCGTGATTGAGTAGCCGTAGTTATGGCTTGGATCTTTTCCATACCTTCAACACGAAGTTGGTTAATGCGATCAACTAATACGATGGCGTTGTTGACCACAATACCGCTAAGCATAATTAAACCAAGGAAGACAATAACGCTTAAGTTTGTCCCAGTAACATACAGACCAATCAATGAGCCAACGCCCGCTAGCGGTACACTAAACAAAATCAATAATGGGTGAAGTAATGACTCAAATTGTGATGCCATCACTAAGTACACTAAAAATATAGCTAAGGCTAAGGCCATCATCATCGAATCAAAAGATTGAGCCATTTCTTCGCTTTGTCCACCAAAGTTGCTGGTCACATTGAGGGGCAAATTAAGCTGTTCAACTAACTTGCTCGCTTGAAGGATAGCAGCTTGTTGGTCACCAACAGCAATGTTTGCACTAATAACAGCAACACGTTGTTGGTTAATGCGATTAATTTGAGCTGGGCCAACGGCTTCCTTAATTGTGGCAATACTTTCCAGAGAGATTGGGTGCTTGCTATTTGGGTTAACAATCAGTGCTTTCAAATCATTGATAGAATCACGTTGGCTAAGTTCACTGCGTACTAGAATATCAATTTTTCGATCAAATAATGTAAATTGACTCGCGACATTGCCACCAACTTTAACGCTAATTAATTGTGAAATATCGGCGGTATTCAATCCAAGGCTTGCAATACGCTGGTGGTCAAACTCAATCGACAGCTCTGGCTGACCGCGGCGCATGCTATTAACCACATCATCAAATGTTGGTGATGTATTCATTAAGTTAGCTAACTGCTTACTATAGGTATCAAGCGCGTCCAAGCTGTAACTTGCTAGCTCGATACTCATCGGTTTGCTCAACGTAAACAATGCTGGTCGATTAATTTCGTTACTTGCTCCGACAATTTGACGTGCAATTCTTCGAGTTTTATCCATGATGGCTTGTTCATGAACTTGGTCAGTCACAATCACTTGCAGTCTTGCTTGATGTTCTCCACCTTTGCTTGCGCTGCTGGTCATTAAGCTGCCAGTGCCAGTTAATGAGTAGGTACTTTTTACCCGCTCATCTTCTCGTAAAACTTGTGATATTTTATTGATGGCTTCATCTGTTTTAACCAGCGGCGTGCCAGGGCTTAATTCTAGTTCTAAATAAAATTCACCTTGTGATAATGGTGGTAATAACTCAACGCCAATGCGCGGTACGATCAATAAGCTTGTACTGGCTAGCCCTAAAGTGATGACTAAGGTTTTTAAAGGATGAGCAAGTGCGACTTTTAATGACCGATTAAAAAAAACGGCAATAACGTCAAAACTTTTATTAAATACAGCCGTAATAGGACGTAATACAAAACCTAATACTTTGGTTATGGCGTGAAAAGCTAAGAGTAAAACACGCGACAATGCCATTGGCGTAAAGATGAACAATAATCGTAATGGCCACGTAATAACATAACCAACTTTAGCTCCACGGCTACGCTGTGAAAAAGTTAGTGGGCTAACGCTATCAAGGTCTTCAACGGGCTCTGATTTTTTGCGTGAAGCTAACATCGGAATTAAGGTCAGCGCTACTAACAATGAAGCGAGTAGGGCGAATGCAACGGTGAGAGCTTGATCATGAAATAATTGACCTGCAACGCCCTCAACGAAGATCAGAGGTACAAATACTGCTAACGTTGTTAATGTAGACGCGATTATAGCGCCGCTAACTTCTTTAGTCCCCTTGGCGGCCGCATCAATGTTTGATAAGCCCTGCTCTTTGTAGCGAGCAATGTTTTCAAGCACAACAATGGCGTTATCCACTAATAAACCAGTGGCTAAAGCAATGCCCCCTAATGACATGATATTTAATGTAATATCATTGGCATACATCAGGTTAAAGGTCGCAATAACAGATACCGGAATCGATAATGAAATGATCAGTGTGGGAATAATAGAGCGTAGGAATAAATACAATACGAGCATGGCTAGTAAACCACCAATAATTGCCGCTGATTTAACCTCGCTAATGGCATTGCTAATAAAGGTCGATTGATCATAAACCAACGTCAATTTGTAACGACTATCACCTTTATCTTTTTGTCTATCGAGTTGCTGCTTAATACGCGACGCAACGTCAACCGTATTGGCATCGCCTTCTTTATAAATGGCTAATTCAACAGCTTCTTGGGCGTTAATTCGCGTTACGTCCGTACGTTCTTTATAGCTATCTTTAATAGTGGCGATATCTTTAAGATAAATGATTTGATCATTTTCTTGATAAACCACTAAATCACCAATTTGTTTAATGTCTTTAAATTGATTGAGTGTTCGTACCAAATATTGGGTGTTGCCTTCGATGAGTTTACCCGCAGAAATATTAATATTTTCGCGATTAATCAACTGGCTAATTTGCTTACTATTGAGGTTGAGTTGAGCGAGTTTATGTTGGTCAATAACGACCTGATATTCTTGTTCTAAACCGCCGCCTAATTTTACCGACGCAACACCGGCAATAGATTCTAGTTGACGTTTAACATCGTATTCACCATAGGTACGCATCGCCGTTAAGGTGTGAATTCCTGCATCGGTATCAGTGCTAACACTTTGAGTTGGTTGAAGTGCCAAGCGAATAATAGGATCAAGACTTGGGTTAAATTTCAAAATTAACGGTTTTTCAACATCTAATGGTAATGAAATTAAATCAAGCTTTTCCCGCACTTCTAAACTGGTGATGTCCATGGCGACATCCCATTCAAACTCAAGCAGCACATCAGACTGACCAGGTTTTGAGACCGAACTTATTTTACGCAGTCCTTTGACAACACCGACAGCTTCTTCAATAGGCTTACTTATCAATTGTTCTATTTCTGAGGGCGCTGCGCCAATGTAGGTGGTGCGCACCGTTAGGGTAGGGTAACTTAACTCTGGCAATAGATTAACCGCCAAACGAGATAACCCAACGAGTCCGAATAAAATGATGGCAAAGGTTGCCATCCATACCGTGACAGGACGTTTAATGGCTGTATCAACAATACTCATGTTAGCGATTCCTAGTGTGCTTTAGCAACGGTGTTTGATGGGGTTTTGTTGATAACCTCAATAAGAGCTTCGTCTTTTAAGTTGCGATGGCCTTCAATAACAATCTCACTACTTGAAGATATATCACCAACGACTTCTGTTAGCATCTCTTGAACATATCCTGTAGTGATAACAACTTCGTGGGCCTTTTTGTCTTTAACAATGAAAACGTATTGTTGTCCATCACGGTGAATAATGGCATCACTAGGCACCGTTAATGAATCTTGGTGCGTATCAAAAACAACAGAGATTTGAGCAAACATGCCGGGCTTTAAAAGTGACTTATCATTGTTGAGGGATAAAATAACTTTAAAAGTCCCACTTTTATGATCAATTAAAGGGGCTATCGAGCGAACATGGGCAGTGAATTGCTGGGACGGTAATGCTGAGAACGACAATGAGGCCACTTGATTAAGTTTAACATTGGCTAGTTGCGCTTCAGGAACATAGAGCACCGCTTGCAAATCAGCTTGGTTAACAATGTGAAGTAGCTGTTGATATGATTGGCTAAAATGACCTTGCTTGACCATTTTTTGAGAAATAAAACCCGAAATAGGCGCCTTAATTAAACTATCGTCTAGATCTAATGCAGCTAAGTCTCGCGCCGCCGTCGCTGACTGCTTTGAATAATTTAATTTGTCGACTTGATCGCGGCTGACGAGGTTCTTCGCTTGAAGCTTTTTCAAGCGGTTGTATTCTTGATTAATACTATCAAGTTCAGCTTGTGCTTTATTGAGAGATAATTGATAACGACGAGAGTCTATCTTTGCAAGTAATTGTCCTTTTTTGACATAGTCACCTTCTTCGGCATCCAAGTGTTCAACAATACCCGTAACACGGCTAATAACTTGCGCGTCGATTCGAGATTCAAGTGTTGCCGTTGAGTGGTAAGTTGAAGAAATAGGTTGTTGTTGTATTAAGGTCGTGACGACAGGAACAGCAAATTCTTTTTCTTTGATATCCTCTTCTTTAGCGTTTGAGTCGCTACATCCAGAAATTAACGATGAAATGAGTAATGCGCCAAGGAGTGTTGTTTTAGTTTTTATATGCATGATCCGGTGCTCTTTATCAATGGAATTAGTGTAAATATGGTCTTGCTAGAGCATAGGGTATGCCAACTATTATTAACGTATACAAAACAGTCGGTTAAAACTTTTTAGAACAACACAAATTGAGGTGATGGTTAATTTTACTATGGATAATGGTGAAATTGATTATAAAGTCGTGACAACTATGGAGTGGTTATAGTTCATGAAATATTACGAGGAATTTAGTCCAGTTAGATGAATAGTGTATAACAAAGAGGTATTAAGTCTTGCGAATAAAACTTCAGACGATGGGGATGTAGGTACTTATGTTTTGTCTGGAACAAAAAACATGTGCACACATGGATGTGTGTACTTAGGAAATGTCTGGAACTAATTTCCTGCCATGGCACCGCGGCATTGCCTACATGGATGTAGGTACTTATGTTTTGTCTGGAACAAAAAACATGACCGTTCATCCTGAACATCGCCGCTCTTTGCCGTCCATGGCACCGCGGCATACCGTTCATCCTCGGCTCGGGCATCCATGCTTCGCTCTACCTCCTAAATCCATTTAGTCGTGAACATAAAAAAGGCCGATGTTGATTACATCGGCCATTCATTAGTTTTAAATTTAAAACTTATTTTTTAGTGCTTGATTCAAACTCACGTGCCGCAGAACCAGTGTATAACTGACGTGGACGACCGATTTTGTGACCAGGTTGTCCTAGCATCTCTTTCCAATGTGAAATCCAACCAACAGTACGCGATAATGCAAAGATTACCGTGAACATTGATGTTGGAATACCCATAGCACGCATAACGATACCTGAGTAGAAATCAACATTTGGATATAATTTCTTCTCGATGAAGTATGGGTCTTCTAGCGCAATACGCTCTAATTCCATAGCCACATCTAGCAGCGGATCGTCGATGTTTAATTCAGACAATACTTCATGACACGTTTCGCGCATTACTGTAGCACGTGGATCGTGGTTTTTATAAACACGATGACCAAAGCCCATTAGGCGGAACGGATCAGCTTTATCTTTCGCTTTAGCAACATATTCTTCAATACGGTCAACACTGCCAATTTCTTCAAGCATGGTTAAACAAGCTTCGTTAGCACCGCCGTGAGCAGGTCCCCAAAGTGATGCGATACCAGCTGCAATACATGCAAACGGGTTAGCGCCTGAAGAACCAGCTAAACGTACAGTAGACGTTGAAGCATTTTGTTCGTGATCAGCATGAAGCGTAAAGATACGGTCCATTGCACGAGCAATCGTTGGGCTAATTTTATAATCTTCAGCCGGTACAGAGAACATCATGTTTAAGAAGTTTTCTGAATACGACAAATCGTTTTTAGGGTAAACGAATGGTTGACCTACGCTGTATTTATAACTCATTGCCGCCAATGTTGGCATTTTTGAGATTAAACGAATAGCAGATAAATCGCGATGACGTGGATTATTCACATCTAACGAATCATGGTAGAACGATGACAATGCACCGACCACACCACAAAGAATCGCCATAGGATGCGCATCACGGCGAAATCCTTTAAAGAATTGAAACAACTGGTCATGAACCATTGTGTGGTTCTTAACCAAGGCTACAAATTCAGTGTATTCAGCGGCTGAAGGCTTATCACCGTATAACAATATGTAACATACTTCTAAATAGTCAGCATTTTTTGCTAGCTGATCAATTGGGTAACCACGATGTAGTAAAATGCCTTTAGCACCATCAATATACGTGATTTCTGATTCACAAGAGGCTGTTGCCATAAAACCTGGATCAAATGTGAAGTGGCCTGTGCCGCCAAGCTTGCTGATGTCAATCACATCATGACCTTCGGTGCCTGATGAAATTGGTAGTTCAATCAGATCTTTACCGTCGATTGATAGGGTGGCGTGACGCTCTGTCATACGATTTGCTCCTGTGTAGTTTTCTTTGTTTATTCTTTCACTGGGCCAATAATTATTCAGCCTAGATAAATAAATGGCCTGTATTTAACCTAATTTATGCATAACTTGTCAATTTAAATGCTCGTTTAAATGTTGATTTGCATAATTATCATACTGTTGGTGTTTATTTATCGTACATTATGTGCGATTAATAGATAGCCTAAATAATTTATATGTCCAAAATGTGAAAAATGAGTATTAAATAGTATAAATTTATCGCCATGAAAAGCGCTATTTATGCCGTTACATTAATTGTATTTGTGCCTTAGTCCCAGTATACTTTCGTCGGATTTAACGGCTTGTAGATGTTTGACACAATCCGTAAGTACCAAACAAAGAGAAAGATAGGTAATTAATGGGTATTAATTACTGAAAAAATTTCTTGTCGGAGCCCGAGAGGCTTTCTCTTTATAAAAATAAATGGGCCTCAATTTAGCTTAAGTGAGCAAAATCGTGAAAAAGCAAAGACCTGTAAATCTAGACTTACAGACCGTTAGCTTTCCTTTAACTGCAATCGTATCTATTTTACACCGTGTTAGTGGCGTCATTATGTTCTTCGCTACCGGTATATTAATGTGGTTGTTAGCTGAATCATTATCAAGCCCAATGGGCTTTGCTAATGTTTTAGATTTAATGGATAGTTTTCTGGCCAAGTTCATCTTCTGGGGAATCTTAACCGCACTAGCGTATCATCTAGTCGTTGGCGTTCGTCATATCATCATGGATATGGGCTATGGGGAGGAGTTTGAAACTGCTACCACATCAGCGCAAGTCACGGTGTTAATGTCAGTAATCCTTTCAGTACTAGCAGGAGTTTGGGTATGGTAAATAACGCAGCAACGCTAGGACGTAGTGGCGTTCATGACTACATCATCATCCGTGTCGCAGGCATTAATTTAGCCCTGTATTCACTTTTCTTGTTAGGTTTCTTTCTAACGACCGATGTAACCTACCTTGTATGGAAAGACTTATTTTCTCATCTAGGTATGCAGGTATTTACAGTCATTACTTTGCTTTCTCTATTAGCCCACGTTTGGATTGGCTTATGGCAAGTATTAACAGATTATGTAAAACCTGTTGGTCTTCGATTTGTTCTTCAACTTGTACTTAATGCTGCCGCATTTAGTTATGTAGTTGCTGGCCTCGTTATTTTATGGAGAGTCTAAGGTGAGTATTCCTGTTTTAGAATTTGACGCCGTTGTAATCGGCGCTGGTGGTGCGGGCATGCGTGCAGCACTGCAAATCACACAAGAAGGCAAGACTTGTGCATTGATTTCAAAAGTTTTCCCGACTCGTTCACATACCGTATCTGCTCAAGGTGGTATTACTGTTGCGTTAGGTAATAGCCATGAAGATAACTGGCATTGGCACATGTATGACACCGTTAAAGGGTCAGATTTCATTGGCGATCAAGATGCCATTGAATACATGTGTGAAGCGGGTCCAGAAGCAATTATCGAATTAGAAAAAATGGGTCTACCATTTTCTCGCACCGAAGAAGGTAAAATTTACCAACGTCCTTTCGGTGGTCAATCTAAAGCCTTTGGTGGCGAGCAAGCTGCTCGTACAGCGGCTGCGGCTGACCGTACAGGTCATGCATTATTGCATTTGCTTTATCAACAAAACGTTAAAAACAAAACTAACGTATTTAGCGAATGGTTTGCACTAGATTTAGTTAAAAACGACGAAGGTACAGTCGTTGGTTGTACAGCAATGAACATTGAGACTGGGGAAGTTGTTTACTTCAAGTCTCGTGCAACTGTGCTTGCAACTGGTGGTGCTGGTCGTATTTACGCATCAACAACCAATGCTCACATTAACACTGGTGACGGTGTTGGCATGGCAATTCGTGCTGGCTGTTCTATGCAAGACATGGAAATGTGGCAGTTCCACCCGACGGGTATAGCTGGTTCGGGTGTATTGGTAACTGAAGGTTGTCGTGGCGAAGGTGGTTATCTTTTAAATAAAGATGGCGAGCGTTTCATGGAACGTTATGCACCTAACGCTAAAGATTTAGCGTCACGTGATGTTGTTGCTCGTTCAATTATGAACGAAATACGTGAAGGTCGTGGTCTAGATGGTCCTTTAGGTCCGCATTGTTTATTAAAACTTGATCATTTAGGTAAAGAGACTCTTGAGTCACGCTTACCAGGTGTTTGTGATTTATCACGTACCTTTGCTCACGTTGATCCTGTTGAAGCGCCAATCCCAATTCTACCTACATGTCATTACATGATGGGCGGCGTTATGGCTAACATTCACGGTCAAGCATTAACACGTAACGAAGCTGGCGACGATGTTGTTGTTGAAGGCTTGTTTGCTGTTGGCGAGATCGCATGTGTATCAGTACATGGTGCTAACCGCTTAGGTGGTAATTCACTACTTGATTTGGTTGTATTTGGACGTAGTGCAGGTAAATTCTTAGGTAAATACTTAACGGATGAACTAAGTCATAAAGATGCTTCTCAAGAAGAGATTGATAGCGCACTGACTCGCCTTAATCGTTGGGAAAACAATAAAGACGGTGAAGACCCAGTTCAAATCAAAAAAGATATGCAGCTTTGTATGCAGCTTAACTTCTCGGTATTCCGTGAAGGTAAAGCAATGGCAGAAGGTCTTGCACAGCTTAAAACTATTCGTGAACGCTTACAAAATGCTAAATTGTCAGACAATTCAGCAGAATTCAATACTCAACGTATTGAATGTTTAGAGTTAGATAACTTGATGGAAACTGCTTATGCAACGGCTGTTGCTGCAAACTTCCGTGAAGAATCACGTGGTGCTCATTCTCGCGAAGATTTCCCAGATCGTGATGATAAAAACTGGTTATGTCATAGTGTTTATAACCCAATGACTGAAGTGATGACTAAGCGTGAAGTAAACTTCTCGCCTAAAACTCGTGAAGCCTTCCCGCCTAAAGCGCGTACATACTAAGGAGAGAGTGATGAAAAAAGTATTCTCAATTTATCGCTACAATCCAGATGTTGATGCGAAACCGTACATGAAAGACTACACGTTAGAACTTGAAGATGGTTCTGACATGATGGTACTTGATGCACTTATCTTGTTAAAAGAACAAGATCCTACCCTATCTTTCAGACGTTCATGTCGTGAAGGTGTTTGTGGTAGTGATGGTGTCAACATGAACGGAAAAAATGGTCTTGCATGTATTACTCCGTTGTCAGTGCTCAAAGGCAACAAAGTAATTTTGCGTCCTTTACCAGGCTTGCCAGTAGTTCGTGATTTAATCATCGATATGAGTCAGTTCTACACGCAATATGAAAAGATTAAGCCGTATTTAATCAACGATGGTAAAGTGCCGCCAGCACGTGAGCATTTACAAACAATTGAAGAACGTGACAAATTAGATGGATTATACGAGTGTATCTTATGTGCTTGTTGCTCTACATCTTGTCCGTCTTTCTGGTGGAACCCTGATAAATTCATCGGGCCTGCTGGTTTATTACACGCTTACCGTTTCTTAATCGACAGCCGTGATACGGCTACCGATGAACGTTTAAGTGAGTTGGATGATGCATTTAGTGTATTCCGTTGTCACGGAATCATGAACTGCGTTAGTGTTTGTCCTAAAGGATTAAACCCAACAAAAGCTATTGGTCATATTAAATCAATGTTGTTAAACCGCGCGGTATAACATCAATGAGCCTTGACCATAGGTTGTTAAAAGAATAAGAATTAAATAGCCGTACTCTCATTTGGAGGTATGGCTATTTTTGCGTTAGAAACATTTAAAATTTTTGATTAAGTTTTCTTTAAATGATAAGTGTTATCGATTGATAACGTTTTTGTTGAAGATTGTTTTTAATTTTATTGTAGCGTTTGGCTAATTAAAAAGGGCAAAAAATGCATGAAAGCATAATGAAGGAGTGGCTTGAATCGTCACACCTAGCGGGTGCTAATGCGGGCTATATAGAAGACTTGTATGAAGCATTTCTTGAAGATGCAACATTGGTTTCTGATGAGTGGAGAGTTGTTTTTGAGCAATTACCACGCGAAGAATCTGATGGTGCCCAAGAAGTAAATCATACTCAAATCCGCGATTATTTTCGTCGTGCTGCCAAAGAATTACGTGGTGGTGGTGCAAGCGAGATAGATCCGCAGACAGCTTCTAAGCAAGTAAAAGTACTGCAAATGATCAATGCCTACCGCTTTCGCGGTCATCAACATGCCAATCTTGACCCATTAGGGTTATGGCAGCGTGATAAAGTGGCAGAACTTAATCCAGCTTTTCATAGCTTGGATAAAGACGACATGGACACCGAGTTTAACGTAGGATCTTTTGCTGTAAGCAAAGACACTATGAAACTCAAAGATTTGCACAAAGCGTTAGAGCAAACTTATTGTGGCAGTGTAGGTGCAGAATATATGCACATTACCGACACAGAAGAAAAGCGCTGGCTCCAGCAACAGCTTGAATCAGTGCAAAGCGCTCCAAGTTTCTCACAACCTGAGAAGCTACGTTTATTGGCAGGTTTAACTTCCGCTGAAGGTATTGAAAAATACGTTGGTGCTAAGTTCCCTGGTGCAAAACGTTTCTCACTAGAAGGTGCTGGTGCGCTAATTCCTATGCTTCGCGAAGTGCTTTATAAAGCTGGCGAACATGGCGCAAAAGAAATTGTGCTTGGTATGGCTCATCGTGGTCGTCTGAATGTCTTGGTTAACTTACTTGGTAAAAAACCATCAGAATTATTTGATGAATTTGCCGGTACACACGACAAAATTGATGGCTCAGGTGATGTTAAATATCATCAAGGATTCTCGTCTGATTTCGAAACACCTCATGGTGCACTTCACGTAGCGTTAGCTTTTAACCCATCTCATCTGGAAATCGTTAATCCAGTGGTTATTGGTAGTGTGCGCGCCCGTCAAGATCGCTTAGAGTGTAAAGACGGTAGCCTAGTTATGCCAATCACCATTCATGGTGATAGTGCGATAGCTGGTCAAGGTGTTGTACAAGAAACTTTTAATATGTCACAAGCACGTGCATTTAAAGTGGGCGGTACTATTCGCATCGTTATCAATAATCAAGTTGGTTTTACAACTAACAATCCTGAAGATACTCGTTCAACGATGTATTGTACGGATATTGCAAAAATGGTTCAGGCACCTATCTTCCATGTAAATGGTGATGATCCTGAAGCGGTTGCATTTGTATCGCGTATTGCGGTTGATTATCGTAACAAATTTAAACGTGATGTTGTTATTGATTTAGTTTGTTATCGTCGTCATGGCCATAACGAAGCCGATGAGCCGAGTGCCACTCAGCCATTGATGTATCAAGCAATTAAACGTCACCCAACTCCTCGTAAAATCTACGCTGACAAACTATTGGCTGAAAAGTTAGTAGAGCAGGGTGATATTTCGAGTCTAATTAATGATTACCGCGATCGTCTAGATCATGGTGATTGCGTGGTAGACGAATGGCGCCCAATGACGTTGCACTCAACTGATTGGTCTCCTTATGTTGGTCACGATTGGGATATCCCTTACGATAACTCACTGCCATTAGATACGGTTAAAGCGCTGGCACACAAAATGTGTGAATACCCAGAAGATCATAAGTTACAATCGCGCGTTGCTAAAATTTACAACGATCGTGTGACTATGGCTAATGGTGATAAAGCGGTTGATTGGGGTTTCGCTGAGAATTTAGCGTACGCTACAATTTTAGCTGAACAACGCAACATCAGATTGATTGGTCAAGATAGTGGCCGTGGAACATTCTTCCATCGTCATGCTGTATTACATAATCAAAATGATGCGTCTACGTATACACCGCTTAAAAATATCTCTGCTGATCAAGGTAAATTCCGTTTATATGACTCGGTATTATCTGAAAACTCAGTGGTTGCATTTGAATATGGTTATACAACAGCAGAGCCTTCTGGTCTAAACATTTGGGAAGCGCAATTTGGTGATTTCGCCAACTGTGCCCAAGTAGTATTTGATCAATTCATCTCATCTGGTGAGCAAAAGTGGGGCCGTCTGTGTGGCTTAACAATGCTATTACCACATGGCTATGAAGGACAAGGGCCTGAGCATTCGTCTGCACGTTTAGAGCGTTTCTTACAGCTTTGTGCCGATCATAATATGCAAGTTGTTGTGCCATCAACACCTGCCCAAATTTATCACATGCTACGCCGTCAAGTGGTTCGCCCAATGCGCCGTCCTCTTGTGGTAATGACTCCTAAATCATTGTTACGTCATCCATTATGTACATCAACACTTGAAGAACTTGCCCAAGGCCAGTTCCAAAATGTGATTGGTGAGATTGATGAGATTGATGCAAGCAAAGTTGAGCGCGTGGTATTTTGTAGTGGTAAAATTTATTACGAACTACTACAAAAACGCCGTGAAGATAAGCTTAATAATGTCGCTATTATTCGTGTTGAACAATTATATCCGTTCCCACATGATGAAATTGCAGCGTTATTAGAGCAATACAGCCACGTAACTGATTTTGTTTGGTGTCAAGAAGAACCACAAAACCAAGGCGCTTGGTATTGTAGTCAGCATCATTTCTGGCAAGCAATTCCAAAAGGAGCAAACCTGACCTATGCTGGTCGTGATGCTTCTGCTGCTCCAGCTTGTGGTTACCCAGCAATGCATAAACAGCAACAACTAGCTTTAGTTGACGCTGCGCTTATTATTAAATAATTATTAAGGGAAAAGTCGATGACTGTCGAAATTAAAGTTCCTGTATTACCAGAATCAGTAGCCGATGCTGCTGTAGCAACTTGGCATGTAAGTGTGGGCGATAGCGTTTCACGTGATGACAACCTAGTTGATATCGAAACTGATAAAGTTGTTTTAGAAGTACCATCTCCAGTTGATGGTGTTGTTGTTGAGATTCGTGAAGAAGAAGGCGCAACGGTTCTTGGTGAGCATGTTATTGCTATCATCAAAGAAGGCGCAAGCGCTGGCGCTGAAGTATCGAAAGATGCTGCACCTGCCGCGGCTGCTCCAGAAGCAGCAGCTGACGAATCATCTGACGCATTAAGCCCTTCAGTACGCCGTTTATTGTCTGAGCACAAGCTTAACTCTGACAAGATCAAAGGTACTGGTGTTGGTGGTCGTTTGACTAAAGAAGACGTTGAAAAGCACATCAAAAGTGCAGCACCAGCGGCTCCTGCAGCTCCAGCTCCAAAAGCTGGCGCACGTGATCAAAAACGTGTACCAATGACACGTCTACGTAAGACTATTGCGAAACGTTTACTTCAAGCCACCAATGATACGGCTATGTTGACAACGTTTAACGAAATCAACATGAAACCAATCATGGATTTACGTAAGCAATACAAAGACGTATTTGAAGAGCGTCATGGTTGTCGTTTAGGTTTCATGTCTTTCTACGTGAAAGCAGTAACTGAAGCACTTAAACGCTACCCAGAAATCAACGCATCAATTGATGGCGATGATTTGATTTACCATAACTTCTTCGACGTTAGCATTGCTGTTTCTACGCCACGTGGTTTAGTAACACCAGTATTGCGTGACACTGATCAAATGAGCATGAGCGACATCGAGAAGAAGATTCGTGAGCTTGCACTTAAAGGTCGTGACGGTAAATTAACGGTTGACGAAATGACTGGCGGTAACTTCACCATTACAAACGGTGGTGTATTCGGTTCACTAATTTCTACGCCAATCATCAACTTGCCACAAAGCGCTATCTTGGGAATGCACAAAATTCAAGATCGCCCAATGGCTGTTGACGGTAAAGTAGAAATTTTGCCAATGATGTATCTTGCACTGTCTTACGATCACCGTATCGTAGATGGTAAAGGTAGTGTTGGTTTCCTAGTAACGATTAAAGAATTACTAGAAGATCCAACTCGTTTATTACTTGATGTTTAATCAATAATAAACAAAGTTTTTAAAATTGGCCCTGTAATGGGTGCCATTGGGTTGTTGGTAATGATACTGACAACTTTTTTCAACTAACGTGACGGAAAATCATCATGAATTTGCATGAGTATCAAGCGAAACAACTTTTCGCAGAATATGGTCTGCCAGTATCTGAAGGGTTCGCATGTGATACCCCTCAAGAAGCTGCTGAAGCTGCTGATAAAATCGGCGGAGATATGTGGGTTGTTAAGACTCAAGTACACGCAGGTGGACGTGGTAAAGCTGGCGGTGTAAAGCTAGTTAAAACTAAACAAGAAATTAAAGAGTTTGCTCAACATTGGTTAGGCAAAAACTTAGTGACTTACCAAACAGACGAAAACGGTCAGCCAGTTGCTAAAATTTTAGTAGAAAGCTGTACTGATATCGCTAACGAATTATATCTAGGCGCTGTTGTAGATCGTGGTACACGTAAAGTTGTATTCATGGCTTCTACTGAAGGCGGTGTTGATATCGAAACTGTTGCTGAAGAAACTCCTGAGTTAATTCACAAAGCAGAAATCGATCCATTAGTAGGCCCACAAGCTTACCAAGGTCGTGAACTTGGCTTCAAATTGGGTCTAAACCCAGTTCAAATGAAGCAATTTGTTAAGATCTTCTTAGGTCTTGGTAAAATGTTCAGCGATTTCGATTTCGCACTACTAGAAATCAATCCATTAGTTATCACAGACGAAGGTAATCTTCACTGTCTTGATGGCAAAATTGGCATCGATGGTAATGCACTTTACCGTCAACCAAAAATCCGTGAAATGCACGATCCTTCACAAGAAGACGAACGTGAAGCTCAAGCGGCACAATGGGAACTTAACTACGTTGCACTAGACGGCAATGTTGGTTGTATGGTTAACGGTGCTGGTCTAGCAATGGGTACGATGGATATCGTGAACATTCATGGCGGCAAACCTGCTAACTTCCTAGATGTTGGCGGCGGCGCGACTCAAGAACGTGTTACTGAAGCATTCAAAATCATCTTGTCAGACGACAACGTTAAAGCTGTTTTAGTTAACATCTTCGGCGGAATCGTACGTTGTGACATGATTGCTGAAGGCATCATTGGCGCAGTTAAAGAAGTTGGTGTTAAAGTTCCTGTTGTTGTACGTCTTGAAGGTACAAATGCAGAAGCTGGTCGTCAAGTTCTAGCTAATTCAGACGTTGCTATTATTGCAGCTGAGTCATTAACTGATGCAGCACAAAAAGTTGTTGCAGCTGCGGAGGGCAAATAATGTCTGTATTAATTAATAAAGATACTAAAGTAATCTGTCAAGGTTTCACTGGTGGACAAGGTACTTTCCATTCAGAACAAGCACTTGAGTACGGTACACAAATGGTTGGTGGCGTAAGCCCGGGCAAAGGCGGTCAAGTACATCTTGGTCTTCCTGTGTTCAACACTGTTCGTGAAGCTGTAGCAGCAACAGGCGCAACAGCGACTGTTATCTACGTACCAGCTCCTTTTTGTAAAGATGCTATTTTAGAAGCTATCGATGCAGGCATCGAACTTATCGTTACTATCACTGAAGGTATTCCTACTTTAGATATGGTTGACGTTAAAGTTAAGCTTGAGCAAACTGGCGTTCGCATGATCGGTCCTAACTGTCCGGGTGTTATCACTCCTGGCGAAACTAAGATTGGTATCATGCCTGGTCATATCCATTTACCAGGTAAAGTTGGTATTGTTTCACGTTCTGGTACGCTTACGTACGAAGCCGTTAAACAAACTACAGATGCTGGTTTTGGTCAGTCTACTTGTGTTGGTATCGGTGGCGATCCAATCCCTGGTACTAACTTCATCGACGTTCTAGAAATGTTCGAAAAAGATCCACAAACTGAAGCAATCGTAATGATTGGTGAAATTGGCGGAACTGCTGAAGAAGAAGCGGCTGAATACATCAAAGCTAACGTTACTAAACCTGTTGTTTCTTACATTGCTGGTGTTACTGCACCAGAAGGTAAGCGTATGGGTCACGCTGGCGCGATTATCGCCGGTGGTAAAGGTACTGCTGATGAGAAATTCGCAGCACTAGAAGCAGCAGGCGTTAAGACTGTTCGTTCTCTAGCTGAAATCGGTAATGCACTGAAAGAAAAAACTGGTTGGTAGGCTAACGCTTAACTAATAGTTAATTCTACAAAAGGTCACTATCGTGGCCTTTTTTTATGCTGGAGTATAAAACATGCTGACTAACGATATATCCAGCAGCACTAACTCTTTATTTATGAGAAAGTGCAGGTGTTATGATTGTTCGTACTCTAGCTGATATCGGCGTTGCTCTAAAAGATAAAACTAGTCGGTAGGCTCTGGTTAATTATTTGTTTTGATAAAAGGCTGCTTTTGCAGCCTTTTTTATGTCTGCAATTTATGAGAAATATTATCAAAGGGACTGACCGTTCCGGCATGTCTTTCTCCAATAACATGCGTATAAATTTCGGTTGTTCTTAAATCAGAATGCCCAAGTAACGTTTGTACTGTTCTTATATCTGTTCCATTAAGTAATAGAGCGGTTGCAAAACTATGACGAAATGTATGAGCAGAAACTTTCTTATTAATCTTAGCTTTAACGACCGCTTGGCGTAAGTGTCGAGTTAATGTTGAAGGATGAAGGTGGTGGCGACATATATACTCATCTATAGGGTGTTTACATCGAGTTGAAGAAGGAAATAAATATTGCCACGCGAAGTCTTTCATTGCCGCTTTATATTTTCTATGTAGTGATGCTGGTACGGAAGTTAATCCAAATCCGTCGAGTAAATCTTGTTTGTGTAGAATTTCAACATGATTTATTTGATTTGTAATAATTTCATTAAGCTCTTTAGGTAATAACGTTAATCTGTCTTTTTGTCCTTTCCCCCTAAAAATAAATATAGTTTGATTTGAAAAATCGATATCTTTCACTCGTAACCTTAATACCTCATTTAAACGTAAGCCTGAACCATAAAGTATGGAGACAATTAACTGGTAAGGCATTCTTAAATTATGAATAATTGTTGCCACTTGATTCGGGGAAAGTACAGAAGGAATGTTTTTAGGCCGCTTAGCATAAGAAAAAATTAAACCATCAAATTGCTGTTCAAAAATATTTTTGTACATAAAAACTAAAGCACACAAAGCTTGGTTTTGTGTCGCTGCGCTTACTCCTCTATTCACTGCTAAATGAGTTAAGAAACGATTTATTTCAGCAGCTCCCATGTCTTTTGGATGGCGTTTATCATTAAACATAATGAAATGTTTGGCCCAATATAAATAACTTTTTTCAGTTTGTAGGCTATATCGCTTAACTCGTATTACATCCCGAAGTGACTGTAAAAAAGGAGATTTGATAATCATAAAAACACCTCACTAACACTGTTTGTTTGTACAGTTATAGTGGGGTTTATGTGAAAAAGCAATTTTTTGTGTAGAAAGTGAGCATAGCAATGCTTGCTTTCTTCATTGTGTTATTTGTAACCGATTGATTTTAATTACTGATTTTGTATATGCCAGCGTCATACTCAGCGCAAGCATGCTGAGTATGACGCAATGCTTAGTTTCTACAAAAATAATGTCAAAGGTTTACTGTTTATCCAACAGTAAACCTTTGACAAATAATAGTTTTATCCTTATTCTTGGTGTTTATTTTTAACGCCATAATCCGTTACTATCGTGAATTATGGATAATATACTGTTAGTGCTCTATGAAATTTATATACATTCTTTGGATGCTTTTATTCTTAATATCGGCGGCGGTTATGAGTACTGAGAAACCTGATGAGCTTACGGAACAACAGTTGGAAAAATACTTAGAGCTCGAGAAGTCTTGGACTAAAATGCTCAAGGACAGATTTGAGAAAGAACTAAAGAGTAAGCCACCGCTTCCACCTTGGCTTAAATATCCAGATATTTCTGAAGGGGACATATTCTGGAGAATGGGTACTGGCGAAGATTACATAATTGAATATTTCGGCTTATATTTCAAATATGCGACTAGCGCTGAAATTGAAGTTTATACTTCCAAGTATCCAGAGCCCAAAGAATGGCGCGGTACATACGAGGCATTCAAGCACTAACAAGCGCCTCAACCAGACGGCTAAAGCTGTCACAATTTTTGCAAAACAAAAGGCGCAAAAGCTGCACCAGCACGCCGCTGGTTAGGCGGGCGTTATGTGTTTTGGGGGAATTGGTGAACTGGAAACGAATTAGTATCTTCAGCCTTGTTTTATTTGTAGTATTGGTTGTCGGTGGAATCCCTTTTGGCTATTTTCTTGGGATGAATGATGAATGGAAAGATGGTCCGCCACTTTGGTTTGCATATTCGCAGCTTGCAGTGTCATTTTTCATCGGTTTAATGGTCTTCATCGCATTAGGGCGGATTCAACAGTCTCAGCTTTATGTGCATGCATTGATAGTAGGACTTATCGTTACATTTATCTCAACGTTGATCGAAGTGTTTTTGATTGGACTATTTATGTTGAACACACTGTTCATCGATAGTTTTGTGTTACTTCTTGCCATAATATTAGG